>FLNU01001215.1_pt1 | contig 98553 bp, 96 predicted proteins | sample 1140361 | NCBI WGS metagenome assembly FLNU01 (sample SAMEA3878206, study PRJEB12797) | bioreactor metagenome | biome: Moose rumen | place: Sweden | collected 2011-10 | reverse complement strand
GCCGTCATTGGATCGCGAGCTTGCACTTTCCAACGCACCGCTTAAAGACGAAGGATATTTCAAAGTCCCGCGCGTTTTAGAAGAATAATTTTTGGAGGAATAAATTTTGGAACTTTATAAAAAAACTGCCCATGAACTTCACGAACTTTTAAGCACTAAAAAAATTAGTGCCGCCGAACTTACCGAAAATCTTTTAAGCCGCATTGATAAAGTTGAACCGAAAATCGGTGCTTACCTTGAAATTACTCGTGACATTGCAGAAAAATCTGCGCGGACTGTCGACGAAAAAATTTCACGCGGAGAAAAAATTTTACCGTTGGAAGGTATCCCCTGCGCGATTAAAGATAATATTTGCACGAAGGGAATTAAGACAACCTGCGCGTCAAAAATTTTAGCTAACTTTGTGCCGCCGTATGATGCAACCGTTGTAAAAAAATTGTCGGCGCAAAATCCCGTTGTACTCGGAAAAACTAACCTTGACGAATTTGCAATGGGCGGCTCTACGGAAAATTCTGGCTTTCACGTGACAAAAAATCCCTACGACCTTGAAAGAGTACCGGGCGGCAGTTCAGGAGGCAGTGCGGCGGCTGTTGCAAGCGGCGAAGCAATTTTTACGCTGGGTTCAGATACCGGCGGTTCGATTCGTCAACCTGCAAGTTTTTGCGGCGTAGTCGGACTTAAACCGACTTATGGGCGCGTTTCACGTTACGGGCTTGTCGCTTATGCGTCATCTCTTGACCAAATTGGTCCGATAACTCGCGACGTTACAGATTGCGCATTTGTGCTTAACGCCATTGCGGGACATGACGAAATGGACTCAACGTCGACTGCCGAAATTGTTCCCGACTTCACGAAAAGTTTGGTTAGCGACGTTAAGGGCTTGAAAATCGGTTTGCCTAAGGAATATTTTGTAAAGGGCATTGATAGCGAAGTTGAAAAATCTGTTCGTGATGCCGCGCAGGTTTTTGAAAATCTTGGCGCGGAAATTTCTGAAATAAGCTTGCCGCATACCGAGTTTGCAATTTCGACTTATTACTTGATAGCTCCTGCAGAGGCGGCGACTAATCTTGAACGTTATGACGGCGTAAGTTACGGTGAACGAGTTGACGGCGCGGACGTTGTAGAAATGATGAAAAATACTCGCACAAAACTTTTCGGCAAAGAAGTCAAGCGAAGAATTATTATCGGCAATTACGCACTTAGTGCAGGTTATTACGACGCATATTATTTGAAGGCGTTGAAAGTTCGGACGCTGATTCAAAAAGATTTTACGAACGCTTTTAAAAATGTTGACGTGATACTTGCGCCTACTGCTCCGACTGCCGCTTTTAAAATCGGCGAAATGATTTCAGACCCTTTGAAAATGTATCTGCAGGACGTTTGCACAGTTCCGCTTAATTTGGCGGGATTGCCGGGAATGTCAATTCCTTGCGGCTTTACGAAAAATAATTTGCCAATCGGCTTTCAAATTATCGGCAAGGCACTTGATGAGGCTACGATTATTCGCGCCGCCTTCACTTATGAACAAACTCAAAATTTCAAAGGTCAAGTTGCTAAATTTTAAATTTGCTTAAAAAATTTTAATAACATTTAAATCTTGATTATGTAAAATGTTTTTGCTGGGAGGTGTTCCTTATGAATTATAAAAAAATTTTGAGTGCAATTTTAATCGGCGCGTTTTTCATTGGTGTGCCTGCCGTAAACTTCGATATGTCTTTAACGCAAACCGTTTCGGCGGCATCACGTGATAAAGATTACGAAGCCGTTAAAAAAAATTATGAAAAGAAACGTTTTGCTTATGAACGCGCGAAAAAATCTTATGCTGAAGCCCGACGTAACGGCGAAAAAGTTAAAATGTATCGTGTAATGTATGAGGCGGCGCGGCAAGAGTATTACGAAGCCCGCAAAGCGTACGAAAGATACAGAAGATAAAATTTCCGGAAAATTTTTGGTAAGTGTTTGAAGAAATTTCCACACTTACCATTTTTTTATTACTGATATTGAACTTGACGTAGAAATTTCTTTTCTGTACAATTTAAAAAATTTTTTGATTTTTGGAGGTGTTATAGCCGTGTTAAAAAAATTTATCGGCTTGATTATGGCGGCGGGGCTTATCTTGTCGTCAATCGTAATGAGTGGTTGCGGTGGCGACGAAAATAAACCTAAGGAACAAAAATTGATTGGTAACAAACTTGTAATTTACACGTCAATGAAAGAATCTTTGGTTGGCGGCATTATCGAAGGCTTTAAGAAAAAATATCCTGACGTGGACATTGATTATCAATCAGCCGGTGCAGGAAAAATTATGGCAAAGCTTGAAGCCGAAAAGCAAAGCGGTCACATAATGGCGGATATTATTTGGACAAGTGAAGTTCCGGATTTTTATCAAATGCGTGATGAAGGTATGCTTGAACAATATCAGCCGACTGTGTTTAACGAAATTTTAAATCCTTTCGACGATTACGACGGTTCATTTACTGCGGCGCGTCTCGGCACTTTGGGAGTTGTCATTAACATAAATAAAATTTCTACTCCGCCTACAAGCTGGGAAGAAATTGCGACAAGTCAAACTTACAAAGATTCTTTTGGGATTGCAGACCCCGCGCTTTCCGGCACGGCTTATATGAGTGTTGCACTTTTGGAAAAACAATTCGGTTGGGATTACATTGTTAAGTTGCACGATAACGGCGCGATTAAGAGCAAAGGTTCAGGGCGCGTCATTGATGATACGGCGGCAGGAACTTTAAGCGCGTGTCTCGGTGTTGACTACATAACCGCCAGCAAGATTGATAAGGGTTCGCCCTTGCAGATGGTTCGTTTACCGGAAAGTATAGTTGTACCCAGTCCGATTGCGATTTTAAAAAATGCCGATCATATGGAGGCGGCGAAAAAATTTGTTGATTATGTTTTGAGTCAAGAGGCTCAACAAAAAATTGCTGAAGCCGGAACTGTTCCTGTTCGTACCGATGTACAAATGCCGGATAGATATAACCTTCCGACTCCCGAACAAGCTATGCAAAACGGAATTAAGATTGACTACGCGGAAATTTTGCCGCATAAGGAAGATACGATTCATAAATTTTCTAATCTGTTTAAATGATTTTAGGGAAATGACTTTATGCGAATAATTTTTTCAGGCGGCGGCACGGGCGGACACATTTACCCTGCGCTGACTTTGATTGATACGATTAAAAATAAATTACCCGATACAGAATTTCTGTATGTCGGCACGGAGAAAGGTTTAGAATCTGACATTGTGCCGAAGACGGGCATAAATTTTTCGGCAATGCAACTTGAAGGCGGTTTGGAGCGTCATTTTACTTTGTCAAATTTTAAACGCGCGGCTGATGCAATTTTAAGTATACGTCGCGCAGGAAAAATTATTGACGACTTCAAGCCCGATGTTGCAGTTGGGACGGGCGGCTATGTTTGCGGACCTGTGCTTTTAGCCGCCAGTCTTAAAAAAATTCCTACGCTGATTCAGGAACAAAACGCCGTTGCAGGGATTACGAATAAAATTTTGTCGAAGTTTGTCACGAAAATTGCGGTAGGTTCAAAGTTGGCGTTAAAAAATTTTCCTGCCGATAAAACAATTTACACTGGCAATCCCATTCGCGCAGAAGTTTTGACGGCTAAACGTGAGGACGGTTTACGCGAATTTAATTTTTCGTCTGACAAGCCGGTTATTTTAATTTCGGGCGGCAGTCGCGGGGCGAGAAGTATTAATCTTGCTATGGTTGACGTTTTAAAAAATGTGAAAGATTTTAATGCGCAATTTCTTCACGTGACGGGTAAAACTGAATACGAATCAGTTACAAAAAATTTAGGCGACATACCGTCCAATGCTAAAGTTGTGCCGTATCTTTACAATATGCCTCAAGCTATGGCGATGGCAGATTTGGCGATATTCCGCGCAGGTGCGACGGGTTTAGCTGAATTAACTGCGCGGGGAGTTCCTGCGATTTTGATTCCCTATCCATACGCGGCAGAAAATCATCAAGAATTTAATGCTATGGAGCTTGTAAAAGTCGGTGCGGCGCGAATGATTCTGAATAAAGATTTAACCGCAGAAATTTTATCCGCGCAGATTGAGGAACTTTTAAAAAATCCCGCCGAGTTACAAAAAATGTCTGCGGCAAGTTTATCAATCGGCAGACCGCAAGCCGCCTCTGAAATTGCTGATTTAATTTTAGATTTAAGAAAATATTTAGTTTGAATAAAAATTTTATTGCAATAACAATTCGGACATTCGGAATTTAAAATAAAAAATTCCTGCGAAAATTCGTAGGTCAGATTGTAGACAAAAAGTAGAAAACCACCTTCCGATATAATTAGTCGGGAGGTGGTCTTTCATGTACCGCAAACAACTTCTTAAAGCCCCTCTAAAACTTAATTGAAAAGCCTACAGTCTGAGCCGCCCGCGCAAATCGCTTTACATTGCGCCAAAAAGAAATGCCGATTTAAAAAGCGCGATTCATCTCCGTTAAATTGGAAAATCCTCGCGCTAAGCCGGAAAATTTCTAATCGTTTAATCTTGCTGTGACTCCAGTAAACCGTAAGCCCCATCTTTACGCTTATAGACAACGCAAATATCATTAGTGCCTGCGTCGCGGAAAACGAAAAAGCTATGGTTCAAAAGATTCATCTGCAAAATAGCTTCCTGCACATCCATAGGCTTTACAAAGAAACGTTTTGTCTTGACAATCGGAAATTCGCCGTTATCTTCCTCGACTTCTGCCTGAACTTGATTTTGAATTCTCTGTTCCTCGATAAGTTCGCCCTTAAATCCGCCGCCGCGAAAACGCTTTTCAAGACGTGTCTTTTGTTTACGAATTTGACGTTCAAGCTTTTCAACAACAAGATCAATCGAAGTGTACATATCGCCGGTTGCCTCTTCGCCGCGCAGAATCAAGCCGCCCGGAACTTCCGCCGTAACCTCGACGATATGACGATCCTTTTCAACCGCCAACAGTACAAAAATTTCGTCGATATTGTTAAAATAGCGATTAACTTTGCCGACGCGCTTTTCAACGTATTCACGAAGTGCCGACGTGACCTCTGTGTTTTTACCTCTTATGTTGAATGTTGCCATAAAACCAACCTCCTCTAATGTTTCGATTAATTTTAAGATAATATTCTGCAAACTTATTGATAATCCTTTGTTGCCAATAAAAAAATCTGATTTTTTCGGCTGTCGGATTTTTTATTTTACAAACAGCGGCAATTAGCGTAAAATGGCGGCATAAATTTTTTGAAGGGCGGAATTAATTTTGTATGAAGAAAATGGCTTTGTGCCGAAAATTTATCTTTGCGGCGACAAGGCGGAATTTTTTGCATTTATCGGGCAACGTCCCTTTCAATTTCTTGGAGAGTTAAAATTTTTTGGAGATAAAGACAACCCTGATCTTCAATTTAATGAAGACGGTAAATTTTTTCTTGACGATAAAATTTGTGAACCTGACGAAATTAAACAGATTTTAAATGATGCCGATTACATTGTTTTTAACGATCCAAAAGAAATGAAAGCGATGTATGTCACTTTGCAGAAATTTGAATTGAGTCCGGCTAAACTGATTACGAAAAGTTGTTTTAAAAGTTTGCCGACGAATCAGTTTTACGACATTGACGCAGAACTTAAGCTGATGAATTTTTTGAAAATCCCGCCGATTAAAACTTTGCTTGACGTTGACGCGCATTTTGCCAAAAGTCCGATGTATGCTAAGGCACTTAATGATTTGACGGCGATTGATTGTATTTCGCAGGAGACTTTACCGCCGATTAAGGAAAATATCTATACTCACGTTTACAAAAATCTTTCCGAATGTCACTTGAAACATTATGACGCAGTTTTAATGAATTGTACTTCTTCAAAAGATTTTCTTGCGAAGTTTTCCAAACTTGAACACATTTCGGAAGCCGTTATCATTTATGTGCGTGATAATTCGGAAATGCATAAATTTCTTAATGAAAACTCAAACTTTTTCTCAAAAGTTAATGCGCTTACGACTATGGACGGACGCTGGCTTTTCTGTTATCGTCACGTACCTAAGAAAAATTTTGCGGTTTATGTTGTCACTCATAAAAGTTTGCCGACTGATCTTGAAGAAAATCTCCCCGAAGGTTACAAAATTATTCACGCGGGAAGGACACTTGCCGAAGATTTAGGATATATGGGAGACAACACCGGCGAAAATATCAGTTATCTCAATCCTTATATTAACGAATTGACTGCATTTTATTGGGTGTGGAAAAATACAAATCACACAATAATTGGGACGGCACATTACCGCAGATTTTTGACGGCAGATAAAGACGCTGATTTTTTGCCGGAAAAAATTTTGACGGAAGAACAAGCTGAAAATTTTTTGGAGAATTACGACTTGTTAGCGACTCCGTTTTACGGAGTGTTGACACAGTCTGAAGAAATTGCTTTAGAATATTCCGAGAAAGTTGAAGAATTTGCGCAGGCGATTATCGAAAAGCATATGATGAACAATCAACCCGATTATGTTGACGCCTTCAATTTTGTTATGAACAGCGCGAGTTTTTATCGCTACAGCATTATAGTTGCACGCAAAAATATTTTTGATTCTTACTGCGCGTGGCTGTTCTCGTTTTTCATTGATGCGGCTAATGAAATTATTGAACGCATACAGTTTAACGAAAACAATAAACGATTGGCGGCTTTTTTCGGCGAAAGAATGTTGACGGTATGGCTTATTAAAAATCGTCTGCGCATTAAAGAGTGCAACATTATGCAAGTACCTGATTTATAAAATTTAATTGGAGGGAAATTTTTTGTACAGTGAAAATTATTTTGTGCCGAAAATTTTATTGCGCGGCGACAAGGCAGAATTTCTTGCGCGAATTGGCGAATGTCCGTATAAACTTGTCGGCGAAATAAATTTTGTAGGTGAAGCGGAAGGTCAGCAATTTCATCTTTTGCGCGACGGAAAATTTTCAATCGACGGCAAACTTCACGGCTATCAGGAATTGATAACGATTATCAGGGGGGGGGTAGATTACCTCGTATTCAATGACAGCCAAGAACTCAAGAAAATTGGAGGCATCTTACAAAGTATTGGTTGTGCTCGTTCACAGATAATTACGCTAAGAGAATTTCAATATATCCAAAAAAATTATTTTTATGATTCGTATTCGGATATTCAACTTATGGACGCTTTAAAAGCATTAAATTATAAAACTTTGTTGGACGTTGACGCGCATTTTACTAAAAGCTATATGTTTACCAAAGGGCTAAATGATTTTACAGAAATTGACTGTATTTGCAAAACTGAACTTAAACCAATACAAGAAAATATCTATGCTTATGTTTATAAAGATATTTCTGATTGCCAATTCAGACATTATGACGCCGCGCTGATTTACGGCAGAAATAATTTGGATTTTATGACAACATTTTCAGCGTTGGAGGGTATGACGGACGTTGTAATAACTTTTGCGCAATACGAATCGGAATTTGAAAAATATCTTGCCGCCAATGTAAACTTTTTTGAAAGTGTTAATTTCATACCGAGTTTTGCGGGGCGATGGCTTATTTGCAAGAGACATACTCCGCCGAAGGATTTTACAATGTACGTTGTCACTCATAAAGCATTGCCGCCTGAACACGTTGAAAAACTTCCCGCAGGCTACAAAATTATTCACGCGGGAAGGAAACTTACCGAAGACTTAGGATATTTGGGCGATAACACCGGCGACAATATAAGTCATCTCAATCCATATATAAATGAATTGACGGCACTTTATTGGATGTGGAAGAATACGAATAACACGATAATCGGGCTTTCACACTATCGCAGATTTTTTACTGCATCTGTTGAGGAAAAAAATTTTTTAAGTTTTGTAGATTCGCGCTTTGAGTACGAAAAAATTTTGACAGAGCAACAAGCCGAAAATTTATTAAACAGATATGATATTCTGGTTACGAAACCGGCATATCGTCATGCCCCTTGGATTGAAGAATCAGGATTGGCGGGTTTTGATTTTACTATCATTAGAAAACATTTAGCACGAGTACACGCCGATTATGTTGACGCATTTGATTATTTGACTACCGTCCCACATTTTTATTGTAAAAGTATGTTTGTGGCACGCAGAAATGTATTCGATGCATATTGTGAGTGGTTATTTTCTTTTTATATTGATGCAACGCAGGAAGTTTTGAGTAGCAAACTTTATACTAATACGGGGCGCACTATGGGATTTTTGGCTGAAAGACTGATAACGGTATGGCTTATTAAAAATCGTCTCCGTATCAAAGAATTGTATATCATTGAACGACCTGATCTTTAACAATAATTTTGTGGTGAAATTATGGACAATAAAAAAATCCCTCGCGCAGATTTTGCGATAATCGGAGGGTCGGGGACACTTTCAAGCAATTTTCCGAATCAGTTTGACGTAAAAATTTTGGCTGAAAATATTTTTTTCAATACGCCATACGGAAAAAGTCCGGCTTTTAAAATTTTTGAAATTGACGGCAGAAAAGTTTTAACGTGTAAAATGCACGGTTGGCGAAGTGGAGTTACCCGCGCAGATTCTTCAAGGCAAATTTTTTGGACATTTCGAGAAGCGGGCGTAAAGAAAATTTTATCTGAAGGCGGCGTCGGTACGGTAAACCATTTGCTTAATCCGCGCGATTTGATAATACCCGATGATTATCTTGATTTGTCGCTTAGAAAAGATGTTCAGCTTGACGGAAAATATTTGCTGATAATGCGCGAGGCGTTATGTCCTGCACTTAGGAAAAATTTGTTGGAATCTGCGCGGAAAAATTTTGACGGCAGGATTTTTGAGCGCGGGATTTACGCTGTAACGGACGGGCGGCACTTTGAAAGCCCTGCGGAAATTTCTATGCTGAAGGGTCACGCCGATATAGTCGGACAAAGTTTAGCTCCGGAAGTTTATTTGGCGCGTGAGATTGGGGCTTGCTACGCTAATTTATCTTTCGTGGTAAATTATGGCGAAGGAATTTTTAATTGGTCGCATGAAGTTATGAAAAATATTTTCTTCGACGACGCAGAATTGATTGGAAAAATTTTGCTTGAAACGATTCGTAACATTGAACTGGAAAATAAAGATTGTCACTGCGCAGAGTTGAGAAAAGAAACTTTGTTGAAGGAAGTCTACGATTGACAAAAAATCTGTCGAAGTTATAAAATTACGGAAAAAATTTGGGGAGGAAATTTTATGGGGAATTTTAAAGCAGTTGAAATTCGGAAGAATATTTATTGGGTCGGGGCTATTGATTGGTCGCTTAGGAACTTTCACGGCTACGAAACTTCGCGGGGTTCAAGCTATAACGCGTACTTGATTATCGACAAAAAAATTACGCTGATTGACACGGTTAAGATTGATTTTAAAGATGAATTGCTTGAAAGGATTTCGTCTGTTATCAATCCCGCGCAGATTGACGTAATTGTTTCAAGCCACGTTGAGCCGGATCATTCAGGGGCGTTGCGTGAACTTGCCGCACTTGCACCCAATGCAGAAATTATTACGACGCAACCCAACGGCTTAAAGGGATTGTCGACGCGATACGGCGAATTGAATTACAAGCCGGTTAAAGCCGGAGATAAAATTTCCATTGGTGAAAGGACTTTAGCCTTTGTGCCGACGCCGATGTTGCACTGGCCCGACTCAATGGTTACGTATTGTCCCGAAGAAAAAATTTTATTCTCCAATGATGCCTTTGGACAACATTTAGCCGCGTCGATGCGTTTTGACGACGAAAATAATTTGGAAACGATTTTGTATGAAGCGAAAAAGTATTACGCAAATATTTTAATGCCCTTCGGCAAGCAGGCGCAAACTGCATTGAAGGCATTGGGAAATTTGGAAATTGAAATGATAGCGACGGGGCACGGCGTCAGTTGGCGTTCACATATTGATAAAATTTTAGACTGCTACAAAAATTGGAGTAGCGGCGAAATTGACGAGCGGGCAGTTATCGTTTTTGATTCTATGTGGCACTCGACGGAAATTATTGCACATACGATAGCGGAAGCATTTGCCAAGAAAAAAATTCCTGCCGCTTATTACGACGTGAAATGTACGCCGCTTTCTGATATTGTCACGGATATTTTTAAGAGTAAATATCTTGCGGTAGGTTCACCGACTATTCATAATCAGCTTATGCCGACGATTGCGCAATTTCTCTGCTACATTAAGGGATTGCGTCCGCAGAATCATAAAGCGTTTGCGTTCGGTTCATACGGTTGGAGCGGTCAAAGTATTGGTATGGTTGAAGATGAACTTAAGGCGGCAGGCTTTGAAATTATCCTTGACAAGATTAAAATTTTGAATGTGCCGACGAAAGAACAGCTTGACGACATTGAAAATAAAATTTTGGCATTGGAAATTTAAAAATATTTTTAAGCAGATTTAAAATTTCAAAAAAAACTCCCGACTAAAGTTTGTCGAGAGCTTTTTTATTTTCGTGATAAAATTTTATCCAACGTCAATGTCAAGTACGGCACCGCTTACCGCGTCAATGCAAAGTTTATATTTCACATCATTTGCGCGGCAGGAAAGTTCATAATTTTTTATTGGAAAAGTTCAATGTCACTACAAAAATTATAGAAAATGTCACCAACAAAATTGTCCATTGAAACGCCAAATCATAATCGTTAGCTTGAACCGCCGCGTAAATTGCCGTTGACATTGTTTGAGTGACGCCCGGAATATTTCCTGCAAACATTATCGTTGCTCCAAATTCTCCCAACGCTCGCGTAAATGCTAAAACCGTTCCCGCTAAAATTCCGTACCGCGTATTCGGCAAAATTATTTTCCAAAAAATTTTTCTGTTAAAAACTCCCAAAGTTTGTGCCGCGTGAATTATATTTTTGTCAAGCTGTTCAAATGCTCCGCGCGTCGTCCGATACATCAACGGCAAACTTACCACGACTGCTGAAATTACCGCCGCTTTCCACGTGAAAACTAATGAAACGTCGAATTGCAACAAAAATTTTCCTATAAAACTTCTTTTGCCGAATATTAATATTAGAAAAAATCCTACGACTGTCGGCGGTAAAACCATAGGCAAAGTTATTATCACGTCCGCTAAACCTTTGAATTTTTTCAGCTTGACGACTTCATAGGCGAGGAAAATTCCTGCAAAAAATGTTATGAAGGTCGCCGCAACTGCAGTTTTTAATGTTACGATAAACGGTGAAAGTTCCATTTTCTTACCTATTCATCAAAATAATTTTTTCTTCAGGAATTTTTATAAAAATTTTTCCGTATTTTATTTTCCGCCAAAAATCTTTTCCGACTTCCCAACGAATTGATTTTGCATTTTCGGCAAACTTTATCATCACGATATAAGAAAAAGTATCCTCGATTTCCTTAACAATTTCTGCGGAGAAAATATTTTCGCCAAATTCATCAACTTTTTCTAAAAAATGTGCGCGAATCCCGATAAATTTTAAATCGTCAGGGATTTTTTTGTTTAAAGTCAATTCAATTTGCCAATCTTTAACAAAAATTTTATTGTCAGAAATTTTTTCTACGGCGGAAATATTTTTGCAACCGGTTAATATCGCCGCCGCAACCGTTTGAGGATTTCCAAAAAGTTCGTGCTTGGTATTCACGGCCTCAATATTTCCTTTACTCATAACGGCGATTTTATCTGCAAGTCGAAAAACTTCCCCGCGATCATGCGAAACCAAAATTGCCGAGCCGCCGTAGGATTTAAAAATTTCCGCTAATTCTAATTCAAGCCGCCATTTTAAATAACTGTCCAACGCTGAAAAAGGTTCGTCCAGCAATAAAATTTCGGCGTGTGAAGTCAAAATTCTTGCAAAGGCTACGCGTTGCTGTTGTCCGCCGCTGAGTTCGTGAGGATATGAATTTTCCAGCCCTTCAAGTTCAAAGCGTTTTAAATTTTCTTCAAGCCCGCGCAGTTTTTCAGATTCACTTCCGACGGCGGCAAACAAAATATTTTCGGCAACCGTCATATTCGGAAACAATGCATAATTTTGAAAAAGATAGCCGACGCGCCGAGTTTGCGGAGGAAGATTAATTTTTTTATCGCTTGAAAAAAGTATTCTGTCGTTCAAAATAATTTCGCCTTCGTCCGGCATCTCAATTCCTGCAATGCATTTCAACGACATACTTTTTCCGCAACCCGACGCGCCGAGTAACGCAAAAATTTCATCGCGCGTTGTAAAATTTACGTCAAGCACAAAGTCACGCAAAAATTTTTTTATTTTTACATACAAATTCATCCGACGACTTTAAATCCATATTTTTCAAAAATTTTCTTAGCAGTGTCGCTTGACGTGAAGTCCAAAAACTTTTTGGCGGCATCAATATTTTTAGAATCTTTGATAACGGCGGCAGGATAAATTACCGGCTTATGCGAATCAGCGGGCGCAGTTGCCGTAACTTTTACTTTGTCGGAAACAGCCGCGTCCGTCGCGTAGACAATTCCGCAATCTGCCTCGCCGCTTTCAGTCCACGCCAAAACTTGACGCACATCAGAGCCGTAAACTGCCTTAGCTTTAACCGCGTCCAAAATCCCGAGCTTATTTAAAATTTCTTCGGAATATTGACCGACCGGTACTCCTTTAGGTTCGCCAAGTGCCACGTGTTGAATATTTTCGTTAGTCAAATCATTAAAGTTGGAAATATTTTTATCGCTGTCATTTGGAACAATCAGCACAACTTCATTTTCCAAAAGATTTTTCCGCGTACCTTCAGCAAGTTCATCGGCATTTTCGAGAGCGTCCATTTGTTTCTGCGCGGCAGAAAAAAATAAATCTGTTTCGCCGCCGTTTTCAATCGCCTGCTGAAGTGCGCCGCTTGAACCGAAATTAAAAATAATTTTAGTGTTAGGATTTTCCTTTTCAAAGTCCGCCGCAATTTCTTTCATTGCATCAGTAAGACTTGCCGCCGCCGCAACGTGAATTTCTTCAATTTTTGATTCAGTTGAATTATCTCCGCCGCAACCGGACATCAATAAAGTTGCCGCCGCCAAAGTTGCCAAAAATTTTTTCATAAATAAAACCTCCCAAAAAATTAAAACTGCCCCTTCCGAATTAAAAAGGACAGCTTTAATTTGTATACAATAACTAAGGATTTATGAAAGCTACTCCTTTTCAAAATGGGAAGGCGAAATTGTTTCCGATTTCACCCTGTGAATCAAAAAGTTCAGGCGCAATGTCCTAGATAAACCGTAGACATTTTTGCTCGGAGTTTAAATATTTTAAAGTGCGAAAATTTTTTTGTCTATGTAAAAAGTCACACCGAATAAAAATTTTTATGATACAATGTAAAAAAATTTTTATTGAGGTGAAATTTTTTGAAAAACTTGGTAATTTATTCTTCAATGACTGGCAACACTAAAAAAATTGCCGAAAAAATTTTTGAAAGTTTAAGTGACGCAGAAATTTTTCCGGTTCAAAATGCTCCTGAAAATTTAGCTGAATATGATTTAATTTTTTTGGGATATTGGCTGAAACTTGGCGCACCAGATTTAAATATGGAAAAATTTTTGCCGAAAATTCACGACGCGAAAGTTGTATTATTTCAAACTCACGGCACAGAAAAAAATTCTGAACACGCGATAACGGCATTTGCAAGGGCTGCTTACTTGCTCGGAGAAAATTGTAAAATCATCGGCACTTTCGGCTGTCAGGGCAAGATAAATCCCGCACTGATTGAACACAGAAAAAATATTCCGAATGATCCTCATGGCGGTGAAAAAGGTTTTGAGCGTTGGAAAAATTCCGCCACTCATCCTGACGAAAAAGATTTGAAGGACGCGGAAGATTTTGCAAAAAAAATGATTCTAAAATTTCAACGCATTGTCGATTATGAAAGAAAATCTTAAATTTAAAATCCTTTGTATGTGAGTTTTATCACATACAAATTTTTTTTTAATGTTAAACTGTTTTAAAAGGAGAGTGATAGCGTGGGGAATATTTTGAAAAAATTTAAATATCTTATCCCAAAGGAACGCTCCGCGAATAATCATCAACAGACAAATGAAGGTGGGCGCGATTGGGAAAATATGTATCGCGATCGCTGGAGTTTTGATAAAGTTGTTCGCTCGACGCACGGCGTAAATTGTACCGGCTCATGCAGTTGGAATATTTACGTTAAAAATGGTTTAGTGGCGTGGGAAAATCAAGTTCACGATTACCCCGAAACGTCGCCGGAAATGCCGGATTTTGAACCGCGTGGTTGTCCTCGTGGCGCAGTTTTTCGTGGTATTTGTACAGTCCGCACAGAATTAAATATTCGTATTTGCGCGGGGAACTCGCCGAACTTTGGCGGGCAACACGTCCGAATTTTCCAAACGCATTGGCGGCGTGGCAAAGTATCGCCAATGAACCTGCCAAAATGAAAAAGTACAAAGAGGCTCGCGGAATGGGCGGCTTTGTGCGTTCAAATTAGGATGAAGTTTAAGAATTAATTGCGGCAATTTTACTGCACACTGTCCAAAAATACGATCCGGACAGAATTTTCGGCTTTTCGGTAATTCCTGCAAAATCAATGTTGAGCTACGCGGCAGGTTTAAGATTTGTTCAGCTTATGGGCGGCGCGGGCTTAAGTTTTTATGATTGGTACGCAGATTTACCGCCCGCAAGTCCGCAGGTCTGGGGGAGACCAGACCGACGTACCCGAATCAAGCGACTGGTACAACGCGGGATACATAATTACTTGGAGTTCAAATGTTCCGCTTACAAGAACGCCCGATGCACATTTTTTGACTGAGGCGCGATACAAAGGCACGAAAGTTGTATCAATCGCGCCTGATTACGCCGAATCGACGACGGTTGCCGACACTTGGATAAATTTAAAAACGGGCAGTGATTCGGCACTTGCAATGGCAATGGGGCATGTCATTTTGAAAGAATATTATTGGGGCGAGCCTGCAGAATTTTTTATTGACTACGCTAAAAAGTTTACGGACTTTCCTTTCCTTGTAATTCTTGATGAAAAAGACGGCAAATATAAGCCCGGCAGATTTTTAAATGCTAAAGATTTTGGGCGCAAAGATAAGCACGCCGAATTTAAGCATTACGTCATTGATGAAATTACCAATGAGCTTGTAATTCCAAACGGCACTATGGGGGATCGTTGGGACAGACAAAATAAATGGAATCTGCGCGAAGAAAATTCAGATACCGGAGAAAAAATTTCTCCTAAACTTTCAATTTTCAAAGAACGTGACGGTGTTGCGGAAATTATTTTGCCGTACTTTGGAAATGACAAGGGCAGTAATTTAAAATTCATCCGCGCAGTGCCTTTCAAAAAAATTAAAACTGCCGACGGTGTGAAAATTGTCACGACGGTTTATGATTTAACGCTTGCCAATTACGGACTTGACACGGGACTTGGCGGCGAGTTTGCTAAATCTTATGAAGACGACGTGCCTTATACTCCAAAATGGCAGGAAAAATATACTGGCGTTAAAGCCGATATGGTTATCCATACTGCGCGGGAATTTGCGGATAATTCTTTGAAGACTCACGGGCGGACAATGGTAATTATGGGCGGCGGCATCAATCACTGGTATCACGCGGACGTTGTTTACAGGACGATTTTAAATTTGTTAATGTTCTGTGCTTGTGAAGGTCGAAACGGCGGCGGCTGGGCGCATTACGTCGGTCAAGAAAAATTGAGACCTGCTGAAGGCTGGGCGCGAATTATGACGGGTACAGATTGGCAAGGCGGCGCAAAACTTCAAAATTCTACATCATTTTATTATTTTGCTACGGATCAATGGCGCAGTGAAGAAGTTGACACATTGCCTTTGGTCGCGCAGACCGAAAAGCCGCGTTATCGTCATCCCGGCGATTATAATGTTTTGGCAGCGCGTTTAGGTTGGTTGCCGAGTTATCCGACTTTCAATAAAAGCGGGCAGAAAATTTTTGACGAAGCTAAGGCGGCGGGCTTTGAAGGCATTGACAACATTAAAAAATTTGTCGCGCAGAGTTTGAAAAATAAATCTTTGCAATTCGCGATTGAAGACCCTGATGCTCCTGAAAATTTCCCACGCAATTTATTTATTTGGAGAAATAATTTAATCGGCTCTTCATCGAAGGGACACGATTATTTTTTGAAATATTTACTCGGAACTAAAAATAGTTTGTTCGCGGAGGAAGAATCACCGATTAAACCTGAAGAAATTAAATTACGCAGTGAAGGCGAAATCAGACGTTCAGGCGGCGCATTGGACGGAAAATTAGATTTACTTGTTGACGTAGACTTTCGTATGGCAAGCAGTGCATTATATGCCGACGTAGTTTTACCGACGGCGACTTGGTATGAAAAAACTGATTTATCGTCAACAGATATGCATCCGTTTGTTCATCCTTTCCAGCCTGCGGTTGATCCACTTTGGGAAGCGCGAACTGACTGGGATATTTTCCGCACATTGGCAAAGGCAGTTTCAAAAGTTGCTACTGAAGCAAACTTGCCGGTTTACAAAGATGTTTTTGCCGCGCCTATTCAACACGATTCAGAAGGCGAAACGGCACAGCCTGAAGGTAAAATTCTTGACTGGAGCAAAGGCGATTGTGAACCCGTTGCAGGAAAAACTATGCCTGCTATTGGATCAATTGAACGCGACTATACAAAAATTTATGATAAATGGGTTGCACTCGGTCCAAACGTCAAAAAAGGTATGGGCTCAAAAGGTATGTCGTGGCAGTCTAAGCAAGATTATGAAGAAATTCGGACTCACAACGGCGTTATTGAGGATAAAAATTTAATCTCCTGTGGTATGCCGTCAATCTTTGAGGCTAAACAGGCTTGCGATGCGGTTATGGGACTTTCTACGACTACTAACGGTTCAGTTGCAGTTCGCGCTTGGAAAGACTTAGAAAAGAAAACGGGGCTTGATAATCTTGCCGATTTAGCGAAAGACAGAGAATCTGAAAGGTTTACTTTTGACATGGTAGCAATTCAACCGCGCGAAACAATTACTTCACCGACTTTTACGGGCAGTAATCAAAATAGACGTTACACGCCTTTCAGCACGAACATTGAACAGTTAATTCCTTTCCGCACGGTTACGGGGCGTCAATCTTTTTACGTGGATCATGAAATGATGCGTGAATGGGGCGAAACAATGTCGGTTTACAAGCCGATTTTGGAATTTCGTCCGCTTAAAAATCCTATCGGTCAAACTAAAGAAATTACGCTGAAATTTTTAACTCCCCACAACAAATGGAGTACTCACTCAATGTATTTTGACAGTCAGCAGATGTTGACGCTTTTCAGGGGCGGTCAAACTGTTTGGCTTAATGAAAAAGACGCGGCGGATATTGATGTTAAAGATAATGATTGGATTGAAGTTTACAACAGAAACGGCGTTGTAGCGGCTCGCGCAGTTGTCAGCCCTCGACTTCCACGCTATGTATCACGCACAGGACAGACACATTAACGTACCCTGTTCAAAAATTTCAGGAACTCGCGGCGGCACTCACAACACGCCGACCAGAATCCATATGAAACCTACGCATATGATTGGCGGCTACGGACAGTTGAGTTACGGCTTTAATTATTACGGACCGACGGGCAATCAGCGCGATATTTACATTGTCGCCCGCAAAATGGAGGAGGTTGATTGGCTTGAAGATTAAAGCACAAGTTGCAATGGTGATGAATCTTGACAAGTGCATTGGTTGTCACACTTGCTCAATCACCTGCAAAAATGTTTGGACTAACCGCGAAGGCGCGGAATATATGTATTTTAACAACGTCGAGACTAAGCCCGGCATCGGTTATCCAAAAAATTTGGAAGATCAGGAACATTGGAAAGGCGGCTGGCAAGTTAAAGACGGCGAACTTTCACTTAGGACAGGTTCAAAGTTGGAGCGCATTTTAAAACTTTTCTATCACCCGCAACAGCCTGAACTGCTTGATTATTACGAGCCGTGGACTTACGATTATGAGACGTTGATAAATTCCAAAAGAAAAAATCATCAGCCTGTAGCGCGTCCGCGTTCGCTCATCACTCAAAAACGTATGAACATTAATTGTGGGCCGAACTGGGAAGACGATTTGGCGGGCGGCGAATCGGCGCGGAAAGACGTAAATTTGAAAAAAATTGCCGAAGAAATTACGCTTGAATTTCAAGATATTTTTATGAAATACTTGCCGCGAAATTGTAACCATTGCTTAAATCCTGCTTGTGTGGCGGCTTGTCTGAGCGGAGCAATTTATAAACGTGATGAAGACGGCGTAGTTTTGGTAAGTCAAGACGCTTGCAGAGGTTGGCGGCATTGTATCCCCGCTTGCCCTTACAAAAAAGGTTTATTACAACTGGAAATCCAATAAAGCCGAAAAATGTACTTTCTGTTATCCGCGACTTGAAAACGGGCTGCCGACGGTTTGCACCGATACTTGCGTTGGCAGAATACGTTATCTCGGAATAATTTTGTATGACGCTGACGCAGTTTTGGATACCGCTAAAACTGTTGATGAAAAAAATATTTATGCAAATGTTTTGGACGTGATAAAAGACCCGACTTCGCCTGAAGTTCTGGCGGCGGCGCGTGCAGAAGGAATTTCTGAAACGGTTATCAAGGCGGCTGAAATTTCTCCCGTCTACAAAATTATCAAGCGTTGGAAATTGGCATTGCCTTTGCACCCTGAATATCGCACGTTGCCTATGGTCTGGTATATTCCGCCGTTATCGCCGATTATGAAAGCCGTCGAAGATAAAGTTTACTTGCCGAACTCCGAATCAATGAGGATACCGATTGCGTATTTGGCGGAACTTTTCAGCGCAGGCGATACAAAAGTTATCACTAAAACTTTGCAAAGACTTTTGGACATGCGGACGGTTATGCGCCAAAAAGAAATTAATTCCGTGCCGCCAAAAAATTTCGCAGAATACGAATTTGTATTTGACGACTCACGACAGAACGGATTTTGGCAAACAGGCGCAGGAAATGCACGAGTTCAAAACATTATTTTTGGAGAACGGCTTTGATTTAGATAAAGAATTGCCCGATTATTTGCCCGCGATTTTAGAATTGGCGGCGGCAGTTCCCGCGCAGAATGCTAAAAAAATCTTGGACGCGTCGAAAAGCAAAATTGAACTCCTGCGCGAAAGATTTATTGAGGCGAAATTGGCGCATACATTTTTACTTGACGCAGTTTTGATTCAAGCTGAAAATTTGGAGGTGAACTAAATGAGCGAATTTTTTTGGGGAGCGTTGCCTTATGTTGCGTTTACGTTTTTGATTGTCGGCACGGCTGCACGTTATGCAAATGGCGAGCGCGGTTGGTCTTCTAAGTCAAGCGAATTTTTAGCAAAGAAAAGTTTAAAATATGCGAGTCCGATGTTTCATTTAGGCTTGGCAATGGCTTTTGGCGGACACGTTATCGGCATTTTGATTCCGAAATTTTTAACTGACGGCGCGGGCATTGACGAACATTTATATCACATAATCGCATTGGCGGGCGGCATACCTGCCGGAATTTTATTCTTTGTCGGATTTTTTCTTTTAATGCAAAGACGTTTCGGAAATCCGCGTATGAAAGTCAACACTTCGACAACTTACGGCTGGTTGTACTTAATACTTTTCGCAACGATAACAACGGGCTGTATGGCGACGGCTTTAAATGCGACGGGAATTTTGGGCGACTTCAATTACCGTGAAACAATCAGCCCTTGGTTCAGAAGTTTGTTAATGTTTCAACCTGATATTGGCGTAATGGAAAATGTCCCATTAATTTTTAAATGTCATCTTCTTTGCGCAATGACGCTGATAACATTTTTTCCGTTTACAAGACTGGTTCATTGTTTATCAGTCCCTATCGAATATATTTGCCGCAGTCCAATAATTTATCGCAGAAAATAAAAATATTGACAAAAAAGCTCTATGTCGCTAAGATTGACTTGTTACAGTTAGTCTTAAGCGCGGCACAGAGCTTTGGCTTTTAAGTCATTTTAAACGCTACTTCCGTGCTTGTCAACAGTTCGGAGGTAATGTTTATGGTAGTTTACAAGATTACGAATCTTTTGAATGGAAAAGTCTATGTAGGACAGACTCAGAGAACTTTAGATGAACGTATTAATGAGCATTTGCACGGCTCTCTTTACATTGATCGTATAATGCAAAAGTATGGTCGTGAAAATTTTAAAGATGAGATTATTGAAAAATGTTCAACTCTTGAAGAACTTAACGAACGTGAAATTTTTTGGATCGCTAAATTTAATTGTAAATTTCCGAATGGATATAATTTTACTGACGGCGGCAATCAAGGACTTAAGGGTTATACGTGGTCCAAAGAATCACGTGCTAAAATGTCTGCGGTTTCAATAATAAGAGAATCTAAACGAGATCCCGTAGAAAAATCTCAAACAGCTAAAAATGGTTGGGCTTCAAAAACACACGAAGAACGTTTAAGAATTACAGAACCTGCCCGCAAAGCTGCTGCATTAATCTCCAGTGAAGAAAGGTCGGCAATTAGAAAAAGAGCCTTTGCCAATATGACACCGCAAGAACGTCAAAATATGACGGAAAATGCTCGTAAAGCCTTAGCTAATATTTCTCCAGAGAAACGTGCAATTTCAGCGAAAAAATGTTGGGAAACACGTCGGGCAAAGAAACAATTGATTATTACCGTAGTAGAATCGTTGAGAAAAATCTTGGATAATAAATAAAAATTTTAGGAGAAATTTTTATGGTAAAAATGTTTTTTTTCCAATGTCAGGAAACTTTTCAAAATAAAGGTTGCACTGTCAAAGGAATTTGCGGAAAAACTGCTGAAATTGCAATTTTGCAGGACAAATTGATTTTTGTTACAAAAAAATTGAGCGCGGCGAATGTTGCAAACGTCGACAAAGATATTACGCTTAATCTTTTCACGACGATTACCAACGCGAATTTTGACGAAAAATTTTTAAATGACAGAATCAATAAAACTTTGGCGTTGATTCCAGAAAAAATTGAAATTCCCGAAAAAATCGGCGTGCTTGCAACTGAAAATGAAGATGTCAGAAGTCTGCGCGAATTGATAACTTACGCTTTGAAAGGTATGGCGGCTTATCTTTATCACGCTAACGCACTAGGTTACGACGACGAAAAAATTTCTGCATTTATGCAAAAAACTTTGGCAAAACTGCTTGATGATTCATTGAGCGTCGAAGATTTAATTGCGCTTGCACACGAAACCGGAAAATTCGGCGTTGATGTTATGGCACTTCTCGACAAGGCTAACACCGAAACTTACGGAAACCCCGAAATTACAAAAGTTAATATCGGAGTAAGAAAAAATCCTGCGATTTTGATCAGCGGTCACGATTTTAAAGATTTGGAACAACTTTTGGAGCAAACTCAAGGCACGGGCGTTGATGTCTACTCGCACGGTGAAATGTTGCCAGCGCATTATTATCCGAAGTTTAAAAAATATAAAAATTTTGTCGGAAATTACTGTAACGCTTGGCATTTGCAACAAAAAGAATTTGAAAAATTTAACGGCGCAATTCTTCTTACGACAAATTGTCTTGTTCCGCCGAAAGAAAGTTACCGCGAAAAAGTTTTTACGACGGGCGCGGTTGCTTATCCGAATTGCAAACATATTGATGAAATTGACGGAAAAAAAGATTTTACGCCGCTGATTGAACTTGCCAAAAAATGTCCGCCTCCTACTGAAATTGAAACTGGCGAAATTATCGGCGGTTTTGCTCACGAACAAGTTTTTGCGCTTGCAGATAAAGTTGTTGACGCGGTTAAGTCCGGCGCAATTAAAAATTTTGTCGTTCAAGCAGGTTGTGACGGTCGCCAAAAATCTCGCGATTATTACACCGATTTTGTTAAAAAATTGCCGAAAAATACCGTTATTTTGACTTGCGGCTGTGCTAAATATAAATTTAATAAACTTGATTTGGGCGATATTGATCAAATCCCGCGCGTTTTAGATGTCGGTCAATGCAACAATTCATATTCTTTGGCTTTAATCGCGCTGAAATTGAAAGAAATTTTCGGACTCGACGACGTTAATAAATTGCCAATTATTTACAATATCAGCTGGTATGAACAGAAAGCGGTTATCGTTTTGCTCGCACTTTTATATTTTGGCGTGAAAAATATTAATCTCGGTCCAACTTTGCCTGCATTTTTAAGTGAAAATGTTTTAAAATTTTTGATTAAAAAGTACAATGTCGGAACAATTTCAAACGTCGACGATGATATTAAAAAGATGATTTGATAAAAAATTTATAAAAAAATTTTTTCACTCCGCATTGTCGGAGTTTTTTTTATAAATTTTCGCCCCAATCGCAGAGATTTTCTAAAATCGGAATTAAACTTTTTCCGCGCTCTGTCAAAAAATATTCCACGTGCAAAATTTTTTCGTCAAATTCTTTTCGCTCAATCAATCCGTCCGCTTGCAAATCTTTCAAAACTCTTGTCAATGTGTTTACTGAAATTTTTCCGATATAACGCTGAAGTTCTTTAAATCTCACAACTTTATATTCCGCAAGCGCATAAAGCACACACAATTTATATTTTCCGCTGATTATTTTCAAAGCTCGACAAAATCCTGTTTCATAAAAATTTTCTTCAGTAATTTTACCAAACATTTTTTTCACTCCTATAGTAATAAATTTGTGACTTCTTGTAAAAAAAATTTTTTGTGGTAATATTTTAAACGAAAACAATAATAAATTCAAAAATTATTTTAGGAGGAAATTTTATGACGATTAAAGATTACGAAGAAATTAAAAAAGTCGCGCAAATGTACATTGACGGCGGAAATGGTGACAGTTCGATTATGAAACCGGCATTTCACAAAAATGCGACGATTAACGGCGATCCGATTCAAACACTTTTTGACGGCGTTGATAAAGCAGGAAAAACAAATTCAAAGGCAACTGTCGATATTTTGGACGCGGTGAATGATGTTGCGGCTATTCGCATTACTATGGAAGATTGGCACGGTCAAAATTTTGTAGATTTTCACATTTTGCGTAAAGATTCCGACGGTTGGAAAATTATTGCAAAAGTTTTCACTGAAACTAAATAAAAAATCTCTTGAAAAAAATTTTTTAAGCCTTCGGGCTATTTTTTTTTTTTACGAAAATAATATTTATCACAGTCACAGAAATTTTTTTGTGGTATAATTGTTGAAATTTTTTTAAGGAGATGATTTTATGATTGAATTTGAACAGGCGATTGATATTTTAGTTAAAAATTCTAAAAAAATTTGCGAAGTTGAAGAAGTTTTTTTGCTCGATTCAATAGGAAAAATTTCTGCTGAAAATATTTTTGCGAAATTTGATAATCCGCCGTTTAATCGCTCACCTCTCGACGGTTACGCTTTAAATTCCGCTGATACTCCAAATAATTTTAAAATTGTCGGCGAAGAATGCGCGGGCGATTTTTGGTCAAAAACTTTGCAAAACGGCGAAACTTTACGAATTATGACTGGAGCTGCTATTCCAAATGGCGCAGATTGCATTATTCGGCAGGAAGATATTATCAAACTTGACGATGAAAATATTTTTGTTCCCAAAAAATTAAATCATCACGAAAATTTTTGTTTCAATGGTGAAGATATTAAAAAAAATTCCTTGCTCGTCGAAAAATATCAAAAAATTTCTGCTTATCATATCGCAATTTTGGCTAGTCAGGGAATTTCTTCTGTAAAAGTTTTTTGTCAGCCTAAAATCGCTATCGTATCGACCAGTGACGAACTTTTAAATCTTGACGAAAAAATTTCTGCAGGTAAAATTTTTAACAGTAATTTATATCTTTTGGCGGCAAGATTGATTGAATTTGGTTTTTCGCCGAAAATTTTAGGAATTTTGCCTGATGACGTTGATTTTACTTCTAAAAAAATTTTGGAAATTCAAAATTATATTGATTTGCTGATATTTTGCACGACGTTATTAAAAATATCGGCGAAAAAATTTTTGGGCGCATTAAAATGAAATCCGGTTCTTCTTTAAGCGGTAATCCTTTCGACGCTTTCGCTACTTTTGAACTCATTGCTCGTCCAATTATCGCTGAAATTTCTCATCGCAAAGATATTTTTTATAAACATTCTGAAGGAATTTTGCAAAATAATTTTAATAAAAAAGTCGCGTACGCAGATTTATTCGCGCAATTTTTGATAACGGAAGAATTTTTTTGCCCGATAATCATCAATCGGGTAACTTTTTTTCTGCGAAAAATTGTAATTCTTTCGTCGATATTCACGTAGGCTCTGATGAATTAAAAATTGGTGATAAAGTTGAAGTGATTTTGCTTTGATTGACAAATTTGGAAGGAAAATTGAATATGCGCGAATTTCAGTAACGTACAGATGTAATTTGCGCTGTAAATATTGTATGCCTGAATGCGGCGTGGAAAAAATTTCTCACGAAAATATTTTAAGTTACGAAGAAATTTTACGCGTCGCTAATTTTTTTGCACAACTCGGCATTAAAAAAATTCGTTTAACAGGCGGAGAACCTCTTTTGAGAAAAAATTTGCCGGATTTGATTAAAAATCTTAAAAAAATTGAAGGCATTGAAATTGTAATATTGACGACAAACGGTGTTTTACTTGAAAAATTTGAGGAAAATTTAATTTCAGCAGGAATTGACGGAATAAATTTAAGTCTTGATACGCTTAACGAAGAAATTTTTTTGAAAATATAATGCGCGTCTTAAAAATAATGCTTGAAAGAAAATTTCCTGTAAAAATAAATTGCGTACAGATAATGGGAGTAAATGAGGAAAATTTTATAAAATTAGTGGAAATGACGCGAGAAAATTTTGTTGATGTAAGATTTATAGAATTAATGCAGATAGGATGCGCGGAAAATTTTCAAAGAGTGCCGACAGCAGAAATTTTTTCGTTGATTGAAAAAAAATTTCGGTAAACTTGAACCGGTTGAGAAAAAAATTTACAAGGTTCGAGTGAAAATTTCAAAATAAAAAATTTTGTCGGGCGAATCGGATTTATAGACGCTCTTGAACATAAATTTTGCGGAGAATGTAACCGAATCAGATTGACAGCAGAAGGATTTTTGAAACCGTGCTTAAATTTTGGAATAGGACTTGATGTAAAAAATTTATTGAGAAGTGGATTTGAAGACGAAAAAATTTTAACAGAAATAAAAAAAATAATTTATAACAAATCGCGCGAACATTTTTTCAATAAAAAAAATAAATTTGAAGATAAACGTAAAATGTATCAAGTCGGCGGCTAAAAAATTTCCTCCAAATGCGGAGGATTTTTTTGTGAAAAATTTTTTAATCGAAGTGAAGAAATTTTGAAAAATTTTAATTTGTCAGTTGATTGAATAAATATTTTCCTAACATTCGCAATGAAGTTCTTGAAATATCTAATATTATTTTTATCATTTCTTCTTCATTCCAATACTCACCATTTCCTTTTGTATAAATCGACGCAGCTTGCAACATTATATTTATCCCATTCGACGATACAAATATATTTCACATATATTTTTGTGCGAACGTTCTATTGCGTTACCTGCTGCCATAAGAATTTGATTATTATTTTTTCCTACAAGTTTTCCATTTTTGATATTTTCAATATCTTTTCCTTGATATTTTGCTTCTGAAACGACAATTACACGCCAATTATCATTGTCATCTTTTACTTCAATTATACCTCCGTCTGGTTTTATACGAGCATTTGACACAAATAAAGTTTGTCCAAGTCTTTTATCAATCTTTTGCAATTTTTCATTTATTTCTTGTTTTGAAAGTTCACTTCTGTATCTGAATTTTAATTTTGGAAAATATTTTTCAAGACGAGACATTACTATAATTGAAGTATTAAAAACTTCTCTATCGTGTTCTTGTGCTTCATCTCCAAAAATTCCTAAAACGCCATCTGTAGATTTTTGTTGTGTAGTAAGTCTGTCAGATTGTTGGTTGCCTTTCGCTTTCAACTAAATTGTCCTCCTTTAATTTTTCAAAAAAATCATTTGTATTCGCTACGGATTAATAATCGGTAGATTTTCCGGATTTTCTCATAATTTCAAGATGTTTTTTAAAATATTGAGTAGTTGTTTCATCTCTGTCGCACATTAAACAGTGTCGCCCTTCATTTATACAAACTCGACCTACAATTCCACTTCCTGCAAAAAAATCGAGTACAATCGAACCCGGATATGATAAGGCTTTTACAAAACGATCTATAATTTCAAAAGGTTTTTGTGTTGGATGTCCGACACGTTCTTTACTGTTTCCGTTTAATCTGTTAATTTCCCATACATTTGTAGGATTTTTTCCTTTAATTGTATTTTGAGGATTAAGTCGTTTATCTTTTAATGCAGATTTTAATTCATTTTCCGAGTAAGGTTCTCTTACTGAATCTAAATCAAAATAATAATCATTTGTCTTAGTCAACCAAATAACTTCTTCGTGCCTGTTTGCAAAATATCTGTGTGCAGACATACCATTTTTATAACGCCAAACAATGGTGTTTATCAATTTAAATTTGGTATTTTTTCTGACATGATGAATTATATCAATTAAGTCACCAGATTTCATATCTCTAAATTGAATTCCTCCAAAAATTATCATGCTGCCATTTTTTGAAAGTATTCTGTATGATTCCTCAAGCCAAATTGCCGCCCATTCGACGTAATTATCATAAATATCCCAGCCTGCTAATTCAAGATTATATGGCGGGTCAACACAAATTAACTGTACTGATTCATCTGGTATATTTTTAATAAATTCGCAACAATCCATAACATTTAAGCAAAGCATAATTTTATCAGGTATCACGAAATCTTTTGCTGTTTTATATTTCAAAGTATTATCTTTACGCATTTTATTCAATGACAAAAGTGCATGATTATAATGAGATTTGTTGTGAATAGCCATATTTTTACCTCCAAAAATTTTTTAATCTTCAGGGATAATACCTTCGGAGTGTTTAGGAATTTTTTTCGGCTTAAAGTTCGGCATTTGCGAACGATAATAAACGGGTTGAATTTGTGAAAGATTTTTAATTCCGCGCAAAATTGCTTCAGTCTTCGTGATTTTTAATTTTTTTGCAACATTTTTAATCTCGGCAAATTCTTCTTCAGTCACGCGAATATTAAAATTTTTTTAGGTTTATCAATTCTCGGTCTTCCCATTACCATTTTTATCACCTCAAAAAATTTTTTTTATTATACTTTTCGTAAAGACATCAAGTCAAGTAAAAAAACTTTTCGTAAAGATAAAAAGTCTTGCAGGAAAATTTATTTGTGTGTTGAAAATAATTTCAGAAAAAAATTTGGAGGTGAGATTATGGCGAAAGGATATTTTAGAAATGAAACTTGTAGCTTTATGATGAAAATTTTGATGAAAATATCAGCAGAACTTTGATTGAGGAGGTTGAAGATGTCTAGTTCAATTTGTGCAGTAAATTTCGCATATGCGGACGGAACGACGAAAAGTTTTCGCTCGGATCTTTTGCTAATAATTCGGTGGCAGTAATGCAATTTAAATCGCGTTTGCAAAAGTTTAATGAAGTTGATGTTACTTCGCAGAAAAAATTTACAAATTTGTTTGATCAGTTACCTTTTGCTAATAATTCGGTGGCGGTAATGCAATTTAAATCGCGTTTGCAAACTTTTAATGAAGTTGATACGACTTCGCAGAAAAAATTTACAAATTTTGGAGAAATTTTAAAATCTGAAAATGGCGCGGCATTAAGCGGAATAAAATCAGCAAGTATAACAACTTCGCAAATTACGCGCGTTTATGATGCGGCGAATTACGGAGGTTAAAAATGAAAATTTCTTTGAGAATCATAATGCGCGACACGAATAATAATGAAATTAAAGAAAATATTGGATACGTGAATCCGAATTCCACTGAGGCGCAACTTTATGAACTTTCCACGAAATTTTGCGCATTGACGACCAATACTTTTGTTCGCGCTGAAAAAATTGTGACGACGGAACTTGAAAGCGAAGGTGAATAAATTGGCTGACGTTGTTAAAAGTTCGTATATTTTAAAAATTAAGTTGGGATTTGCAGACGGCGATACTCGCACAATAAATTTGGATAATCCGAAAAATAATTTGCAAGCGTCGCAAGTCCACGAACTTTCGCAGTACATTAAAAATAATAATTTGTTGCTGGGCGATAAATACGGAGCAGATTCGGCAGGAATTTTGTACGCTGATATTGTAGAAAGTACGAAAAGAACGCTCGATTTGTAAAAATATCACTTTCAAAAAATTTTTTCGTGATAAAATGTTACGGAAAATTTTTTTATTTTGGAGGAAAATTTAATGGGAAAAATCTATGCAATTTGTGTAAGTGAAAAATGCGGGACAGCGAAAAAAAATGTTGAATCGGCGATATTTCACACGGAATTTGGAATAGTAGGCGATGCGCACGCGGGCGATTGGCACCGTCAAGTAAGTTTTTTGGGAAAAAATGCGATAGAAAATTTCAGTGAAAAAGTAAATTTCGGCGCATTTGGAGAAAATATTGTAGCGGAAGGATTTAATTTTAAAAATTTGCCGATAGGAACGAGATTGAAGAGCGGGGAAGTAATTTTTGAAATTACGCAGATTGGCAAGAAATGTCATGATAAATGTGAAATTTATAAAAAAGTTGGAGATTGCATAATGCCGCGCGAAGGAATTTTCGGCAGAGTTTTGCATGGCGGCGAAATAAAAATTGGTGACGAATTAGAAATTTTTACAGAAAAAATGAAGTTGGACGCGGCAATAATAGTATGCAGTGATACGCGCGATGAAAAAACAGACAAAAGCGGCGAAAAAATTTTAGAGATTTTGACGGAAAATAATTATAAAGTTTATGAAAAAATGATATTGCCTGATGAAAAGAAAATTTTATCTGAAAAAATGATAGAATATGCAAATTTAGGAATTGGATTAATTTTGACGACAGGCGGGACGGGATTTTCAGTCCGAGACATTACACCTGAGGCAACATTGGAAGTATGCGAAAGATTAACGCCCGGGATTTCAGAAGTTATGAGAAATTATTCAATGCAAAAAACAAAAAGAGCGATGTTGAGCCGCGCAGTAAGTGGAATAAGAAAAAGAAGTTTGATAGTAAATTTGCCGGGAAGTCCGCGAGCGGTTGAGGAATGTTTAAATTATATTTTGCCTGAACTTCAGCACGGAATAGAAATTTTACGCGGAGACGATTCAAATTGCGGCAGATAAGTTTGTTGATAATAGCAGGTGTAAAAAGTTCACGACTTGGCGAAGATAAAAGATTTGTAGAAGTCGGCGGCGAAAAATTATTGGAAAAAATTTTAAAAAAAGCGTCGGAAAAAGATTTCGGCGAAATTTTTTTATGTGTGGAAGAAAATTTAACTGAAATAAAAAATTGCGGACCGATAGCGGCAATTTCAAACGGATTACAAAAAATTTCAAATGAATGAGCATTGGCAATATCAGCTGATATGCCCTTTTTTGATTTTAAAATTTTTGAAAAAATAAATTTTGGTGAAGAAAAAATAATTTTGCCGCAAGTAAACGGAAAATTTCAACCGTTGGCGGCATTTTATCATAAATCTGTAGCAGAAATTTTTTTGAAAGAAATATCACTCGGACAAAGAAAAATGATAACGGCAATAAAAAAAGTTCAGTATAAAATTTTGGAAATTGGAGACGAAAAAATATTTTTTAACGTAAACACACGCGAAGATTTAAAATTATCGAGAGGACGCGCGGAAAATTTATCAAGAAAAATTCCAATAATTTCAATCGTGGCGACTGAATCGAACACTTGCAAGACAACTTTTATAGAAAAAATAATAAAAAATTTAAATTTAAGAGTAGGAGTGGTAAAAAGCACTCATCATAAAATTTCTTAAGAAAATTGTACAAAAGACAGTTATATATTTAAGCAAGCGGGAGCAAAAAAAGTTTATGTGGGAGAAAATTTTTCGGACGTAGAATTAGTTTTAACGGAAAGTCGGACAAAAAAATATTTCCAGCGATTTTAATTTATCGCAAGGAAAAAATATTTGATGAAAAAATAGTAGCGGCGTTTAAAAGCGAAGAAATTTTCAATAATGCCGATGAAGCGATAAAAATAATAAAATTTTTGGCGTGTAAATAAATTTAAATTTATGATATAATCTCTCCACAAAGGAGGGATTTTTTTGTTTACCGAAAAAAATTTTAAATCTGCGCTCGAATTGATGAATTTCAAAGAAGTTTCTGCAGAAGTTTATCAAAATAAATTTTCAATGACGGTTGACTTTAAAAATAAAAAACTTTCTTATCCTGAAAATTTAAAAGTAAATCGCGACGGCATAAAAAATTTTTCGCAGAATGAAAATTTTGTAGTATTTGAGTGCGTTCACAGACTTTTACAAAAAGGTTACAAGCCTGAAGATATTGAACTTGAAAAACTTTTTAAAATCGGTCATACTCAAAAAAGCGGTCGCGCTGATATTTGCGTTTATAAAAATCAAAAAGTTTTTTTTATAATTGAATGTAAAACTTTTGGATCAGAATTTGATAACGCTTTAAAAATTTTAAAAAAAGACGGCGGACAACTTTTTTCATATCGTCAACAAGAAATTTCCAGTGAATGGCTGATTCTTTACACCTCAAATTTTGACGGAGAAAAAATTATTTTTGAATCAAAATCGGTAAGTTGTCACGAAGAAATTTATCAATCAGCTAAAAATGTTCAAGATTTTTTCAAAATTTGGAGCGAAAAATTTAATAAAAATCTTGCAGACGACGTAATTTTTCACGATGAAACTGTTGCATATGAAATCGGCGTTAAACCTTTTCGCAAAAAAGATTTAAAAGATTTTCCGGACACCAGCATTGTAAATAAATTTAAAGAAATTTTGCGTCACAATGATGATTCTGCTAAAGAACGCGCTTTTGATGTCCTTCTTTCGCTTTTTATCTGTAAAATTTTTGATGAAATTTATAAAAGTGACAGTCAAGAATTGGAATTTCAATTTAAAATCGGCGTTGATGATGAATTTTCTTTTGAAGGCAGGCTTAGAAATCTTCATAAAAAAGGTATGTTGGAATTTATGAATAAAAAAATTTATGATAATTCAGATTCTGACCTCGATAAACTTTTTTTTCAATTTCAAGATACAAAAGATAATGAATTGGTGAAGGCTGTAAAAAAAATGTTTCGCGAACAAAAATTTTTTACATCGAATCATTTTTCATTTATTGATATTGATGATGAGGAACTTTTTTATCAAAATTCAAAAATTCTGCACGAAGTAGTAGATATTTTTAAATATTACAGACTTATCGGCGCAAAAAATTTGCAAATTCTCGGAGATTTATTTGAGCAACTGCTTGACAAAGGATTTAAGCAGGACGAAGGGAAATTTTTTACACCATTACCGATAACCAGATTTATTTGGGACAGTTTGCCGCTTGAAAAAATAATTTCAGCCGAAAAAAATTTTTTATTGCCGAAAATAATTGATTATGCGTGCGGAGCGGGACATTTTTTAACGCAAGGCTATGAAGCGATAAAAGATTTTGCGAAAAATAAATTAAAACAAGACTTAGAAAAAGAAAATAAAGGCTGGGAAAGCGAAAAAGTTTTAGGAATTGAAAAAGACGGACGGCTTGCAAAAGTTTCAAAAATTGCGTTTTTTATGCACGGAGCGAATAAAGGAAAAATAAAACGTGGAAACGGCTTGGAAAATTATCCTGAAGAAGGAATTTCAGCAGAAAGTTTTGATATTTTAGTATCAAATCCGCCGTACTCGATAAAAGATTTTAAAGAGCATTTAAAATTGGCAAATAAATTTGAAATACTTGAAAAAATTTCTAAAAACGGTTCAGAGATTGAAACTTTATTTGTAGAAAGAATTGCGCAACTTTTGAAAGTCGGAGGAATAGCGGCAGTAATTTTACCGAGTTCGATTTTGAATAAAGACGGCGGAAGTTTTATGACAGCGCGAGAAATAATTTTAAAAAATTTTTACATAAGAGCGATAGCGGAATTTGGAAGCAAAACTTTTTCAGCGACAGGAACTAAAACGAATATATTATTTTTAGAAAAAATTATTCCGCCTGAAAAATTTAAATTATTTGCTGATACTGTGAACCGAATTTTTTTGCAAAATTTTTCTTCAAAAAGGATTGACGAAGAAATTTTTAAAGCGTGGCTTGAAAAAATTCACGTTGCCGAAGAAATTTACAAAAAATTTATAAATCGCGAAGTTGATTACACATTTTGGGAAAATGATATATATTTTGGAGAATATTTCAGCGCGTTTAAAATTATTCCGCCGAAAACATTTGAAGAAAATGAAAAAAAATCTTGGATGAATCAAAAATTTTATGAAATTGCGCATTCTGTAGAAAAAGAAAAGATACAATATTTCGCGCAAACATACACGCAAACGACGTTGATAATATCCGCGCCAGATGATAATTCTTTGCAGGAAAAATTTTTAGGCTACAAGTGGAGCAATCGCAAGGGCGACGAAGGCATTAAAATTTCAAATCCGGGCGGACTGCTTTATGACAAAAATAATCGACGCGCCGAAAATAAACTTGCCGCCGCCGTCCGAAAAACTTTTTACGGCGAAAAAATTTCAATTCCTGACGCGCAAAATTATTTTTACTACCTCAATCTTGCTGATATGATTGACTTCAGCGGCGTTAATTTTACTAAAATTATTAAATTGACTAAAAAAATTGAATCAACTTACAGCGGAAATTTTGAAATAAATTCTCTTGTAAAAGTTGCGCCGTATGTCACGGAAAAAATTTCTATTGATGAAATAAAAATTTCTGATTATGTGACAACTGATAATATGCTTAAAGATAAGCGCGGAATAAAAATTTTTGAAGGCGAGCCGCAAATTTCATCTGTGACAAAATTTTTGGCGAATGACATTTTAATTTCAAATATTCGTCCGTATCTTAAAAAAATTTGGTTTGCAGACCGTTCAGGCGGTTGTTCAAATGATATTTTAGTTTTCAGAAGTTTTGACGAAAAAATTTTATTGCCGAGATATTTATTTTTAATTTTGTCGCAGGATTATTTTTTTGAATTTATGATGTCAGACGTTAAAGGCTTAAAAATGCCGCGCGGAGATAAGAAAAATATTTTAAATTTCCAAATTCCGGTGCCGCCGATTGAAGAGCAGAAAAAAATAGTTGAAGAATTTAGCTCAGTTGATGAAGAAATAACTTTTCAGGAAAAAATAATATCAGATTGCGACTTGTCGATAAAAAATAAATTTGCAGAAATGTTTTTGGATAAAAATTTTCCGCGAGAAAAACTTGGAAATGTTATTTATGCAAAAGGCGGAGATACTTTTCAAGAAAAATATCAAGGCTTAAAAAATATTTCTGACATACCATTTTATAAAGTTTCAGATATGAACAGCGAAGGCAACGAAAAATTTATGAAATTGGCAAATAATTACGTTGAAGAAAAAATTTTGCGTGAAGAAATAAAAGCTACAATTTTTGAAAAAGGAACGATAATTTTTCCGAAAGTTGGAATGGCGATAAAAACGAACAAAAAAAGAATTTTGTCACGTCAAGCGGCGATTGATAATAATGTTATGGCAGTTTGGAGCGAAAAATTAAATTTAGAATATCTTTATGGATTTTTAAATTTTTGCGTAAATCTTGAAGAAATTGCGAACAATGCGAATCCGCCATCAATCAGTGCAAAAAATTTCAATAATTTACAAATACCGAATGCGCCGAAAGAATTACAAGAAAAATTTAGTGAATATGTTCGGTTGAGCGAAGAAAATAAAAAATCCGCGCAGATTCGTCTTGAAGAGTTGAGATTAGCGCGGGAAAATTTGACAAAAAAATATTTTCGGTAAAAATTTATTCGATGTTGCAAATTTCTTTACCGCAATTTTCGCATTGAATTTCCTGCTTTAAAAACTCAATATTTTTGATAAAAATTAAGCCGTCGCGCATTTCGATAACATTATTTCTGCGGAGTTCGCCGAGCATACGATTTAAACTTTCGCGAGCGGTTGCAGAATAATTTGCAAGTTCCTGATTAGTAAGCGGCACAGAAATTAAAATTCCGCCGTCAACTTCTTCACCGTAACTGTTTGAAAGTCGAATCAAAGTTGAGTAAAGCGCACCTTTTTTGCCGTACAAAATTTTCTCATAAAGCGGAAATTCGCCGATAATGCTGTCTTTTTTCGCCAAACGCAAAGACAAAACGCGCCCGCTTTCAGCGTATTTCATGATAAAAATTTGTCCCGAACGCACAAAATAAAAATATTTAGCGGCATCGCCTTCATGAAAAAGATATTCGTCACTTTTCAAGGAAATAATTTTGCCGGGAATTTCGTAAAATTGTCGAATCATTGACTCCATAAGCAATTTACCTGCTATCATCGAAAATTTTTAAATATACTTAGTGCAAAAGGAGAGTGGTAATATGGCTGAAGGAAATCTCACGCGGAAAGAAATTCTTGCCAAATGGAATCCTGAGGACGAAACATTTTGGAAAAAATATGGTGAAAAAATCGCCAAACAAAATTTGTACGTCTCGACATGGGCATTGACATTATCTTTCGTGGTATGGACATTGTGGGCGACGATCGCGGCGCAATTAAATCAAATCTGATTTAATTTCACAGACGCGCAAATTGTTCATCATCAATGGCGAATATAGGATTTTTCTTTCCGAAAAAAAATAAAGGCTTGACACTCGGAATAAATGCGGGCGTGGGAAATTTGGGCGTATCGTTAATTTATTTGACTGCGCCGATTTTGTTGGGAATGAGTTTTGGCGGAATGTTCGGCGAACTGTTAATAAATTTAAAAACGGGCGCGGAAGTTTATATACAATCAGTTTGTTATTTCTGGGCGATACCGACGGCGTTGACTTTAATTTTAATTTGGATGTTTATGGACAATTTGCCGATACCGAAACAAAGTCCGAAAAGTATTTTTTCAATTTTCGGCAACAAACATACTTGGTTAATGACGTGGATATATACTTGCGGATTCGGACAATTTATAGGATTTTCTGCGGCGTTAATGCTTTTAATCACGCGGGAATTTCCGGAAATAAATATGGCATGGGCGGCATTTTGGGGATCGTTCATCGGCGCGGGAATGAGACCGGTCGGCGGCTGGCTTGCAGATAAAATTAACAGCGGCTCGAAAATAACTTTGTACTCACTTTTTGTAATGTTGATAGCATGCGGAGCGGCATTATTCGGAATACAAACTCACAGTTTCGGGCTTTTCTTCGGAATGTTTTTGTTATTATTTTTGACGACTGGATTTGTAAACGGCGCGTCTTTCAGAATGATTCCGTACATTTTTTCAAATCCTGTGCATTCATCGCTGGTAACGGGATTTACGGCGGCGATAGCGGCTTACGGAGCATTTTTAATTCCGAAAATTTTTGGCTGGGCATATTCAAGTTATAATTTGGTAACTCCTGCGTTTTATGTTATAATCGCGTTCACGATTATAACGATTGCAATTACATGGATTTTTTATGCGCGTCCAAATTCGGGAATTAAATGCTAAAAAATTTTAAATAAAATTAAAAAAGTCGGATAAAGTGTCCGGCTTAATTTTTTTGAAAAATTTATTGAAAAAATTTTAAATTATTTTTATAAAAAAGTGCGGAGAAATAATTTTTGACGTGATAGAAGAAAATTTTACGAAAAAAATTTTTTTGGAGGAAATTTTTATGAATGAATTGAATCATTTTGATGAAAAAGGCGCGGCGATAATGGTTGACGTAAGCGAAAAAAAATTACAGAAAGAATTGCGGTAGCGAGCGGGAAAATTTATGTCGGGGAAGAAATTTTTAAAATTATTCAGAGCGGAAATTCAAAAAAAGGCGACGTTTTAGGAGTTTCGCGAATTGCGGGGATAATGGCGGCTAAAAAACGTCGGAAATAATTCCGCTGTGTCACCCATTGCCGATAACTCATTGCAAAATTGATTTTGAATTGCTTGCTGAAGAATTTTCTGTAAAAGTTATTTCGACGGTAAAAATTTCTGGAAAAACCGGAGTTGAAATGGAAGCATTGCAATCAGTCAGCGTAACTTTGTTGACAATTTACGATATGTGCAAAGCTGTAAGTAAAAACATGGTCATAAAAGAAATTTACCTTGAGAAAAAACGTGTGGTAAAGATTTCAAGTAGTATCTATTTTTTTTCGGTAGATTTCTATTAAAAGGTGAGATGAATTAATCTTTATGGCTATTATCAAAGTAGAAACTCTCATATTAATAGCGGAAAAGCATGGAGTTTATTACAAAACTACAGGAATAGGGTATATTTAGCCAACTTTCGATGCCAAGATAAATTCTATAAAATCTTTGATAGGCAATATGCGTTCGATAATTCTCGATGCATTTGCGGGAAGTGAACCGGCGGCGCATGCAATTTTGAAATTATTTGTAATCGCGTTGCGAACTGCTATAAAAAGATTTACGGAGATAAGCTTTACGGAAGTTCTGCACGCGGAGATTTGACGGATATTGAAGAGCGTGCTGAGTTTAATTTAAAATTTGCAGAATAACGATTAAGTGCATTGGAAGTGACTTCCTCACACTGATTCAAGTCAGGAATTTGAAAAACTCCAAAACCTTCAAGCGGCATTTTATAACCGCTGTTCAATGTCACAAATTCCATAAAAATCCCCTCCAAAAAATTTTATTTAATCGTTGCTCCGCCGTAAACTGCCGACATTTTCATATTATCGAGAGCGTCATCAAGTGCTTTGATTTCCTCTGCACTCAAAAAAATTTCCGACGCTCCATAATTTTCTTTCAATTTTGTGAGTTCCCTGTATCGTCACAATATAATTTTTTTGCACAACATCCACGTAAGTATAATTCTTCGTCGCATTTTTACTTTTCGCAGTTTCTTAAAGCAAGTCAAAAAGTTTTTTATTTTTTTTTCTATCGTTTCTGCCGTGAATTGCGGCAACAGGACAAACTTTGTGGGCGCGTCTTATAATTTCTTCGCCGACTTCAGAAAGTCCCCAGTTCAAAATTTTTTCGTCGTCGATAAGTTTTTGCATAAATCCCGCGACTTCTTCGACCGGAATATTTTCATATTGCCTGTGCTGATAATAAATTTCGATGTAATCCGTCTGCAAACGTTTCAAAGATTTTTTATAATTTCGGGACGTGAATCTGTCTGAAACCGAATTTTGTCCGGAGAACAATTTTTTTCTGAAATTTTTTAAAGCCTCACCGACAATCTCTTCATTATCGTGAAGTTTTTTTACCGTATCAAAAAATTGTAACCGATGTCAATAGCCTGTGCAATAATTTTTTTGTCGGGCGGCGTTCCGTATTCGTGAGAAAATCCAATGCAACCCAAGCCCACAGGTGAAACTTTTAAATTTTTTACAAGTTTGAGGTATTTCATTTAAATCCCTCCGCTGTTTTTATTCCAAAAATTTATCGCGTTATCAATCCAACTTTCCGCAATTGTTCCTTAGCCGAGTCCGAAACCATGAGGAAGTCCTTCAAAAATTTCAATTTCAGAATTTGTTCCGTTCGCACGAATTTTTTCAATTCTACTTTACATTGTTCGCCAATTTGCAATTCCATCATTCGTACCCACACAATTATTTCCAAAACTTCAGATTACGTCAACTTGAAATTTGTCTGCATGTTCGTGAATAAATGCGATCGCTCTCGCCAAATCCTTACAGGCAAGTTTTGCGTCAGGTCGATAAATCAGAGCAAAACTGTCATGCATTGCTCCGACATAATAAAATCCTCCGCCCGCGTTACATATCGCAAATTTTTCATTTGGTTTACCGCGAAAAAAATAATCCCGTATTTCTTTTGCGCGGGTCTGCATTTTTTTACAAGATTTAATCTCGTCCGCCAGTTATCAAATTCCAAATTTTTTACAGGTTTATCTCCGTTTGGAATATTATCGCCGAAGTAAATCACAATCGGAATTTTTGTCAGTTTCATAAAATCTTCCATTGAAACAGATTGACCTTTTGCAGGAAACGGGCTTGTAGTTTCTTCTATTTCAGGCAATTCATTTTCAGGAAACGGAAATGTTCCCGGCTCAAGTGAAATTATCGCCTTAAATTTTTCGGATTTTATCGCAGTTTCACAGCCCAGTCCGCCGCCTGCAGAATGTGTTATCAAAATTCCTTCGCCGGATTTTTCAAAACTCGGTGTCATTTGATGTAAAAATTTGTTCACTGACTCTTCATCGTGCGGAAATTTTACTCCGTCATAAATTTTCGGATATTCGCCAATTCTGAAATTGTAATACCAAAGTTGGTCGTCAGATTTTGCAGAAAAATTATAAGTCTCAGTTGATTGTCCTGCCTTTCCTCTGCGCGGCTGGTCTACAATAAAAGTTTTGTAACCGTGTTCAAGGAAAATATTTTGAAAGCCGTCGCGCCCGTCGGGAGTTGTTCCCCAACTTTTTCCGCTCTTACCGTAGCCGTGCAAAAATATCAGCGATAATTTTTTAGATTTTGCAGGAATTTAATAAAAAACGTAAGCATAATCTCCATGCAAAGTATTTCCCGACAAATCTTTAAAATTTTCGGTTGTGTTCACATTTCCGTGCGAAGTAATAATTTTCCCGCCCGTCATAAAACTGCCTTGCTCTTGAATAGTGACAGGTTTGTTAAATGCAAATACTTAACTTGCCGCCAAAATTATTTTTTTATTCATTTTATCGCCTCCCTGCAGGTATTTTAAAATTTTTTTCTAAAATTTGTACAACGCAAATTAAATCACGCTGCTATAATTTTCATTAAAGGAAATGTATTTTTATGCTTGAAACTTATTCTTTAAAATATTTTGTCGAGTTAGCAAAATTTAAAACTCTTCAAGAAACTTCAAAAAATTTGCATTTGACTCAATCTACTCTCAGTCGTTTCATGCAAAAATTGGAAAATGTCATTGGCGTTACTCTCTTTATCAGAAAAAAATTCCATTGCCTTGAATGACAACGGAAAATTTTTTTTAACTTTTGTTTCTGAAATTTTGGCTCAAATTGAAATTCTGTAGAGAGTGTTCGAGCTTTTGACATAAAAAATCGCACAATTTTTGTTGGTTGTGCTCATGTTCCTATGAATGAAATTATTTTTCTTTTGAATCTTCATTTTCCGGATTTTTCTATTTCTTCCGAACTTCATAATTACGACTACATCTTGAACGGCTTAAATCAAGATTTTTTCAATATCGTTATCTTGCACAAAATTCCAAAGGACGATGAAATTTTCTCTGTTGAATTTGATTTCGGCAACTTTTTCTTTCCGTTCCACTAAAAAATTGGCTTTTGGTACGACCTTTGCAAAGAAAAAGCTCTTAATTCTTCATTCTTAGAAAGTGTGTTCACAAGCGTTTAATCAAAGTTGAATATGTGAAATTTAACCATAGTTTCGGCAGACGACATTGAATATTCGTAGTTTTTGCTGAGGCGACAATTATTCAACCAAGCAAAAGTTCGCTCAACCTTCCAACGCGGGCTTATCACTTGCCAGCTAATTCCAATCCCAAATATTGTCGAATATATAAAAAAAGCAAATGTCGCTAGCTATACTTTGTCGGAAACCCGTGAGCTAAATCAAATCCATTACCAACAACTAAAATTTTTTTCAAAATCAAAAGTCCTTTCCAACTTTACTCAAACTCACCCGTAGGCAAATTTTTTACTATGTCCAAAGTCTTCAAGCTCACCGTGATACAGCTCAATATCAAATCCAAAATGTAACGCGGATTGTCATGCTCGGCGCACCAATCATTCGGATTATTTTCTATGCTGTTTGCAGCATCGATTTTTACTTGATAGCGTCTATTATCCATTCAAGCGGACTTCGCCCGTTCACTACATAATCAAAACTGCGCGGCGGAATATTTTTTATCGTGATGAACTCGTTATAAATCAGCGTCGTCTTGTCTTGTGACAGGCGCATTTTTTTACGCGATAATCTTCAGCTGAAATTTCCACTTCAAATTCCGGCAGCGCAGAAAAATTTTCGTAGTGCAAATGAATTTCCGAAAGTTTACGCTCAGCTTTTACCTATTGCCAAAAATTCTTCGCGTCAAGGAATTTTCAATTCTGATGAAAATTTTTCACGACAGCTCGACAAATGATAGGTTTCATACATGTAGTAAAAAAGCTCCTATTTAGCCATATTTCGATAAGCACCTTGTTCTATACACGTCGCCAATTTATTTAAGTATTTGTCCGACAGCTTTAAATAATTGTACATTAAAAATCTTGTGTCAACAACTATGCCTTGCACTCGCTCATAATTTTTTGTATTGTCCTTCCAATCTCCAACAGCTTCTCCGAAATTCCCAAATACTTTTGCAAACGGAAGTTTACTGCCGATCATATTGTACGGCAGAAGAAAAGCATTAAATAATCTTTCATTAGGAATTTGCGAATGTTTCGCAATGTATTCTCCGTATGTAATCTGCTTGTTTATATCAGAACTTCCCGGTAAGTCATCTGCATTTCCTGTTTGACCGTATTTGTAATATTTTGCGTCAAGTATATACAATTTATCTTTGTAAATCATTATGGAATCGGGGATAAGCGAACTTTTTTCTTTGTCTGTACCATAGTCGAGCAACCAACGAGTTCTCGGAAAATACTTTGATTTGTCTTCTATTCCAAATGCTTTATCTATCAGACCTTCCCAAATACGTTCAAAATAATCTGTGCCAAACAAATAATCTTTTTCAAAACTTTGAACGTCCATATACTTGAGCATATTGAGCATTGCCCCAAATAATTCCTGTTCATTATCGTTATGTGAACGGGAAATTTTTTGCGTCAAAATTTGAATGGATTCTCTTACGGACGGACATCTACCCGGTAACTCCGGCTTATTTGCTATGTACAACCAACCCAATTTGTCAAATGCTTCGTAAACGCAAAATTTATGAATTTGAGTAATCTGCTTATTAAAATTCGGAGTTAAATGTATTGCAACTGTATTTGTAAAAATCAAACTGCCGTTTTTCACGATACCTTTTTGACTTCTGACAGTTCGCGACCAAGATATTTGACCATTTGCACCGACTTTATATTCGTGATTGGATTCGACATAATATTTACCGTCATTCAAAAATCTTGTGATAATTTTCAAGTACGCGTGAATCGGAAAATCTACATCTTGCGGATTGTTAAAATTTTGAGCTGAAATCGACTTATCTTTTTTATTGAAAGCATAAAGAATCCTGAAAAGCGTAATAATATCTTCACGAATGGTTCTCTCATCATCCGACAAGTTCCAGCCGATTGGAAAATATATTTCGGCACTTTTCGTGTCTGCCTTTATGCCGACAAATCTGTCGCCATCATAACCTGTAGCAACATGACATCTGTCTCTTAAAGTTTTTCCAAGATTATTCAACTAAGATTCTCCTGCAGAAATTTATTGATTCAATAATTTATCACGTACATTCTGCTGAAATATTTCAAAGCGATTTTGCCCACTCGAAAATACAAAATGCCTAATCACCGATTCTAAACTGTTGAAATGACTATCAAATAAATCTTGGGCATTAAATTTAAAAGCGTCATCCCAAAGATATTTGATAACTTTTTCGGCAAACTTACGATTATGTTTGAGATTTTCACGCATTTCCTTCAAAATCTCTTTTTGGTCGGCGGTAATGGTTGAATCGCGCTCAACACTCAAAAGTTGCTTATATTCGATTATATCGAAATCATAAGGAAGTAAATCATTTTCGTAAACAAAATAAACGCCGAGTCTCTTATCTTCAGCAGACGCCAATTTATTTTTATTGTCTAAGATTAAATCATTGACAGTTTCGCAAAAATGTTGCCACGTAACACCAGTATCTAAAATTTTTGCATTTGCAAGAGACGAACGAACATGGTCAAAGGAATTTTCAATCAGCCTCATATTCCATCTACGTTGAAATGCCGTATCTAATGTAAAAACATTTTGGTCTGACGTATTCATAGTGCCGATTATTGATAAATTTGACGGTATGCGGATTTTATGATTTTCGTCGCCGTAAATTTCAATCGCCATATAACGATTGGTAATTTCATATTCACTTGTCCCTGCCGGATAACTAATTCCGTTAATTACTTGCGGTTCAATCATCCTATCAAGCAACTGAAAAATTTCACCAAAAATCGCAGGAGCATTTCCGCGATTTATTTCTTCAATGATGAGCAGGTATTCTTCATTTGGATTTTGGTAAGCGTCTCGCAAAATTGACGTAAACGGACCTGCCGTAAATTTGTAGGTAACTTCGCCGTCTTGAACATCGGGAAGAATTTGTCCGACAAATTCGGCATACGTGTAATCGGGGTGAAATACCAAACGTTCGACTTTTGTATTTTCATTGCAATATTCATTAGCGATAGTCCAACTTTTACCTGAACCCGGTACACCATATAACAAAATATTTTCGCCACAAGAAAGACGCCCTTGTTCAACTGTTTCTGATAAAAATTGCTCCATTTCAAAAAGAGATTTTGTCGAACACAAAAAATCAATGTACTTTTCGCTATAAAATTTCAACGGGTCTCGTTCAAACAAAAAAACTTTAGCGACAACCTCTTCTATAGAATTATTCTTGAGGGAGATTCCATTTCTGTCTATTTCAAGTGTCGGCAGCTGTTTCAAAGCCTGTATAAATCTATTGTCAAATTTTGTCCTGTATTGTTCAAATTCAGTCTCGGCTGATTTTTCCAAACGTAACAATTTTATAAGAACCAGTGTATTCCAAAAATCCTTAAAATCTGTAGTCGTAGCAACAATATATCTGTATTCATTCATGGAAATTGAATATTCTCCGCTTGCCCGACCTATTTCAATCAAAATTTTGTAAAGCAACATAACCGGGTACAAGCGATATTTTTTTCTCACGTTTTGGTGCTTTTCATCAATTTCCGTGCTGACAAACATTTTTTCAATTTGCCTTTGCATAATGTCTGCATACAAATTAATTTTTTCAAACTGTCCGCTACACCTTTTATTTATTTCTTCAAAGGTACTCGTTATAATCGAATCTTCATAAGATGAAGTTTGCATTTTTATCAATCCGAAAAAAGCCGCCACTCTCAACGCACGATAATTCTTGGAAATTTCCAAATCGGGAATATGCAACAAGTTTATGCTGTCATTTATAAAATCTGATAAATTTTTGCCTTCTCCATTCATTTGAAATTTTTTAAGAAACGAAACCAAGTAACAGATACTCTCAAATTTTGTCGGTTGTTTCACCAAGTACCAACACTCATAATCTGCATATTCTTCCAACTCGTTCAATTTAGCTTGCAGTGCAGGATTCATTTTACACCTCCGAATCTAAAATATTTTTCACCAATCTTGCCAAAAAATATGCGACTTTGGGCGGAACTGCATTCCCTATTTGTTTGCACACAGAGGTTCTATTTCCGTAAAAAATAAAGCTATCAGGAAAGCTTTGAATACGTGCTGCTTCTCGCGGTGACAATGTTCTGTTTTCTTCAGGGTGCGTAAATCTACCGCCTGCAGGAGTATCAAATCTTGTAGTGATAGTCGCGGCAGGTTCATCCCAGCAAAGTCTGCCGTATGAACCGCTGTGTACTGAATTTATTTTTTCGTCCAGTGAAGTAAAATTATCACCGTTAGCCACTTTGCTCATTCTACTTACGGCAATATCTGAATGGTTTGTCTGGTTGTGGTTGGTCAGCACATCAGATTCTACCGACAAATAGCGTTGATAGTTCGTTTGAGGTCTAGGATTTCTTACATTTCCGCTTTCGCTTACTTTCGGCAAGTTTCCAATGGCATCTCTAACGGTTACTTTGTCAAAATAATGTGGGTATTGTGCAGATATTTCTGCTTTTGTCAGTTCCATAATTTTATCCAAACTTAAATCTTTTTTAAGAGTGCCGATTATGACCATTCTTTCTCGCTTTTGAGGTACACCGAAATCAATCGCTTTTATAATCTTATAATGGACATCATAGCTGATACCGCCAAAAGATTCGGAATCCGAAAAAGTTTTCAATATGGAATTAAAAATCTCCCCATGTTGAATAGTCATAATGCCCTTGACATTTTCCATAACAAAAACAGTCGGCTTAATCTTTTTTACGATATTGAAATACTGCTTAAACAGATAATTGCGCGGATCGTCTATGAACCCCTCTCTGATTCTTGCACCTGCCATTGAAAATCCTTGACACGGAGGTCCTCCAATGATTATATCTGCCTCGCCGTATTTAAAAATATTTTTCTGAACAAGCCGGCTTATGTCATCTACAATCATCTCTACTGACGAATGATTCATCTTGTAAGTATTTGCGATAGAAGAATCAAATTCCACAGCCTTGCTTACGTTTAAACCTGCTTGAATGAAACCTAAAGAAAGTCCGCCACACCCTGAAAACAAATCCAAAACTTTCAAGACTTAACACCGCCTTCACCGATACGATAACGATAAGCAAAATTTTTTATGTAAGAACTTTCTTCAGGGCTGAATTTATACAGTTGGTTGACGTAATCGTCAATTTCGTGAATTTCTCGCGTACAGAACTTGTGCTTATATTCGTACTCCGTCTGCTTAGTCCCCACATAAACTTTAGTAACTTCCAAACGTTTTTCTAAAGCGTCCACTAATTCAGTGACACGTTGCGTCTCAAAGCTTTGTGGCAATTTAAATCCTGTCAATTCTTTGTTTGTAATATGCCAACAGTCCGAAACGCATACCCAGTACCACCAAAACAACGAAGAATTGAGCAATAAAACCGATAATTTCGCACATTCTGTATCCTCACATCGGAAAATTTTATACTCCGAACTTGAATGTTCGCTTGAAAATACCTTAATCCAATAAGTAGCTCTCATATTCAAATAAACCGAAACTGCTCCATACGGTACAAACAAATCCATTAAAGATTTTTTATTGCCGATGGTTTTTTCGTATATCTTCATTTCTAATTTTGTTCCGAGCTTAGGAATAAATTCTTGGCTAAAAAAAGGATTGGAGACTATGCTAACGGAATCAAAAAGGTTTTTTCGCTCATCCTTGTACCAATATTGATAATTGCTTGTAAACAATTCTAATTCATTACTTTTCTTACCAGCAAGCAGAATACACAATTTTTGATGAACTGAAACAAACAAGCAATCCGGTCTGTCAGCAAAATTTAAAATGTACTGCTTAGGCAGATTTTTTAGTAATTCCTCCCGAATTTTTTTCATTCTTGGTGTTGAAATATAGGACAAAGGTATGACAAAGCTCATTACACCGTTGTCTTTTAATAAACGGGATGCGTTTGATAAAACATTTGCATAAATATTCCCGTACTTATCGTGATGAGAAAATTGTGCTTTAGAATCTTCTACATAAGGAGGGTTGCCAATCACAACATCATACTTTCTGTCAGCACATTTTTCACTGTCGTTGACGAAGTCATGGCAAAAAAAATTCCTGTCAAAAATTCGTGAAATCCCCTCTATACTTTCAACTCCACACCTTTGTAAAACGCACAAAAACAGTCGAAGTTTTGTAAGCGTAACCGAATCGATATTTATATCGTTGCCGAATAAGGTAGCGACTACTTTTTCAATTTCCTTGTTACTTGGAGTTAAAGATTTTTTTTCAAGCAAATTGAATTTCATTTCTAGCGTTGCTAACAGAAAAACTCCCGAACCACATGTCGGGTCGAAGAACGTACAATCATAGCCAATCTTCTCGTAAGGCAGTGTAGTGTGAATCGAATTATTCAAACAGTCATTATCCATTTTACCGTAGAAAAAGTTCAGACTATTGGTCAACATAAATCTGACAATGTCCGAAGGCGTGTAGTAGACACCTTTAATTTTTCGAGTTTCACATTTCTCATTTAAAGTCGCAAGTTCTTTTTGAAGTGAATCATATGAATGTTTTTTAGAACTGCTAGTTACTTCCGAAAAATCAATCTTAGTAATATTCCTTAATTCATTTTCAAGTCTCTTTACGGACAAATTATCGTATTCGCTCCACAAGTACGACTTAATTTCCGATAATGCTGTTTTCAAAACCGAATCACTGCTCATGAAAATTTCCTTTCATTAGCAAAATTAACGTCGTATGGCACTGTTTCCACTATGCACCCATTCATCTAATTCAGACTTCTTAAATCTCCACAATTTACCAATCTGATGAGCGGGTAAATCTTTTTTCTGACCTATCCACTTGCGTAAAGTAACTGGCTTGATATTAAGATATTCCGCCGCCTTTTCAAGATTGATATAGTTTTCATCAAAATTGTTATCCACATTTCTACCCTCCTGCCGAAAAAAATTTTTTGTGATTATTTTATCACATAGTTATACTACATTCAAGTTTTTTATATTAAATATCCTTTCCTTTTATCACTTGATATTGTATAATCTGACCAACTTTAAAAATTGAACCGGCGACGGTTTCAGTTTGTATTAATGAGAAGGTTAATTATGGATTATAAGCAAAAGGCTCAAGAATTGTTTGCAAAAGTTTATGCGGCAGATATGGCGGCATATGAGGCTGAACTTGCACGGCAAAAAGAGTTCGAGGAGCAAAAAATTCTTCCCGTCATTGAATTGGCAAATAAAGGCGACGTTGACACAATTTTGCAGTTGAAAGAATTGGCGAAGGAAGGCAACGACAAAGCTAAAGACGCGCTTGAAAAATTGTATTGGGACAGCAACAAAGAAACCGCAGTTGGCACGGTCGTTTTGCGTGAAGGAATTACTAGAATTAAAGACTTTGAGTTCAAAGAATGTAAAAGGCTTGAGAAAATAGTTTTGCCGGATAGTTTGACTGCAATCGGTAACGGGGCATTTTACGGTTGCACAAGTTTGAAGAAGATTCATATTCCTGACAACGGCAAAAGTTGTATAGGTCTGGGACATTTTAAAGACTGTCCTGATAATGCCAAAATAATCTCATCAAAGTTTTGGGATTCTGTCGGTGTTAAAACTCTTGCTGATTTTCGTAACTTGAAAAAAGTCATTTTGCCCGACAGTTTGACTAAAATCAGTTATGGTGCATTTAGCGGTTGCACTAGCTTGAAGGAAATAAACTTGCCGGATAGTTTGACTGCAATCGGTGACGGGGCATTTTACGGTTGCACTAGCTTGAAAGAAATAAACTTGCCGGATAGTTTGACTGCAATCGGTGACGGGGCATTTTACGGTTGCCACCATGTAATGGAGATAACGTATCCTTAAGACATTGAAAAACGTCTTAAACATGAATTCAGTAAAAATTGGACTATAATTTTAAAAAAAATTATTTAACAATAAAAAAAAGCAACATGATTTTTTTATTTAAATCTCATGTCGCTTTGAAAAATTTTTGAATAAGATTTAACAATTAATTGGGACTAACCTATCACTTTCTACCCAGAAAGACTCGTTACGCTTAGAATTGCATGAACGACATAAAGGCGTAATGTACCATCGACGATCTTGACTGTCAACCTTTATAACGTGTCCTCCTACCGTTGCACATCTTCCACAAGATTTATTTGAACATGGTATAACAGGCTCATTGGTGTTTGTGCTTTTTCTCCAATAAGCAATCTTTGAAGAAGAACCTGCGGGGAGATTTTTGTAACGATCTTGACTAGTACCATTAATGTTTTTTACCTCTACCAACATGATAAACACTCCTTAATTATAAGTATTAACATTATTATTAATAATAACATATTTTTCTAAAAATAACAATCTCTAAAATTATATTTGAAACGAAAGGAAGTTTTTAAATAGATTTTGCAATATCATTTACTGTTGCCTGTGCTATCATATGTGGATTTATAACTTGGAAATCCTACAACAATAAAAATGCGGGAATAATCGACGGCGGAGCTCAAACAGTTGTGACAATCGGCGTACTTTTTACGTTTATCGGAATTGCCATCGGCTTGTACAATTTCGATTTCGACATTAGTACCGACACCCAAAAATTGGGCGAGCAGTTGAATATTTTTATTGGCGGCATGAAGACGGCGTTTTGGACTTCGATCGTTGGAATGATTGTCGGCATTATCATAAAAGCTTTTCAGTCCGGCGTTGAACAAAATGAAGACGCTTTCATCAGAAAAAATCTTGCCGCAATGGATTTAACAAATAACGCCGTCCGCGCCAATACCGAAACTTTGTCTGAAGCTTTAAATAAAATTCAATCGACGCTTAACGCCAACAGCACCTCCGCACTTCAACGTGAACTTAGCAGGCTCGTCACGGCTATGGAAGTTTTCGTAAATTCTTCCGCCGACTCCCGCGCAGATATGAAAAATTTGTCCGATCGTATGAATGAACAATCGCGAATGTTGGAGCAGTTGAGTAAAACGCTTACAAAAAGTATCCAAGATTTTAGCGACAGTCAAAGTAAAAATTTGCAGACGCTTTCAGATAAAATTGTTCAGTCGGGCGAAAATCAAGTTGCACGCCTTGACGCAATGAATACGACGCTGACGAAAAGTATCCAAGATTTCGGCGACAGTCAAAGTAAAAATTTGCAAATTCTTTCAGAAAAAATTGTTCAGTCCGGCAATAATCAATCTGCGCGGCTTGATAAAATGAACCTGACTATTGATGAAATGCGTCAAGTAACTGAGACCGCGCAAAAAAATTCCGCCGAACTTTTGACCGAAACGAAAACTTATCAGCAACAATCCCTTGCCAACGATAATGAACAGGCGCAAATTTTGACTGACAACATAAATAAAATCGCCGAGATGAAAAATTCCTTCGACCAATTCTTAAAGGATATGGCGGAAAATTACAGCAACGAATTAATCCGCGCGTTAAATCTTTCTATGGATAAACTCAATACCCAACTGCAAACACAATTCGGCGACAACTTCAAGGAACTCAACGCCGCCGTCCGTGAAGTCGTCACTTGGCAGCGCGACTACAAAGACGTTGTGATTGCGACGACCGATGAACTCAAGCATATAAATAAAATTTTCACCGACTTTACGCAGACAATTTCCGCTGCCATTGAAAATCAAATTGCGACGCTGACTAACAATCTTGCGACCTTTGCCGACACGTCAAATAAAAATGTTGCCGTGCAAAAAAATCTTAATGACGCGGTTAAACAACTTGCCGCCGCCGTCGAACAATCCAAAAACTCTGTACAGACAATGCGCGATATGACCGACAGTTTCGGCAAGTTCAGCGAAAAAGTTTTAAAGGCGAATGATAAGGCTGTTAAAGAATATACTAAACTTGTTACAGACAATCTGGTAAATCTTTCTGATTCTCTCGACAAATTGGAAAAGGCACATCATAAGCAAGTTGAAGATAATCTTCAGGCTGTCGATAAAGCCGCAGAAAAATTTGCCGACGATATTAAAAAATTTCAAAACGTTGCCTTGTCCTTTACCACCGATACAAGTCATTATCTGCGCGACTTCCGAACAGTCAGCGATAATGTTATGTTGGAAATTCGCGGCTCAATAGAAAAATTTAAAGAGGACTTCAGCGCAGAAACCAAAGAGTCTGTTAAAAACCTTAATAAAATTTTTGAGACTATCGGCAAGAATACCGAGAAACAATCAGATAAGGCGATTAAAAATCTTGCCGGTGCATTGGCGGCGATTAACAATCAAATGGTGGACAATTACAACGCGCTGATGAAGAGGTTGGCGGAGCTTGACGCTGTACTCAACGAAAGAAGGCGCGGTTAATGATTTTCAAGAAGAAATCTTCTAGTGTCTGGGAATCAATTTCCGACTTAATGACGGGATTAATGATTGTTTTTCTGTTTGTTTGCATAGGATTTTTGTATCAGCTGAAAGATAAAGTAAGTACATATGAAAAAGTCCGCAACTCAATTCACCAAGATTTGATAAAAGAGTTTAATCCCGAAGATAGGGCACGGCTTGGAGCACGCATTGAAGAAGATTTACGGGTAATTTTTGTTGCGCCGTCAGTTTTCTTTGCAGTAGGTGACAGTACCGTCAATCAAGATTTTCAAAACGTATTAGCTGAATTTTTCCCGCGCTACGTAAAAGTTTTGGAGAAATACGACAAGGATATTGTCGAATTGCGAATCGAAGGCAATGCGTCACTTGAATATAACGGCGACATAAATTCCAACGCCGCTTATTTTTATAATATGAAACTTTCACAGGAACGCGCTTTTAATGTTCTGCAACATGTATTTTCACTCGCGCAATGCAGAAAAAACGGCAGTGGATGATTGACAAGTTGCGCGCAAATGGTGCATCGTATAGTAAAGCAACTTCGCAAAATGCCGCTGCTGCTCGTTGTGTCGAAATAAGTATTCATCGTAACGCAGAAAAGGAGTTGGAAAATATTTATGCCGACAAATGATGACATTTTTGACAGAAATATTTTGTCGAATTTTAACGATATTTTTAAATCTATGAATATCGGCGAATACCAAATTGCTACCGCCATACAAAATTTCTCGTTGCCGCCGTTGGATTTTGATACGCGCGAAAAACTTTCGACGGACGGAATGCTTGCGGCAGAAGATTTTGCTGATGAGTGGATAGAAATTGCCGAGCCGCAACTTTATTTCAAGTACAAGAAAAACGTCGTCATTATGTACCAGCACGACCAATTTTTGACGCAGTACGATTACGATAGGCAACGCTATCGACCGTTTCATTTATGTTTTTGTCAGGCACTGCAAGACGCGCACGAAAAAAAATCGCTATGAAAGCCGCTACGTTATGACGTACAGGACTGACGGACTTTTTAAAGTAAATTTGTTTATTCGCGATAAAGACTCAAACGAAAAAGTTTTTACGATAACGAAGGAGCAGGAAGTTTATCGACCCTTGAAAGTTTGTCAGCACTGTTTGCGCGAAATTAACTGGAAACATTTTCGTTCGTACTGCGGCAGTGGTCTTGAATGGTGGCGCGGCGGAAATAACAATATGCGCTATAAAATTGTTGACGAGTTTGACTTGGAAGAATACCTTGTGACTGCACGGCAAAATAATTTTTTTGATCATCCGGTTTTCGGTACAGCGTCTTCCACGATAAAAAAAGAATATGTTCTTTCCGCGCAGATTAAGGAAGAGTTGAAAAAAATTGTTGAGTATACCTGCGAAATTTGCCGCAATCAATTTCCGGCAGATGAACTGCAAATTCATCATAAAAATCATAACGAAGGCGATAACCGCCGTCAAAATTTAATGGTTGTCTGTGAAAATTGCCATGCATTGATTCACGAAGCGGAAGGCGGTTTCGTAAGCAAAACAAAAAAATCCGTCAAGCCCATTGACGTTGCGGCAGAAAAATATACTGTTTCTGATGAATACGCCTCCAAGCAAAAAAGGTTGGGCGATATGATTTTCAACGGCTGGGGAGTTCCCAAAGATGAACACCGTGCACAGATGTTTTATCGAAATGCAGTTGAAAGTTATAAGCCGCTCGCTGATAAGGGCGACATAAACGCCAAATACGAGCTGGCGAATTTATATTTGAAAATACGCGGTAAGGAAAAACTTTCGGAAACTAAAAGAATTTTTGAAAGTGTCGTAGAAGGTTATAAAAATACTACTGACGTTAAAGCGAAAATTCGACTGGGCTTGATGTACGCAAAAGGTCTCGGCGTGCGAAAAAATTTGTCTAACGCAAAAAAAATTGTTGACGAAATACGAACAAAAATTGAAATTGCCGACAGTGAACTTGTTGAACTTTGCATGTTGGCGGGTAACATTGATGACGCGCTGAAGTATCATGCAAAGGCTATACAACTTTGGCAAATTGCGGCGGAAAAAGGTAACGACCAAGCGACATTTGAACTTGCAAGACTTTTAAGTAACGCTGAGTTATTCGGCAGTGAGTTTACGGACTGAGGAGTGAGGAATTTGGATTATAAGCAAAAGGCACAGGAATTATTTGCAAAAGTTTACGCGGCAGATATGGCGGCATATGAGGCTGAACTTGCGCGGCAAAAAGAATTTGAAGAGAAAAAGATTCTTCCGACAATAGACTTGGCGAATAAAGGCGACGTTGACGCAATTTTACAGTTGAAAGAATTGGCGAAGGAAGGCAACGCAAAAGCTAAAGCCGCGCTGGAAAAATTATATTGGGACGGCAACAAAGATCACGCGGTCGGCACGGTTATTTTGCGCGAAGGCATTACTAAAATCGATAATTGGACATTTGATGGTTGCACGGCGTTGAAAAAATTGTTTTACCTGACAGCTTGACTGAAATCGGTGAATTTGCATTTTATCGTCGCACGAGCTTAACTTAAATAATATTGCCAGAAGGTTTGACTTCAATCGGTGATCCGGCATTTTGTGGTTGCACGGCGTTGACTGCAATAAAATTGCCAGAAGGTTTGACTTCAATCGGTAAAAAAGCATTTTACGGTTGCACGAGCTTAACAGAAATAAAATTTAATAAAAATTTGACGTCAATCGGTAAAGATGCATTTAAGGATTGCGACAACTTAGAAAAGATAACTTACTACAAACATACCGAAAAAATTTTGAGAGATTATTTTAGCAGTAAATGGTACGAGTTTGAAAAAATTGTCAGAAATTAAATTTTGAAATCTGACTCAAGCCGCTAACTTACGATCAAGTCGATTATCAAAATATTTTAACGGGGTGGTGTCAATAGTTTTTGTATAAGTGAGAAAAAAAATTAGCGGTCGTATTTGTTGAACAGAGTAGCCATACGGTCATCAAGTAAAAGTTGGTTACGTACAAGCGACCAGTTCGCTACGGGGCGATCCGCCCACTTGCGATAAAATTCCGTTATTCTCAAATACAACGCTTTAAAAACAGCGTCATCATTGGAAATTTAGCCCACTTTTTACCAAAACGCTCAAATTCAACTTTGGCGGCGTTCAAGCTCGGTGCACCGTAAATCTTTTTTAAGTCGCCACAAAACTCTTTAAATTTCTTCGTAGGCACATACTTTAACGAATTGGATACAACGTTGAACTATGACATGTGGAAAAATAGCCTTCGCACTGTCCTCAAGTCCGGAAAGTCCGCCCATAGAAATGAAACCAATTTCTTCTACGCCGCGACTTTTAATCTCATCGAAAATCTGCATCCAAGAATGTTTAGATTCAGTGTCTTGAATCCACAAGCCGAGAATATTATAAACGGCGCAGTCTTTACTCTCATAATCGCGACGAATATTGACGAAAAGGCAATCGACAAAAATAAAAGGATAGAAGGTTTTAAGAGAACGATTCTGCCAAGAACGTTGCTCCTCAAGTACACAATCAGTAATTTGGGAAATTTGCTCTGCGCTGAGTCTGAAACCGTAAATTTCGTCGATGGTAGTGGAAATATCGCGACGGATTCGGGCTTGTACGTTTCAATGATGGCATTGGCAATTTTTACTGCCTCTGGATTTATTTTAATCCTTTAATTCTCATAAATTTCACTCTCCATAAAAAAAATAGTCTATGTAAATTCCACTTACACAAACTTTTTTACACTACCAGATAATTTTCAAGCAATCCCAAAAGTAATTTCAAACATAGGTTCAAAACATCTTTAATTGTCTTGTGCATTTCTGCTAACGACTCCGGATTATATGCAGACAATAATGTCTGCTGCAATTTTTACTGCAGCTGGATTTCTCCTCTTTCTCATACATTTCACGCCCAATAAAAAAGTTTGCATAATCTAACTTACACAAACTTTTTTACACTACCTATTAACAGAAATGACGGATGCAGTTTTGGACAAGAACTAGTAAAAGGATCCGTACCATTTAACAGATCGGAAAGAACTACGGTTGTTTGGTTGGCATTTATTTATTTTTGCCATACCTAAATTCTTTTGTGTTTGTCCTGAAACTTAAAAACCCGCCCACAGAGACGGGATTTTTTTTATTTTCTAAAAACCGTAAACGGTAAGAAGTAACGCGCGGGTTTACACTACAACATCGTAGATGTTAAAACCGAAAAGAAGTTTCAAAACCGTAAACGGTAAGAAGTAACGCGCGGGAAAGATCATCGTGTCGGACATTTCGAAGTCGGCTGGTTTCAAAACCGTAAACGGTAAGAAGTAACGCGCGGGAGCACCAATCTGAAAACCACAGCCATAGCGGCTCTCAGAGGGTGTTTTGGAAAACCTATCCAAAACCTGCTCCAAACTTCCAAAAAATCATCCTTAAATTATCACGTTTCTTTCAGAAAACACCCACTTTCTTCAGTAATGACGCCGTTTTTGGTACTTTGGAAAATGTTTCGGAAAAATGGCTTTTAATCTACCGTCGAAATCATTTTCCAACTTAGAAAAAAGAAAAAAATTTCTCCGCGCAATTTATACCATATATCAAAATAAATTGCAAGAAAAATTTTATCGCTTTAAACATTCCGCAAAACTTTTAACGCGGTTGATGATAACTTCACGAGTATTTTTGTCGTCATATTCGCGATATTTTTTTGAAACGTATTCTTCATAGCGCGTACACCAAACTTTAATTGCGTCAAATTTCAATCGGCAATCCTCCTTCGACTTTTCAAAATCATCGGGAGAAATCATTTTCCGATTAACCAAACTCAAAACAAATCTGTCGATAACCGGTTGGCGGAAAAATTCCATTAAGTCAAAAACAAGAGAATCTTTCCTGCCGTCGTTTGAGTGAAAGAAACCTATTCGGGCATCCATAGAGACAAGCGCAATGGCGATTCTGACTTCACGTTCAAGAAAGGCGTAACCGTAATTTAAAAGCGCGTTAAGCGGGTCTGCGGCGGGGTGTTGTGAGCGACCTTTCCAAGCCCAACGCGTTAAGTCAATAAGTTCGGGAAAAGCACTGAAATAAATTTTCGACGCCATTCCTTCAACTCCGCGCAGTTCGTCAATAGTTTTTGCGGAAATTATTTTATCGGCTTGATTTTTAAGACGCTTTAATTTCTCTCCGAGTTTTTCGGTATCTTTACTTTTAGCGTACTGTTTTAAAATATTTTGCTGATTGGAAATTTTTTCGCAGACAACTTCTTTAGCCAAAGTCAACTGTTTATCGGTATTGTTGAAAATTTCAAGCTGACGTAAAAGACGCGCGGCAGTCTGCTTTTCTTTACAAAGGTTGCCGAGAATTTTTCCGTAATCGTCAATGTAAACAACAGGAATGTTCAATTCCAAAAGTTCAAAAATAACTTGCGTGGTAATTTGAGCGTTACGTCCGACAACAACGCCGTCAATCGAACGTACAGGTAAGCGTCCGACAATCTCACCGTCTTTTTCAACGGCAATTCTCGGTCCGATTTTCCGCGCCGAACTTCCTTCAGACAAAAGATAGAGCATCCCCATTGCCACATCTCCTAAACTACGAGAAATCCTTTTTCTTCTTCAAGCGGGTTACCCGAAAGTCTTAAACTTTTTGCGCAGGTTTTACAAAGCGGCGTCATCAATACCGATCCTTTTTCTGATTCGGCGACAATCTCCATTAAATCAAGCCAAACCGAATCTGCCTCTTTAGAATTTAAATTGCAGTTGAAAACGCTGTATTGCATTCTGTAGGCAAATTCTTCAAGATAACGAACCATTTTAGCGCGTATGTTATCTTCGGTTATGTCGTAACAAATTAAATACTTCACAAAAATTTTACCCTTGTTTGCCCGAACCCCTGCCCGCTTAATCTGCCTGTACCGGCGTATTCGGCGAACTTTGCAAGCAACATAAAAACTTTTCTGCTGTCATCATCGCAATTTTTTAAATCGTAACGGAAATTTCCCCAGAAACCAAGCGTCCCTCTGTCATGAGCGAAATAAAATTTTTTGCATTGTCCCTGCCACTCCGTTAAATGAATCTGCGCGGCAAGTTCACGAATCAATTTTTTATCTACGGAAGCGGGCATTTGAGCCTGTGTCCATTTATCGGCAAGTGACGCGAAAATTAGTTCGGGGCGAGGAAAGGGCGCGTCGTAATCGTCAATGCGAAAAGATACCGGCGTAACAAACTCGAAATTAATTTGTGCGGCAGGCGACATTTCCTTGACGTTAAAAATAAAATCCTCCGCCGATATAACGCGGCTTTCGACACTTTCAACGGTAAGCAACAAATTTCCCGCCTGAATGGTATATCCTTCTTCAACTGCAAGCGCGGCTTGTAAAATTTCTTCGTTTAAGCCGGTGACACGCCAAAAAAATCTGTCATTGCGCCGAACATTCCAACGCCCCTCAAAAATTGCAAGTTTATCAATCGGGTCTAAAAATGAAACGGTAAAAGGTTTAATATTTTTTTTATCGTGAACAAAAAATTCAAGTTCCGGCGAAACTTCATGCAAAATTTTGAAAAAAGCCGCGTGCATAAGTCGCCCGTTTATCAGCGGCAACCGCGCAGAATTTTCAGCCCGTAAATTGTAATGTATAGAGCCAATCACTTCAAAACCTCAAAAATTGTCGGCAACGGCGCACGTTTCCTGAGTTTTTCCGAAAGTTGCATGTTCCCTTTTTCGTCGGGTTCATTGCCCATAGGCTGAATTTTATTTTGCGAGGGCTTTTTCTCCCAATCCAAAATTGCGTTAAGTTCTTTCATAACGTTTTGCCAAATGGAAGTCATTTTTTGCGCGTCAACATATTTTTTGAAAATGTCAAGAAATTGGGCGGGATTTGCCTTTTCATAAGGATTTTTCCAGCCGTTGCCGTCAAAAATATTTTCGTAAGCGGAATTACTTTCAAGATAAAGCGTCGGTGTAACTTTAATGCTTCCTAAGCCTAAAGATTTTCCCATACCGATTTTATAATAGGAATTTTTTGTGCCGTTTAAATCGAAAATCATCATCAGCGCACCGAGTTCAACCGCGCTCAAATTTTGAAAACGAATTTTCGCTTTAAAGGTTGCGCCTTTTTTAAGTGGAGTTATAGTTTTGGTGATACGTTTATCGGCAGATTTTCCGGCATCACTTTTTCTTTCGTCAGCCGTAGCCTTCCAATCGGCAAAGTCGCTGTGCCAGTAAAGCTTGTAGCCGCGAAGTTTTGCGCCGTCTTTGTCCCAATGATTTAAATTTTCACCCTCAACGCCTTTTTGATTAAGATAGAGTTGATAAGAAGTCGGCTTTGGTTGCATAAGCGGGTGTGCGGCATCTTTTTCGAGAGTACACAAATTTTTTGTTATTACGGCATCTTCAAAGTAAACACGACTTGCCCAAAATTTTTCACGCCCAAAAATTGCGTCCGCAAAATCTATAAACGTCGGAATTTTCAAGGCGTCAGGTACTAGATCGCCGATTGAATTTTTGTAAGGTATTCGGAAACATTGACCGTGACCAAATGCCGTGACTTGATTTTTTTCGTAAAGAAAATGACAAGGTACAAGAGTTTGAATGTCGGTAGGCAAATTTTTTACGAACTCCGTAAGTTTATCGCGATTTAAAATCCCTTTATCGGTTAAGAGATCAACTCCTTGCTTGTTTCTGTCGTGTTCGTAGGATTCGCGCACATCGTCTGGAAGTTCAATCCAATGTTCGCGACTCCAATCGACATAACTAAGTTTCGTAAAGCGGATAAACTGTTTACCTGCTTTTTTCTTTTCCTTATCGGAAAGGGTTTCATAAGTTTTTGAGTCATAAAGGTATTTATTTCCGCCTGTTATTATGTAAGCCGTTTCGCCGTGCCATTTAATACAGCTGCCGTTATAAATAGGAATTTTTTTGCCGTGATTAAATTTTTCTTGATATTCCTTGATGAAAATTTTGTCAACTTTGCGGTCGTGTTCGTAAATTGACGGCGCAATAAAATATTTGCCGTTAGTCATTTGAATCAAAAAACCGGGACGCGCATTCTTTGCCGGTTTAAGTTTACCGTCTTTGCCGCGAACTTCGCCAACCATTCTGTCATTGTAAACTTTATTCAAAGATTTCATCCATTGGTAAGGCGTACCCATAATGCAACGGAAATAAATATGTTCGTCATTAAAATCTTCGCCTTTTTTCTGTGAATCTGTACGTCCGCGAAAAGTGCCGCATGTCACAATTTTTAACATATTTTTGAACATTCCGCGCAGAGAACTTCCGGCAATAATCGGCGTACCCTGTGGCGAAAAAGTTACGGTCTCATCTTTTGGATTGCCGCCGATAAAAAGCGGCGTCAAAGATTCAATGTCCAAAATAATTTCTCCGCTGAGTCTTTCACAATTCAAAATATGTTCCTTGAAGTTTGCAACGCCCGCAATTTCAGATTTAAGGGGCTTATCAGGCAATGAAACAAAATTATAAGGTGCGGTTGCTTTAGCCAATGTTTACACCTTCTTCCGCCGGTTCAATGGCAACGAAACGATAATCAACATAACCGGAAAGCCCCGTGCTTTCGTCGCTTTCAATATAATTGCGAGTCAAAAGTCCATACCACTTGAACTTGTCTTGGGCGCAGGGAATTTCCATATAAAGTTTTCTGTTGCGGTCAAGAAGATTTACATAACCGTCCGACGCCGAAATTTTTTCTCCCCAAAATCTTGCAAAACTGTCAACATAAAAATTACCGCTGCCCTCAGAATCATTGACGTAACGTCCGATAAAATTTTCATTTACTCTCTTTAAGTGCAATTCTTCGGTTTCGTTAAAAATTCTGAACTCAAGCCAATTTTCGGGCTCAGGAGGAACATTTCCACGCAATGAAAGTTTGCCGTCATAATTGCCCCAAACAATGCTTTGAATTTGCCACGCCACGAAAATTGCGCGAGGATTTTTTAATTTATCGCGAAGAATATTTTCAACTTCATTTAGGCTACAGTCGCAAGTCACGCGCTCAAAATTAACTTTGCCTTCTTGAAGTTGCAGACCGACTTCTTCAGCCACATTTAATCCGCTCATTTATTATCCCCCCACTCTTTAATTGACGCGGAAATTTTACTCAACTCATCAGAATTTCCGACCGTGACTTTACCGTTTTTGTCGAGCTTGTAATTTTTGCCTTTGAAATGAATATCGGCGGAAATACCTTTAACCGTGCCGCGTCCGATAGATTTTTCGCCGCCGATTGCGACATTACCAAGCCATAAATCGCGCAATAAACAAATTCCGAGTGCCGCTTCATAATCTTTAGCGTTGTGTATTTCAAAGTGAATCGTAATTGCAGGCGCGTCAAATTTTTTCTGCCATACGGGTTTAGTCGTGAAGAGCGTACCTTGCAAAACGCCGCCCGTAAATCTGTCAATTTTATTGCGAGTGTGCTCAATATCCGCAACATTTTCATTTTTAACGTAACTTTCGGCTACGATAAAACGACTTTTAATTTTAGTTTTATTGTCGGAAGTTCCCATAAGGTTATCAAGTTTCTTTTCGTCAAGTCCAAGCTTTCTGAAAATGTACTCTGCGCGGTGGCGGAAAATTCCCTTCAAACTTGTACCCGGTATAACAAAATCGTTGCGACTTCTCATACTTACGGCGGAAATAGTTTTTGATTCGTCGTCAATGCTTATGTCATAATCGCGCACAATGAACGAAGAATTAAAAGCAAATTTCGCGTCAACAATAAAATCGGCGGGGCTGTCAGAAATTTTTTTGGCTGAAGAAATTGTTTTGGATTGCGAATCTTTGTCGGTAAGCCAAGCGATAACGTCAGCTTTTTTTGTGAAGTCATAAAATTGAGCTTTAAGGTCTTTAACCTCCGCCAAGCCGAAACCTTTTGAGGTCAATGCGCCAAGTCGAATACCGTTTTTCAGTCTGCCGATAAGCACCGTGATCGTATCTTTCAAAATTTCACCGTGACAGCCGCGCAGATTTACCAGCATATTCAAATTGCCGACCGCGCCCCTGTCAACCGCTTCGTAATCGTACTTGCCGCCGTCAATGCCCGTACCCGTCAAACCGTCAATTCTAACGCCGTCACGAGTTATAATTTCGGTTTTGTCAAGTTTAATATCGTCAATCTGAATCGCGCTTTGAAATTTTTTCGCGTCACCGAAAAGTTCTTCAACGGATTTTTTATCAATGCTTTCGACGTATTCGCGCAAGACTCCGCAAAGGGACGTTCCCGGTATGAATGGCACACCTTCAGAATTTCTCAAAACGTGAATATCTTCAAAGTTGTCCGCCGTTTCGCCCGCGCCGTCTCCGATTAACAGCGGTGATTTCAAAATCAATTCGCCCGTGATTTTTATTTTGCCGATAATACTTGCGTCAGTCATTGTTATCGCCGCCTTTCAATGCCGCGATTTTCCGCGCCGCCCTAAAAAAATTTTGGAGATATTCCAAGCAAAATCTGTCTTTGTAATCTGATTCATTAAACCCAATATTGTTGAAAACTTTTTTATTATTGTCACTCAAAAAATTTTTTTCTTCGTAAGGTAATGGTGCGTTTCCGGTAAAAACATCATAAAGTTTTTGCGTTCCCATATAAATTTTTTTAAGATTATCTTGAAACAAAGTTCCGTTTTTACTTTCAGCAGTGATTTTATCTTTGAAAATTTTTCTAACATTTTTTGTTCCAACAGACAAAAGAATTTCATTGAGCCTTGAAAAAAAGTGAGTGAAGTTGCCGCGTTGAAGTTGCGGAGTTAATGCGGCAGCGTCTTCATTGGCGTAAATTCTAAGCTGTTCCAAATATTTACCGAGTAAAATTTTTTTTGCAATATCTTTCGTAAAATTTGAAAAAGTTTTCTGTTCGTCAAGTTTAATTTTCTCAGGCTTATCGACAGTGAAAATTTTTGGTTGCCAAATGCGCAGTTGTCCGAAACCTTCTTCAGTACGAATTCCGAATCCGCAGTACATTTTATCGGCAAGAATTTTTAAATTGGCAGACGTCAAATTTTCGGCGTTAAGTTCAAAAACCGTACCCGCCGCCAATGCTTGAACTCTCGGTCTTTTCATTCCCCACGTCACGACAAAATTTTCTATCTCGACGCCGGAAGAAAAAACTTTACCTATCGAAAAAATTTCCCTGCCGCAATCTTTATTCAGCACGTCCGCAATTTCCGCCGTCAAAATTTTTTTCGCGCCTATAAAATAATCTTCAGTCGGTACAAGCGCACTGTCCAACCTCAAATAAATTTTATCGCTAAACTTTGGTGTTTCAATTTGTTTAAGGTTGTCGAAAGTCAAGCGGCATTTACCGTATTGCGTAAAGCGCGACTTTCCAATATAAGTAACAAAATTTTTCCCCTGCAAATTCAAAGCGTCATCAAGTTTTTTTAAATCGTCGGCATTACCTATAATCGAACCGCAAAATTTCTGTCCTTCGTCAAGAGCTTCATAGTTGTAAATATGACCTTCTTCGCTCTTGCCGGAAATTCTTTCGGCTGATTCACTGCGCGACATATGCATAAAAATATTTTTCTTTACTGACGCGCAGAAAATTTTTGCGCCGTCAACAATGCCGTAACCGCGAAAAGTTTTGTAGCCTATTGGATTTTCAATAAATAAATCTTTGGCAAATTTATTGTCGTCCGTACCCTTCTTGCCGCGCTGAAGTGACAACGGCAAAATGAAACTGCGCTTGTCATTAATTGTAGGGGTGGCTGTAATAAATTTTAAGCCGCCATAAAAAATTTTTCTGAAAGACGCGTCCTTGTAAGCCGAATCGCCCAACTTTTTTTCTTCGACGTAACGAGATGCCAAAATACCGCGAATTATCGAGCCGCTTATTTCGTCGTGACTTTTCGTCATTACTGTTGAATTGCTCATTGCGGTTATGACAACGGGTGATAACGTTTCGAGTGAAAATTTTAATTCGTACATCAGCGCGCCTCCCTTTGGAAAAATTTTTTAATAAAATCTTCCAGCGAAACATTTTTTATAATCGTCGTGCAAGTTATGTGACCAAAACCGCGATTTCTTTTTGTACCGGAAACAGATATATTTTTCAAGGCAAGCGCAAAGAGATTCAAAACTTTATTGCTTTCGTTAAGGATCGTCACTTTGCCGAAAAATTCGATACCTTCATTGAGGACGCGCAAATTATGCAATGAACCGTTTGCGGCGATACCGTTTTCAAGTTTTGTTTGAAAGCGAACAGAAGTAAACGTATTCAAAACATCGGACGGGCTGAAAAGTTCGGGATAATTCGCCTGCAAAAATTTCCATTCATCGCAAATCTTTTTGTATTCGTCAACTTTTTTAATATAGAAATTAGGAACGATTAAGCGCGTATCGGAAACGTTGCCTTTATCGTCCGAAAACCTGTGGAAAATTTTTTCGGGAGACGCCAAATTTTTCGTATTCATACCCGCAAGTTCAAACATTTCAAAAACCTCAACGGCACTTTCGTAAAGCAATCCTTTAAATCTTTTTGCTGGGAAGTATGGAAAGCCGAGCGCGTCGTTGACAATATCTGCATCAAGATTTACATTTGCCTGACCCGCGCCGAGATGAGTCGGCGAATCAACTTTAATCTTCACATTAAATTCCATTTTTCCGCCACCTCCGGCAAATAAAAATCCATTAATTCTATTGCGTCAACATACGGCGTACGCGAATCTTTTTCAGTCGTCCACAAAAGATTTTCTTCCGACTTTAAAAAGTTCCAAGCGTCAACATCGGGTAAACTTTGATTTTGATGGTTCAACTGACTTAAAAATTTTGCTGTATCGTCTTTTCCGTGTTGCAAGACGCCGCGTAATTCTTTAATTTTTCCATGTGCCATTGTTTCTTTAGGCGGATTGGGTTTCTTCGATTCTAAAAATTGCGTCGTACACAAAATTAAATTTTCTATATCGTAGCGAGATTTTTTTTCTGTTCCAACTTGATAAGGTCCGAAATGTAAATTGCCGCGTACGCCGCTGTATTCGCATTTTCTAATTTGTTCAAGTGTCGGTGCTTGTTCTCCATGTAAAATTGCAAAATCCAACCAACTTGACGGCGTATTTTTATTTTTACGCATTGAATCTTTTGCCGAATCGCAAAGTTGCTCCGCCAATTCGTAACCTCTGAAAAACGGATATGAAGTCGGCAAAATCGCTATTCCCGCGCAACAATCCATTTTCCTTGCATTTTCTTGCGTCAAATGTTCCGGCGAATCTTCCGAAGTTTCGGAGTCTAAACTCTCCATTAAAGTTTTTGTGAACATAATCGCCATATTGGCGGGACATATGAACGTTACGTCGTCACCGCCTATTATCAACGGACGAATCGGCAAAAAGTTTTCAGGCAAATTTAAAACGTCTTCAAAAATTCCGTCGTCTTTGGCACGAATAATTTTTATAAGCAAATCGGCGAATGCGCCTTCGGTTTTACGTTTAATTTCGCGTGAAAGTTTTCTGCGCTCCAAAAGACTTTTGCAACCGCGAAACTTCAAGCCCATATTGTTGCCGTCGACGTGAATTATTGAAATATAATTTTCGCCTTCGGTTTGTCCGAGTTCGTCAATGCTAGTTGGAAATTCGTATTTTTCAATATTGCCTCCGAAATTTTTAAGCTTAAAAATTTTTTTGAAACGTGCCTTCAAGCTTTCGTTAGCTTTGGTTGAAATTTTTGACTTGACGCCGACTTCCTGCGAATAAAATCTGAGCTCACCCTCGTAAGGTCTAACAATTCCTTCCGTATCAAAAAAATTAGCCGCTTCACCGTTTACCTCACAGCTTAACGTCAAGCCGGTATACGGAACATTAACGGCGGGGAAAATATTATTTTGATTAGCTTTTAGTTCGGAATAAAGGGCAGAAAGTTTATTATTATTGATGTCATCTTCCGTCAAAATTCCGTGAGCCGCGCCGACTTTCAAACCGGGTCTTTTAATTAAAAGTTGACGCGTAAATTTTTTGACGACTTCGACCGGTTGAGTGTCGCTTTCAGCATCAAAAAGAATCAGCGCATTTCCGCCGCCGATATAAGCCACGCAACAATTTTTCATATTTAACCAAGTCGCGTTATCGTCTTTTGATGAGTCCCAAACATCATCTTCTACAGAAAATTCATCGTCGGTGAACATTTTCTTCAGCACGTCTTTAATCAGCACTTCGAAAAAAATTTTATCGACAATATACGACGCGCCGATATTTGTACGCAATCGGTTACCCGCGTAAATATATTTTTGAATCGACCGCGTATCAAACAATATCGCTTTAAATTTTTTATCAACCATAAAATTTCCCTCTCATCTTTTACGGAGAATTTATACTATATTTTACAACAAAAATTCTACAATTCAAATACTTACGAAATATTTTTCTTGCAAATTTTTTTGATATGTGATATAAAAAGCGCGTAGAAATTTTTAAGCTGACGAGTTTGTTGGAAAATGATTTCGACGGTAGATTAAAAGCCACTTTTTCCGAAACATTTTCCAAAGTACAAAAAACGGCGTCATTACTGAAGAAAGTGGGTGTTTTCTGAAAGAAACGTGATAATTTAAGGATAATTTTTGGGAAGTTTGGAGCAGGTTTTGGATAGGTTTTCCAAAACGCCCTCTGACAGCCGCGCAGGGTGCGGGTTGTAGAGTGGTGCTCCCGCGCGTTACTTCTTACCGTTTACGGTTTTGAAACCAGAATGAGTTTTGGGAATCTATTTACAAAGATGGCATATTCCCGCGCGTTACTTCTTACCGTTTACGGTTTTGAAACAAGATAGTTACCTTGGGTGAAATTATATCACCGTATCCCCGCGCGTTACTTCTTACCGTTTACGGTTTTGAAACATCTAATCTTACCTGTCATTTCGACAAAGTCGATGATCCCGCGCGTTACTTCTTACCGTTTACGGTTTTGAAACTCATTTCTGCAAGTTGTATAATCACTTTCTTCTACCCGCGCGTTACTTCTTACCGTTTACGGTTTTGAAACTTTTCCCATTGATGAATAGTTGGTAATTCCAGCCGTAGCGCCCGCGCGTTACTTCTTACCGTTTACGGTTTTGAAACACTCCACTTGAAAGTAACTTTGCGTTGCTGTCCTTGGTATCCCGCGCGTTACTTCTTACCGTTTACGGTTTTGAAACGACCCCAACGGGATCCAAACAACACACGCGAAACATCTTCCTCCCGCGCGTTACTTCTTACCGTTTACGGTTTTGAAACCTACGAGTTCATCAGCAGCCTCACCAGTCGTTTCTGCACCCGCGCGTTACTTCTTACCGTTTACGGTTTTGAAACACGGTGGAATGTAAAGATACTTAGCCGCTTTCGCTCCCGCGCGTTACTTCTTACCGCTTTTCTTAATTAAGAATTTAGAATTAAGAATGAAGAATGAAGAATTAAAGTTTGTTTATCATTCTTAATTCTTATCTCTTAATTCTTAATTGTTTTTACCGTTTACGGTTTTTAGAAAATAAAAAAAATCCCGTCTCTGTGGGCGGGTTTTTAAGTTTCAGGGAAAAAATTCAGTAGGGTCTGAAACGAACGAAATTAAAAATAGATACTCTTTTTGTTGAGCCGTCAGATTCTTGAATAACGGAGACAACACGCTCACTGGTTGCCGCCATGACCGTAATACTATTTTTTTTCAACTCTTCAACCATTGCAACGGTATAGTTAAATTCGCCTTGACAAAGTACCGCGACAGGCGATAACTTCATAATTTCACGCAAATTTTTCATAACCAATTCGTGAACTTCTACAGTATCAAAATTCGGCGGAATATCCGGGAAAGGTAAGTCAATGATTCGCCCAAATTTTTCTGCCGCCAATTTTTGCTTAACGCTCCATTTGTCCGACGGGTGATTGGTATGATTTACGAAAATTTTTTCTGTCAAAAATCATTTCACCTCAACTTTTTCAATCTCGTCCAGCCCGTCCAGCATACATTTTTCCAAATCTTTTGCCGTTTCAAATTCGCCGATGTCGTTGCGGGCGTGGTTGCTGTGGTTTCTTTCATCTTTCAAGCGAAAATATCTTTCCATAATCTGGAGAAAAATTTTTCTGTCCACGTTGAGCGAAAAAATTTCTTTTTCCAGCATGTATTGCAGACGAAAAATTTGCGCCTTGAATTTAAAATACGGAAAAAATTTTTTCAACGTTTCAACATTTGACGTTTCCACAAATTCCAAGATTTTTTTTATGCGCTGAAAACCTTTTGGATTTTTTTCAAATTCTGCGGAAAGTTTTTTTATAATCGGTCGAATCAAATCAAGTTCAGGGTTAGAAAGATTCAGCAAAATTTGCGGAGAATTTTTTAATTTGTTCAACAAGTTCAGCGATCTGCAAATTTCTTCTTCATCTGCAAAAATTTCTTCGTGCGGCAGCCAATCAACAGGTAAATTTATATTTTCAAAAAATTTTTTCTGCCAGTCATCATAAGAAAAATTTTTATTGCGAATGGCAGGAATAACATATTTTTTTACCTGTTCAAAATACATAACGTTAATTTTTTGAAAGTAATTAGCCATTTCCGTTTGCAAATTTTTTAATTTAATCTCTTCGGTAGGCTCAATTTGATTTTGTGAATTTTTTGCCTCGCCGTTGTAGGTCAAATAATTATTCAAAAAATAAAATGCCTCGTTGCGGTTATCGTTAGAAGTTTTTTCCAGAAGTTTTTTATAGTCTTGCTGAGAGATTTTATAAAAATTATTTTCGCCGAGATATTCTGGTATGCGTTCTGTATAAAGCGTCAAAGCCTGTTGCAAATAGCCCTTTTCAATGCACCAGCGAATAATTTTTAAGTCGTCATTCCCGCGAGTCGCAATCAACATTTTGTATTCGTTTTTAATTCTTTCGATTAGCCGAGCCATCAAAATATCATTTAAATTATTTTCGTCAGCAGAAAAATCATTTATTGCGTCGTGAAGTTTTTCGATAGCAATTTTAAATTGACCATATCGGCAAAGTTTTATCGCTTCAGCAAAATTTTCCATTGCACTCAATAAATTTTTCAATGCGTCAGAAATTTTTTCGGAATGAATTTTATAATAATCTTTCAAAACTTTTACCGAACCGAAATTTATAAATTCTTCAACACCCGAAATCAACTGAAACAAATCATAAATATTTTTAACTTCCTCGACCGTACCTAAATTTTTTTTCAGATTGTAATTGGAATAAATAATTTTCCCGATTTTTAATCCACTGTACTCCAACAGCCGAATTATATCGAGCATCATCATATTTATATGACGCATTCCGCCTGTTAAATCTGCATGCAAAATAATTTTGTCGTTGCTTTTCGCCGTGAAATTTTGAATTTGCCGAGCCATTTCCGCAACGCTTTTCAAATTTTCTTCGCCGTCGTTGTCCTCGTTGTAATTGTAAATCGTTTCCTCCGTGATACAATTTTCAACATTCGGCAAAAATTTTTTCATTCGATTTTTAAAATATTCCAAGTGCGTAATTTTTTCGGAATAATTTTCTATATTTTCTCGAACCGCTTTTGACGCAAGAATAAAAATCTTTGAAAGTTTTTCGTCCGCCGAAATATTTTTTAAAAGATAACGAACTGCAGATTCATTTGTTGTATGAGTATTTTCTCCGTCTAAATTTTTGTAATGAGTTTCGGAAATTTTTCCGTCTTTAGCTTTAACGGGACTCAAAAATATCAGCAAAATATTTTTTTCCAAAATTTTCACCTGCTTATCAAAAATTTATTTTTAAAATTGCCTATAAAAAAACCGATTTAACTCAGCAGTTTTTTCTCTGAAGACCGTAAACATTATGATTTTATGTGCAATTTCAATGAACTTCAATGAATTTTAGCACAAAAATTTTTTCATGCCAATAAAAAATTTTTTGATTCACAGAAATTTTGAAATGAAAAGTCATCGAATCAGGCGTAAACTACGCACATAAAACAGCAAGGTTCTTTGAAAATTGAATAGGGAGGCGAGAAAATATCGGCTGAATTTTTGCTCCGGTGGTTACTTCAGGAATAATTTGTAAAACGTTTGGAAAAGTTTAAGGAGGTTTTTTAATATGTTGTTCGTACCCGTTTTAGCCGGTGCTCTTGAAGCTGCTCTGGCTTGTGAATCTGCTCAAATGTTTGCCGGCGGTGCCGTGCTTGCCCACTCGCTCTTCTCTCGCAGCTAACCGACAAAATAAAAATTCAAGTGTGGGGGTGATCAGTTGTATCGTCGAGTATTCCGTTGTGCTTGAAAGGAGTGATGTTAATGCCTTGGTTTATAGCCGGTTTTGTCTTGACTGCCGCAATACTTGATTCTTGACGATTGATAGGAGGTAAAAAATATGATGTTGTTCCCGTTTCCGTTTCCGTTCCCGTATCCCGTCCCTCGTTTCCCGTGGTAATCTGATTTATTAATTGAAAGGGGGTTGATAAAAAAAGTGGATATTGATAATTCCGGAAAAAATTTTTTGACCGTTGCGTTTTATAGCGTAACGGTCTTTTTTTGAGTGTGGTTTAAATTTTTTCGATTTTATTAAGATAATTTTCAATCATCTTTTTCATTTCCAAAATTTCTTTTCGTTCGTTATCAATGGCGTGATTTATATAATTTCTTTCGTTTCTGATGTCATAAAATTCCTTTAAAAATTCAAGTGTTTTTTCTCTGTCGAAAATCGTTTCAATGTATCCGTTGTCCAACATAGAAATATATTGTTCGGCTCGATTTTCCCACTTGCATCTTTCTCTGTCTGAAATTTCTTCTTGCGAAATAATTTCCTCTTCCGAAATCTTAAAAAAATTCATCAAATCTTTTCCTGAAATTCCGGTCAGCAAAGAAAAAATTTCTGAGTAATTTACTTCTTTTAAAAACACTCCGAAACTTTTTTGTTGGCAGTCTTTCAAAAGTTTTTTGTTGTAAATAATTTCCCAAGCAGAATATATCATCGGAATTTTTTCCGCCAAAGTTTTTAATTTTAATTTGCTTGATTGATAAAGCCGAAAAAATTTTTTTCCGTCTTTGTATTCCTTCAGAAAATTTTTCAACTCACCATAATTTTTTGTTAAAAGAATTAGTTCGGGGTCAATCTCTGAAAAATCAAGAAGTTGTCGACGAAAATTTTTACAAAACGATTGAATTTTTGCGGACTCTTGTTTTTTTATTTTGCCACTCCAATGAATGATTAAACCTTGTTTCCAACTGCCGCCATAAGATAAAACATCTGACTTGACACTCTCAATAACTGCAGAATTTTTTGGCGCGAAAATTTTGCGATTTACAATTTCTTCCGGCAACCATTCTGTACAAAGTGTCATTGCTTGTTGCCAAAATCCTTTTTCAAGACACCAACGAATAATTTCAATTCGACTTCTTTCACCGTTGACAAGTTTTCCGTAGCCGTTTTCAATCGTATCAATTATTTTTGCAAACAGCTGACTTTTTAAATTTCCGCCCTGACTTTCACGGAAAATTTTTATTTGTTCCACCAAATTTTTTAAATCGTCCTCAAGAGTATTCGTGCGGCAAATTTTTATTGTGTCGGAAAAATTTTTCATTGCCGCCATAAGTTTTTCGGTTGACTTGTCAGGAGCGTTCTCAAAATACTCAATCAACGCATTAACACTGCCAAATTTTACAAACTCATCTGCGCCGGTTATCAGCGTAAAAATATTTTGCAATTCATTCAAGCGATAAACTTTTTTATTATCAGGATCGGAATAAAGAATCTCGCCAATTTCAATTCCGCGATATTTTAAAAGCTGAATTATCGAAAGCATCAGCATTGACGCAAATCTGTAGCCGCCTGTCATATCGACATGAACTTTTAATTTTTCTTTTGGAAAATCTTTCGCATAATTTTTAATTACGTCCGCAATTTCGGCAACTTGTAAAATATTTTTTTCCAATCCCGCATCGTCGCTGTAATCTATTTCAAAAAATTTTCCTTCAAGTTGCGGACATTCTTTTATCAGTCGATTTTTCAAAAATTCCAAATGAGTAATCTCACCAAATTCAGTTTCAAGCGGAACAAAATTATTTTTCACAGCATTTGTTGCGATAAAAAAAATTTTTGACAAGGGATTTTTTCTCTCGACAAAAACTACAGCGGATTCATTTGTTTGAATCGAGGTATACTCTTTTCCGCAAATATCCGGATAAGTTATCGGATTTTGTATTCTGTACGGGCTGACCACACTCACGAAAGCAATCAAAATATTTTTTTCCAAAATTTTCACCTGCCTATTAAAAATTTATTTTTTAAAACTGCCTAGAAAAAAACCGCCGACTTAATTCAGCGGTTTTTGCTCTAAAGACCGTAAACAGTAAGAGTCTATGTGCAACCTAGTCGTTGCAGGCATCTCGGCACTCTTCGGAGATAGCAAGTTTCAAAACCGTAAACGGTATAAATCTATGTGCAATTTCAATGAACTGCAATGAATTTTAGCACAAAAATTTTTTCATGACAATAGAAAATTTTTTGATTCACAGAAATTTTGAAATGAAAAGTCATCGAATCAGGCGTAAACTATGCACATAAAGCAGTTGAGTTCTTTGAAAATTGAATAGGGAGGTGAGAAAATGTTAGTTGAGTTGTTGCTCTGGTGGTTACTTCAGGAATAATTTGTAAAACGTTTGGAAAAGTTTAAGGAGGTTTTAATTATGGGATTTGTTATGGATTGGGATTTGTCTTTGCAGCTTGGTTCTTATGTAGCGTTTTAGATCATTTCAAATTGTAATTAACTAAAGGGGGCTGATTAAAAAGTGGACATTGATAATTCCGGAAAAAATTTTTGACCGTTGCGTTTTGTAGCGTGACGGTCTTTTTTTATTCATATAATTTTTTTATCGCTAAAAATTTTTCTATAATCTGTTCACGAATTTTTTTTGGCGACAAAACTTCTACCGCTGCTCCCAACGACAAAATTTTTTCTAAAATTTCTTCTTCGTCAAAGGTGCAGTAATTTATCGTCAAAAAATATGTTCCGTCTTCTTGAAATCTGGTTTTTTTGTCGAGATTTTCAAAAAGTGCGAAACATCTTTCAACTGCATTTCTTGTATTTTTCACTTGCAAAGAAATTTCTGCAGTGTGATTTAAATAAAATTTTTGTAAAAATTCTTCAACGTTTTCGGAAATTTTTTCTTCTGTCAAAAAAATTTTTTCTAATTTGCTGACTGAAATTTTTTCTGCAATATTTTTCTCCTCAGACCAAACAATTAAAAAATATTTATCCAAAAAAAAATCGTATTCCAAGCGGCAGGGAATTATTTTTTTATTTCCGCAAAAAATTTTTATTTTTTTTCTTAACGCTTCGACAATGACAGATAATGTTTCGGAAAAAATTTTTCCTTGCGGCTCTTCATCAGGTTTTAATCGCAATTTTTTCCAGTCTTTCGGATTGTAAAGCGGCAAAAAATTTTTCAGTCGCTCGGATAATTTTTTTCGTAAATCATCAGGCAACAAAAAATTTACTTCGTCATCAATCAGCATTGTTTTTAAAAAATTTATTTCGGTGTCATTCAGTGATAAATTTATAGGTTGTGCAAAACAAATTTTCGCGTGACCGTTTTTATCAAAATCGAAAATGAAATCAATTATATTTTTTTCTTTTTCCGTTTCGGGAGCTTCGGAATATATAAATTCAGTCAACCCAAAAATCTTGCTTTGAATTTCTTTACGAGTAATTTTTTCACCGGAATTTATTTCATTTATCAGCTGACACATCAGGCGGAAAATTGGATTTTTGGTTGAGTCAAAAAGTTTCTGCATAATTTTTTAAAGCCTCTTCAACATCTTTTTTCATTCTTTCGCGTAAACCATCCGAGCCTTGCAAAATTTCCGCCCAAGTTTGAAATTTCCACAACTTCGGATACAACTGCAAAGGGTCTACTGTTTCAATGACGCAAATAAAAAAATTTTCTTCTTCTGACAAAATTTTTATTTCAAATTCTTCGCATAAAATTTTTTCTTGTTCACTGCGTTCTTTGAAATTTTTAAAATGTACACGCAATTTTATTTCACGGAATTTTTTTTGAAAAATGACAGTTTCTTTTGCAGATTCTTTCAAAATGCTGACTTCGATAATTTTATCCAATCTCAGCCGAACAAATTCTTTCCTATTCAATGCCGTCAAATATTGTCTGCCGCACAAAAAATCTGTTTCAATTGCAAGCGGTGTCACTTCTAATGCAGATTTATTTTCTCGTTTCACCAAAATTTTTTTCTTCAAATTTAACGCATTAACCACCGTCAACAAAATATCGTCGTCCAATATGCGAACAAAACTGTTATTTTTGAACCAAAACATTTTTGGCAATTCGGGAGCAGAATAAAAATTTCTCAAACTGTCCTGCAAAAAATATCCTGCAGTTTCAATCATAGAAAAATTTTTATAAAACTTCACCGCCGCACTTAAAATTTCAATTTCTTCTGCAGAAAAATTTTTCAACGGATTTTCGATTTTTGAATAAAAAAATTTATTACTTTTCAATTCTCGCCGTAAAATTCCTGATTCTGTCATTTCATTCAGCCGCCGACGAATAAGTTGTGATAAGTCTGAATCAGTTTCCAAAATTTGCGGTCGAAAATTTAAAATTGCCTCGCTGACTTTTTCTATCAACTCTTGAAGGGCAGTCGGTTTATTTTCTCGCTCCAAAATTTGTAAAATAGTCGTACTGTACAATAAATGCTCTGCAAAAACTGTCTTTAGTAAAAACGAAACATATAAATAATTTTCGCCATCATTTCTAAAATTTCCTACGAAAGAAAAATAAGCCCGCTTATTATGCCAAGTCACTTGAATATTTTTTGGCGGGATAAAAAATCTCATCTGCCTTAAAAAATCGTCATAACTTCTCGGAGTAATTTCATGACGCTCGAAAAGTTTTCTGTGATAGCAACCGTAAGACACCAGCCGCAAAAATTTTCTCAAATTTTTGTGTGACTGACTAAACTTGTTAATTGTTTTCAAAATTTTTCACTTCCCGCCTGTTATGATAAATTAATGTAGGAAGAAGTATTCACAAAAAAGCTATAATATGTGTATGAAAAAAGAAAATTTGAAGAGTCAAGATTATCCGACGCGAGCGGACATAATGACCCTTCGCCAATGTTATTTGTTACTGACTCTTTATCCAAGTATCAAAGCAATCAGGTTTAGCAGTGAAACAGATTATATAATCATCAGCATTCTTTTGAATTACCTTGACATATAAATTTTGCCCGATATCAATCATTAAATTTTGAAAGTTTTCAAGCTGTTTCGCGGTTTGAAGTAAAGCATACTGCTCATCAGTCGACAGTTTAATAATCTTTCCTTCATAAGATTTCTCGGAAACATTTTTACCGACAAGTTCAAAGAATTTAATTTCTGCATTAAAAATTTTATCATTCCATTGAATCGCTTGCTTTTTATGCTCAGTTTGATTTATGTTGCCGACGCCTTCAATCTCAAAAATCTTTATATGATCCTTTGCGCCCTTCGGTAAGATACTCTGTTCAGTAACAATTACTAATTCTTCTTCAATCAGTGCCTTTGTGTATTGCGAAATATAAATTTGTCCGCCGGTAGTAAATGTTTCAATTCTGCCTGCAAGATTTACACTTTCACCTATACAGCCGTATTTCATTTTTTGATTGGAGCCTATATTTCCGACAACTACTTTACCGGAATTAATTCCGATTCCCATTTCAAGTTGAGAAAATCCGTGTGACTGATTCCATTCATTGACTTTTTTCATTGCATTTTCCATTTCAACTGCACAAGCTACTGCATTATAAGCATGTCTCGGATTATCTTTTGGCGCACCGAAAATAACAAACATTCCGTCACCGAGAAATTCAATCACTGTTCCTTCATAGCTTTCAATGATCGCCACCATTTTTTCAAAGTAATTATTAAGTACAGCAATTAATTCCTCAGCGGAAAGTTTTGTACTCAAGGCTGTAAATCCTCTGAGATCGCTCATTAAAATTGTTACTTCTTTTAATTTTCCGCCTTGTTTTTCTCCGTCGGGAGTTTCCAAAACATATTCGGCAATTTCTTTGGAAGTATACCTCGAAAATGCTGAATGTACTCTGATTATTTCGGTTAAATCGCTTATCAAAATTATGAAAATTTCACCATTTTTGTCATTGTAAGTCATGCTAATGAGCAATTTCAACAATTTACCTTCATTATTCTCATAATCTACAGTTGAATTTTTAGTGTTCTTTTCCGTCAAAGTATCTATGAACAATGTAATAAAATCATCGTTAGTTTCATTAAACGGTATGAATTCCCAAATTCTTTTATTAAAAGTTTCTGACTTAATATTAAATAATTTTTTCGCAGCAGGATTCATATATTGCACAAAGCCAAATTTATTGGCTACGCATACGCCATCTACCATATTGTCAAAAATATAATCAAAATTAGCAATTATGTTTTTGTCCATAAAATTACCTCCTTTAATTCAAGTATACGATTATATTATTGCTGTTGAAAGCTCCAAAATATCTAATCTCCTTAACTTGTTTTGTCAATTCGCTTTCGTCGTAATGTGAAACGGGATTTAATTTGTGGCAGCAATCCCTCAGTGTGAGACAAATTCTATTTTCGTATACAAACAATCTGTAATCTATGCTGACAGGTTGATTGTTTATTGATTTACCATTCTTGATAATGTTGCCCGCAATCTCTTCAATCAACATTGACATCAATTCAGATTTTTGCGAGTCAATTTTATGCTGTAAACAAAAATCTTTTGCCCGTCTGCTCTCATTTTTAACATCGTTTAAAGTTGACAGCTGTGAGTAAATATTATCTTCTTTCGCGCCACCAAAATTTTTAGGCAAGAACATATAATCTTCAAATGAAGTAGGCAGTCCTTTTTTACGAAGGCAAACTACAGCAAAAATAATCAGTACGAGTATAAATTTACCGACAGCCACCGATGCCATAATTCCCATTGAACCGAAATAAATTCCCAAAATGTAAGCCGTGACAATCGGAACGAAAAATCTGTCAGCAAAATTCATGAAATTAACCATTTTGAGATTTTGAATTCCTTGAAGATAATTTTGAAAGGCTAATGAAACAGAGTCAAATGCTAAACTCACAGCCATACATTGAATACTAAAAACCGATAAATAAATAATTTCCGGATCAGAAGTATAAAATCCTGCAATAAAATTAGCCAAAATAAAAACAATGACACCTGAACCGCCGGCAATTAATATTGAAGCTCTTATCGCGCATTTAAGAAGACGTTTTAAACCGTACAAGTCATTTACACTATAATAAATTCCGGACATTGTAATCATAGTTTTGCCTATACCGAGACCTATGCAGAACAACAAAGTATTTATATCATTCTGCATACCTCTGGCAGCAACTGCAGCCGTCGAAAGAGCTATCGCCAAATTGATTCGATTGATGAAAATATCTCTAAAAATTGTCGCAAATCTTAAAACTAAAGTCGGAGAGCCGGCACTGGCAATTCCGCTCAAGTATGACAAATTAAAAGATTTTAGCGAAAAAGTAAAGTAAGAATTTTTTTTCAGGAAGTGAGTAAAAAGATAAAGCAGTTGCAAGATAAACGCTATTGAACTTGCAAGACCCATTCCGAAAACTCCGCCGTCAAAGACATAGACATTTAAAAGGTCGCCGATAATGTCAGAAATGCACAATAAAGCCGCAGAACTTGAAAAAAGTAATTTATTATTGTCCATAACTATCATAGGACCTATAACTTGAATTAAAGTCATTGCAGGGATTCCGAACATATAGCCTTGCAAATAACTTAACATATGCGGATAAAGTTCAGGATATTCTTCTAAAGATACTCCACATACTTCAAAAAGTTTATGGGGTATAAAAATGCACAATAAAATTAAAACAGCCGCAATTATCAGACTCAAAATTATTGACAGCGAAAAAACAGAATTTGCCTCATCTCTGTTACCTTTGCCTGTAAATTGTGAACATAAAACTTGGCTGCCTGTAGATATAAATACCGGCAACCAAAGTATAACGTCAGTAAACGGTGCCAACAATGAAACTGCCGAATATGCTTCTGCTCCCAAAAAACTGCTTGTTACGACACCATCAATAATTCTTGCTACAACACCGGATACTTGAGTGAAGATCATCGCCAATGCTGTTGATAAAAATATACCGGAAATCACATCCGGTTTTTTTGATATGAGATTCATTCACTTACCTCATAATTCATCAACATTGCAATATCTTCAATCAAAGGTTGCCCATGATAAATCGGTCTTGTGTATTCTATAATCCAAGAGGCTTGCGGAACTTTTAAATTGATAAAAGGCATAAGTTCATCAAAATTAATTGTCCCATCAATAAGTCGATTATGAAGATCGTGCACACCGTCATTATTGTGCAAGTGAAAGCCTTTAATTTGATTTTTCAAATCTTCAATGAGTTTTTTTATGTCCCAAGAGTTTGCATTGGCATGACCGACATCAATCAGAACATCAAAATTTTTATCTTTGCATAAGTCGGTAAATTCATTTTGATCCAGCAGTTTATTTCCGTCAATATCTGTTCCGGTATTTTCGACAAGTATTCTGACGTTTGAAAATATTTCTCTCATCTCATCTAAATTTTCCAGTGAAGTTTTAAGCATTTGCGCTTTCATATCCGGAGGTACAGCACAATTATTAAAGTGGTACACCATATCTTTAGGCTTAAGAATATCTGCATATTTTTTTGTCAGCTTTATATGATACATTCCTTCTTCATATGCAGCACTGCCCTTCGGCGCAGAATGTTCAACTCCCCACACCGGTTCATGAAAAACTATTGGACCTTCTTCAAATAAGGACAAATTTTTTTTTAAGTTGTCTTCAAAATCTTTAAGATCAAACATAGACAGTAACTCAAAACCTAAATCTTTACCATATTTTTCTCTGTAAATCTGCGCTGTTTCAAGTTTTGCTCTGGGAAGTACACAAGTATCAACAAATATTTTCATTTTTTCTATACACCTCTCATTCAAATTTTTTTAATTTTAACAAAAAGATTTTGAATTAGCAATATTTAAGCCGTTTCATCAACTTTAATGAATTTTTTGTGTAGTTTTTTGAGGTTCGATGTTTACGATAAATTTTGCAGTTTCTCCGTCCGTCGGCAAAATTACGTCGAAAATAATATCGAAAGTAACAAGACCTTACTTGTCAACGTTGGACCGCCCTCGATATATTTCTGTTCGATGTCTTTCAACGTACAAATGGAAAATTCTTTGACGAAAAATTTTAAAATCTGAGTCAAAATAGCTTTCCGTGATAAAATAAGTTAGACATAAGCAATCCTTTTTAGTTTATTCAACTTTATTTTATCAAGAATTGTTTATGTTTTTAACGGTTACAGTTCACATTAACCGTATCAGAGAAAAAATTGAACCCGATCCTTCCAAAACGCGACATATTGAAACAGTTTGGGGAGCGGGTTACAGATTTAGGGGTTAGTTTTTTAACGCTGAAGTTGGGCTATTCGTTCTTGCAACTGCTGAATAGTTTGATTTTGCATGATTAAATTTAAATTAAAAATATTCATTCGGCTAAACAAAAAAGATATTAAAGCAACAAGTGAATTTTTATTTTCAACTTTTTCAAATTCTTTCCTAATAACTAAGTCAAGGTCACCGAAAGAATTTTGATTGTAATTACTTAAAAGCCATTTGCAACACTCATTAACCCAAATCTCAAGTGCAAAAATTTTCATATCGGGATTTTTTTTGAAAAAGTCTTGAGTACTCAAAAAGCATCAAAATATTCAAAACCCCGCGTTAAATTTTTAATCCATTTTTCCATATTTTTTGAAACAGTATTTTTTTTATGCGACAAAGAATTTTCAAGGAAACGATAATAATTCACGGCATTTGGCACACGAACATACCTTTCGGCAGAACATACCAGACACATTGTATAAATTGCGTCATGGGTAGCGGCATTAATCATTTTCAAATTATTTTTCTTTATGTAATCGTGACGAATTAATTTTGTCCACAAATTTAAAAGAAAGGTTCCCTTGCGCAATTCTTCAATACGTTCAACCATATCTGCGGTTATTAATTTGGGCGCATCAACCAAATTGCCGGTGTGATAACCCCGCAAAGTAGCTTTATTTTTATCGTCCTCAAACATATAATATTTTTCGCAGTGAATAACGTCGGCATCAAATTCTTTTGCCAATGGATAAAGTTCCTCAAAGGCGGTCGTGGTAATTGCGTCATCTGCCTCAAGAAAAGAAATATATTCACCGCGTGCTCGCGCTAATCCCGTATTATTTGGGACACCGGCGGCACCGGAATTTTTTTCTGTTTGAAGAAGTTGGAGTTTATTTGAACTTTGATTATTAAATTTCGGTAAGTAACTTTTGACAATTTCAAAACTTTTATCGGTGGAGCAATCATCTACAACTATTACTTCATAATCTTGAAAAGTCTGTGTTAAAATGCTGTCGAGACATTCGCCGATATATTTTTCCGCGTTATACATAGGAATTATAACCGATATAGCCGGAATTGTTTTCTTCAAATTATCACCTTCAAATTTTTTCTTAAGTGTACAATAAAATTTATTTTTACGCAATAAATTTCAACGTCGACGTTCGGCGAAAAATTTTTTCATAAGTTCACGACAATCACTTTCCAAAACACCGGCTGTAACTTGCAACTGATGATTAAGCGCGGGATTATTTGTAATGTTGAAAAGTGATTCTGACGCGCCGAATTTTGAATCAACCGCGCCATAAACTAATCTTTTCAATCGACATAGCATTAACGCGCCCGCACACATAGGGCAAGGCTCAACGGTTACATAAATTGTACAGGTTGAAAGTTTACGTCGCCCAAGATTTTTTGCCGCACCGCGCAGAAGTAAAATTTCGGCGTGGGCGGTTGCGTCGTCAAGTTGTTCAATACGGTTATGTTCACCGCAAATTAAAATGCCGCCCTCGTCTATGAGAACGGCACCGATTGGAACTTCGCCTTCTTCGTAGGCTTTTTTTGCTTCTGAAATTGCAAGTCGCATAAATTCTTCGTCATTCACTTTTCAAATCACCTCGTCGGTAATAATGCTTCCAAGTCTAAGCCGGAATAGTAGAATAATGATTGGGTAGCGGTATTTTGTAAATCCACCTTGTACGGATCAGAAAATTTCACTGGTTTTGGTCTATTTTTTTTGCCCATTGCGCTGTTCAGTTCATCAAGGAAACTTTTTCCATTGCTGTGACTGCTGTCGTGATATTGTCTGCCTACATCATTTTCTACTCTTTTTACGCGGGCAATTTTTTCAATTCTCTCAATCATTTTTCTCACCTCCTGACATTATATCGTTAATATGTGATAAAAAAATAAACTCCACCGTTACGGCAGAGTTAGAGATTACTAATTTAGAATTAAGAATGAACTTATAATTTTTAATTATTAATTCTTCATTCTTAATTATTTCAGCGCGTCGCCGATCTTTGAATTTGTTTCACGAGCCGCCGCAACACTTTCAGCAAATTTCGCTTTTTCTTCGTCGGAGAAATTCACTTCGACAATTTTTTCTAATCCATTTTTGCCCAAAATTACAGGGACGCCGATACACAAATCATTTTCGCCATACTCGCCATCAAGATAAACGCAGCAGGGAACTAACTTTTTCGCGTCAAGTGCAATAGCTTCAACCATAGCCGCCGCCGCCGCACCGGGCGCATACCACGCGGAAGTACCCAAAAGTTTTGTAAGAGTTGCACCGCCAACTTTCGTAGCCTCAACTGCCTTTGTAATTTGTTCTGCACTCAAAAGTTGCGTAACCGGAATACCGCGATATGTAGCTAAACTTACAAGCGGAACCATTGTTTTATCGTTGTGACCGCCGACAACCATTCCGTCAACATCAGTAATTGTCGCAGGATAGCCCGCTTCCGTCAACGCCTCTGCAAGGAAATAGCGGAAACGACTGCTGTCAAGCATACCGCCCTGACCAAGTACGCGATTGCGCGGAAGTCCTGAAGATTTCACCGTTAAATAAGTCATCGTATCCATAGGATTGGAAATGATGATTAAAATTGCATCGGGCGAATATTTCAGTACGCTGTCAACAACCTGCTTTACAATTTTAGCGTTGGTACCGATAAGGTCTTCGCGGGACATACCGGGACGACGCGGAATGCCGGACGTAATTACAACGACTTGCGAGCCTGCCGTCGCCGCATAATCATTGGTTACGCCCTTAACTTTCGTGTCAAAATTCAGCATATGCGAAGTTTGCATAATGTCCATTGCCTTACCTTCGGAAAGTCCCTCTTTAATATCGATGAGAACGACTTCACTTGCAAAGCCTTTCGTCGCCAAAACATTAGCCGCCGTCGCTCCGACGTTACCTGAACCAACTACTGTAATTTTCATTAAAAATTTCCTCCTTCAAAATTTACTCTTCATCAAAATTATCTTTGCCGAGTCCGCAGACAGGACAAACCCAATCTTCCGGCAAATCTTCAAACTTTGTACCGGGTTCAATGCCGTTATCGGGATCGCCGGTTTCTTCGTCATATTCGTATCCGCAAACACAAACATATTTCATAAAAAGCCCTCCTTAAATTATCTTTTGAAAGTATTTTATCACAAGTACAGAATTTTTCAACTTACTAAAAAAATTTTATTCTTCAAAACCGAAAAGTTTTTGTTCAACATTTTTCACGCTTGGGTAAGTTATTCCCATATGATTATAACCTGCCTCAGTTACGACGCGCCCTCTTGGTGTCCGCATAATAAATCCCAGTTGCAAAAGATACGGCTCATAAATATCTTCAATCGTTTCACGCGTTTCACTAATCGACGCCGCAATAGTTTCAAGCCCTACGGGACCTCCGCGAAATTTTTTAATCATTGCGTCAAGCATTCGCCTATCAGTATGATCAAGCCCCATGCTGTCAACTTCCAACGCTTGCAAAGCACGATTAGCAATTTCCTCTGAAATTTCTTTACTGCCTTCGACTTCCGCAAAATCTCTTACTCTTTTCAAAAGTCTGTTGGCAATTCGCGGCGTCCCCCTTGAACGTCTTGCAATTTCTTCAGCACCTTTGGCATCAATCGGTATTTTCAAAATCTGCGCGGCACGTATGATAATTTCTACAAGCGCATCAACCGAATAATATTCCAGCCGAGAAATTACGCCGAATCTGTCACGTAAAGGCGGCGATAATGCCCCTGCCTTCGTCGTAGCTCCAATTAACGTGAAAGGCGCAATGTCAAGCCGAATACTCCGCGCAGAAGGTCCTTTACCAATGATTATGTCAAGTGCAAAATCTTCCATTGCCGAATACAAAATTTCTTCAACTTGTCTGCTGAGTCGGTGAATTTCGTCGATAAACAAAACATCGCGCTCCTGCAAATTCGTAAGCAATGCCGCTAAATCTCCCGAACGCTCAATCGCAGGTCCTGAAGTCGGACGAAAATTTACGCCCAATTCATTTGCAATAATACCCGCTAAAGTCGTTTTGCCGAGTCCGGGCGGTCCGTAAAGCAACACGTGATCTAATGCCTCACGTCTGGACATTGCCGCCTTGACGAAGACCGATAAATTTTTTTTCGCCTTATCCTGCCCGATATATTCAACTAATCTGCGCGGACGTAAGCTGTATTGCCAATCGTCGGCACTTTGTTCATCCGTCGCGATAATTCTTTCGTCCATCAAATTCACCAAATTTAGGGATTAGGGAGAAGGGAAGAGGGAAGAGTTTAGAAAAAATTTCTATTCCCTAATCTCTTTTCCCTAATTATTTACAAATGCTGTCAATCCAATCAAACAATTCATCTAAATCATAGTCGCCCACGTGACCTTTTCCCCACGGACTAAAAAAGTTTACATCAACGCCGACACTTTGCAACTTCAACGCCAAAATTGCCGGTATCGCCAACGCCGTATCTCTATCTTCCGCGCCATGACGTATTCTGAAATGTTTCGCAACATTAACATCATTACGCCCAATGAAATTCAGCGGATTCATCAAACGAATTTGTTCAGACTCCGCCATAGGTCCGCCAACATCTTTTTGTACCAATGTTGAAAAATGACGCGGTTTATTTTGTGTCGTACCAAATTCATCATTCTCAGCCGAACTTAAATCTAATTTGTCGAAGGCGGGCGCGGCTTTCATACGCGTAACTGCAAAAGCATAAGCATCTAAATCAATGTCAATGACTTTTCCGTTTTTAATCGTAAGCCAACTTGTATTTGAAAGTTTTTTTCCTTCGTATAAAGCTCTCTGCGCGGACTCAATATATTTCGCCTTGATATAATCTTTGAAAGTGCCGTTACCTTTTCTATCAAGCGTCAACTCTTTGCCGGTCTCGTCAATCAAATTTAAACTGTTCACATAGTCGGGAAATGCATTCTTCAAAATATCTGAGATTTTAATTTCGTCAGCCGCCATATTAAGAGGATCACTCGACGATACGGGATTATTCGCGCTGTCAGCGTCAAGCTCCGTCGAAGAACCTTTTTTGAAACCCTTCACGCCGCGTGCTTTCCAATCTTCAATTTGCCACATTGCAGGATAGTAAACCGTAACACTGTTAAAAATCCATTCGTAAGCCGCATCGGCATTTTCAAGATTAGTTATCGGACAATAAACGCTCGCCGCATAAATATCATCACGTTCATTAGCCGCGCCAATTTCATTTAAGTAATTGTTAAATTCTTCCGCATTGCCCATACTGCCTAACGCCGCTGATAATGCTCCGCCCGCCGAAGTTCCGTTGGAAATAATTTTTTCGGTATCGCCCGCAGGAAGTTTATTTTTATTGTGGCGAAGATAACGTACAGCCGCTTTGTAGTCAACGATAAACGCGGGAGCTTTTCCGACATAATTTCCATTGGTTACAGTCGTCCTGCCGCGAATCGCCGGACTTACCACAACTAAACCGCGCGACAGTGCAACCAAACTTGCGTTAGGCTTGCCCGTAAATTTATCTTTTTCGACAGGTGTCAAAATTCCGCCCGGCATATAGCCGCCAACACCATTTGGCATAAAAATTGGGGCAGTCTGCGCGGAGTAACCGTTGACAGAGCCGCCGTGAAGATATTCTGCCGGAATATAAATGCTGAGAGTTTGCGCCTCAACATTGGCGGGATTTTTAACGTAAACAATATTTTCGTAAGCGACAAACTTAACCGCAATGCCGTTAATCGCCATAGTTTTTTCAACGCCCTTGCTTGCGTCAAAATCCAAACTGTAATTGTTCTGTACAGTTGCCGCTTCTGCCGTTGATATAAATTCAACGCCGCTAAAATTCGGTGCTCCGACGGTTAAGACTCCAACTCCTAACATCGCAGTCAGCATACGCGCTAAAAATTTTTTCTTCATCAAAACACCTCCAATTAACTCCTAAAAACTATTCGCTAATTTTATCAGCAGTTTTTTGAGAGGTCAAATTTTTTATTGAATTTTGCGGCGAGATTGATATAATTTACAAAATAATTTTTTGGAGGAAATTTTATGTTCAGAAAAATAATTTTATCGGCAATCTTAGCAACGATATTTTTTTGCGGGCAATGTTTCGCCGCGCAGGATTACCCTATCTGCAATAAAGATCAATACGATTTTGTAGCAAATTTTAATGCTGTGGAAAATAATCTCGGCTTTACTTTTGAGACGCCGGAGCTTTTCCCTATGGAGAACAATCCCGATGAAGTTCAAACTTATTTATTGCAAGCTGTTCCAGATAACGTTCATGCGTTGGCATTTGTAATTACAAACAAAGATAATTTCTTAACCGTCATAAATTTGGCGACGGACGACTTAGAAATTGCCAAGAAAATGTTTAAGCTCGCGTTGCTTGCCGTCGGTCTTACCGAAAAGGAAATTACCGCCGAGCCTGTCTTCAAAAAATCTGAAACGTTAAATTCTTTTTGGTGCGCGGAGTCGAAACGTTATGTAAATGTTAATACCCATTTAGATACTGATAATTCCGGTATATTTTACATTGCAATTTCTGCGTCGAAGGATAAACCCGCGAAATGAAATTTAAAATTTTAATTGTACTTTGTCTGATAATCGGCGGCGTTGTCGGCTACAAATATTATTCTGAAAAGATTGAAGAAGAAACCGTTAAGACTTACGAGACCGAAAAAATTTTTCGTATGGATTTAACCAAAACCGTTTCGGCAACCGGTACTGTGCAACCGCGTGACAGCGTTGAAGTCAGCAGTAAAATCACTGCGCGTATAAAAGAAATTCCCGTCAAGGAAAATGACAGAGTTGTTACCGGACAAGTTGTCGCGATTTTGGAAGGCAAAGACTACGAGGCTAAAAGAGATCAGGCACAATTTACTTTAACTAATGCGTCTCAAAAATTGGCGCGTACAAAAAGGCTTTATGAAATTGGCGCAAAATCTTTGGAAGAATATCAAGACGCACAATACGAATACGACAGGGCTAAATCCGCGCTTGAGGAAGCCGAATCCGACGTAAGCGACATGATTATAACCGCTCCGATGGATGGCGTTGTAGTAGGTGAACCTTTGACGCCCGGAAGTATGGCAGTTCAAGGCTCAAATAATCCTACCGTAATTTTGCGAATTGCTGATTTGAGTGAAAAACTTGTTAAGGCTAAAGTTGATGAAACAGATATTGGCAGTGTCAAAGTCGGTGAACGCGCAACCTTTACAGTCGATGCTTACCCCGACGAAACTTTTTCCGCGCAGGTTATAAAAATTTCGCAGACTGATACCGCTAATTCTTGGAATGTCAACAGTAATTCTTCAAGTTCCTCAAGCAGTTCAAGCAATTCAGTTATTTATTATTACGTGACTTTTCACGCGCCCGATCCCAAAAATCTTTTACTGCCTGCTATGACTGCGCGGCTTGATATTATAGTTGGGCAAGTCAAAAATGCTTTATGCGTTCCGATTAGTGCGATTAAAACCGACGGCAAAGGCTCTTACGTTGAAAAAGTTACTACCGATGAACAAGGTAAACAATCTGCCGAAAAAGTTTATATAAAGATTGGGCTTTACGGCGAAGATTACGTCGAAGTTGTCAAGGGCGATTTAAAAGCCGGCGATGAAATTTCTACGACTTATGAGGCGTCCGGAAATTCATCAAATCGTAGCAGTGGAGGCGGCGGACGTCGCGGCGGTATGGGCGGACCTCCTCCGTTCTAAAAACTTTTGAGGTGAATATTTTTTTGAAACTTACCAACTCCAACATTGATTCTGTTATTGAGAAGATAGAAAAATTTTTTGAATCAACCAACGTCTCGCGTAAAGACATTATCAAAATCAGGCTGCTTTTGGAAGAGACTTTGATACGTTATCAAGAAAAATTCGGCGAAGATCATAGATTTAGCGTCGTGATAAGAAAATGGTTCGGTACACCAAGAGTTTTGATAAAAGTTAGGGGTACGACTTATAATCCGCTTGACGATAAAAGCGAAGCTCAGATTTTTTCCGAAAGCATTATGCAAAATCTTTTGACTTACGAAAAGGCGTCTGTGGTTTACAGCTACAGGCACGGCAGCAATGAAATTTCTGCGTTCGCGTCCAAAGAAATTAAAGGTTTCAGGATTCCCGGCGGCTCAACAACCATTGCGATATTGCTTGCTGTTGTGTTGGGATTTCTTGCACAAAAATTTTTGCCGCAGACTCAAATTGACTTGCTTTATAAAATCGTGACACCAACATTGGACAGCTTGCTTGGCTCACTGGTTGCAATAAACCTGCCGATGATTTTTATTTCAGTCGTTGCAAGTATCTGCGCCATTGAAAACGTTGCTATGCTTAACAATCTCGGCTCAAAAATTTTGATTAGATTTTTTAAAATAATGTTTGCAATAGCCTTCACAGCAATTTTTGTCAACGCAATGTTTTTCCCGGTCATAGAATTTAACCTTGAAGGCGATATTTGGGCTGAAATTCGGCTTGGTCTGAAAGTCATCTTTGAATTAATTTTGTCGATAATTCCGCGCAATATCGTAGCACCTTTTGTTGAAGGAAAAATTTTGCAGGTCGTGGCATTAGCAATAATCACGGGAATTTGCATAACGATTTTGGGCGATCGTGTTTCAGAGTTCAAGCAAAGGGTTCTGGACTTGAAACAAATTATCTTCAAAATGGCGGAAATTATTTTTAAGGTAGTTCCGCTGATAATTTTTCTGTGCATTTTCAAAACCATTTTAAACGGTTCAACTTCAGAAATTTTAAGTGTCTGGAAAATTGTTGCATCCGAATACGTTTTATTCCTTCTGCTGATGATAATAATGCTTGCGCAAATTTCGATTAAGTACGGCGTAAAAATTTTAGACTTCATGAAAAAAATTTATCCTGCATTTCTGATTTCGTTCACAATCGGCAGCGGCAGTGCGTCTATGCCGAAAAATCTTGAAATTTGCACGAAGGAACTACACATAGATAAAAATCTTTGCAACTTTTATATACCGCTTTCACACGCTGTTTGTGAGACGGCAAAAATTATCGGCATTGTGACTTGCGTATTTTTCGCCGCAGAATTTTCAGGCGCAAAAATTTCCGTCGCGCAGATACTTGTAATTGCATTTTTGGCAGTACAATTTTCAATGGCAACTGTAAGCGGCAACGGCGGCATGGTGGCAACTTTAACGCTTTTGTTTACGCAACTTGATCTTTCGCTGGACGCTATAGGCGCAGTGACTATCGCAGATATTTTTGTAGTAAATCTTTCGGGAGTCGTGGCGTTGATTATTCGCGATTGTGATTTATTTGATTTGGCTCAAAAAATAAAATTATCCGCTGAAAAATAAATTTATGAGGTAAAAACTTTGAAACTTACTAATCAAAACATTGATGACGTTATGGAAAAAATTCAAGCCCTATTTGATTCTACGAAATTATCTAGGAAAGATAAAATCAGGGCTCGTCTTTTGATTGAAGAAGCACTTCTACGTTTCCAAGAAAAATTTGGTGAAAATCAAGATTTTGACTTCGTAACCAAAAAATGGTTCGGCACTCCTAAAATTTCTATCAAAATTAAAGGTACGCCTTATAATCCGCTTGAGGACAACGACGATCAGATTTTTTCATTGAATATCATGAATAATCTTTTGGATTACGAAAAGGCGCAGGTAATTTATCGCTACGAACACGGCTACAACGAAATTGTTGCGTCCTCCACGAAAAATATTCGAGATTTTAAAATTCCTGGCGGCGCGATTACAACTGTTATCATAACGTCGATTCTTACCGCATATCTAATCAGCAACCTGCCTCAAGCGGCTCAGGACGCTGTTGTTTTTGACATTTTAACGCCGATTTTAAACACATTGCTTGGAACTTTGATTGCGGTATGCCTTCCGCTGACTTTTGTTGCAATCATAGCCAGCATTTTCACAATGGAAAACGTCGCTATGCTGAACGATCTCGGCTCAAAAATTTTGAAGAGATTTTTAGCGATTATGTTTTTCACCGCGTTTATATCAATATTTATCTGCAACTTCTTTTTCCCCGTGATAAATTTTGATTTGGGCGGAGGTTCGGCGTTTAGCGGCGAACATGTACTAAAACCGCTTTTTGAAATGTTTTTAACAATGTTCCCGCAAGATATTTTTGGAGCGTTCATAAACAAAAACATTTTACAAGTTCTGGTAATGGCGTTCGTAATCGGCATTTGCGTAGTACTTTTGGGCGACAGCGTATCAACTTTCAAAAGCTTAATCATAAATTTTCGGCAAATAATGTTCAAAGTCGTCGGGATTGTCTTCAGGATTATTCCGCTGGTAATTTATTTGTTCTTGGTCAAAACAATGTTGCTGTACTCTGCGGCAGAAATTTTGAGCGTCTGGAAAGTCATTGCGGTAAAATATGTTTTATTTTCAGCCTTAACCCTTGCAATGCTCCTAAGAAATTCGATAAAATACAACGTAAAAATTTTAGACTTCATGAAAAAAATTTCAGAACCAATAAAAATTTCGCTTAAAACTGCAAGCGGTGTCGCGTCATTGCAGAAAAATCTTGAAGTCTGCAAAAAAGATTTGAAGGTTGATGAAGGGCTTGTGGATTTCCACATAAATTTATCACAGCTGCTTTGTTCGACGACGATTGTAATAAACATTGTTGTCAACATATTTTTTGCGGCAGAATTCAGCGGACAAACAATCTCCCTCGCAGAAATATTTATAGTGGCATTTTTGGCAGTGCAATTTACAATGTCGGCAGTCGGCGGAAACGGCGGCATGGTGGCAATGTTGAGCCTTATGTTGACGCAACTCGGATTTTCGCTTGACGCAATAGGCGCGGTCACGGTAGCAGATATTTTCACGATACATTACGCGGTAATTTCATCTTTAATCGTGAGAGATTGCGACTTGATAGACTTCGCAAACACCATTAAATTATCTGAGGAAAAAATTTAAAATGAAGTCGATTATTAAAGAAGTTTTTTTGGAAAATAAATCTTTCACCAAACAAATTTTAATAGTAGTTGCATTGGCATTTTTAATTTCTATTTCTGTTGCCTGCGTGATTTTGAACACCGTCATTCAGCGGCACGACGAAGAATTGGCATTGGTACTTGCCGCCGACATTTACGAAGATATTAATAACGAACTTATTAAGCCTGTTATGGTTTCGCGGGCAATGGCAGAAGATTTTTTCCTGAAACAAACTTTGACTTCGGCAGATGAAATTTCCGAAGAAAGAAGAACCGAATTGATAACAAATTATCTCAACAACATGAAGGATAATTTTCATTACAGCGCGGCGTTTGTGGTTTCCGAGCTGTCCAAAAATTACTACACTTGCAAGGGCTTGCTGAAAAAAATGAGTCCTGCAAATAAACACGATATTTGGTACACTAATTTTATTGCGAAAAATACTTCCTACGAATTTCACCCTGACACGGATGAGGCAAATGATTTTAATCTGACACTTTTCACAAATATGCGCATTGAGGACGAAAAGGGAAATTTACTTGGGGCTTGCGGAGTCGGTCTGAAAATGTCTACCCTTCAAATGATTTTAAACGCTAACGAAAATGCTTACGGCGTCCGAATCAGTATGGTTGACAAGGAAGGGCTTGTACAAATTGATACAAATTCCGATGACATTGCGAAGTTAAGTCTTTCGGATATTTTGACGCATACAACCAGTGAGTTTGTTTTTAAAAAATTCGGCAAGGGATATGTTATAACAAAATTTATTCCGGACGTTAAATATTATCTTGTGATTCAAAGTGACGGTACAAATAATAAAAGTGCCTTTGCAAATTTAATTCTGCATATGGCGTTGAGTTTTTTTGTAGCGTTAATAGTGCTTTTACTTTTCGTACAGTTTAGTTTGAAGAAGGGGCAAAAAACTATTGAAGAATCCGCGACAAAGCACGGGCTTGTAAGTCACGCGGGTTTATACGTTTCAATGCACTTGATTGACTTGCAAAATAATTCTATTTACGAACTAAGTCACGATCCCGAATTAAATTTAATTTTGCCGAGCGACGGCGGCGACGCTAAAGAAAGACTTTTGAGAGCCGTCAAAGAATTTACCACTAAAGAAAGTTTGCCGTTTATGTTGGAATTTTTGAATTTTGATACGCTTGCAAAGAGAATTGCAAAAAAGCATGCCCTACACTGCGAATTTTTAAGCGAAGGTCACGGTTGGTTTAAGGCTTACTTTATGTTGGTTGACAGCGGCGAATCCCAAAGCGAAATTCGGCAAGTTGTGTTTGCTATTGAGTTAATTGACGAGGAAAAAAATCGTGAACATCATTTGATACAACTTTCGGAGACTGACGCAATGACGGGTTTGCGTAATCGCGGGAGCGGCGAAAAAACTATTACCGAATTGATGACGCATGGACAAGAGGGAATGTTTTGTCTGCTTGACGCCGATAAATTTAAATCCGTCAATGATAATTACGGGCATGATGTCGGCGACAAAGTTATTAAAGCCATTGCAAATTGTTTGAAACATACTTTCAGAACAAGTGATGTTGTCCTGCGACTTGGCGGAGATGAATTTGCGGCATATGCGTTGGGAGTTACGGACGTTGAGCGAGCTAAAATTATTATTGACAGGCTATTTAACGAAATTGATAAAATTGATATTCCTGAACTCGGCGACAGAAAAATTAATATCAGCTTAGGTGCGGCATTTTTTGTTTTTAATGAAGGTTGCAATTTCGGCGAAATTTATAAACGTGCAGATTTAGCCGTTTATCAGAGCAAAAAAATTTCCGGAAACTCTTATACAATTCATAAAGTTGGTTAATATTAATTGAACAATATAAAATAAGTAAATTTGCGAGCGGTAAATTTTTTTATGTACTTAGACAAAATTTTTATATTGCATTAAATTTTTTTTGTGATATTATAGATTTTGCAAAAGAAAAATTTATCTTGTATGAACATTTTTATACAACTATTTTTTCGACCCCACAAAGTTTTTTGGAGGTTTTGGAAATGGCTAATGGGAAACCTAAAATTGTAATTGTCGGCGGAGGATTCGGCGGAATAAAGCTTGCAAAACTTTTCGCCAAAGAAAATGTAGACGTGACTTTGGTTGACCGTCATAATTTTCATTTATTCCAGCCGCTGTTGTATCAAGTATCGACGGCAGTTTTGTCTGAAGATGAAATTGCCTATCCGATACGCAGTTTTTTCCGCAGTAATAAAAATGTCAACTTTTTTATGGCGAAGGCTAAGGGCGTCGACCAAGCGCGAAATGTTTTGATCACTAATCACGGCGAAATTGAATACGATTATTTAATCCTTGCCGCCGGTACTACGACAAATTTTTTCGGTATGAAAGAAGTTGAGGAACACGCCTTCGGTATGAAGTCGATACAAGAGGCATTGCATATAAGAAATCACGTTATCCACGAATTTGAACGCGCAGATAAACCTTACAGAACTCCTGCAGACAGAAAAAAGCGTATGACTTTCGTAGTTGTGGGCGGCGGACCTACGGGCGTTGAGGAAGCGGGCGCACTTACTGAATTGATTGAGATTCAGAAGAAAGAATTTCATCACCTTGACTTCAACGACGTACAAGTTATTTTGATTGAAGCAACTCCGCGCGTTTTGCCTATGATGCCTGAAGATTTGCAGAAAGAAACGGTTAGAGTTTTGGAGAAAAAAGGCGTCCGCGTAATGTTGGAAACGCAAGTTGTAGGTTATGACGGCGATGTTTTGAAATTAAAAAGCGGTGTCGAAATTCCTACTACGACGGTAATTTGGGCGGCAGGCGTCCGCGCAGTTGACTTGATGAAAAATTGCGGCGGCGAATGTGCAAGAGACGGAAGAATTTGGATTGAAGAAAATCTCATGGTTCGCGGCGCAGTCAATCAAAATGTCTTTGCCATAGGAGATTGCGCGGCGTTTATGCACGGCGATATGAAACGCCCATTGCCGACGGTTGCTCCGGTTGCCACTCAGCAGGCGAAAATTGCTCACAAAAATATTATGAAGTTAATTAAGGGCGACACTAACCTTGAAAAATTTGTTTACAAAGATTTGGGCGCAATGGCAACAATCGGACGCGGTCAAGCTGTTGTAGGCAGTCCGAAAATGAAAGGATTTTTCGCGTGGTGCGCTTGGATGCTCGTCCACTTAATCCGCCTTGCAGGTGCTCACACAAACTTCACCGTTGCCATAAAATGGACTTGGAATTTACTTTCAGGCGTCCGACTCGGCAGGATTATTGACAACATTAAATTGGATACATAAAAACTTATTGACAATGAATTTCATTTAGGTTATAATACGTTCAAGCTATCCTAAGCTCTCCTAAAAAATAATCATTCTTTGGGCGACGAATCTTGAACGTTGAAAATTTTAAGCGGAAATTTTTTTCGATACAGATATATAAAAGCTCAAAAAAGACTCGAACTTTGTGTCGGGTCTAATTTTTTTGCTTTGAATAAAAATTTGTTGTAAATAATTTGCGCTTAGCAAATTTTAAAACAGATAATCAGAAATTTGAAAGTTACAATAGAAGGTTTTTAAAATTATCAAAAAATTTTTTCACCTACTACTTTTAAAGGAAAAATTTTTCGATTATAATGTTAAAGAGTTTCATATAAATTTTTGGTTAATATTTTTTAAATTTAAACGGAGGTAATTTGTATGAAGAAATTAATTTTGGAGGTAACTCGCGCAACGCGTGAGGTTATGCCTAAACTCAATCGTCATCGGGGGGGGGTGTTGAGTCTATGCGACAGTTTAGTTTTGATATTCAGCGTTTCGACAACATTGTCAATAGCGCGAATAATACGATTGTCACGAGAACTGAAAATAATGATACCATTACAAATAGCGGCGGCTCCAGCGTAACGATTAACGCTCTAGGCGGTGACGACCAAATTTTTTTCAGTGCCGGAGACATCAACACGGAAAATGCCGTTAATGCCGGTAGTTGAAATAATTATGTAAGCATTAGCGGTTGGACTACCAGCAACACCGTTACTGCGGGAGATGGCGCGGATACCATTTACACGCATTGAAATACTTTTGTTAAAGCCGGTGCAGGAGCTAACTATATTTCTGTTAATGGCGGCAATCTTAATAACGGTAACACTGTAAGCGCGGGTAAAGACGCCGATAAAATTTTTGCTACAGGTTCGGCTAATAATTCGATTGATGCGGGCGACGGTGCAAATTTGGTAAGCGTAACAGGTTGGTCAAATAAAGTCAATTCAGGAAGTGGCAATGATACAATCTACGGCGACTAACTTAACGTCATTAATGCGGGCGCAGGTAAAAATTTAGTAAGTCTCACCGGCGCGAGAAATACTGTTACTTCAGGCGATGATGCCGATAAAATTTATATTGATGATGTTTATGACAGCGTCAACGCGGGCGGCGGAAATAATTTCATAGACATAGGTCAAGGTACAGTTTCCGCAGGCAGTGGCGACGATACGATTTACGCGCATAAATGGGCTAATGAAATTTACGCAGGCGCGGGAAATAATCTTATCAGCTTGTCCGGAAGTGGCAGTGACAGTGTAGTTGGCGGCAACATTACTGCGGGAGACGGCAACGATACCATTTACAACAATTACGGCGTGATTAATGCGGGAGCCGGTGCAAACTTTGTCAGCGTTTACGCCAATAACTGGAATGAAAAAAATATCAAAACCGGTTCAGGTAAAGACACAATTAACAGCGACGGAGAAAAATTTTATATCGAGTCTGGCGCGGGCGATGACTCAATCAACCTTTACAACGGAAATGACAGTACGGTTTACACGGGTGCCGGCAATGATTCTATTGTAGTTACGGGCGAACGTGTGACTGTTGACGCAGGTGCCGGCAATAACTACATAAATATCGGTAGCGAAGGCGGCAATTCCATTGTTGCAGGCGACGGCAACGATACCGTTTACATTACCGGCGAAAATAATTACATAAAAATTGGCGGCGGTTCAAATGTCATTTACGGCGTAGTGTCGAGTGATAAAATTGCGGTTGATAGCGATTACTCGACCGTAAAAAGCGGAGATGACTTGATTGTTACCACAGACAACGGCACAACCACTCTGAAAAGTGTGGCTAGTATTTCGGTTAATATAATTTCGGCTAATGATTTTGATATACCCTACGGCGCATGGGCGGCTGTCAAGACAGGCGACACGATAACGCCTTTTTATTCTTCAGACACTGTTGCTAACGGCACAAGTAGCGCGGATATTGTTAAGACAACGGAAATTTACGGAGCTTCTCGCATTATTTCTGTAGGCGGCGGCGCGGACAAAGTTGTTGTCGACGGACATGTCCAAGAGGCAACTTTGAAAGTCAATACGGGCGCGGGTAAAGACACAATTAATTTCAAAGCTAATTATGTTTTCAATACATACATTGCAACCGTCAGCGTAGACAGCGGCGATGATGACGATATTATTAGTATGCAAAATTCTTCCGAAACGGGCATTGTCATTAACGAATCTCAAGCTACATTAAATGTCGGCAAGGGTAATGACACAATCGTTTTAAACGCAATAGATTATCCCGCCGTTCATGGTTCAACGCTTGATGTTTATGGCGGTGAAGGTGCTGATAAAATTACATTTAATGGTGCTATTAGTTCATCTAAGACGCTTATTGACGGCGGTAACGATAACGACGAAATTAGGTTGAATGACAACATTAATTCATCTGAAGCAACAATCAACGGCGGCGACGGCGACGATACTATTGTTGGCGGAACTTGGCATGCAACCGTTCAAGTAAACGGCGGCAAGGGCGCAGACAAAATTAAATTTGATTTTGGTTCCGACACCAAAGCAACGATTGATGGCGGCGACGGCAACGATACGATTGATATTGTCAATGAAGCTGATGATGATATTGTTGAGTCGACTATTCAAGCAAACGGCGGCAAGGGTGACGACATTATTAATCTTGCCAATGGCGAAGGGATAGCTATAAAATTTTCTAAAGTCACACTTTCAGGCGGCGAAGGTAATAATCAAATCAACGTTCAAACTTATAACAACGGCGGCACTGCAATTAGTAATTCATCCGTTGAAGTTTACGGCGGCGCAGGGGCTGACTCTATCTCCATTAATGAGATTGGAGGAAATAATAACGTTTCGATAAACGGCGGTGCGGGTGCTGACGTTATCTCCATTAATGAGATTTATGGATACGGCGCAGTTTCGATAAATGGCGGCGATGGTGCTGACGTTATCACAATACAAGAAATTTACAACTACGGCGAGGACATTGTGACTACGATTGTTGCCGGTGCAGGTGACAATATCAGCGTCAGGTACAATTATAGCGGCGCGAATTATCTCTTTGATAGTACAAGCAATGTCACAGTCAGCGGCGTAACCTTCAAGGCAAGCAAGGCGAATACCTCCGCCAATATCAGAACAAGTTATGATCTTATCAGTATTGGCGCGGGGTTCAGCGGAACAGTAACCAATACCAACAGCAAAAATCTTGTGGACTCTTACGGGAATATAATCAGTTCTTCGGGCAGTTACAAAATTACTAACGGCAAATTTGATGCGCCTGCCTCTGTTATGGGTTCAATCAAAAATAATTATAACACCAGCGACACGGTAATTGCCGGAACTGCCAATGCTGACAGCATAGGAAATTATGCCGATAAAGTAACAATAAGTGTAGGCGCGGGGGCTGACACTGTCTCCAATGGAGGTAGTGATAAAGTTTACATTGACGGCGGGGCAGGAGAGGATTATATTGCAAATGGTGGGAATAGTGTCACTGCAGTAGGCGGCACGGGTAATGACTATATTTACAATTACAGCGGTAATTACGTTACACTCAGCGGAGGCGACGGCAACGACTCCATTTTGAATTATAACGGTTATGATGACTATAATTCTGTTCACGGCGGCAGTTATAATTCAATCAGCGGCGGCGCAGGTAATGACGTAATCACACTGAATTTTAATCCGACAATTAGGTTTTGGTCAAACGGAGAAGAAACTACAATCAACGGCGTAAACAAAGGCTTGACGATAAATGGCGGTACAGGCAACGATACAATTATCAATCAAAATTATTATGACGGAACTATAACCAAGCATAACAGCGGCAATGTTTATCAATACGCGTCAGGAGACGGCAACGACGTAATTGTTGGCGCGGGCGGCAGTGACACTTTGATTATCAGCGGCACGACTTATTCCACGACTAAGAGCGGCAATAACATTATTGTTACGGCAGGCAGTGGCAAAATTACTTTACAAAACGCGGCTAGTATTGCTTCTTCATTGAAAATTACTTCAGTGGCAGGCGGCGGTACGGATACAACTCCCAGCGGCAAGTCCATTAACAATACTGTTAAAGCTAAGAATATCACATTGGCGACTGAATACGCAGACACTATTAAAAACACGGGAGCAAGTTCTACGATTTACGGCTATGCAGGTGCTGACACTATTAACAATACTGCGGCTTCTGTTAAAGTTTATGCAGGTGAGGGCAACGACTCCATACGTAATACAGGTGCGAATGTTTACATAGACGGCGGCGCAGGTAATGACATTATTACTATAACCAGTGCGGCGGTGAAAAATACAATAGTCGGCGGACTTGGCAACGATTCAATTTACAGCTCAGTTACAAGCGGTGTACTCTTCAGTTACGCGAAAGGCGACGGCAACGATTATATTTCCGGTTGGACTGCGAAGGATACACTCACTATAACAGGCGGTGCTTATAAAACTTCAACGACCAGTAGCAATGTAATTGTTAGCGTTGAAGGCGGCGCAAAGATTACTCTTGCTGGCGCGAAAGGTAAAACTATTAATATCAATCCTTCTGTCGGAAAATCAATCAGCAATACAAAGGCTGGCACTCTTGTAACTGCTACTGCTTATAATGACACCATTAAGAATACAGGGGCAAAAGTTACGATACAAGCCAATGGCGGTGCTGATTCAATTAATAATACGGGCGCATCAATGAAAGCTTACGGCGGAGATGGTGCAGATACAATTATGAACACCGGAATTAATGCGTATATTGACGGCGGTGTAGGTGCTGATAAGATTTCAATCACAAGTTCAGCTACTAAAAATACAATTTACGGCGGAATGGGTAATGATTCAATATACAGTTCAGTTATAAGCGGTGTAATTTACAGCTACGCAAAAGGTGACGGCAACGATTACATCAAAGGTTGGACTGACAACGACACTCTCACGATTACCGGCGGCTCACATAAGACTTCAACCACCGGCAATAACGTAATTGTAAGTGTAACAGGTGGCGCAAAAATTACTCTCGCAGGTGCTAAAGGTACAACCGTCAATGTTAAATCTTCGTCGAGCTCCACAAGTAAATTGGTCAGCAGTGAAATTTTGTTTGAGGATGATAATTTTGTAACCGATACCGCGCAAATTGATTCCGTCAAGGAAATTTCCGATAAAAATTATTCCGTCGGTAATTTAACAAGTTTGCAGAGCTATGACATTTTCTCGCAAACCGAATCTTTGGTTACGGCGACTTACGATAAATAAAATTTAAATTAAAAAATTAACTCAGCCGCGTTGACAAATGTTGACGCGTTTTTTTATTTCCAAAAAATTTTTTTTGCTGATAACACATTTATGTTATAATTATTAATCATTATGAAATTGTGAGAGGAAGTGTAGATACTATGAATACTAATTTTTTTGATATTCAGCGTTTTGCAAATATCAGCAACAGTGAGGATAACACGATTATTACGGGTACTGCCGATAATGACACAATCGTCAATACAGGTAACTTTGTCACGATTAGCGCACTCGACGGCAACGATAACATTACCAACACCGATAACAATAAAACTTACATTGACGCAGGTGAAGGAAATAATTTCATTTTAAATTCGTTGGCGTATGAAATTGTGACGCTTGACGGCGCGACGGTTGGCACTTTACAAAATTATTACAGCGATACAACGATAGCGGCAGGTACGGGTAATGATACGGTAAGTGTTCAAGGCGGCTTTAACGTAAGCATTGCGGCAGGCGACGGCGACGATTCTGTTTACTCCAGACACAGTTATTTTGCAACGATTGACGCGGGAGAGGGTTCAGATACAATAGAAATTGTCGAAGGTAACCGCGAATATATTTTAAGCGGAGACGGAAACGATTCAATTATCGGAACAATGGATACCGTTGCTAATCCCTCAAGTTGGGCAATGGGCGGATATGCAACCATTGACGCAGGAGAGGGCGACGATTATATTTCTACAGGTTATGCCAATAATTCGTCACTTTATGGCAACTTGGGTAATGATACCATTATTGCGGCGGGTACTAATATCACTCTTGACGGCGGCGCAGATAATGATTACATTTCCTTAACCAAAGGCGTTAAATATGACGGTTCTACATTATCATCTGACGAATCAACGATTATCGGCGGTGCGGGCGACGATTCAATAGAAAATACCGATAACAATAAAACTTACATTGACGCAGGCGAAGGTGACGACTTCATTTTAAATTCTCTGGCGTATGAAATTGTGACTATTGACGGTCAAGGCACTTTGCAAAATTATTACAGCGATACAACGATAGCGGCAGGTTCAGGTAATGATACGATTGATGTCATTGGCGGTTATAATGTCAGCATTTCAGCAGGAGACGGCGACGATTATATTTTATCTAACCACAGCTATTATAAAACGGTTGACGGCGGCTCCGGTAATGACCTTATAGAAATTACCGAAGGGCATAACGAAAATATTTATGGCGGCTCTGGCAACGATACCATTATCGGCACAATTCTTTTTGAAGACCTTGAAGGCGATTGGGCAATGGGCGGATATGCCACAATCGACGGTGGAGCCGGTGCAGATTATATTTCTGTCGGCTACTCTAATAATTCGTCAATAACCGGAGGAGACGGCGACGATACCATTATCGCTTATGGTACAAATTCCGAAGTTTACGGCGGAGACGGCAACGACAGCATTGCTTTAATTTCAAACGGTGAAGATGATAAATCTGACGGTACAACCATAACGGGCGGCTCTGGCGACGATACCATTTACAATACAGGTTCGGGCATTGTTTATAAATATACGGCAGGCGACGGAGACGACGTTATTATTGGCGTGACTTCCTCTGATACCATTGTAATTGACGGCGGCAAATATCAGACTTTGACGAGCGGCAATGATAAAATTATCAGCATAGCGGGCAGCTTAGGCATAATTACTTTAAAGGATGCTACAAATGCAATGCCGATTATCAGCGGCACGGAATATACGGTTTACACAGACAAAGAAGGTAATACGCTTGAAAATCCCGTTGCGATTATTGCAAGCGGCAATGATACTTACTACTACGAATCGGTAGCACGGGCGACTAATGACGCGGACGACAATTCAACGGTTACAGTCATAGCCGATTCTACCGAGACTGCTACAATTAATTCGGATAAAGGCTTGACGATTCAGTTTGCTCAAAGCGGCTTGGGCGTCTACAGTGTCAGCGGCGGAAATTTTATCAGCGCAGATACTCCGACTTCAAGCTTTAACATTGGTGCAGAT
>FLNU01002328.1_pt1 | contig 109885 bp, 78 predicted proteins | sample 1140361 | NCBI WGS metagenome assembly FLNU01 (sample SAMEA3878206, study PRJEB12797) | bioreactor metagenome | biome: Moose rumen | place: Sweden | collected 2011-10 | reverse complement strand
GTGCGCAGGATGAGACTCGAACTCACACGGCCTTGCGACCACTACCCCCTCAAAGTAGCGTGTATACCAATTTCACCACCTGCGCCTACCATTTCGTACATTGCATATTGAACTTCTTTTCGGTTCGCACCTTGCACCTTGTACTTCTTTTTGGCTTTTGTGCCCGAAACAGGACTCGAACCTGCACGTGGTTAAACACTCGCACCTGAAACGAGCGCGTCTACCAATTCCGCCATTCGGGCTAATCCTGATAACAGGTCTTCAATAAGTTTTCGAAAAATAATGCAGAACCACCGTTCTGCATAGTTGGTATTCTTCGTTTGAGCGGAAAACGGGACTCGAACCCGCGACCCCGACCTTGGCAAGGTCGTGCTCTACCAACTGAGCTATTTCCGCAATATGTATAAGTGCCCGAGCTTTGCGTTGCCCTTTTTGAGCACTCGTTTCTGAACAAGCGGTTGCAAAGGTAATACTTTTTTTTGAACCAACAAAATTTTTTTGAAAAAAAATTAAAAAAAATGTTTTTTGTTTATAAAAAAGGGGATTAAGGTGTTTTATCGTACATTGTGTTTGGTCTTTTTTAGTTCGCTTCGTCGGGGAAGAGGACAAAAAGCAGTTCGGTGAGGTATATTCGCCACTGCTGCCAAGTGTGTCCGCCGCTTGTTTCGTATAGGTGGTTTGGAATGCCGAGAGAATCTAATTCTTGACAAAAATGTTTGCCGTTATTGTAGAACAGGTCGTTTTTGCCTACATAGATGTGATAGTACGATGGATGTCGATTGTCGTAATTCGGCAGCTGCTTCTTTTTTACCACGGGTGAGAATAGCCCGATAGTGGCAAATATTTCGGGGTTGTCTCTTACGATATTGGCCGCTTGTTTAGAACCTGACGAGAGTCCTGCGATGGCGTGCTTGAGGCGGCTGTCGGAAATATTATATTTTTTTGAAATAAAATTATGAAGATCCGGGAAAGCCTTCTCGAAATCACATTTTTGCAGGGCAGGGTAGTTAAATATATTTCTAAACATATTGGTGCGGTGTTTCGGGTCAATCTTGCTTGGTACGTTGCAGTCGGGCATCACCACTAACATGGGTCTGATAGAGCCTTCTGCAAGCATATTGTCAAGAATATGCGATACCCTGCCACATTCAAACCAAGATGTTTCATCTCCGGAAATGCCGTGCAACAAATAGAGAACGGGGAGCGGTTCATTCTCTCGGGTGGGCGGGACATAGACAAGTACTTTCCTGGTCTTTTGTTGCTCTTCGTTGAAATAATCAAGAGTATCAATTCGTCCGTGAGGTATGTCTTTTCTCTCTACATAGAGATCTGCTTGCTTATTGCCGCCTACTGCCACTACGCTCTCTTTGTGCAGAAGAATCCAGATAGAATCTTTATTAAGAGGGTCCTCTTTTTTATTACCATCTTCCTCTATCCTATAATTATATACCTCAGGTGTTAGCGGGGAGGTAGTAAGTGTCCAAACGCCGGAATCGTCTTTGGTCATCTTTTTCTTTCTCATCTTTCCGCCGAACCAGCTATTATCTTCATGTTTGAGGAGACAATCGCTCTCTATGAAAACGCGCTGGGCAGAAGGACTGAAGTATCTAAAAGTTACTGAACTATCGTTATTTACTTGTGGAGAAATAATATTCCGACTAACCACGCTCATTGGCAACAAAAGTAATAATATTAGCAAATGTATGTTACGTACGATGTGTTTGCTCATTGATTATTTTTTAAGTGTTCGCAATCTTTGATTTCTTCCAATAGCATCTCTTCAAATTGTCGAATGGAGTTCGCGAGGCTGTATCGTTTTGCCGATTTAGCGTATATCTTCTCCATGAATTTCTTTTCCTTAGGGAAGTCGAGCCAATAGTCGATTGCTCTTGCAAGGTCTTTCGAGTTACCGGGCAGGAATAGGCTGCGACCATCGAGAGCAAACTGCGGCGTTGCGCTAACCGCAGAGTTGGCAATAACAGGAACCAACCCCGTTGCAAATGCCTCAATGCATGATATGGCTTCGCTTTCCATATCGGAGGCATGCACATAAAGGTCTGTTTGAGAAAGAAGTTCAATAAGGTCTTCGCGATTGAGGTAAAGGAATTGCGGCTTATTTTTGAGAGACTGACCTAACTCTTCGTATTTATTAAGAAGTGGGCCCTTACCTGCGAAGATGAGTTGAATCTTATCGGCATATTTGCTGTACGGTACAGCGTTGATAAGTACATCCTGGCGCTTCTCTCCTGCTAATCTGCCGACCATCATAATGATAATCTTCCCCTCATATTCAGGCTTTTTGGGCAGTTTACCGTTCTCTATATTGCGGTGTCCGGCTGCAAGGAATTCATCTTGTATGCCATTTGAGATGATATGCATTTTGGCTGTGTAGCCGCGCTCTAAAATGGTGTTAGCCATAAACTGCGATGGGCAGTGGATATGGCGAAAGGCTTTGTAAAAACTGCTTTTGAACTCTTTATAAAATAAATCATTAACCCAACCAACAGTACCCATGCCTATTGATGAAGTCATATTTTCCGGCTGCATGTGGAAGGCACCGGTGCAAGGCTTGCCGATGCGCATTGCATATCTCTGTGCAGTTATCTCTATAGGGAAAGGAAGAAAACAATGTACCACATCAGCCCAATCGACGGCCTTGCGAATTACTGCTGTTGTCTCATCACCCCAAAATTTAGCAAAGTCAAAATTGTGCTTATCCATAAGTGGCTGAAATATGGGCATTTTGAACTTTGAAACATTAAAGCGATGCTCGCCGGGTTCGCCGGAAGTGAGAGTCATAACCTCGTGCCCGCGTTTGCGAAGTTCTGCTGCATAGCGTTGCGCAGAGATACTGGTACCGTTATTAGATGTGTCGTAGGTGTCTATTACGAAAAGAATTTTCATAGGTATGATTTTTTATTTCGTGCATGACGTAAGCGGTACTTCCGTATGCCATGCATAACTATGCAAAGTTACAAAAATATATTTACATGGGCAAATTTGCTAAAAAATAAGAAATAATATCCCAAATAAGGGTAAAGATAACGCGGAAAATTTTATATTACCCTAAAAAAATTGCGCGATATTCTTTGAGGAAGTAATTTTGCATCGGTTTCGGGAACGCAATGACAAAAAGCATGAAGCCTGATTGCTAAAGTCAAATCCTTTCCCAAGCCGATGCTGCAGCAAAACAAAGGGGTATATAGAGATACCTCCAAACAACAATTTTTCATCTTAATTTTTTTTGCATCATGAAAGTTATTCCAATTCAAATCATCGAAGGTCTTCGCGGTAAGATCTGTTCACACGCCAAAATGTATATGCGTCAAAATCGTAAGAACAACAAAGTGTTCACCGGTAATCTGTGCAATCCGTTTGAAGGCGAGGCATCAGCAAGTCAGAAAGCGGGACGAACGAAATTCAAGCAGGCGTGGGCTGCCGTTGCCGCTGTTTTTGAGGATTCTGCCAAACTGGATGAGTATAGGGCAGCGTTTGAGGCTCAGCACAAGTACACTTCACTCCGCGGATATATTTTCGCAAAGGAATATGAGAAGTTATAAGTTAGTTATCAGTTAATTGTAATTGATTAGCGAAATGAACAGAGTAATGTTGCTATTTTCGAAGATAGCCTTAATCACCCTCATCGGGGTAGCGAGTAGTTGCAATGTAACGAGAACAATAACCACCACTTCAAGTAGCGTTCAACGCGGCGACACAACGGTCGTTATTCAGACAAAGACGATCGAAAGTTACAACGCAACAAAGAATCTCTAAAAATGAAAATAGGCGACTGACCGAAAGTGCGAAATAGAGCGGCAGTCGAGGTCAAAAGCAGAGCGGCGAAGATTGTTTCTTCGCCGCTCGTGTTTTTACTTAAATAACTTATTAAATTCGTCGTGAGAGATTGTTTTCTTATCAAGTTTCACAATTTCCTTTGCACCTGCAAAGATTTTCTCTTCTCTTACTCTCTCGTAGAAGTTGCGAACTTGATTCTCATCTTTCAGCATATCTTTTGCAAACGACTCCAGATATTCGTCTTCGACATTCATCATACCATATTGCAAGAATTGCATCCTTGCAAGTTTCTTGGCGTAGTCATTCACTTCTTCGGGCTTAACATCTACCTCAAATTGTTCTGCGAGTTGGTCTTTAGCCAGTTGCCATCTGAGGCTTTCCATTGTCTTTGACCAATCTGCTTCTATTTGCTCATCTGTCAGTTCTTTATTGCTTGTTTTGAGCCAGCGTTTTAGAAACTCTTCGGGCAGTGCCACTTTATCCATCTTCTTTAGGACGGCAGTCCTTATGTCTTCGCCGAACTTGTAGTCAGCCTCTTCGTTGAAGTTTTGCGCCATCTGTTCGCGCAGTCGTCCGCGGAATTCTTCTTCGCTCTTCACGCTGCCTGCGCCAAAGACCTTATCGAACAAGTCTTGGTTTATCTCTGCATCTTTGTGGCGCGTAATACCGATTACGGTGAAGGTGAAATCTGATTTCATATTCTTTACCTCTTCGGCTGTTATTTTCAAAAGTGATGCTAATTCTGCCTCGTTCTTATATGCCTTTTTCGGATTGAAAGTGATTATATCACCAATCTTCGCTCCTACAAAATGTTTCTTTTGTGCGGGAGTCATGTACGCAGGAGTGAGAACCTGTGCGTCAATCTTCTTGCCATTCTCAGCTTGCTCTAAGAGGTCGCCGCGCAACATATCGTTTTCTTCAGCTACTTCGGGTTGCTCGTATGAACCATAGCGAGAGGCGTACATCTTAACCTGAGAGTCAACCATCTCGTCTGTTACCTCTATATCGTAATAGGGCAGTTTTTGAGAGGCTGTCAGTTTGGCGTTAAATGCAGGAGCAACGGCAATGTCAAACACGAAAGTGAAGGATGTCTGATTGTCGAAATCAAGTTCGGGTGTTTCTGCTTCGTTCGACAGCGGTTCTCCGAGAATATTGAGCTTCTGCTCGCGGATATAGTCGTAGAGTTTCTCGCTGATAACTTTATTTATCTCTTCTGCCAGCACAGCCTTGCCGTATTGTTTTTTTATAAGGCTTGCCGGCACTTTTCCCGGACGGAACCCCGGAATATTAGCACGCTGACGAATGGTGCGTATCTCTTTCTCTACTCCCTCTTCATAATCTTGAGGTTCTACGACGAGTGTCAATTTCGCATTGAGACTGTCGATGTCGGTTTTAGTAATTTGCATTTGTTCTGTATTATTTTTGATTATTATTGCTATAATTATAACACACAAACATCCCCGTTTCTCTGTGCGAAACGGGAGTGTTTTATGCCTTATTCGTACAAAAGCAAGCGCAAAGTTACAAAGATTTTTCTATTTATACAAGGATAAAGTGAAAAATAACATTGTACTTTTTTTATTTCGCACATTGTGCTTCTTGGTATTCGGTGCTATTCTTCGATAGGCAGACCGGCGTGGATGCGAGCGCGTTTGCGTTCGGTCTCGTCGAGAATAATCTTGCGAAGGCGCATTGATTGCGGAGTTATCTCTACATATTCGTCCTCCTTGATATATTCAAGAGCCTCTTCAAGTGAGAAGATAACAGGAGGTGGCAGTACCGCCTTGTCGTCTGCCGATTTTGACCGCATATTCGTCAGTTTCTTCGACTTTGTTACATTAATAACTATATCCTTATCTTTTGAGCTCTCTCCAACGACTTGTCCGGCATAGACCTCTTGCTGCGGGTTGATGAAGAAGCGCCCGCGGTCTTGCAGTTTATCGAGGGCGTATGCGTATGCTGTACCTGTTTCCATTGCTATCAGCGAGCCGTTTTGGCGTTTCTCTATTTCGCCTTTGTAGGGCTGGAATTCGAGGAAACGGTGGTTCATGATGGCTTCGCCGGCAGATATATTAAGCACATAGGTGCGCATGCCGATTATGCCGCGAGAGGGAATGACAAAGTCTAATTGCAGTCGGTCGCCAACGGTGTTCATAGCCGTCATCTCGCCTTTATGCATCGCCACATACTCAATAATCTTGCCTGAACACTCTTCCGGGGTGTTGACCGTAAGTTGCTCTACCGGCTCACATTTGACTCCGTTTATCTCTTTGATGATGACTTGCGGTTGGCCTACTTGCAGTTCGTAACCCTCGCGGCGCATAGTCTCGATAAGCACGGAAAGATGAAGAACGCCGCGACCGAATACATGCCATACATCTTCAGTCGGGTTCTTCTCAACGCGCAATGCAAGGTTCTTGTCGAGTTCGCGCATCAGACGCTCGTGTATATGTCGCGAGGTAACGAATTTGCCTTCTTTGCCGAAGAAAGGCGAATCGTTGATAGTGAAGACCATCGACATCGTTGGTTCGTCGATGGCGATAGGTGTTAGTGGTTCCGGATTTTGGAAGTCGCAAATGGTATCGCCAATCTCAAAGCCGTCAATACCTATCAGAGCACATATATCGCCACATTCTGCTTTCTCTACTTTCTGCTGACCAAGACCCGAGAATGTTCTCAATTCTTTAATCTTACTCTTGACCATCGTGCCATCTCGCTTAGCGAGAGTGATATTTTGCCCTTCGGAGAGCGACCCGCGATGAACACGCCCAACTGCGATACGCCCTACATAGGGGTTATAGTCTAACGAGGTGATAAGCAGTTGCGGCGTGCCCTCTAATATCTGCGGATCGGGGATATATTCGACGATAGCATCCATTAGAGCCGTAAGATCGGTGGTCGGCCGGTGCCAATCGGTTGACATCCACCCGTTTTTGGCAGAACCGTAAATGGTCTGGAAATCGAGTTGCTCTTCCGTGGCATCGAGCGTAACCATAAGGTCGAACACGGCTTCCTGCACCTCGTCAGGACGGCAGTTGAGTTTATCCACCTTATTGATAACCACAATCGGTTTCAGATTCATCTCAAGTGCCTTTTGCAGAACGAAGCGGGTCTGCGGCATAGGACCTTCGAAAGCATCAACGAGTAGCAGAACTCCATCTGCCATATTGAGTACACGCTCAACCTCACCGCCGAAATCAGCGTGACCCGGAGTGTCAATAATATTAATCTTATAACCCTTGTAGTTGATAGATACATTTTTGGCGAGAATAGTGATGCCCCTTTCTCGCTCTAATTCGTTATTGTCAAGTATAAGTTCACCTTTCTGTTCATTATCCCGAAAGAGGTGAGCAGTGTAGAGCATCTTATCTACTAAAGTCGTTTTACCATGGTCAACATGGGCAATGATTGCAATGTTACGAAGTTTTTGCACGCTATATATTAATTTAAAATTAAAATACGAATTAAAATACGATAGTAACTGAAAGTACGGAGGTTATTGTTTTTACGAGTGCGGAAATCACGGAAAGGGCGGAAGTTATTGTTTTTACGAGTGCGGAAATCACGGAAAGGGCGGTAGTTATGGATAATTATCGTTTATATAATGCGCAAATTTTATTTGCGCAACCTATTATTACTAAAAAAGCTGGTTGGGCATTATATTACTAAAAAAACAGGTTAGGCATTGCTGCTAACTAACCTGTTTTTTGTTGTGGTCCCACTAGGGCTTGAACCTAGGACCCCCTGATTATGAGTCAGATGCTCTAACCAACTGAGCTATGGGACCTAACCTTATTTAAGTAAGGCTATTATATTATGCACGATACTTTCGACTTTAGGAATATCCCCTGACTTTTGACTTTCAATTAGTACATCGTGCATAGTACTTTGTACTTAGTTTATCGTCTTCATTAACTCCAAAGCCTCTTCTTTTGTGATTGCTTTCTCCTCATCAGAAAGGATAGGCATATAAAGTTTTGTGCCGGGCCAAAGGTATGAAGGCGATTTGATAACATCGTGGTTAGTTTTGTATATATACACCCAACAATTGGTGTTATTGTAGTATTTGCGAGCGAGTTTGGAAAGTGTAGTTTTTGAGTTGACTATTTCAGCACCAATATACTTTTCAATGTCGTACTCTAAATCGAGTTCCGATAACGCCTCGGCCTCTGATTTCTCTTTTGCAGGCTCTGCTTTCTCTACTTGTGCTTCTTTCTTGCCTTGATTATCCTCTAACTCTTTCTTTGTCTTTTCCAACTGTTCTTTTGATACCACATGCATATTCACGCGGCGGTTAGGTGCAAACGATGATTTGACATTAGTGAGTGAGCCTTTGCCCATCGGCAGTAAGCGACTTTCGTCGATACCATATACATTGACGAGTTGGTCACGCACAGCCTCTGAACGCTTCTTGGCGAGCAGCTCGTTACGCTTAGATGAACCGGTATTGTCGGTGAAACCGGATAACTCCAAGCATATAGTCGTGTCTTGCTCCATACGGAACGCCACTTTCTGAATGTCCACGAGAGCCTGATCATCAAGAGTAAACTTGTCGTTCTGGAAATATACGAAGTAATAGTCATCAACCTGATTGAACTGCTGCTGCGGAGCCTCATTCATAACCACGAGCGTATCTTTGTGAGAGATAACGAGCGTATCCTTCATTGCCTTGCGTATCTCTTGTGCCTGCTCATGAACCGTTGCATTTCTTGCCTCTGCGATAGCAATAGCATCAGCAATCATCTTATCGCTATAGTTAGATACATGCGACTTCGCCTTTGCGTTGAGTTTCCATGTCATAACGAGGTCGGCAGTGAACAGGCCATCGTTGTTACTATTGGCGCGTGGAGAACTATTAAGACCCGTGGCAACACGGATAGGACCGTCCAATAAATCGCTCATATAGTAGTCATACATTCCGCGAATACCCAATGAGAAAGTGCGGGTAATATTGAAATCAGCGAGAAGACCGAAACCAAAGAACGGAGCATAACCATATTTGCTACCTTCCTTTGTGTTTATTGAAACAGGCTCCGTGAATTTACCATCAACACTATTCGACTCAGGAGTATATGTAAAGAAACCAATACCTCCGCCGAGCAGACCATACAAGTTGAATATCGTTTGGTTACGCTTGGGGAAGAAGGCATCCACAAAATCAAAGGTTACCAATGCGGTGGCATTATACATATTACCGAACGATGTGCCTTCTTTTCTTGACCCGTCAGATTGCTTTGTTGCGGTAAATGAGTTCTTACCGTAATTAGCAACAAGGAATTCTACATTTAATCCCCATGTAGGAGTGAACTCATAACCTACACCGATGCCGGCATTTACTGTAAGGTCGCTTAGTCCCGAACCTAATTTTGCACCTTTCGATTCGTCCATATCAGCGAAAGTCATACCTACGGGAAGGTATATAATCCAATGCGACTCCTTTGGCTCAGGAGCGAGGTTGCTGTATTTCGTGCCGACCTCATACGGGTAGATGCCGCCGGTCATTGTGTCGGGAACAACAATTTCCGTTGCCGCCATGGCAAGGGAGGCAGACATCAAAAGCAAGCAAGCAATAAAGGTTTTATTTTTCATAACACTGATATGTTTTCAAGATGAGTGTGATTTTAAGATTTTGTGACATTTGAAGGGCAAATTCACCCTTTTTGTGCTTTCAAGTTGCAAAATTACAACTATTTTTTTATTTAGCAAACTTTTTCATTATTTTTTTTGTTTTTTTTTAAGTCACATTCAGTTATTATGCATTTTTCATTATCTTTGCACATAAGAAAGATAACCTCTGAAAAGTCAATTATTAATCTTTTTAATCATGGATATTTTATCACAAATGACAGAGCGTGCCAAGTTGCACCTCAAGCGTATTGTGCTTCCCGAAGGCGATGAGCCTCGTACATTGGAAGCAGCCGATATTATTCTCGGTGAGAAGATTGCCGAACTGACCCTTATCGGTAGTCCTGCCGTTATTCGGAAAATGGCAGAGGAGAAGGGTTATAAGAACATTGGCAAGGCAACGATTTTTGATCCGGCAACAGATCCGAAGATGGCAGACTATGCTCACCTTCTCTACGAGTTGCGCAAGAGCAAGGGTATGACGGAAGAGCAGGCTCAGGAAAAGGCTAAAGATCCGCTCTATCTGGGTTGCTTGATGATAAAAGCCGGTGATGCTGATGGTGAACTTGCAGGGGCAAGAGGTACGACGGCAGATACTATCCGTCCCGCTTTCCAAATATTGAAGACTAAGCCGGGTGTCGGTATCGTCAGTGGTGCCTTCCTTATGTTCACTCCTGCCAAAGCCTTAGGGGAAGACGGATTCCTCGTGTTTGCCGACTGCGCCGTTAATCCGTGTCCAACTGCACAGGAGTTGGCTCAGATTGCTGTGTCAACGGCAGAAACGGCTCGTTCCCTTGGTCAGATAGAGCCGAGAGTGGCAATGCTTTCATTCTCAACAAAGGGTAGTGCTAAGCACGAGCTGATTGACAAAGTGACGGAAGCGACCCGTATCGCTCATGAACTCGCACCTGATTTGAATCTTGATGGTGAGTTGCAGGCAGATGCTGCGCTCATTGAGAAGGTAGGAGCAAGCAAAGCTCCCGGATCTCCCGTCGCAGGCAAAGCCAATGTGCTTGTGTTCCCCGACCTGCAGGCAGGTAATATAGGATACAAATTGGTAGAGCGTTTCTCGGGTGCAAATGCTATCGGCCCTATTTTGCAAGGTATAGCCGCTCCGGTTAATGACCTTAGCCGCGGCTGCAAGGTGCAGGATATAGTGCAGATGATTATCATTACTGCTAATCAGGCAATATAGTGGTGACGAGTTTTCCGTGAGTATGCGTTTACGGCTACTAAAGGAAAGAACGGAGGAAAACAGATATATATAAAAAATGATAATATGAAGATTCTTGTATTGAATTGTGGCAGTTCGTCGATTAAGTACGCGCTGTATGACATGGACACCAAGCAGGTTATCGCCTCAGGTGGAGCAGAGCGTGTCGGTTTGGACAATGCTTTTGTTAAAGTGAAATTACCCAACGGGGAGAAGATTCAGGTTATGCATGATATTCCTGAGCATACCGAGGGTGTTAAGTTTATATTCTCCTTGCTTACAGATGCCGAGATAGGTGCTATCCGCAGTCTGAGTGAGATAGATGCCGTTGGTCATCGTATGGTGCATGGGGGTGAGAAGTTCACGGAGTCGGTACTTATCACCGATGAGGTTATCCGTGCCTTCGAGGCCGTCAGTGACCTTGCTCCGCTGCATAATCCCGCTAACCTGAAGGGTATCCGTGCCGTTAGCGAATTGATGCCGGATATGCCGCAGGTGGGTGTGTTCGACACCGCCTTCCATCAGACGATGCCTGATTACTCATTTATGTATGCTTTGCCGTATGAGGTATATGAGCAGTATGGTGTACGCCGCTATGGCTTCCATGGTACATCTCATAGGTATGTGTCTGCTCGCGCTTGCGAATTTCTCGGTTTAGATTACAACAAAGTGAAGATCATTACTTGCCATATTGGTAATGGCGGCTCGCTGGCTGCCGTTAAGAATGGTCGTTGCATGGATACCTCTATGGGTCTTACCCCTCTTGAGGGCGTGATGATGGGAACTCGCGCAGGCGATGTTGACGGCGGTGCCGTTACCTTCTTGCAGAAAAAGTTAGGTTTAGATGCCGATGCAATGTCGTCGTATCTGAATAAGAAATCAGGCGTAGCCGGCGTATCGGGTATAGGTAGTGATATGCGTGACCTTGAAAAGGCGTGCGCCGAAGGTAACAAACGCGCACAACTTGCCGAGAAGATGTACAATTACCGCATTCGCAAATACATCGGAGCCTACGCCGCTGCTATGGGAGGTGTGGATGTTATTGTGTTCACCGCCGGTGTGGGCGAGAACCAAACGTCGATGCGAGAGGCGGCATGCGATGGATTAGAGTTTATGGGTGTAAAGCTCGACAAAGAGGTGAACGCTAAGATTCGCGGAAAGGAAGCAGTGATTTCTACACCTGACTCGAAAGTTAAAATTGTAGTTATTCCAACCGATGAAGAGCTTATGATTGCCTCTGACACTATGGCTATCGTAAGCAAATAACTTTCTATTGTTCCGATAGCTGCATAGGTTATCGGAACAATATTTTTTCTACTGCCATAAAAACACAACACACAAAACCATGCCAAAAACAATAATTTACCAACTCCTGCCACGCACTTTTGCCAACTTCAACACTCACCCTGTTCATAATGGTGATATAACGCAAAACGGCTGTGGCAAGATGAACTATATAACCGCCTCTGCATTGCGTGAGATAAAGCAACTCGGGGCAACGCATATTTGGTTTACCGGCGTGATAGAGCACGCCACGCAAACCGATTACAGCGCATACGGTATTCGCAAAGATCATCCTGCGATAGTCAAGGGGAAGGCAGGCTCGCCGTATGCTATCAAAGATTTTTACGATATTGACCCTGATTTAGCGGAGGATGTGCCGCATCGTTTTCAAGAGTTTGAAGCGCTTGTCGCGCGTACTCACAGAGCAGGACTGAAAGTTATTATCGACTTCGTTCCTAATCATGTGGCGAGAGAGTATCATTCAGATAATCTGCCCGAAGGTGCGGAAGATCTCGGGGCGCACGACCACTCTGACTGGGCTTTCTCTCCTCTTAATAATTTCAGTTATCTGCCCGGTGAGAAATTCTCGCCGACCTTTGATATAGGTGACTATGAAGAGTTTCCTGCCAAGGTAACCGGTAACGACTGCTTTACAGCCCATCCCTCAAGAAACGATTGGTACGAAACGGTGAAACTGAACTACGGTATGTTCTATCGTGGCGGAAGAGAGAAGCAGTTTGAACCTATCCCATCCACTTGGAAAAAGATGCGGGATGTGCTGCTCTTTTGGGCAAGCAAGAATATTGACGGTTTCCGTTGCGATATGGCGGATATGGTGCCGCAAGAATTCTGGGAATGGGTAATACCGCAGGTTAAGAAAGCGTATCCGGCACTGATTTTCCTTGCTGAGATATACACACCTTCGTTGTATAAAGGTTATCTTGCTGCCGGTTTTGATTTCCTTTACGATAAAGTGGGTATGTACGACTATCTGCGTGCCGTAACCTCAAAGAACTATCCCGTGGAGGGTATCAGTCAGCAGTGGCAACAGACTGACGATATTCGCGCTCACATGCTCTATTTCCTTGAGAACCATGATGAGCAGCGTATAGCGTCCGGTTTCTTCTGCGGGCGGGGTATGTGTGCACAGCCCGCTATGATTGTTGCTGCTACATTAGGCACTAATCCGCTGCTTATTTATGCCGGGCAAGAGTTGGGAGAGAAGGGAATGTTGGCAGAAGGTTTTTCGGGAATAGACGGCAGGAGCAGTATCTTTGACTATTGCGGTGTACCCGCTTTACAAGCGTGGGCGAACGATGGCAAATGGGACGGCGCGAGGTTAGACGACGAACAAAAGGAACTGCGGGAGTTTTATAAAACGCTGCTAAATATAGCAAAGTCGGAAAAGGCCGTTTCGGAAGGCACAATGTACGACCTTGAATATGCGCAGGTAGAAGGCTTTAATAAGCATGAGCAGTTTGCCTATCTGAGGCATTATGAGCCTAAACCCTATTCGGGTAAGGGCAGAAAACCGGCTAAACAAGAAGAGAAAGAAACGATACTTTTCGTTCTTAACTTCGATGACAAGCAGGTGGATGTTAATGTGAGAATACCGGCAGAGGCATTTCGGCATCTTAATATTGATGAGACGAGTGAATATATTACTTTCCGCGATCTCTTGACGGGCAACACCTATAGTGCACCGTTTAACTCGTGTGTGCCTTTTGTTATTACCTTGCCTGCTTGGAAAGGAGCAATACTGAAAATAGAAGAATAGGGGTTAGCCCGATTGCGTATTATATGAAGGATTATTTGAAAATTATCCGTCCTGTTAATTTGCTTTTTATCATCATTCTTATGGGGCTGATGGAGAAGTTTGTGGTACGGGGTGTTATGCTTCATTATCAACTTGGTGAACCATTGACTTGGTGGGTGTTGCTTTTGCTGATTGTCGCCACTGTTTGTATTGCTGCGGGAGGATATGTGATCAACGATTATTTTGATGTTAAGATTGATGCAATCAATCGTCCTGAGAGGCTTATTGTAACTCGGGGAATAAGCAAGCAGCAGGCGATGCGGTATTTCCAACTATTGACAGGTGTAGGGGTAATCTGCGGTGTAGCTGTTGCGATAGTGCTTCGTAGTATGCCGTTAGGTCTTACTTTCGTAATCGTTCCGGGTATCTTATGGTTTTACTCGGCATCGTATAAACGGCAGTTTTTGCTCGGTAATCTGACCGTTGCTTTCCTTGCTGCTATGGTGCCTATGCTTATCGGATTTGCTTGCGATGCGGTGTTGAAGAAAGAGTTTGGGGCAGACTCCATGCTCGGGCAATATCTCGTCAATAAGTTATATCTGTGGCTTGCCGGTTTTGCTGCTTTCGCTTTCCTCACCACTTGGGCGAGAGAAATAATTAAGGATATTGAGGACCAAGATGGCGATCGGGAGTTAGAGTGCCACACTATAGCCGTTATGTACGGAGAGACGGTAGCAAAGGTGGTAGCAACAGTGCTTATTGTTGTTATTATGGCACTTGTGATATGGGTGTCGTTGCTTTTGCAGCCTAAGGGAATGGCGTGGAGCAATCTGACTACTCGTTATTGCCTGTTGATGGAGGTGGGTTTTGCAGGTGTTATTGCTCTTCTCTGGGCTGCCAAACTGCCGCAAGACTACCATAAAGCACAAGGAGCGATGAAAGCAATGATGCTCATCGGCTCCTTGTACGCAGTCTGCATATAATAAGAGTGCGATACTACAATCTGACAGCCGCCTACATGATAAGCCTTACTGCTTTGATTGCTTGGCGGCTCTTATGTTTATTATAATCAGCAGAACAAGGGTGACAACGAAGATTAGAGAAAATAGAGGTCTTAGTTCGGGTGTCAGACCTCCTTTGCGGGCATCGGCGTAGATGAAGGTGGACAGTGTTTCCAAGCCGCCACTGCCTTTGGTGAAGAATGTAACGCCGAAGTCATCGATAGAGAGTGTGAGCGCAAGAATAAATCCGCTTATCATTCCGGGGCGCAATTCAGGCAGAAGAACTTTTCTTAATGCCTGCATAGGTGTCGCCCCGAGGTCGAGGGCCGCTTCGTAGATATTGGGGTTCATCTTCGTCAGGCGAGGCATAACAGATAGGACCACATACGGAGTGCAGAACACCACATGAGCGATGCAGACCGTCGTTATGCCGCGGCTAATACCGAAAAATACGAAGAGAAGGAATAGCGATATACCCGTCAAAATATCGGGGTTAATCATAGGTATGGAGTTAAGAAACTGAATACTGCGGCGAGCCTTCTGCTTCATATTGTATATGCCTATGGCTGCGAGTGTGCCGAGCAGGGTAGAGCAGGCGGCGGCAATAAGGGCAATGACGATAGTGAAGAACACTGCGCGATAGAGGTTCGGATCAACGCGCACTTGTGTCGTTGCATCATAACCGGTGAACAGGTTCTCATATAACTGAATGGTGAACCCCGTCCAGTTTCCGAAAACCTTACTCTTCGTGAATGAGAATATTATAATGAGAATTATAGGCGCATAAAGTACGATAAGCAGCGACCAAAGGTACGACTGCCCTGCCACTCGTTTGAGTGCCGATGATCTCTGACGCTTTTGCGCTTCTAACTGTGCTGAAGTCATTTAGTAATTGTGAATTAAAAAATTATATATTAGGGTGCGGAAGTAACGCAAATTAAAGGAGCAATGAAACTTAAATCAATCCGCTTTTTTGCGAGTCATCACTTTTATCTTGGTCGAAGAACGAGGTGATGGCAATAATAAGTAACATTATCAGCGATAGTGCTGCGCCGTAGTTCCACATCGTTATTCCTCCCTCGCTGAAACTGCGCTGAATAAGTGAGCCGAAGAGTGTAATCTTATTGTGTGTGAGCAGTTCTGCAATAGCGAAGGTGCTGACTGTCGGCATAAAGACCATCACAATGCCCGAATATATACCCGGAACGGAGAGTGGCAATATCACTTTCTTAAACACTTCTCTTTTATTTGCGCCGAGGTCTTCTGCCGCCTCAAGGAGTGAGCGATCCATCTTCTGCAAAGTGTTATAAATAGGATAAATCATAAAAGGCAGGTAGTCGTAGCACAAACCGAAGATTAGTGCACCTTCGCCAAGCGGCAGTCCGAACAGGTTGAATAGTTCCACGGTGGCGAGAGTTCTTAGCAGGAAGTTTATCCACATAGGAAGGATAAAAAGCATCGCCATAACTGCGGGAGTCTTAAATTCCGCCGTTGCCATAATATATGCCGCAGGGTAGCCGAGTAGAAGGCATACGATAGTGGTTATCAAGGCTATGGCGAACGAGTAGATAAGAGTGTTGACCGCCTCTGAGGTGTGGAAAAACTTAACGAAATTCTGTATTGTGAAATTGCCGGCACTATCGGTAAAGGCATAATAGACGATCAGCAATAGCGGCAGAACCACAAAGAGCACAAGAAAGAGCACATACGGCCATGCCCACGTGCGGCGACTTCCTATCGTAGTACGAAGATTATTCATTGTTATTCTTGCTCTTTAAGTTTTTGTAAAGGTTTAAGCGTTATTACCTCAGGCATTATCTGAATGCCGACTCTATCGCCGTCGTCCCACACATCGTTAGTGTTGACAATAATGTCGTGCCCTTCATCGGTGCGAATCGTCAGATGATAGTGGTTCCCTTTGTAGAGAATAAAGTGCACCTCACCCGACAAGGCTCCGTCCTCTTCATGGTCTAATAATTCTATTGACCTGAACGGCACCAATACCTGCACCTTATCGCCCACAGCGAAGCCTGTCAATTTATCTGCTTCAACATCCCAATCGTTATCAAGGAAGCGAACTTTGCCGTTTTTGAGAATTTCGCCTTCCAAGTAGTTGTAGATATAGTGTTCTTTTTTGACGATCTGAATATCCTCAGGTTTGACTAACATCCCTACTTCTTTTCCGGGTGCGAACTCGTGGTAATCTTGCACCATAAATTCGTAGCCGTCCTCAGTCAGAACAACCATTTCATAGTGCACTCCTTTGAAGATGCATGATTGTACTGTGCCGTACCACTTTGTGAACTTGCCCTTTGGTACGCGGTCGTTGGGGTCATAGTCGTCTTGCTGCTTAGCGATGGCGGCATCTTGAGCCTTCGCCGATTTTCTGTTTTCTGCCTTAGATTCCCAAATATAGATATCTTCCGGACGGATAACTATATCTACCGGCATATTCTCGCCGAAGCCTTCGTCAACGCAGTCGAACTCCTTGCCGCAGAATTTTACTCTGCGGTCTTTTATCATTACACCTGAAAGAATATTGCTCTCGCCGATAAAATCTGCCACGAAGCAGTTTTGCGGTTCGTTGTAAATATCCGTTGGGGAACCTATTTGCTGTATTTTTCCTTCGTTCATCACCACCACGCGGTCGGAAAGCGTCAGTGCCTCTTCCTGATCGTGGGTAACATATATAAAGGTGATACCGAGTTTCTCATGCATCTCTTTCAACTCGAGTTGCATATCTCGGCGCATCTTAAGGTCTAATGCTGCCAATGGCTCATCAAGCAGAAGTACCTCCGGCTGATTGACGATAGCGCGAGCGATGGCGACGCGCTGTTGCTGACCGCCCGACAAGGAATCGACATCGCGATATTCGTAGTCAGACATTCCGACGGTTTTGAGTGCTTGCTTCACTTTTTTTACAATAACATCGCTCGCTAATTTTTTCAGTTTGAGACCGAAAGCGACATTATCAAATACATTAAGATGCGGAAATAATGCGTATTTTTGGAAGACGGTGTTTACCGGACGCTTATGTGGCGGGGTGCCGGTTATATCTTCCCCCTTCAAAAGAATATCCCCCGAAGTGGCTACTTGAAACCCCGCTATGCATCGGAGTAAAGTCGTCTTACCACAACCGGAAGGACCTAAAATAGTAACAAACTCGCCTTTCTTTACTGAAAGACTTACATTTTTGAGTGCGAACTTGCCATCATCGAACTGCTTGCTCACATTGTTAACCTCAATAATGTACTCGCTCTGCGTACCTGTCGCCTGAGCGTCTGTCCCCAAAGGAACTAAGTTTGTCTGTTGCATTTTCTATGGAACTGTAAAAGAAAACATAAAATGAGTTAAATAATTTGCGGCGCAAAGGTAATAATTATTGGTAATTTACGCAAGAAAAAAAGTAAAAAATCATAATTTCACGCCAAGCGTATTGTATTTTGAGTTATTGTGTATAATAATTATTTCTCCATCGGAGGTTAGTGTTTTTTTATTATTCAGAGTGTTGTCAATATCTTTTGTGGAGGTATAAATTGCAGGTTTAGTAAGCGGAATTTGATTTTCGTTATCTGCTACGACATTGCTTTGCGAATCTACATAATTCCACAAAACGCTTCTCAGATACATTTCCACGAGTGTTCTTGCCGCACTGACTGCCGTGTTGAGCCTTACCCAGCCTTGTGTAAAAACGGCAGATTTTGCGTCTCCGAGCACATAGTCCACATAACTGTTGAAAGCGGAGAGACAGGCAGTATAAACGGAAAGGTGATAGAACGGAGTGCCTTGCGTGTGCAGATTTTCATCGCCGAGTGCCAGGCTATTGAGTGCCACCGTATATGGTTCAAGGCAATACTGAGTTATGTCGGTTGCCATTTGCGATGCAGATGACGGCAGATTCATCTTATCAATGATTGCTTGCGGGAACATGCTGATAGAGTCGGTAAGAATAGGGTATGCCTTTGCCGCCGCCAGGCGGATAGCCCCGCGAGTGGTATTTTTGTTGCGTTCTTGTTTGAGGTCGTAATAGAGGCTTAGGGTGTCAGTGGTAACGGTGAGGACTGTCTCGTCCCATGTAAGGCTGCGAAGAGGTGAGTTGAAGGAGCAGGTTGCGCCTGTAGAAATATCGAATAACTCTCCCGTCGAGGTTGTTACATGCTGAATGGAATTGATGTGGAAATGCCCCGTAAACATCACCTGCACCCCCGCGTTAATAAGTCGCTGTTGAACATCGTCAAGTTCAGGCATGCCGTCCGTTAGATTGGCAATATAATTTTTTGCAAAGCGTTTGTGTCCGTCGAAGTGCTCTACTATGTTATGGTGCATCATACCTATTACTGCTCTGCCGTCTTGTTTGGCGGTTGCGGCTGCCTGTTCTGCCCAAGTGAGAACATCTTCGGTCAGTCCGCCGGCAGAGGCGCGAGAGGTGGTGTTAGGTTGGTTGCTGTCGAGGCAGATGAGAGCAAGTCCGTCTGCGGGATAGACCATATACGACAATCCGCCTGCCATTTGCATTACGGCATCAGCGTAGCCGCAGTTGTTATAAAGAATAGCGAAAGAGTCGGCAGAGAGATTAGGGATAGAGGCGCTACTTTTGTAGGAATAGGCAGAGGGGTTGTTAATGTCGTGATTACCGGGAATAACATATACTTTTATCCCTTCCGTGACAAGACCGTTGAGAGCTGTACTTACATAGTGATGACTAACCGACTCACCGTCTTTTGTTAAGTCGCCTGCTATAAGAACGAAATCGGGGTGGGCGACACGGATGCGAGCTACGATGCTGTCAAATAGTTCTGCGCTATGTTCATTCAACTTCGGATCGCTTGAAAAATCGGCAGTACTGTCAAACAGAGTGGTGTCAAGTACATGAGGGTCACTTATTACCATAAAACGGCAGTTGTTCTCTTGCGCTGATGCATGCGATATGTTGAAACTCGCGGCAAAGCTAACGAGAAGCAAGCATAGTAGTGTGCGAAATAGTTGGTTCATAGAGATATTTTGTCTTTGTTATGGCAGGTACTCTATTTCAATACCTGCTCGTTTGAGAAGGTCAATACCGTCGGTGAGGCGATATAGTTCACCATAAACAACGCGTTTGATACCTGCTTGAATAATCAGTTTCGAACATTCGAGGCAGGGCGAAGCGGTAACATATAATGTTGCGCCATCGGATGAGTTATTCGAGCGTGCCACTTTCGTAATGGCATTTGCTTCGGCGTGAAGGACATAAGGCTTTGAGGTGTTATTCTCGTCTTCGCAGTTGTTCTCAAAACCGGAGGGCGTACCGTTATAGCCATCGGAGATTATCATTCTGTCCTTGACGAGCAGTGCTCCTACTTGTCGGCGTTTGCAGTAGCTGTTTTCTGCCCAGACACGCGCCATTCGCATATATAGAGTGTCCTTATTCTGCATAGTCTTACTTGTTTATCAGTTCTGTGGCAAATTCTTTGATATTAATGCCATCAAAGGTGCCGGACGACATAAGCAGCAGTGCGAGCGGTTGTCCGGCGGCAGCAGTGTCGGCGGCTGCTTCCCGCAGTGCTTGTTGCAGGGCGTTGCTATCGGTGAAGACGCGTATATTGGGTGAGGCAAAAGCTTCTGTTACCTCTTCTGCGGTGATGGGCGTCAGACGCTTATGTTCCACCACCTTGGGGTTAAAGTAAACGAAAGCCTTATTTGCCTTAGCCATACAGCCTTGGTATTGCGGTAAGAAATCTGCCATAAGTGAAGAGAAAGTATGCAGTTCCATGGCAGCCACTAAATACATCGCGGGATATTGTTCTCTAACTGCTGAAACAGTTGCTCTCAGTTTAGAAGGTGAGTGTGCAAAATCTTTGTATGCAATAGCTTCGAGTCGGCCGTTAGCGTTACGCTTCTCAGCTATTTTTTCAAGACGATTGGAAGCACCGGAGAAGTCGGCAATGGCGGACATAAAATCTTCCCTGCTGACACCTATCTCTTGGCATGCGAGCATCGCAGCGTGCATATTTTGCAAGTTGTGTTGCCCGAATATACCGAGTGGTCTGTCGGGGACAAGTGCTTCGTAGGGGTGCTTCGTTATATCCGGGCGTGAGTGTGCGGCTATATCGCGCAGGTTATCATCGCCGTTGTAGTAGATAAGATGCCCGTCGGGTTCTATCAGGTCTGCGAAACGCCGAAAAGTATCTACATATTGCGGGAAAGTGGGGAAGACATTAATATGGTCCCATGCGATGCCTGTCAGTATAGCAATATGCGGGTGGTAGAGATGGAATTTAGAACGCGGGTCAAGGGGTGAAGTAAGATATTCATCACCTTCAAACACTGCCACTTCGGCGGTGTCGGAGAGGCGCACCATTCGCTCAAAGCCTTCAATCTGCGCTCCTACCATATAGTCTGCCTCGATACCGAGTTTTCGCAGGACATAAAGAATCATTGCCGTGGTAGTGGTCTTGCCGTGCGAACCGCCCACGACAATACGCTTTTTGTTGCGTGTTTGCTCATACAAGTATTCGGGGAAGGAATATATCTTCAGTCCGAGTTGTTGTGCTTTTTGTAACTCAGGATTATCTTCGCGGGCATGCATACCGAGGATAACGGCATCAAGGTCGGGTGTTATGCGCTCGGGGTGCCAGCCTATCTCACGGGGCAGCAGACCGGCGTCTGCGAGGTGAGTGCGAGCAGGATCGAAGATCTCGTCGTCGGAGCCTGTGACTTTGTAACCATCCTTCGAGGCTACGGCGAGAGCAAGATTATGCATTGCTGCTCCGCCTATGGCAATAAAGTGAATCTTTGTCATAACTACTTAATTGAATCAGCCTATATAGGCAGGTGCTTTGATTATTTTGCGAGTCGGTATGCACTACCGGCAAGTGAGCGGACAACACCTTGCATCTCGAGTCCGAACAGCAGAGAAGACACTTCGGCGAACGAGATACCTGATATTTCTACAATATCGTTTACCGAAGCTCCGTCTTCGTAGGGTTGCAGTGCTTTTATTATCTCTTTTTCCGCGGGCGAGAGGCTGGTGGAGTAAGAAGCGAAGGATACGGTATTAGAGTCGTCGTGGAAGAGCGGAAGTTGCGTATCAACCTGTTCTGATTGCCAGCCGAGCGTGTCAATAATATCGGCAGCCGAAGTTACGAGTGATGCAAACTGTCGGTGAATGAGTGTGTTGCAACCTGCTGAGTTGATGTCGGTTGGTCGTCCGGGGCAAGCGAGCACATCCCTGCTATAACTGAATGCTGTATGGGCGGTATTGAGTGACCCGCCCCGCGCCTTTGACTCAACAACGAGTACAGCTTGCGAGATGCCCGCCACGATGCGATTGCGGAACAGAAAGTTTTGTCGTTCGGGGCTTGTGCCTGACATATATTCCGTCATCAGTCCGCCGTTTCCGAGCATCTGCACTGCTATCTGCCTATGCATGGCGGGGTAGATACGGTCTAAACCGTGTGCGAGTAAGGCTATCGTGGGTATGCCTGCTTCGAGTGCTGCCTTATGCGCCTCTATATCAATGCCGTAAGCCAAACCGCTTACAATAGTGAGGTTAGGCACGGCTGCCGCTAAGTCGCGAACAATATTATGACACAGTTGTTTGCCGCGGTCGGTGCAGTCGCGAGTGCCTACAACAGATAGGAATTTACCTCCGAAAGAGATATTCCCTTTCCCGTATAAGATTACGGGGGCATCATGCATCATTCGCAGACTTTTGGGATAGTCGTCATCACTCCACGCCCAGGTGTTCAGACGATGTTTTTCAACGAAATTGAGTTCTTGCTCTGCTCTTTTCAGAGCGGCATCTCTGCTATGAATCAGGCGGCTGACTGCTTCTTTGCTCAGTTCCGTCTTGTTTAGAAAGTCAGATGGTGAGGCGGTAAAAATCTCTTTTGACGAACCAAACAGGTCTAATAACAGCCTTGCCCCTATCACCCCGACATTGGGTAATAGAGGTAAGGCTATATCATATAACCTGTCTGCCGTCATTTCTTCGGACCGAAGCAAAGGTCTCCGGCATCGCCGAGTCCCGGAACGATATATTTATGTTCGTTGAGGATAGGGTCGATGGCTGCTACCCAAAGAGTGGTGTCTTCCGGCATCACTGTTTGCAGATAATCGACGGATTGTTGCGATGCTATAACCGCAGCGAGGTGCAGTTTCGATGGCGTTCCGTTGCGCAGCATAGCGTGATAACACAGGTCCATCGAACTGCCGGTGGCGAGCATCGGGTCGGGCAGGATAAGCGTCTTCCCCTCGAGAGATGGCGCTGCAAAATACTCTACCACGATGTCAAGGTCGGTGTGGGTTTGGTCGCGATACTGACGATATGCAGATATGAAAGCGGACTCTGCCCCGTCGAAGTAGTGGAAGATGCCGTCGTGTAGCGGCATAGCTGCACGTAGGATAGTGCCGATAACCACTTTGTCTGCAGGTACTGAAACAATAGTCTTGGCGAGAGGTGTCTCTATCTCGATAGATTTATAATCAAGAGTGCGGCTTATCTCGTATGCCATAACCTCACCTATTCGCTCAATGTTCCTACGAAAGCGCATGGAGTCGCTTTGGATATACCTGTCACGCAATTCCATGAGAAACCGATTGACAATAGAGTTTTGTTCTGATAGTTGAATGACTTTCATAAAATAGATATTACTTTGATGCTTTTGCTGACTTTTGAGCGGTCTTCACAATCTCAATATTTGTTTTGTTTTGAGCGATGATATTTTTCAAACGCGTCTCTTTGTCGGTCAGTTCAATCAGAAAATCGTTGAGCATGGTGAAAGTGCCGTTTAGTTCTGTATTGGAACTTTTGGTTAGTTCGTCAAGGAGCGATTTGATATATTTCATCTCTGTCTTATATTGCTCTTGTTGCCGGTCTAAACGGGCAGAGTGGTCTTTAACAGACGAGCCGTCGGTGCTGTTCATTCGGCGAACGATATCCATCTGCTTCTGAACATCCTTAATCAGACTTTCGTAAACCTTCAAATCTTTCTCGTAATTCTTTTGTGTTGAAGCGAGTTGCTTCTTGCGAGTCTTGTAGGAGTCGGTCATTGAAGAATAGAGATTCTTCTCGTATTTAAGGTTTTTCGAGCAGTTGTCAATCTCGTTTTTCTCATCGTTGAGGTCTTTGAGCAGTGCGTTCAGTTCTGCGGCATATTGTGTTTCGCTGACGGCGGAGTCGCGAAGAATCTGCAAGTTAAACTGCTTGCAAACCACATTGACGGGGGTTACATAACGATAATTCTGCTGCGCTTGAGCAGAGGTAAATAGTGAGGCAGCAAATAATGCTGCGAAAAGTAATGATTTTTTCATTGTATATTTAAATTTTAATTTTCATTTCACACTACTCTTGCAGATTTTGAGAAGTGTTCAATAAGTTGTTGTGAATAAGTGCGTGTTACGGGTATCTTGGGCAGGTCTTCGCGGTCGAAATCGACGACAAGTCCGTCCTCGTGCCGCTTTACCATCTTAACCTGCAGAAGGGCTACTATATATGAGCGATGGCAGCGTATAAGTCCTTTGCCGTTGAACTCGCTCTCTATGTCGCGGAGGGTTTTGCGGAAGATGAAATGCTGTATCTTGCCGGAATTGAGATAATGCAGTTTGACATAGTTGTCGGCAGACTCAATGTAGTATAGTGCTTCCGGCCGGATAGATAGTTTAAGTTCGCCTTTGTCGTCATAGAAGTTGTACATCCCTTCCGTCGCTATTTTATCCTTATTCCCGTTTTCTGATATGCCGTGCTTAACAAGAAGCCTGTTTTGCTCTTGTATAATGAGCGCCTGCATAAGTATGGTGTAAGGAATAAGTAAAATGAATGCAGTATAAATAACTGCATCGCCGAACATCGACAGAATGTTATAGTCCAAAAATCTCTCAGTCGGCAAAACAAAATAAGGGAAGATGGTATAGATGACAGCCATAGCGAGAATCTCTGCCACGACCCATGCACCGTATTCGAAATAATTGAGTTGGTGATTTTTGGCGTAGTAGTACATTCCCGTGCGTGATAATGCTATAACGAGCATCGCAACGAGAACTGCCAATGTGGCGAATAAGAAATATTGCAAATCGGTTACACCTGCTATCCATGTGCGAGAATTGAAGGGCTGATAGATGATAATAAACAATTCCGCCCACAAGGCCGTCCATAAGCACAGCCTTACAACATTCTGCTTTGTGTAGATATATTTCGGAATAGTAGGTTGCATAAATTTTACAAAATTACAAAATTTATTTTAGTTAAGAAAAATCTTTTTTGATAATTCGCAAAATTATGTTAACTTTGCAGCTGTTTAGTAGTGAAGCACTCCTATGCTTCACGCGAGGCACAGGAGTGCCTCGATACTAGAGAGACGCTAAAGAATAGCGTCTCTACCGTTGAACGTTTGGAGACGTTCTCCACAAAAACAGCAAATAACAATTTTTTATATAGAAGTGCATTTATCATAATTTCTTAATATGGATAAGTTTGTATATTCCGAGCCGGTGGTTGAGTTTATGACTGTGGCTGTTCAGACTTGCGTCTATCTTGAGCAGCAGATGGAGCATGACAGCTATGAGAAGATGATGGGTACACTATTGAGGTTACTGCCGGTTTTGTATGTAAAGACCTTGCTCGTGCCGGAGGTGCCTGTCTCGGTGGATTTGCCGATTGCGACGGGTAATGACGATTTCTTGCAGGCATATTGTAGCGAAGAGGATTACAATAACATTCTTATTGCAGTGAACAGAAAATTAGGTAATGATGATGCTTATATCTCCCTGCCTGTTGAAGGCGGCAGATATGATGATATAGCCGAGAGCCGCTCTATATCAGAGGATATTGCTGATATCTATCAGGCACTGAAAGATATGGCATCTAATTATCAAACGCATAACGAGCAAGTTATGCATGAAGCAATATCGGAATGTATTGACTCTTTTCGTTATTATTGGGGCAGGCGACTATTAGATGCCGTTCACGCATTGCATGTGCTTGAATATGATATTGTGAGTTGAGATGGTGATGGAGGCGATACATATATCCAAAGAAGAGATAAACGCGATGCCTGTTGTGCGCTTTGAGGGGCAGACGGTAGTCGTGACGGAGCAAGAGCAAGTGGAGGAAGCAGTGGAATATCTTAATGCTCAGAAGATTGTAGGTGTTGACACCGAGTCGCGCCCTGCTTTTCACAAAGGTGAGCGTTTCCCCGTGTCATTAGTACAGATAGCAACGGAGGAGAAGTGTTTTCTCTTCCGTTTGCGCGTATTAGGTATGCCGGATGCGTTAGTTAGTGTCTTTACTAATCCTAACATTACCAAAGTCGGGTTGGCATTCAAAGATGATATTGAGGGTCTGCGTAGGTTGCGGCGGTTCAAGCCGCAAGGATGCGTCGATGTGCAGAGTATGGTGAACAACTATGGTATTTTCGAACTCGGACTGCAAAAATTGTTTGCTATCCTTTATGGTAAGAAGATTTCCAAGTCTCAGCAACTTACCAATTGGGACAACGCCGTTCTGACACCTGACCAAGCCCGCTATGCTTCGACCGATGCGTGGGCTACGCTGCTCATTTACAACAAACTGCTCTCAATGGAACGCTTGCCGGCGAAAATGGTAGAAGAAATGAAGAAGGCTGAACACGTGCGTCTCTTGGATCACCAAAGGCAAGTGCAGGAAGAGAAGGGAACCGGAATAGATGATAAGAAAAACTAAAAGAACTTTCAACTTTCAACCATAATGTGTGAGGTAATATTAAAGAAGGGTAAAGAGGAGTCGCTATTGCGGTTTCATCCGTGGGTGTTCTCCGGTGCTATAGAGAAGGTAGTGCTTGCTAAAGATTACCCGTATCCGGCTCCGGAGGAGGGTAGTGTTGTCGTGGTGAAGAGCCATGAGGGCGAAGTGTTAGGCTACGGGCATTGGCAGATAGGCAGCATCGCCGTCAGAATGCTCGAAATAAATATGGGCATGCACTTGACATCGGGCGCAGAAAACGAAGATTATCATTCGCCAAAAGTAGTAATGAACGTCTCCGAACGTTCGGAGACGTTCCCCACTATCGAGCGTTCAAAGATAGACCTGCGTAAACTATATTTAAACCGTCTTGAAATGGCGTTTAAAGTTAGAAAAGCGGCAGGGCTTTTGAGACAAGATAATAATACCTATCGCCTTGTGCACGGTGAGGGTGATTTCCTTCCGGGCTTGATAGTGGATATATATGGCAACACTGCCGTTGTGCAAGCACATTCCGTCGGAATGCACAAAGATAGAAATATTATTGCAGAATTGCTCCCCTCTATCGTTCCAAATGTGAAGAATGTATATTACAAGTCGGAAACGACATTACCTTTCAAAGCACAAATCCCGGAAGAGGAGAAGAAGGAACAGTATCTGCTATATTCAGAGCAGTCCGTTCCCTCGCAAGTGGCGATAGAGAACGGGCTGCACTTTAATATTGATTGGATAGAAGGTCAGAAGACGGGGTTCTTTGTCGATCAGCGTGACAATAGAGCACTTGTTGAGAGTTATGCTAAAGGCAGAAGAGTGCTGAATATGTGTTGTTACACGGGTGGGTTCTCCGTGTATGCTATGCGTGGTGGCGCAACATTAGTACATTCGGTTGATGTTTCTGCAAAAGCTGTCAAACTTGCGGAGGAAAATGTAAGACTTAACTTCCCTGATTGCACAAACCACCAGGGTTTTGCCGATGATGCCTTTCACTTTCTTGATAGTCTGACTGACCCAAATAGTGGAGAACGTCTCCGAACGTTCAATAGTGGAGAACGTCTCCGAACGTTCGGAGACGTTCTCCACTACCAGAACGCTCGGAGGCGTTCTCCACTAAGAACGTTCGAAAGTACTTACGATCTTATTATCCTTGACCCGCCTGCCTTTGCAAAGCATCGCGATGCTGTTCGCAATGCTTTGCAGGGGTATAAACGGCTAAATGCAAAGGCAATAGAGAAGATTGCCTCGGGCGGGCTGCTTTTTACTTTCTCTTGCTCACAGGCGGTGGATAAAGAGCAGTTTCGCCTTGCCGTATTCTCTGCTGCTGCTATGACGGGGCGTAAAGTGAGAATACTGCACCAATTGCATCAGCCGGCAGACCATCCCGTCAATATCTACCACCCTGAAGGTGAATATCTCAAAGGCTTAGTGCTGCAAGTGGAGTAAGAGAAGCGGGAGGAACATCGGGCTACTCTTCACTTGTTATCGGTATAATCTCGACTCGGCGGTCTTTGCTGAGTTGGTGTTCGTAGTTATAACGATACGGTTCTTCGCTGCCGAGGCTCTTTATCTCCATCTGTTCACGCTTAACGCCGAGTTGCTCTAATTGCAAAGCTACGGCTTTGGCGCGGCGTAGGGCAAGGCGTTTGTTATATGCCGGTTTGCCTAACTTGCAAGCATGTCCGTTGATATGAATACGCTGATTGGGGTGGCTCTTCAGCACGTCAGCGATGCGAATGAGCACATCCGACGGCTCGAGGATAGGTACGGTATCGTCAAGGTTGAAATAGATGACGGCATCGTGCAGAACATCATCGAGTTGCTGCGCGGCACTGACAGTATCTTTGACGGTGATATATATTGTGTCGTGAACAACGCTGTCGGTACAGAGTGGTATGCCGTATTCTTCTGCTATTTGCTGTATCTGCTGCATTGCCAATTCTTTTGGTGTCGGCTCGACATATACATATTCTACCACTGTGTCGGGCGTTGTGGGCACAAAAGTATCTACGGTATAAGTAGGAATCCACACCATGCTTGCTGCTTCTTGTGCGGCGCGCATCGCTTCTCTCCTCGCTTCTCTTTCTGCTTCTCTTTGCGCTTCGCGCTCTGCGCGGCGGGCTATACGCTGTTCGCGCTTATATTGACGCTGAGCATCGGTCATGCCGGCATTGATATGTAAACCTAATTTCAAGCCTAATGTCCAAGGGTGCAATTCCTGTACCTCATTCGTCTCTAATACGCCATCGTAGAAGACAGACTTGCCGTTATATGCAAACGGATCGGGGTATTCGCCATACAAAACGGCATCAGAGAAACCGAGCGGAGAGGTGCTTTGCTTATACATAATATTATTGAAGTAATAATCGGCAAAGAGTGATAGCGATATCTCAAAATTGCGGTTCACATTGAATAGCGCACCGAACTCGAGCATACCCGCGATATTAGGAACCTGTAATCCGGCGGATTGACCGTCTTTTGCCTGCACCTGCCAATTTTCCAAAACGTTAGGAATATCTCCCATTGTCAGATCCCAATGCTCGTAATAAACAGAGTTGTCGAAATATCCGTTGCTTAGCAATTTATATCTTTGACCGAACGGCAAACCTACCCGCACTCCTGCCGTAGCAAGCAGTCCGACCCTGCGAGGTATATATCTGAACTTCAAGGCAAAAGGAACCTCAAACATGTATGTTCTCTGCCGTTCGGCAAGATTAACGGGCATTGAGGTGAGGTCATATTGTTGACCTTGATAATCGATGCCTGTCAGTTGCCACGGGCTGTTTATCAGGGATGTGTTTGTATATGAGGTAAGTGACAAGCCTGTACCGATACCCATCCAAGGCACGAAGTACCAGTTAAAATCTATTCCTGCCTGCCATGTCGGCATGCCGAGAGTGTTCTCTACATGAGTCGGTTTGAATCCGCTGAAAGCACCGGTGAACTCATACCTGCCCATACCTATCCCGCCGTAAATCTCCATATTAAAACCCTGCTTGATGCGCAACTCTGCATCAGATGCCTGCTGAACAGAGTCGGGATAATAGGTTCGTGCCGAGGCGAATGAACAAAAGACGAAAGCGCTAATTAAGCACAAAGAGCGCAGTGTAATATATGATTTTATGTTGTTTTTCATTGTCGTGCCCTCCTTATCTCACAATTAGTTTTTCGGTATTAACTGAGCCGTCGCCATCGGTGATCTTCACGTAGTAGAGTCCGGCTTGACGCGGTGCACTGACCGTCGCTTGCGTGTCGATATTTTGTATCTGCATCACACATTCGCCGGTACTATTGAATATCTCGGCTCGTCCGTCGGTCGCCTTTATTGTTACAGACTCACCCGATGCAACGGGTATAGGATATACCCTTGAAGCAGGGGCATTGTAGTAGTCTTCCTCCGGCATCAAGACGGAGCAGGAACGATAGGTATTGCCGTTGTCTGCCTTCATCATCACGTAGTATGTACCATATAGATAGACGCCATTTTCGTGGTAATACTGGTCTGTTGCGCCGTCAACCGCTATGCCGTTCTTATACCACTGGTATCCGGTAAAGTGCAGTTTAGGATCGGGCAACTCGCCATTATCGGGATTATTATCGACGAAGAGCACCTTGCTGAATTTGCTATGTACATAGCCGCTTATGCTTACTGTGAAGTCGATACGCGAAGCCGTGCTGAAGCATATATTGGCAGCGTTTGTGAGGTCTCCGCCTGAATTACCGAGTTGCACGAACAGGTAGCAGTCGCCTTCGCCTATCATCGGTACGTTGCGGATAATGATAGTACCGGCATTTGTTATTGCACCTATGGAGTCGCTTCTGCCCATGTATTTAGCAAGGTCAGGCGAATAGGTGACATGGAAGACATCGGCATCTTCGCCTGCTTCGAATGAGAAAATTATCGTTCCGTTGCTCTGGCACAAGTCTGCCGTTGCATCGGTATAAACGACGGGTATATCCACGAAATGAATAGTATAGACGGTGTCTGAGGGGCATCCGCTCGGGGCGTAATCATCGGTGAAAGTGTGTGACTCGCCGTCGGCAGTAAACTTGTGAGAGAACGCGTTACCATTTGAGTCGTACCATGTCAAGGTATAAGGCTTCTCTTCTACGCAGACGGTTAATTGGCGAGTGCCGTATCCGCGCCAATCGTATGTGAGTATCACCTCACCATCTGAGCGAACCCAATCGCAGTCGCCTTGTCGCACCTCGCGAACCACAGTGATGGGTGAGGAGCTTACGGCAATTTCTTTATCTATCTTGTAACTCAAATTAGCACTGCTACCAACTTCACTGCTGTATCCGTGTTGGTCAGTCATTATCCAACGGTATTGCAGTTTCCCGTCGCCGGAAGCACTTGCCGTTTCCTTGATTGTGATAGTTATATTGTCTTCGGATATGTCGAAGCACTCTTTTTGCCGTTTTTCGTCAGGAATTTTACCTGCGTTCAACTCCTTCATTATATAAATCTGCTGGCTAAACTGACTGCGTATGAGTGTGGTGTGAGAAGTATTGTCTTGGGCAGAGCGGACAAAGGTGTAGGTGTTACCTGCAGACAGGCTTACGCTTGAGAGCGACAGGTCTTTTGCCGTAGCACCGCTGATAGGCGTTGCCGTACTGCCCGACACAGTGTACCATTGGTAGGTGTATTTGCCGCTACCTCCCGTTGGTGTGGAGCCGCTAATAGTGTGCGATTTAGCATCGTTGACCGTACAGAAAGTAAGCGATGCCTGATCAATGATAAGATAGCCGGGGTCAAAGGCATCATATACGACAACGGTATAGGTGCCGTCAGCCTGCTCACTGAAGCACTCGCCGTCTTTATCTTGGCGGGTGAAGACATATACGCCAGATGAGGTTATCGTGTAGGAAGAAAGAGCCGCATTAGTGGCACCACTGATTGCGGTGCCGTCCACGCTCCATGAGTAACTGATATTACCATCGCCTCCGGTGGCAGCCGCTACACTTGCTACATTTACAGTGACGGAGCCTTTGGAGAGATAGACGGTGTCGGTTACATTCTGTATGGAACCTTTATTGAAAGGTGCTGAAACCTTTACTACGAAACTATCCACGCTCTGCGTCATAGTTGTGAAGCGGGTGTCGTCCTCGGCGTAGCGATAGAAGGTATAGGTGTTGCCTGCTGCAATATTGACACTTGACAGTGGCAGGTTTTGGCTCGTGGCACCGCTAATAAGTACCTTTGCGCCACCGTTGGTGCTAAAGCGCCACTCGTAGTTATACGTTCCCGTTCCGCCTGTTGCTGCGGTAGCCTTAACGGTGTAAGCCTGAGCATCGGAGAGAGAACAGAAAGTCTTGTCGTTTTTGCCGCCGTCCTTGCTTACCGTTCCGGGGTTGAAGGCATCGAAGACAACGAAGGTGTATTCGCCTTCCGACTGCTCCTTAGAGCATTTGCCGTCTTTGGCAATGCGAGTGAAGGTATAGGTGCCCTTTTTGCTGATGTTATAATTAACAAGAGCTGCGTCTGTTTGTGATGAAATATTACTGTTGTTGAGCTGCCAACTATAACTTATCTGTTCGTCTCCGCCGCTTGCTGCGGTAATACTTGAGATATTTGCAGTATAAGGTATAGTATTCAAGTAAATAGTATCTTTGCCTGACTGTATCTCTCCCTTCTCGAATTTCGGATATACTATATACTCGAACGAACCGCTATTGGGCATCCAGTCTTTTACGCAGCCGTCATCGTGCACGAAACTGCGCATGAAGAAGGTGCCGGCAGTATCTGTACGAACAGCAGCAGTGCTGAACCAACTAAGATATTCGGCTTCTGTGCACTCTGTTCTAACAGTGTCAATTACTATCGTGTCCCCGCCTGCATTATAACCATAAAGGACAACGGTATAGAATTTATTTTCCCAGCCGTCGGTGGCGAGGGTCATGCTGACGGAGTCTTTTATATCGACTTCCTCTTCCCAGCAAATCTGCGCACTGCGTGGTTGACCCTGTTTTGTCTTTGTGGCGAATCTGCCCGGTTTCAAGTCTTTTACCCTCTCCGGACGGAAATAAACGGCGCGGCTTTCTGTGCCAAGTTGGGCATCTGCTATAACATCGGTTTCCGTACAAGGACGAGTAACCTCAACAGAGTCGGGATATAGACTGGTAAAGTTAATCCACTGCTCGCCGGATAACTCCTGGCAAGCCCAAGATATGCCATCGCTATTATAAACTTTGAAATTACGGAACAGACCGTTGGCGTGGTTTATGTCTGTCGTCGTAACCGTATCTAATATAACAGGTGCCACGGATAGAAGCGAGGCATCTGTTCCAACGAACCCTGTGAGCTGCGGGTATTTGTCAGCCGTGGTAGTCCAATTGGATTTGCCTCGCATAATAGCGTACATCTCTGAGCTTACATCCTTTGCGGTGATGCCTTTATTGGGAGCACCGGGCTCTTGATAGTAGAGTTTGCGGTCATAGTAGCAGTCATTGTATGAGCCGTTGTTATCAATGCCGACAAATCCGGTACCATTCTTAGCATAACCGATAGAGTATGCTCGGCGTATGTTACCTGCGTTTTGACCGGCTATGACACCCATCGTGTCGCCGGATAGGACGATAAGACCTGAACAATAGACATCGGTCAGTTTTCCGCCTGCTCGCAAATCGCCGACTAATCCTCCCGTTATATTACCGGAAACGACGATCTCTGCCATACTCCAACATTTGCTTATCTCGCCGGCGCAGACACCTGCTATCGTACCAACACGACGCTGACCTTCCGCGAGTAGTTTGCCTCCGCTTATGCCGAGGTTCTCCACCTTGCCGTCAGCGCCTATGTGACCGAAGAGACCAATGCCATCGTTGCCCTGAATATTCCTTAAACCGCGAACAAGGTGATTGCCTCCGCTTAAAGTGCCACGGAAGGTGACGGCTGCGCTACCGATTGGTCGCCATATATAAGCGGCACCGTTGATGTCAATATTCACTGTTAGAACAATGGTTTTCCCGTAGAAACCATTTTGGCTATCGTTCTGTTCGGCGATCCATGCTAACTCGCTTGCGCTTGTAATGGTGTAGGTATTGCCTGATATTGCGGGAGATGACGACGTGCCATCCCACAAATCATATACCTCTCCTGCTGCTTGCAAACGAAAAACCGCTAACAGACATAAAAGAGTGATAGAAAGTTTTTTCATAATATATTAAATTTTAGTGGAGAACGCCTCCGAGTTTAGTGGAGAACGCCTCCGAGCGTTCAAACTTTAGGGCTCTGCCCGGACTCTCCGGACTTTCCGGATTTTCCGGATTTTCGACTTTCAATCTTGCAAAGGTACCAAAATATTTATAAATATGCAAAAAAATGCGATTTTTTTTAGAAAAAAATGTAGTCTGTTTTTCTACAATGCGGGATATGCGTACTTTAAATCGTTCTCCACTATTTGGTGAGGCGGTGAATGAAAGAGTAGGTGGATTCGCCGCTGAGGGCGTATTCGTTCAGCAGGGCGTTATCTTCCTCGTCCTCTACTTGCTGAAAGGGGAAAAGAACGATGATATTTTTATTCTTGAAATTGCCGCGAACCATTTGCGGCACGTCCTCCATTTCGGCAGAGTATGAGATAGTTGAGCGCCGCGCCTGCACAATAACAAGCAGTTCTTTGCCTGACAGATTGGCTAAGATACGCGGAAGGATATTCCATGAGGTTATGGTCTCTTGCGTTACTTCGCACCCTATCGTTTGCACTAACCTTTCCATCGTTTTCTGCCACCCGTTGTAGCCCTTTTCTTGTTCGGCTTTTGGAGGCATGAGTATTCGTATCCCGTGAATATCCGATATGGGTAATGATGCGTGGTAGAGCCATATCTGCTGTCCTGCTAAGGCGATGAGCGGTCCGATGATTTTGCCGTAGGCGTTCTCTTTCTCTTTGCCGATGGGCAAGCCCATAACGATATGCGTTATGCGCCGCTCTTTTGCTACTGTGCGGATACCGTTAGGTATATTAACAGCCACCTGCCGGTGTAGCATTATATTATGGTCAGTGGCTGCGGCATACCTTGCGGCATCTTTAAGTACCTTCTCTGCCTGCGCCTGCTCTTCATACGAGCGAGTAACGGTCGCAGCGTGCAGATGAGACTCGGGGTGCTTGTTTAGGAGGATAGTGGCAAGGGTAATAAGATGCTTATTGGTGTCGGGATTGGCAATAGGTATGAGGATTTGCATCTCGTCGGCAGCCCCTTGTGTTGCGTCGGCAGCCGAAAGCGCATGTGTATCGCCTGCGGCAGCCGGCGAAGCATTGCTTATCTGCTTAGCGGCGTGTTCAGTGAGGAATGAGGCCACAATGCAAGAGAAGAGTATCATCAGTATCGTGCCGTTTAATACCTCTTCCGACAAGAGGCGACTACCGTCAGAAAGGGTAACGGAAAAGCCGATAGTGGCGATAGCCAAGGCTCCTGCTGCGTGAGCGTTGGTCAGGCCGTACATCATACGGCGTTGAGTACCGGAAAAATGAAATATGTGCTGTGCCGCAAACGTCGCAAGCCACTTGGAAGATAGTGCTATAACAACCATCACCACCGACATGATAATTACGGAGCCGCCACGCAAGAACAGCCTCAGGTCAATCATCATGCCTACACCTATAAGAAAGATAGGAATGAAGACGGCGTTACCCACAAAATTTATTCTGTTCATAAGTGGCGACAGGTGCGGGATATGTTTATTGAGGGCGAGGGCTGTAAGGAAGACGCCGAGGATAGGTTCGAAATTTGCGAGCCATGCCAATGCGCCGCCTGATATGGCGAGAAACATAACGAACAACCACTCTGCTACCGAGTCGTTATAGCGATAAAAGAACCAGCGTGCAAGGCGGGGCATAAGCGCAAAAATAACGAAAACCATTACTAATCCGCCGATGCCCATTCTTAGTATCAGAGCGGTTATCTCCGACACATTTGTTTCTGCTATACTGCTCACTATGGCAAGTATTATCATTGCGCCGGTAACGGCAAATACCGTTGCCCCCACCGAAACTGATGCTGACGGGTCGTGCTGTACTCCATAGCGGCTTACCACAGGCCAAGTGATAAGGGTATGAGAGGCAAAAAGGGATGCAAAAAGAACGGAAGAGAGCAGAGACATCTGCAGCAGAAATGCTGCGCCTAAACCCATCAGAAAAGGAATAGTGAAAGTGAGAATACCAAAGAAAAGACTGCGTTTGCGCTCCTGACGGAAATCTTCTATGTCTATCTCCACACCGGAAAGGAACATAATATAGAGAATACCTATATAGCAGAAAGTGTCAATGGTCTGAGATTGCGTGATAATCCCCAAGCCGTGAGGTCCGATAACTATTCCCGTCAGTATAAGTCCGACGATGGAAGGTATATGGATCTTGCGGCTTAGTAGCGGTACAATCAGCACGAGTGCTAAAAGTAAGTCTAAGCGTAATATGGGAGCGGTTAAGGCAATAACAGCAATTATATATATTGGGCGGTGAATGATTTTCGGGAGCGTTTGATTTTGCTTATTGGTCCTTCGGCAACAATCATTCCCCCCTCGCGCCCGCCGTTCGGACCGAGGTCGATAATATAGTCGGCTGCGCGTATGACATCGAGGTTATGTTCAATGATAATAACGGTATTACCTCTATCAACCAAGCGTTGCAGGACATCCAACAGTATCCTTATGTCATCGAAGTGCAGACCGGTAGTAGGCTCATCAAGGATATAAATTGCCTTACCCGTTGTCGGTCGCGATAACTCCGATGCCAGTTTCATTCTTTGTGCCTCGCCGCCGGATAAGGTAGTGCTGCTTTGCCCGAGTTTCAGGTAGCCGAGTCCTACTTCTTGCAGCGTCTTAATCTTTTGTAGGATATGCGGTTGCGCCTCAAAAAACTCCACTGCTTGGTTTATGGTCATATTAAGTACCTCGCCTATATTTTTCCCCTTAAATCGCGCTTCGAGTGTCTCGTTATTATATCGCATTCCGTTGCAAGTCTCGCATTGGACATATACGTCGGGCAACAGGCGCATCTCTATCGTCTTATAACCATTGCCCGAACATTCTTTGCACCTGCCGTCGCCCGTGTTGAAGGAGAATCGTCCTGCTTTCCAGTTGCGTATCTTCGACTCGGGCAGCATGGCAAACAATTCGCGAATATCATTAAAAACGCCCGTATATGTAGCGGGATTGCTGCGTGGGGTGCGGCCGATAGGAGACTGATCCACGGCAACAACCTTGTCAATCACTCTCTTGAAATCAGAACTATCAAGGTTAATTGTCTCATTATCCTTGGTCAGTACTGAGATATTGTCGTGTGCCATCGGTGGTGTCAGACTGCGGGTGAGACGCTGAGAGATGGCGGGGTAGAGGGTCTTGTTGATAAGTGTTGACTTGCCGCTACCGCTCACACCGGTTACGCAAATCATATTGCCGAGGGGGAACGAGGCTTTGATATTCTTGAGATTATTTCCTCTCGCGCCGGCAACAACCAAATGATTATCTTTATTATCCCGCCCGCGCGTCGGTGGCACTTTCTTCTTGCCTGTGAGGTAATCGGCTGTTAGGGTATGCGATGCAAGCATTTGCTCATAAGTGCCTGAGAAGACGATATTCCCCCCGAGACGTCCTGCCCCCGGACCAATATCAATCAGCCAATCAGCCTCGCGCATAATCTGCTCATCGTGCTCAACGACAATAATGGTGTTGCCCATGTCGCGCAACTCTTTAAGCGAAGCGATAAGTCGGGCATTGTCGCGCTGGTGCAAACCGATACTCGGTTCGTCAAGGATATATAGTACATTTACAAGGCGTGAGCCTATTTGCGTTGCAAGTCGTATTCGTTGTGCTTCACCGCCTGACAGACTATCTGAAGGGCGACTGAGCGAGAGGTATGTCAAGCCCACTTGCGTCATAAAACCGAGACGAGAGGATATCTCTTTGAGTATCTCTTGGGATATTGTCTTTTGGCGAGAAGACAGCTCAGAAGAGGAAATAGTATTGAGAAAAGTATTCAATTCAGATATGTCCATTGCTGACAGTTCCGCAATATTCTTGCCCGCAAAGCGAAACATCAGACTCTCTTTTCGAAGCCTTGCACCGTTACATTCCGGACATATAATCTTTTCCGATTTTTCTTCCTCGTCCTCTTCTTGTTTGTCGGTCTTATTTGCCCAACTTGCTTCGCCGCCTTGCAGCCATTTCAGTACCTCGTCTTCCTCGGGTAACTCTTCTTCGCTATCTTTTATCTGTGTGTCAGTCGATGTGGTGCTATCTATTACGCCTAATCCTCGGCAGCATGGGCACCAACCTTGCGGGGAATTGAAAGAGAAGTGGTGTGGTGCAGGGTCATCGTAAGAGATGCCTGTCGTAGGACACATGAGTGAACGAGAGAAGTAGCGGACTTCGCCTTCGCTCTCTATCATCATCTGACCTCCGCCCATCTCCATCGCACGAGCGATGCTTTGGCTGATGCGCTTTAAGTCCTCTTGCGGCTGATAGGCATTACTATTCGCATATCGGTCATCAATTTTGAGCCTATCAACGACAACCTCTATTGAGTGATTCTTATAGCGGTCTAAACGCATACCGAACACAATCTCACGCATCTCGCCGTCAATACGCACGTGCACAAATCCTTTGCGCCGTATCTGGTCAAACAGTTCGCGATAGTGTCCCTTGCGATTTTTGACGAGTGGGGCGAGCAGAAGCACTTTTTTGCCGGCATAGCGTTCCGTGATGAGGTGCAATATCTGCTCATCTGTGTAATGCACCATTTCCTCGCCTGTGGCATAGGAGTATGCCGTTGCGGCGCGAGCATAGAGAAGACGAAGATAGTCATAAACCTCTGTTACCGTGCCCACGGTAGAGCGCGGATTACGAGATGTTGTGCGCTGGTCGATACTGATAACAGGTGATAAGCCCGTTATCTTATCCACATCAGGACGTTGCATATTTTGCATAAAGCCGCGAGCATACGAGGAGAACGTGTCGATATACCGCCGCTGACCTTCAGCAAAGATTGTGTCGAAGGCGAGCGACGACTTGCCGCTACCCGACAGACCCGTTATCACCGTCAGACTATTTCGAGGTATGCGAACCGACACATTACGCAGGTTATTAACCCGCGCACCGCTAACTTCTATCCAACTCCGATTGTCCAAATTATACCCTGTTTAATTACGCAAAGTTACTACTTTCTTCTGACTTTTTTATGATTTTTTTAATTATTTTTGCAAAAAATTTTGTCGGTTGAAAAAAAAGCATTAATTTTGCAGTCGCTTTCGATTGGAAGTATGGTCCATTCGTCTATCGGTTAGGACGAGAGATTTTCATTCTCTAAAGAGCAGTTCGACTCTGCTATGGACTACACGGGTGATTATTTTTTAAGCAGTTACGCGCTGCTTGTCAATTAGGGTCGGCGGCATCCCATGAGGGTTGTGTGCTGTCGCAGACCAAAGCGAGAGTGTTACTGCTCGCATTTTTTTCGGTCAAAAAAGACCTTAATCATTAAAGTAGAATTATTAAATAAATTTTAAGATGGCAAATCATAAATCCTCTTTGAAGCGTATTCGTCAGACGGAGAAGAAGAATCTCCATAATCGTTATTACGCTAAGACCATGCGTAACTTCGTACGCGATTTAAGAAAGACCACCGACAAGGCTGAGGCTGCTGCAATGTTGCCGAAGGCAAGCCGGTTGCTCGATAAATTGGCTAATCGCAATATTATCCACCGCAACAAAGCAGCTAACCTGAAGTCTAAATTGGCAAAGTATGTCAATAAGTTGGGTTAAAAGAATGCTGTAGCGGGGAAGCGAAGCCCTTAGTATTATTAAAGTGGAGAACGTTCGGAGACGTTCTCCACTTTTTTTAGAATAGTGTCATCTGGCCATCATCGTCTGCGGGCAGGCTGTCTTTAGGCATTTCGGCAGAGATCTCTAAGGTAATGCCATCTAAGGGGTCAGAACTATTATCCGCATCCGAAGAGAGGCGATTATCATTTTCCGAGTTTTCCGGGTTTTCCGGGTTTTTCGGGCTTTCCGGATTTTTCGGGTTTTCCGGGCTTTCCGTGCTTTCCGGATTTTCCGGGCTTTCCGGGCTTTCCGGACTCGTTAAATCATTCTCCGCACTCTCCTCTTCAGCAATCGGTGGTTCGGGAGTTATATCCTCGAACGCAGCTACTTCAAACGTAGTAACTCTTTTGCCTCGAGCCGTGAAACCTTTCACGCCGATAAACTCTGCCATCTCGATTTTAAGCGGTTCGCGTGCGGTATCCGTGAAGCGAGCCTCAAATGCGGCATCGTCTCTATCCGAGAGTAGCACTAAGCGCGAGTCCGGATTACCCCCAAGCATATTCTGCTGCTTGAAAGAGGCGGTTAGCAGGAAGCGCTTGGCGTAATAATATCCCTGATCGGCATCCCAAAGAACAAGTGACCAAGTCTTATCTGTCTGATATTTTTCTATGCGAAGAATATTATCTTCGAAATGGGCAGTGATATCGAAAGTGGAGAGATAGAAATCGCCGTTCACAGTAATGACAAGGATATGGTCATCACTTTGGAACTCACCGAGATATGTGCCCATGCCATCGTAGTTGATACGAAGCACATCGGGGTCGAACCATACTTGTCGTCCGCCGAGAGTAGAAGCACCTTTTTGGCGAAGCGATACGGATTTTACGTCATATTTAGTCAGCACATTTCCCCTTGCCGTTCTGCTCTTAACGGCGAGTGTGGAGAAGTCCATAGTGTAATCGTCTTTCTTCAGGTGGAAGGCCGGTTTGAGTTGTATCCTTATCGTTTCTGCCTCTCCGTTGGGATTGGCGGTGAAATAAAGCACTCGTGAACCGGGTTTGCCTTGTGTCAAGTCGTACTCTTTATCGCGAGTTATGCCTGTTACGGCAAAGCGTTTCCAGAAGGTTGTTCCTTTCTTCCCGTCACGATACACGGCATTATATATAGTGCGCTCGTCTTGACGCTTAAAGACGGCAAGGTGCAGAATATCAGTGCCGACAAACAATTTATCTGCTACTCTTACTATCTTATATTTGCCATCGCGGTAGAAGATGATGATATCGTCAATATCAGAGCAGTCGAAGAGGTATTCATCTTTTTTGAGGGTAGTGCCGATGAATCCGTCATTGCGATTTATATACAGTTTCTCGTTTGCTTCTGCCACTGTTTTGGCATTGATAGTGGCGAAATTCCTTACTTCAGTTCGCCTCGGATAACGCTCACCATAGCGTTCTTTAAGCCCGGAGAACCAATCCATGGTGTATTCGGTCAGGTGGGTGAGGTTATAGGTGACGGTGTCAATCTTTTTCTTGAGGTCTTTGATTAGTTCGTCCGCCTTTTTCGAGTCAAAACGGGTGATACGAATCATCCGTATCTCAAAGAGTTTCTCTATATCTTCTCGCCTTACCTCTCGCAGCAGTTTGCTCTTCCACGGCTCAAGTGCTTTGTCCACAAAGCGAATTAGTTTTTCCTTGTCCGGCGCTTGTTCGTACCCCTCTTCCTTATATATTCTATTTTCGATGAATATGCGTTCTAAAGAAGTGAAGAACAGTTGCTCTTCCAGTTCGCCTTTGTGAATTTCCAATTCCCATTTGAGCAGCGACATGGTGTTGTCAACGGAGAGCCTAAGCAGGTCGCTGACATTGGTGAAGATCGGCTTTTTGTCCTTGATGACGCAGCAGTTGGGCGACACGGATAACTCGCAGTCGGTGAAAGCATAGAGAGCGTCGATAGCCTTATCGCTTGATACTCCGGGCTGAAGGGTAATAACGATATCGGCTTCTGCTGCGGTCAGGTCTTCAACCTTACGGATCTTAATCTTCCCTCGCTGATTGGCTTTCAGTATTGACTCTATCAGTTTGGGCACGGTTGTGCCGAAGGGGATCTCAGTTATCTCTAATGTTTTAGAGTCGATCTTAGATATCTTGGCGCGGATTTTCACTATTCCGCCTCTTTCTCCATCGTTGTAGCGCGACACATCAATGCTGCCTCCTGTGGGGAAGTCGGGATAGAGAGTGAACGCCTCTTGCTTTAGATAAGCGAGCGCAGCATCGCATAACTCACAGAAATTATGCGGAAGGACTTTTGAATTGAGTCCGACGGCGATACCTTCTACGCCTTGCGCGAGCAGAAGAGGAAATTTGACGGGAAGGTTAACCGGCTCGTTTTTCCGCCCGTCGTACGACTTCATCCAGTGCGTAGTTTTGGCATTGAAGACCGTTTCGAGTGCGAACTTAGAGAGCCTTGCTTCAATATATCGCGGTGCGGCAGCACCGTCACCCGTGAGGATGTTGCCCCAGTTTCCTTGGCAGTCAATGAGGAGATCTTTTTGCCCGAGTCCTACAAGCGCATCGCCGATAGAAGCATCGCCGTGAGGGTGATATTGCATCGTCTGCCCGACGATGTTCGCTACTTTGTTGTACTTGCCGTCGTCCACACACTTCATTGCGTGGAGTATGCGCCTCTGTACGGGCTTTAGGCCATCGTATATATTAGGAACGGCACGCTCTAAAATGACATAAGAGGCATAGTCGAGAAACCAATCTTGATACATCCCCGTCAGGTGATACCTGACGGAATCGCTTTGTATCCCTGCTTGCGGTTTATACGACGAATGCTGTACAGGTTCGTCCTGCACAGCATCTTCCACCATATTATTTCCCTCAACGATATCTGCCATTATTAGACTGCGTTGCCGGTTTACTCGATATACTTATTGATAATAATATATCCTAATATGCCGACTACCTCTAATATCATAGATGCTACTAAGAGACTGTTAGTAGGGGTGGCAAAATAATAAACGCAAAGGCATAAAACGCCGCAGAGCACAAGAATAATACCTGAGTATTGTAGCAATGTTTTCATAGATAGATAATTTTTTTGCAAAGGTAATAAAAAAAATCAACTACAACAAAATATTTATTAGATTTTTTTTTTAGTGCAGGCAAAGTGGAAAAGGTTTAATTTTTTTGTATAACTTTGCAATACATGCATTTTTGACTTATGAAAATTCTTTTGGCATCGAAGAGTCCGCGCCGCAGAGAGTTGTTAGCCGGCTTGGATATTCCGTATTCTATTGTTGATATTGAGGCCGATGAGACCTACCCCTCATATTTGCGAGAGGGCGATATACCCCTGTATATTGCTCGTCTCAAATCTCATGCGTATAGTGCGCCGCTTTTGCAGGACGAAGTGCTTTTAACGGCAGACACCATTGTTTGGATAGAGGGCGAGGTGCTTGGCAAGCCGAAGGATGAAGAGGATGCTTGTCGTATGCTCAAAAGGCTGTCGGGGAACACGCATCAGGTATATACGGGAGTGTGCTTGAGGACAAAAGATGAAGAGCGGTCGTTCGTCAGTCGTTCGGATGTCACTTTTCGCCAACTATCAGATGATGATATTCTCCATTATGTGAAGAAATACCGGCCTCTTGACAAAGCAGGAGCATACGGGGTGCAGGAATGGATAGGTTATGTCGGCTGCGTCAGTTTGAAAGGGTCGTTTTATAATGTTATGGGTCTGCCTACGGCAGCATTGTATGAGGCACTTAGTGAGTTGAGAGGTTAGGCGTGAATGTGTGTTTGTGTGTGAGACTTAGATAGAAAAATGAAGTTAAATGAAGATAGTAATTTTAGGCACGGCGTATCCGTATAGAGGCGGAGGTATTGCAACATATAACGAGAGGTTAGCCCGCCAATTTATGGCGGAGGGGCATGATGTGGAGATAGTGACTTTTACATTACAATATCCCGATTTCCTCTTTCCCGGTAAGACGCAATATTCTGACGAACCTGCTCCGGCAGACTTGAAGATAACGCGAATGATGAGTTCCGTCAATCCTTTTTCGTGGATAAAGACCGGCAGAGCCATTCGTAAGATGCAGCCTGATTTGATGGTTGTAAAATTCTGGATACCTCTTATGGCTCCCTGCTTGGGAACGATATCAAGAATAGTTAAAAGAGCCGGTGCTAAGGGCAAAGGGACGAAGGGCAAGGAACGAAAGCAGACTGAGGTTGTGTCAATCTTAGATAACGTTATACCTCACGAAAAGCGTCCGCTTGACAAGTTGTTGGTTCGTTATTTCGTAAACAGCATCGACCGCTTTGTCGCTATGTCAGACAGCGTGTTGTCTGACCTCAGACTATTTACCAAAGATAAACCTGCCGTTTTGTCGCCGCACCCCTTGTACGATAATTTCGGGGAACCCATGCCTCGTAGCAAGGCAAGGCGGAGGCTTGCCATCCCCGATAATCAGATAGTGCTGCTCTTTTTCGGTTTTATACGCGACTACAAAGGTCTTGACCTGCTGATGCAAGCATACGCCGACCCGAGGATTGATAAGACGAAAGTCCGACTCGTCGTGGCAGGGGAGTTCTATAATAATGAAAAGAAATATAAAGATTTAGAAGAACAATTAGGTCTGCGGGAAAAGATTGATTGGCGTGACTCGTTTATTCCTAATTCGGAGGTGAGAGATTATTTTTGCGCTGCGGACCTTATTGTTCAGCCGTATAAATCGGCAACGCAAAGCGGCGTTACACAAGTGGCGTATCATTTTTGCAAGCCGATGTTAGTTACTAATGTAGGCGGGTTGGCTGAGATAGTACCTGACGGTAAGGTGGGGTATGTGGTAGAAGTGGATGCAAAGCAGGTGGCGGATGCTATTTCGGACTTCGTCAGTAGAGGCGATGTTGACTGCTTTCAAAGCGGCATATTAGAAGAAAAGAAGAAATATGATTGGGCAAGGATGAGCGCAGCGGTAAGAGGAAAAGACAAGGTATAAAGTACGATGTACGAAGGAGATGTTATCCACAGCCAATTGAACAAGGGCGATAATGTAAGATAGATATGTCATTCTTGGCAGAAATAGCGCAAATGTATGCAGGGGCGGATAACCTGCACCGATATACATTTGTTTTTCCCAATCATCGAGCGGGGATATTCTTTCGTAAGGCACTTGCTGAAAATATCAGCAAGCCCGTTTTTGCCCCTCGGACGATAACTATTACCGAATGTTTTGAACTTTTTAGCGATTTAGAAACAGCAGACAATCTGACACTTATTTTTGAGTTGTACAAGGAGTATAAACGATTGGCAGAGAGTCATGAGTTTAACCCGACCGGCGACAAGACTTTTGTTGATACCTTAGATACCTTTATCAGCAAAGGAAGAATGCTCGTCAGCGATTTCTCGGAGGTGGATAAGTATTTGGTGGATAATGTCAGCTCGCTATTCCAAACGATTCACGATTTGCACGATATTGACACCGGTTTCTCTTTCCTCAGTGAAGAGCAGAAAGCGTTTCTTCGTCGTTTCTGGTCAGACTATTGGTTGTCGGCAGAAAAGCATACCGACAATTCCCTTTTCCATGCCTCTTTTGTGAGGTTGTGGTCATTGTTGAGTCCGTTGTATGAGAATTTTCGTGCGAGGTTGCGCTCCAAAGGACTTGCGTATGAGGGTATGTTGCAAAGAGAGGTGGCGGAGAGTGGAATATCTCAAAAAGATACGCATTTCGTCTTTATAGGCTTTAATGCTTTGACGCCGGCAGAACGCAAGCTGATGCTTATGCTCAAAGACGCGGGCAAAGCGGACTTCTTTTTCGACTATTCCGACCCGCTTCTTTCCCGAAAAGATAATAGAGCATCGCTTTTTGTTGAGGACAATCTGAGAGACTTCCGTGTTTCGATGCCCGAGAGTGCGCCGCTCCGCTCTAATACGCCGAAGATAAGGTGGATAAAAGTGCCGTCGGATGTGGGGCAGACATACGAGGTACACAGAATAGTAAAAGATATTGTTAGTGACGATGCGAATGCAGACTTGGTAAAGACGGCTGTCGTACTGCCCGATGAACATTTGCTTATTCCGCTCCTGAGATCTATTCCCGAAGATGTGAAGACGATAAATGTGTCGATGGGCTATCCTCTGTCGGCTACGGCATTATGGGCACTGATAGAAAATCTATTCAGGATGCAAAGCAGTTACCGTCGCGGCAGTTTCTATTATCGAGATCTATTGTCCGTATTGCGGCATCCGTTGATAGGCGAGTTACTCGGTCAGCAGCAGAATAATGCAGGAGATGGTTCTACTAAGACGGCGGACGCGTTGCAACAGTTTGTTGTCAGGAGCAAACGCCTGTTTATCAGCAAGAATAGTCTTGCTACGAATGAGGCGGCAAAGATTCTTTTTGCTCATCCTGAGAATGCTATAGAGATGACTGATTATTTGCAGTCGGTATTGACGGCACTTGCTCCCGACGGGGAGGTCGTAAGCGATGCGCAGTGGCAGATGCAAACGACTTGCAATACCTTGCGTCAGGCTCTTGTCCGCCATGAAGATATATGTGCGGATATGGGGATACTGACGCTCTTTACTCTGCTGAAGATGCAATTGAGCGATGCTGCCATTCCTTTTGTGGGCGAGCCGTTGCAAGGGTTACAGGTGTTGGGCGTATTGGAAACGAGAGCCATCGACTTTGATAATATAATTATAACCTCGTTTAATGATGACCTCTACCCGGGCGGAGGAAGGCAGAATAGCTATATACCTTATTCTATAAGGAGGGCGTTCTCGCTGCCGACACCCGAAAGGCAAGATGCCATATTCGCCTATAATTTCTACCGCATGCTCTCGCATGCTAAAAATGTGTGGTTCATTACTAATACCACATCCGATGATAAAAACACGGGCGAGCCTTCAAGGTATCTCAATCAACTGAGATATCAGTTCGAAGTGGAGATAGAGGAGGAACATGTGGTCTTTCAGCCTCAATCAACGGAGGGATATAAGGATGTTATAGAGAAGACGGCGGATATAATGGCGATACTTGAAAAGAAAATATGCGAAGATGGTATATCACCTTCCGCTATCAATTCGTATTTCCGCTGCCCGCAGATCTTTTACTTCCAATATGTAAAGGGATTAAGAGAGACAGAGGAATTAGACGATGATACGGCTGCCAATGCGTTCGGAACATGGTTTCACGCCATCATGGAATATCTTTATACCAAACCGAACAAAGGAGGGGCGGAAAGAGAAAGTGAAGATAATGCAGGAAATGTAATAACAGCTGATATTATTAATAATATATTAGAGAATTTAGATTCAATATTGGATAATCTCGCCTTGCTTGACCCTGTGCGGCACGACCGTTTGCTGATGAATGTACTGAAGAAATATGCGGCAAACCTATTGAAATTCGATCTTAAGTTTGTGCCGTTTGAGATAAAAGGATTAGAGAAAAAAACGGAGAAGCGGCTGAGGTTATCAAACGGAAAGACTGCTATTCTGAAAGGTACGATAGATCGCATTGATCGTCCTTTGAACAGCGGCACGACGATTCGCGTGGCAGACTATAAAACAGGTAAAAGCGAAAACGAATATAAGTCGATAGAGGATTTGTTCAAGCCTACATTCGACCGCAATGGTTATGCCTTGCAAACATTATTCTATTGCTACCTGTGCGAGGAATTTGCGAAAGAGGGTATGGCGATTGAACCTCACCTTTTCAGTGTAAGGTCGCTGTCGGCAGATGCTTCTCATAATACGCTTGTGAGAGAGAAGGGGAAAGACTGTTTTTCGTGGGATGAAGTCAGAAACGACTATATGTATGCTCTTGATAACTTCATCGTCAATGAACTGCTCTGTGAGAGCATACCATTTGTAAAAACTGAAGAAAAGAATAGAGCCCGCCGGTGTAAAGATTGTGCGTATAAAGATCTCTGTGGTGAGTGATTTTATTTTTTAATTTTTAATTTCTCAACCCACCAAACCCATAGGAGGAACATCATACCGTAGAACAAATATTTGAACACATATTCGTGCCAGAAAGAGAACATCTGAGGGTGGAACTCACATAGAAGATTTATGCAGCAGATGCGAATGATATTAAAGGCATGAATGGCAAACCACCCAAGAGGTATAAACCATAGTTTGCGTTTCTGTAATCCTCTTGCAAAAAGCATGATGACGAGCCAGATGAACGCTTGCTTGATAGGAGTGCAACTCCACACTATTCTTACCCCGAACCCGGAGTCAAAGCGGATATTATACGGGGGAAAATAATGCACTGTATCGCGAACTACTGACAGATATTTGTAGCAAGCGCGGGCGATATATTCGGCATAATAGGCGAAAGGAGCGGTAACATCTAAACCTAAAAAACTGACCTCACCCATCTCCTCGTCACCTGAGATAGTCAGTTTCCATAGTATATTTGCACCAAAAAGGCAAACTACAAATAGCAGTACATCTATGTATGGTGTCACTGCTGTTTTTATTTTATTGAAGTTTCCCATGTGTTCTTTGTCTCTCCTTTTATCGCAGTCGGCTGCTAACCTATATTCTCGTTTTGGCGTAGGGTACTGCATCGAGCGGGCAGAAGTCTTCGCGGAGGAATTTATAGTATCCTGCCTCGGCAATCATAGCGGCGTTGTCGGTTGTGAAGGCGAAAGGCGGAATAAACACTTCTGCACCGTATTTGTTACCATAATCCACGAACGCCTGCCTTAAACCGCTGTTGGCACTCACTCCGCCTGCCACTGCGACTCGCTTTATTCCCAAATCTTTTGCGGCAAGGCGTAGTTTAGTCATCAGTACTTCAATGACGGTTGCCTGAATTGAGGCACAAAGGTCCTCTTTGAGGTTAGGCGTCAGTTCGAGAAGTTGTTCGACAGAGTCTAAATGCTGCTCGCGGAGCATATCTCGAATAGTATATAGAAACGATGTCTTTAAGCCGGAAAAGGAGTAGTCGTAGGCGGGAATATTAGGCTTGGCAAAATGAAAGGCAGCGGGGTTGCCTTGCTTCGCAAGTTTATCTATCCATGGTCCGCCCGGGTAGGGCAGTCCCAAAACTTTCGCACATTTATCGAACGCTTCGCCGGCGGCATCGTCAATCGTTTGACCGACAATTTCCATATCGTGCGGGCTGCGCACCACCACAAGTTGAGAGTTGCCGCCGCTTACGAGCAAACAAAGGAAGGGGAAATCGGGGTGACGCAAAGGCAGGTCGGCAAGGGTAAGTCCTCTTATATAACCTTTTTCAACCATCTCGGGCGAAGGCTCAACGAAATGCGCCATTATATGCCCTTGCAGGTGGTTAACTTCTATCAGTGCGCAGGCGGCTTGCCTGCGGGATATTACTAATCCTTTGGCGAACGAGGTGCCGACGAGGAGCGAACCGAGTAGTCCGGGACCACGAGTAACGGCTACGGCACTTATCTCTTCTCTCTCTATTTCAGCACGACGGAGAGCGGTATCTATTACGGGTACTATATTCAACTGATGTGCGCGACTCGCTAATTCGGGAACAACGCCGCCGTACTCTTCGTGAACAGATTGCGAGGCGGTAACATTAGAGAGTAATAACCCGTCTGCTATAACGGCAGCAGAGGTGTCATCGCAAGATGACTCTATGCCTAATATAATATTGCGTGATGACATGTTAGAGTGAGAGTGATAACAGCCCGCGTAATATGCGGGACGATGATGCGTAAAGTCGCAAAGATGATCTTTTATCTTTTTCGCTGCAAAGTTAAGCATTTTTTTGCATATCTCAAAAAAAACCGCTAACTTTGCAACCATATCACTTTGTCATAGTACTTTGTACATGGTACTCGGCTACTTGGTCATTTATAACGATGTTTTTCTATTTTTTATTCCTATATATTGCTTCCCTCTTTAATGCTAAGGCGCGATTACTTGTGCGTGGGCAGCGTGCCACGATTACTGCTATAAGGAAAGGTGAGAGAGATTTCGCCGCCTTGCATGGTTGTGTGTGGTTTCATGCTGCATCGGTGGGCGAGTTTGAGCAGGCAAGACCTCTCATTGAGCGTCTGAAAAGAGAAAAACCGCAGAGGAAAATCGTGGTGACATTCTTTTCTCCGTCAGGTTATGAGATGCGAAAGAGCTATTCGCTTGCTGATGGCGTTTTCTACCTGCCTTTTGCGACTCGCCGTAATGCTCGGATATTTGTAAGTGCACTGAAGCCGTCAGCCGCCATTTTCGTTAAATATGAATATTGGAAAGCATATATGAGCGAGTTGAAGATGCAGGATATTCCTATTTATATCATTGATGCCATCTATCGCCCTGAGCAATTGTTCTTCCGTTGGTGGGGGAAGTGGTATCTGAACTATCTCAAATATTTCACAACTCTTTTTGTTCAGGATGCGAGGTCGAAACAACTGCTTGAGCAGCATAATATTACTAATGTTGTTGTGGCGGGTGATACTCGTTTCGACAGGGTGTTAGAGATCTGCAAAAATCCTAAAACGATAGAGCCTGTTACATGGTTTATAAACGCTGATTCTGCTCAAAAAGTCATTGTTGCCGGCAGCACTTGGATGCCGGACGAGAAGTTGCTGTACCGATATATGTGTACTCACGAAAATGTGAAACTTGTGCTTGTTCCTCACGAACTGACGACAGAACATTTAAACGGCATTTTTAATCTGTTTGAAGGGCGTTTTATGCGGTATAGTGAGGCGACGGAGCAGAATATGCATTTCTGCAGGGTATTGCTTATCGATACGGTGGGGCTGCTCTCTTCACTCTATCGTTATGCTGCGGTGGGTTATGTAGGCGGAGGGTTCGGAGACGGTATTCATAATACGATAGAGGCGGCTACCTTCGGCATACCCGTTTTGTTCGGTCCTAACCATAATAAGTTCCGTGAGGCGAAGCAGATGCTCGATTGTGGTGCTGCCTACACTTTCCGAAGTTACGAGCAGTTTGAAAAGGCAATGGATAACGCCTTGCAGCATAGCGAGGAATATGGCAAAAGAGCTAAACAATATGTAGAGTCGGAGTTGGGCGCAACCGACAATATTCTACGCATACTGAATATATAAAAAACCGATATAATATACGTTGAATCGACTGAAAAAATAAACTGATATGAAACCCTCAATTCCAAAAGGTACTCGTGATTTTCTGCCTGAGCAGATGTCGCGGAGAAACTATATTTTCGATACTATAAAAGATGTTTTTCTGCTGTATGGTTTTGAGCAGATTGAGACTCCCGCCATGGAGACTATGCAAACCCTGATGGGCAAGTATGGTGAGGAGGGCGATAAACTGCTTTTCCGTATTCAAAATAGCGGGGAGAAGGCATCAGAGGCACCCGAAAAGGGACTTCGCTACGATCTTACAGTACCTTTTGCACGATTGGTAGCGCAATATCGCAACGATATTCATTTCCCTTTCAAACGCTTTCAGATACAACCCGTTTGGCGTGCTGACAGACCTCAGAAAGGCAGATATCGTGAGTTTTATCAGTGTGATGTGGATATCATCGGCACTAATTCGCTGATAGCTGAGATGGAACTGATTCATATAGTTGAGGATGTGTATCATCGTTTCGGTATCAATGTTGTTCTTAAACTGAATAACCGCAAGATTCTTGCGGGTATAGCAGAATATATAGGCGAGCCGAACAGGTTGATTGATATCACCACTGCTATCGATAAGACGGATAAGATTGGAGAGGAGAAGGTCAATGCGGAACTGATAGAAAGAGGCTTGTCGGAAAGTGCTGTTCAGTGCCTTCAACCGATACTCCGACTAAGCGGCTCAAATAGAAGTAAACTATGCAAACTGAGAGAGTTACTTGCAGGTAGTCAGACGGGTTTGCAGGGTGTTCAGGAAACGGAGGAAATTTTCGACCTGTGCGATGCGTCAGGCGCAGACCTGAATATTGAGCTTGACCTTACTCTTGCTCGCGGTTTGAATTACTATACCGGTGCTATCTTTGAAGTGAAAGCCCTTGATGTGGAGATGGGTAGCATAACGGGTGGCGGTCGCTACGACAACCTTACAGGGGTGTTTGGAATGTCGGGTGTGTCGGGCGTGGGCATATCGTTCGGGGCAGACCGTATATACGATGTTCTCACAGAGTTAGACCTGTTCCCCGCTGACAGTCTTAAGGGTACGCAGGTGCTTTTTGCTTCTTTCGGCGAAGAGGAACTGAAATATGCGCTATCGTGTGCAGCAAGTGTGCGAGCAAATGGGATACGAACGGAGGTATATCCGGAACCCGCTAAGATAAAGAAGCAGATGGCTTACGCAGACGCGAAGCATATACCTTTTGTTGCTATAGTAGGCTCAGAAGAGATACAAAACAACACAGTAACGCTCAAAAATATGATCACCGGTGAGCAACGGCAATTGCCGCTGCAACAACTTGTGGAAACACTAAAATCGTAATTTATGAAAGACACTCGCAAAGAATATGAAGATGTTATCGGCGCATGCCGCCGCATCTATACTCTCAAGATGAAAGATTACGGGCCGTCATGGCGTGTGATGCGCCCGCAAACCGTTAATGACCAACTCTTTATTAAGGCGAAGCGTATCCGCACGATAGAGACGACGGGAGTGAACCTCGTCGGCGAAGATGTGAGGGGCGAGTTGATGGCAATAATCAATTATAGCGTTATCGGTATTATTCAACTGCGTCAAGGCTATGCCGACAGTACTGATATGACAACAGAGCGGGCAACGGAGCTGTATGACGAATATACGCAGGAAGCCTTAAATCTTATGCTTCGCAAGAACCATGACTACGGAGAAGCATGGCGAGATATGTTCTCTTCGTCGCTCACGGATATTATTCTTACGAAGATAAATCGCAACAAGCAGATTGCTGCCAACGATGGTCGCACTCTTATATCCGCAGGAGCATTAGACAACTACTTTGATATGCTTAATTACGCTGTTTTCTATCTTATTCAACTGAACGAAAATGAAGAATAACACTCCTTTACATATCGTAGGTTCTATAAGTAGAACACTACTCGGCTTGACCTTTATCTTTTCCGGATTAGTGAAAGCCCTTGACCCGCTTGGAACTACTTATAAGATTGAAGATTATCTTGGTGCTTTCGGCGGATTTATGGAAGTGCTCACCCCGCTTGCTGAGGTTGCGGCATGGGGACTGATTGCCTTTGAGTTCACATTGGGCGTAGCATTGCTGCTGAATATCAAGACCAATATATCATCTTGGATAGCGTGCCTGATGATGGTGGTGATGACTCCGCTAACGCTCTGGATTGCGCTTACTAATCCCGTTACCGACTGCGGTTGCTTCGGCGATGCGATAGTACTTTCGAATTGGGCAACTTTTTGGAAGAATATTGTGCTGCTTGCGCTTGTAGTACTTCTCTTGCTTACAAAGAAATATATTCCGCAGACCTTTGTCCCGTTTGCCGAACTCGGTTTTACTTTATTAGCTCTTGTTCTCGTCTTTTCTCTGATGACATACACTCGTCTGCATCTGCCGCTCGTTGATTTCAGACCATATAAGATTGGCAATAATATAGCAGAACTGATGGAGATACCCGACGATGCGCCGACCGATGTCTATGATATCCGTCTTATCTATGAGCGAGACGGAGTGCAGCAAGAGTTTACGTTGCAAGACTATCCTAAAAACGATTCTTTGTGGACTTTTGTTGACCAGCGGTCGATTCTTATTTCGAAGGGTTACGAGCCGCCTGTGCATGATTTTGTGATTACCGACGAAGATTTTGAGGATATAACCTACGATATTCTCGAAGATAATGGTCCCGTTGTGCTCGCTGTGCTTTACAAAGTGGAAAAGACTAATCTTAAGCAGGCAAAGAGACTTAATAAAATGGCGGAAGAGGCAGAGCGGGAAGGGCGAGCTTTTTATCTCTTGACAGGTAGCGGTGAGAACGAAACGGAGTGCTTCAAGCAGGAATTAGGATATGAATATCCCGTCTATAGTTGCGACCCCGTAACACTGAAGACTATAGTAAGAGCGAACCCGGGAATAGTGGTACTCGAAAGAGGAGTGGTGATAGATAAGTATAACCTCAGAAACAGGCGAGATATTTATTCTCGGCAGTGCTTGCACTGATGACCGATTGGAAATAAAGGATGTTATTTTGGACGATGTTGCGCATCGTCCTTTTTTTTGATAATTCCGAATTAGCAAAACGAAAAAAGTTGCGGTATTTTGTTCTATTTTTTTTATTTTCTTGCATAAAGAGTTGAAAACGTCAGAAAAAAACAGTAAATTTGCATGCAATTTTGCGTGCAGGTGTACGCATAGCGCGTACATACGCGTAAATTGCAGAAAAATGAACACTAAAACCTCAGAAATATGAAAAGAATCAGCTACATCATTATTACATTATGCTTTTTGACTCTTAATGTGAAGAGTGCTATGGGCATTACCGTGTCGCTTAACTATTCCGGTTTGAGTTTAGAGGCAACAACTCCGACATTAGGCGGAGCAGGCGACTATGCCTCGGGTACGGATGTGGTTATCTACGCACAAGATAGGGTTAAGGTTAACGGCTTGGCTGCATTGACGAAGGAGTATTTTGTGCAATGGAGTGATGGTAGTACCGAGAACCCGCGTACTCTCTCGTCTATCAGCGCGAATGTGAATCTGAAGGCAGAGTATCGTGCGTTTGCTAAACATACTGCAATACTTGATACCATTAATAAAGGCGAGACCTTCACCTTTGATAATGCTTCAGATAAATTTGATGATGCGAACTTTGGCGATAATGATGTAAGGCGTCATTTTGCCGTCTATAACGGCAATAAATTGACGAAGGCAACCAGTTATACAGAGATGGTGACTTATGCGCAAGATCCGACCACTCTTGTTGATACTCTCTACACATGGACTCTGCGTGTGTTTACCCCGGGTGAGTATATTGTGTATTACGTGGATGATGAGAATGGTAGTGATAGCAATAATGGTAAGTCATGGGCGAAGGCTGTTAAGACTATTGCTAAAGGTGTAACGCTTGCCAATTCGGCTCACACCACCAATGGTCAGCAGAACCAGGTGTGGGTAAAGGAAGGTACTTATACCGCCGCAACAGGTGAATATGTCTTCCGAATGTATAATTATGTGTCTATCTATGGCGGTTTTGCGGGAACGGAGGAAGACCTCTCTGACCGTACTATGTCGAGCGGCGATCCTTGGGACTTCGAGCATGTTACCATAATAGACGGTAAGAACACTCGCCGTTGCGTAGATTATTATAGCGTTGCCGGTAATAACCTTGCTATTTTGGAGGGTGTAACTCTTCAGAATGGTCTGACAGAGAAGACGAGTAAGGGCGCAGGTGTCTCGCTGCGTGGTAACTCTCAGTTGCTTAATTGCGTTGTTAGTAACAATGTGAGTGAGACGACTATGGCAGCGGGCGTATATTCCATCGGTGTAATTGTGGCGGGCGAGCGGCTAAGTCCGACGATTGACGGCTGCTATATACACGACAACACTCTGACCTCTTCTACTGCAGCCGTTATGGGTGCAGGTGTATATTCCGCTAATTACGGATTGACAATCAACGCCTCAAAAGTGGAGCATAATGTGCTGGAGTCGGAATATACGACAGCCAATGGCGCGGGCGTATATGTTGCAGCAGGTGGTATAACGCTGCAGGGTGGAACGGAGATAAGCAAGAATGTGGCGAAAGCAGAAACGGCAGCCAATGGTGCCGGTATGTATGTAAAAGCAGGCATTGTGGATATTTCAGACACTCGTTTCTATGGTGATACTATTCGGGCAACTACTACGGCATACGGTGCCGGTATGTATTTAGCCACAGGTGGTGGCTCAATCCTTTCTTCTACCTTCGAGGGTAATGAATCCAATGCAGGAACGATTGCGTACGGAGGTGGTGCTTATATAAAAGAGGCTCCCCCTACAATTGAGAGTGTGGAGTTCAAAGCCAATGTTCTCAATCCGGCAACCGGTGCTGCTGCGGGTGCAGGTGTGTATGTCAGTACAGGTCCTGTAACTCTCAATGATGTTACATTCGGAGGCGAGACACCGGCAGATGGTAATGTTATTAATGGTGTTACTGCTGCAAATGGTGCAGGACTCTATGTCTATGCCGCTGGTGCAACTCTCAATGATGTTATTGCAAAGAACAATCGTTCGACGGCTTCTACCACCGGTTCCGGTGCGGGCGCTTATATAAAAGGTGGGGCAATAGTCAACGGAGGGCGATTCAACAGTAACTCTATTACCTCATCTTCTGCACCTACGGATCCTCTGACTACAGCGGTTAAGGTAGTAGGTTATGGTGCCGGATTATATGTGTCGGGTAATGCTGATATTGATGGTGCTGTCTTTGCCGACAATAGTATGTCTGTAACGGCTGATGCTTCACTTACAACCAATGCGGCGGCAACGGCAAGTGCTACTGCTTACGGTGCCGGTCTCTACTTGACAGGTGGTGTGTATAACCTTGACAATGTAGAGGTCAGCAGGAATACCCTCTCGTCTTCGGCAGCGGTAGTATCGTCAGCATCGTGCAAGGCTCCCGCATACGGTGCAGGTGCGTATATATCAGGCGGTTTGACAGCAGACGGCTGTGTTTTTAGTGAGAACGAGATAACTAATGGTATAACCATCTATGGCGTCGGCTTATATTCTTTAACCGCAGCTACCTCATCTGCTACGAAGACGCAGACATTTAGCGAATGTTCGTTTGTAGATAATACTATAAGTTTGGCTGAGAAGGCTATTTATGGTGTAGGTGGTTATATAAGTGCAGGTCAGGCCGGTGCGAGTATTACGATAGACGATGCTGTCGTGAGCGGTAACACTGCGTCTGTGAAGACCTTATATGGTGGCGGTTTGGCACTGAATGCCGTAGCCGGCGCATCTAATACTGTTAATAGAGGTCGCTTCTTTGATAATCAGTTTGGAAGCACCTCTGGTTCACTATTTGGTATTGCACTGTATGGGGCGAAGGCGGTGCCGGATGTGGTACATGTATATAACTCGCTATTCTACAATAATACTTCTAATAAGTCAACCGGTAACTATACTATCTATACCGGTGCGGGTAATATTGTTAACAACACCTTATATAACAATGCAGGCGGTATGTATCTCTATTCAGGTACCGCATCATCGCTTGTTGCCAATAATATCGTCAAGATGACGAAGGGTGGCAAGTGGCTGACCGGAAAAGAACTGACGGGCTTGCCGGTACACCATAATTATATGACCGGAACACTCCCTACTGCTGAATTGTTTGATATTACGGGGGATAATCATGTAATATCTCAATCGGATGCAAAGAACTTTATGTCGGTTGACCCGTCGTCGGAAGAGTTCCTCCACCTGAGAGGGGCTTCTGAGTTTATCGATCAAGGTTATGATGCTTCTTCAATAACCGAGATGGGCAATGACTTTAACGGCGAGTCGCGTCCTGCTTCGTTTGGTGGTGCCGGTGTTTATGATATCGGTGCATTCGAGTATAATGGTATGCTTGTTGAGATTGGGGTGGATGCCTCGACTCCTTGGGGTAAGGCGGTATTGGCAGACGGCTTATCTTGCGATCCTCGTGACCCGGAAGAGACATCAACTGCCGTTAATGATGGAGAGGATGTATATTTCGTTGCTATACCGAACTACGGTTATGAGTTCGTGGAGTGGAGCAATGGTTTGACAGATGCGTGCAGTTCAATAACTGTTGAGGGTGATACTTCTGTAGAGGCTATCTTCGATACGATAGTTTCGGTTGTTAAGATAGGCACCAAAGCTCTGCCTGCGTCGGGTTCGTATAGGTATGATATTGTTCGTGCCGGTTCGAGTACAGTGCTTTCTACACTGTTATTTGAAGAGGTCGGCAACTATGAGGTGTTCACCTCGGGTGATGATGTGTCTGCCTTCCCGAAAACTCAAAAGTTATCGTATGTAGCAACTGCTCTTGAGGCGAAGAATGGTTCAACGGACTCTCTTGTAACAGTTCTGCTTATGGTATATCCCGAATATGAGATTGAAGAGGATAAAAGATACACCTGTTCCGGTACCTATAATTGGGAAGGACACACTTCAGGGGATAAGGGTTCGGTTGAGCATAATATCTATATTGATGATGTTTCTGCAACAAGTATTGATGTTTCTTCTGGAAGAGAAGGTGATGAGTTTGAAATAGAAGATAGAATGAAGACCATAGCCGGCTTCGACTCTATCCATACCTTTACTTTGGAGATAGATGGAGTAGGAAACCATACAAGCGAGTGGGCTGAGGTGGAAATCTATGGTGCCGCCTACGGGTTTACCGGTGTTCATCCTAAGACGGGTGTCACTTGGTCGGATGCCTATTTTGGTCTGAAGGCCGGTAAGGAGTATGAATGGGAGCACACGCTTGAGAATGCCACAGATGGTGGTTGTGATAGTGTATCGCGTGTGCGTGTGACAGTTAAGCGTTATGAGAGTTTCAAGCACGAAGAAGATCCGGAGGCGGGTTATCTGCAAGTAACAGATTGGACTCGCAGCAATTTCACCGTTATGCTCGGTAATCAAGCTTTGACGGCGGCAACGAATGCGAGATTGTATGTTAATAATCTCAATACTATTTCGACGAGTGTGCCTAATGACGATCAGACGATGACTGCTGCCTACCCGTATAATACGGGCGACTCTATCTGCCTGATGCTTCGCGATGTAAGCAAGACGAGCGGTTCGTATGCGCATGGTGATACGCTTACAGTACAATATGTGCGCATACCTTATATATTAAAGGACGATGGTCTCTCATCTACCTTGACTTCTAACGATGAGATATATGTGGTGGATAACAGTACAGGCACTATCATTGCTAATGCTACCGTTAGAAAGGTAACGATAGGCTCGGGTGCTAAACTTGTTGTCAGTGCAGGTTATACACTAAAGACTGATACACTTATTATCAAAAGTAAGAATGATGCCAATGGTAGCTTAGAGTTAGGCACGGGAGCATCCATAAAGCCAAATGCGAACTCTAAAGTGAGAGTTGTATATTCGAAGCGAGTTACGGATAAGTCTCGCAACTGGCTGATGTCGTTGCCGTATAACTGTTCGTTTGCCGATATAGGAACGACCCTCCATCCTACCACTGTCCCAAAGCAGAAGCAGATGCTCTTTAAGTATTACGACAGTGAGGGTAGAGCCGGTCTTGATCAAAGTAAGGCAGTTGTGGCAGGTGTGGTTCAATACGACTATGTTAATGCCGAGACATGGAAAGAGGTTGAAAGCAATAGGGAATCGCCGACTACAACCGTCAATGCTCATCATGGTTATGAGATAGGGACAAACACGAAGTATTATCGTGAGTATCTCTTCCCCACGGAAGTAGATGTAATTGCTCCGTCTGCGACACCGGTTGAACTTGCACTCGACTCGTTTATCAATCGTAATGCATGGAATAACCACTGGGGGTGGAACTTCGTTGGTCTGCCGACATTCGCTGCCAAGGCAGAGGGCGTGAAGGTTCCTTATCAGAAGAAATGTTTTGATGGCACTCTCGGTACTTTGGTTGAAGACCTTAAGGTAACGATGCAGGCTTCTGATGGTACTTGGTCGGAGCAGGTAGAGGCGGCTGAAGTGGAGATACTGCCGTTCAGTGCGTTCTTCGTTCAGGTTGACTCAGGTGGCAGTGCTTCGTTCGGCACAATGCCTGTTGCCTCCGCTCCGCTGAGAACCCGCGATACGGGAAGTATGGCGACGATGCGTGTCAGACTGTCGCTTGCAGATGCTATCTTGCCTATGGAAACTATTATCGATGAGAATGGTGATGAGGTTGAGGTAGAAGGTGCTCCGCTTGCTGATAAGACGACGATTGATATCAACGATAAGTTCACCGCCGGTTATGACCTTATGTATGACCTCGAGAAGAATATGAGTGCCGATGCTCGTCCGCAGGTTTATACTATAGCCGCAAAGGGTAATATGGTCTTCAATGCTATACCGGAAGCACAGGCGGCACAGATGATACCTGTCGGTGCCATCTTCCGCCACGATGGTGAGCATATTCTCTCTCTCAAGGGCGAGCCGAGCAGCGGTATAGAGGCAGTATATCTCTATGATGCAGAAACGCAACAGACGACCGACTTGATGCAAAGTGAGTATTCGTTTGAGGCTGAAGAGGGTATGTGCAACAGCCGCTTCTCACTTCAACTGAGGATTAGTCAGCGTGCCGACGTGACGACGGAGAATGAGATTATCGAGGCGAAGGATGGTATCGGCGTTCGCACAGCAGAAGGCGGCATTATGCTGACAGGTCTGCACGGTATGACGGATATCCGTGTGTATGATGCAACGGGTCGCATCGTTGCAACCGCTAAGGCTTCAGCAGAAACAACGATAAGTCTGCCGCAGTCAGGAGTATATATGCTGACTATTAACGGAAAGGATACAACCGAATCTATAAAGATAATTTACAAACGCTAATTAGAGGAGGTTAGAGATATGAAAAAGATGGTACATTTAAGTTTTTTGATTGTATTTGCCCTGCTGATGGCGGCAGGTGAGTTGAATGCGCAGGTAACCTCAGGATTAGAAGTGCCGATGACGGGAAGTGAGTTCTCAACGGGGGCGCAGTTTCAAAATATCAATGGTACGCAGCCGTTGGCACAACCGCAGATGGCAACCTCGCATGATTTCTATCAGACGAGCGAAAATGACGCTTCTTCTACTCGTAATCGCCGCCGTGTGTTAGGTGATGATGACGGAGAGGATAGTGATCCTGATGATAATAGCTCAACAGATCAACCGGGTTCAGTGTTACCCGTCGGTAACGGGTTGTGGGCTATGCTGTTTGCTGCTTTGGCGTATTGCGTAGGAATGCGTATCAGACGGCGCGAAGCATAATAGTATTAAGTGGAGCCATAGCATGCTATGGCTCCACTGCTTCCGATGAAACGGACGAAGCGTCCGCCATTACAATACTAACGAAACCAATGCATATAGCAGTAGCAGGAAATATAGGTGCCGGAAAGACGACTCTCACTCAGATGCTTGCCCGCCATTACGGTTGGGAAGCGCGGTTGGAGCCTGTTATGGTTAATCCTTATTTAGAAGATTACTATAAGGATATCAGCCGCTGGTCGTTTGCGCTGGAGGTGTATTTCTTGAAAGAGCGATTTCGTGATGTGCTTGAAATAGGCAGAACCGAACATACTGTTATACAAGATCGTTCGATTTTTGAGGGGGTGTATGTGTTCACTGAGAATAATTATCGTCAGGGTAATCTCTCAGAAACCGATTATAACACCTATATGGAATTATTTGAGTTGATGACACTGGTCACCCGTACGCCCGACCTTATGATTTATTTGAGAAAGTCAGTGCCGGAATTGGTGAGACAGATACAGAAGCGAGGGCGCGACTATGAGCAGCAGATGCAACTCGACTACCTGAAAGGTCTGAACGAGAGGTACGAAGATTTTATCTTCAACAAGTATAAGGGTAAGGTGCTTGTGGTTGAGAGCGACGGCTTAGATTTCGAGCATATCCCCGAACAATTCGGCTCTATCGTAAACAGAATAGATGCACAACTGTTCGGTCTGTTCAGTTAATATTCATTTTCACTTTGTTTTTTCATTTTTCATTTTTCATTTTTCATTTCTTTATGCATATAGCGGTAGCAGGTAATATAGGAGCAGGTAAGACGACTCTTACCAATATGCTCGCCAAACATTACGGTTGGACACCTAAGTTCGAGTCTGTGGAGTATAATCCGTATTTGGAAGATTTCTATGCCGACATGAGTCGCTGGTCGTTTAACTTGCAGATATACTTCCTTAATAAGCGTTTTAAGGATGTGGTGGCAATATCGAAAGAGGAAGCAACCATTATTCAGGATCGTACTATCTACGAAGATGCCCGTATCTTCGCTCCGAACTTGTATGAGCAGGGATATATGTCCGATCGCGATTTTCAGAATTATACCGACTTGTTCGATTTGATGATGTCGCTTGTCAAGTATCCCGACCTGCTTATCTACCTGCGCTCATCGATTCCAAATCTCATTGCTCAGATACAGAAGCGAGGCAGGGCATACGAGGCATCGATGCGAATAGATTATCTGCAAGGTCTGAACGAGAAATATGAGCGCTGGATTGCTGACTATAAGGGCAAACTGCTTATAATAGATAAGGACAAGGTAGAGTTCCTCGATAATCCTGAGGGTTTCAATTATATTACGGATAGAATAGATGCGGAATTGTTCGGTCTGTTCCCGTTTGAGGCATCGGAAGGTGTAGGAAGAGAAGTATAACATTCCCATAAAAGTATCGCTATTTCTATCGCTCGCTTCATAGAATATCTCCGAGTAGAGAGGCGTTATTCGGAGCATACCGTAAAGGCATACGAGCAGGACCTTCGTGAGTTCTGCCGTTTTCTTAATGTGCCCGTTGAAGAGTGGCAGCCGACACAGAGCACTACGGCAGATGTCCGTGCGTGGTTAGTGTCGCTGTTGGATGGCGGCGTTACACCTCGAACGGCACGGCGTAAGCTGTCATCGCTCAGATCTTATTACAAGTATCTGCTGCGTCTCGGTATGACGACGGTTGATATAACGCGTGGCGTTATTGCCCCGAAGATGCAGAAACCGCTGCCTGTTTTCTTCAAAGAGGAAGAGATGAACCGCGCGGAGGAACAGATGGAGTGGAGCGATGACTATGAGTCAATGCGCGACAGCCTTATTATTGAGATGCTATACGAAACAGGTATGCGTCGGGCTGAGATGTTAGGCTTGAAAGATGATGATGTAGACCTTCGTCAGCATCAGGTCAGGGTATTTGGCAAGCGGCGGAAAGAAAGGATAGTACCGTTTGGGGAGAGGCTGACGGCTATGATTGAAAGGTATTTGAGTTGTAGGGAAGAAACATTCGGCGTAAGGAATAACGGGGAGCAAGATGTCTCTCTTGCTTTCTTTCTTAACAGTAAAGGCAAGCCGCTTACGGAGTCGCAGTTGTATAAGATAGTGCGTGACAGAATGGGGGAGGTGAGTACTTTGAAGAAACATTCGCCGCATGTTCTCAGACATACTTTTGCTACAACGATGCTCAACAACGGGGCGGATATCAATACCATAAAAGATTTGCTCGGACATGCCTCTCTTGCTGCTACGCAGGTTTATACCCACACCACTTTTGAGCAACTTAAAGAAGTGTATCAAAAGTCGCACCCGCGTGCAATGAAGGATTAGGTTAAACCTGAATAAGTCATTATAGGGATAATAAATGCAAGTAGGTTGTGATTTGCCCGAAAAGATAGCGGGCAAATCATTTTTTTTATTTTTTTTTGTCAAAATATTTGGTAGGTTCAAAAAAAAGCATTACCTTTGCAACGCTTTTCTATCGGGGATAGAGCGAAAGTGATCTTTTACAATTTCGTGCGATGCCTGTTGTACTACCCAAAATCGTACATCGTACATCTGTAAATCGTAAATGATTTTGCCTCTTTAGCTCAGTTGGCCAGAGCACGTGATTTGTAATCTCGGGGTCGTTGGTTCGAATCCGACAAGAGGCTCAGAAATAAGGGCGTGTTCCAGAGTGGCCAAATGGGGCAGACTGTAAATCTGCTGCGTAATCGCTTCGGTGGTTCGAATCCATCCGCGCCCACACTCTTCGGAAATATTTTCCTGCTTAAGCCGGCAGGCTTAGGTGGGAAATGTTACGCGAGAGTAACCGCCGGTAAGCAGAATATTCGTTGTGAGTATATTCTCTATGAGCGGCGAAAATTGCGGAAATAGCTCAGTCGATAGAGCACTAGCCTTCCAAGCTGGGGGTCGCGGGTTTGAGTCCCGTTTTCCGCTCAAAATGCCGAAAGGGCAAAAGCCGAAAGGCTGAGTGATATGCTGCTTTAGCTCAGTGGTAGAGCGCATCCTTGGTAAGGATGAGGTCCTGAGTTCAACTCTCAGAAGCAGCTCAAAAGAAGCAAAGAGGCTTCGAAATGGAAAAATCTGAAAACAAACAGATAAAAAAAGTATAACGTTATTCAAATTTATCTACTATGGCAAAAGAGAAATTCGACCGTTCCAAACCGCATGTTAACATCGGTACTATCGGTCACGTAGATCACGGAAAAACCACTTTGACCGCTGCTATCACCACCGTATTGGCAAAGCGTGGTCTTTCAGAGGTTCGTTCGTTCGACTCTATCGACAACGCTCCTGAGGAGAAAGAGCGTGGTATTACTATCAACACTGCTCACGTTGAGTATCAGACAGCAAATCGTCACTATGCACACGTTGACTGCCCGGGTCACGCTGACTATGTGAAGAACATGGTAACAGGTGCTGCTCAGATGGACGGCGCAATCATCGTTGTTGCTGCTACTGACGGTCCGATGCCTCAGACTCGTGAGCACATCTTGTTAGCACGCCAAGTGAATGTACCTCGTTTGGTAGTATTCATGAACAAGTGCGACATGGTTGACGATCCTGAAATGCTTGACCTTGTTGAAATGGAAATGCGTGAACTTCTTGCTTTCTATGAGTTTGACGCTGACAACACTCCGTTTATCCGCGGTTCTGCCCTCGGTGCATTGAATGGTGTACCTGAGTGGGAAGATAAGGTTATGGAACTTATGGATGCTGTTGACAACTGGATTCAACTTCCTCCGCGTGACAAAGACAAACCGTTCCTTATGCCGGTTGAGGATGTATTCTCAATCACCGGTCGTGGTACTGTTGCAACAGGTCGTATTGAGACAGGTGTTGTAAAAGTAGGCGACGAGGTACAATTGGAAGGTCTTGGTGCAGAGGGTCGCAAGTCGGTTGTTACCGGTGTTGAGATGTTCCGCAAGTTGCTTGACCAAGGTGAGGCAGGTGATAATGTAGGTTTGCTCCTCCGTGGTATTGACAAAGACGAGGTTCGTCGTGGTATGGTAATCACCCACCCGGGTGCCGTTCATCCTTACAGCGAATTCAAGGCTTCTGTTTATATCTTGAAGAAAGAAGAGGGTGGCCGTCATACCCCGTTCCACAACCACTATCGTCCTCAGTTCTACATCCGTACTATGGATGTTACCGGTGAGATTACTCTTCCGGAAGGAACAGAGATGGTAATGCCGGGCGATAACCTGGAAATCCAAGTTAAGCTGATCTATCCGGTTGCTTGCTCGGAAGGTCTCCGCTTCGCTATCCGCGAAGGTGGTCGTACCGTTGGTTCGGGTCAGATAACCAAACTCATCGACTAATTGTCAAAAGGGTAAAGTCGAAGGTCGCAAGACCGAGCGACAAACATGTCGGGCGGGCACTGCCTGCCCGATATTTACAGAAGTCCTCCAATGGTAGGAGAGCGGTCTCCAAAACCGTCAATGTGGGTTCGATTCCTGCCTTCTGTGCAAAAAATACTGATATAATTATTGCTGAAAACAGGTAAAAGCGGCGGCTGAAAAGAGAGTTAGTGTTACCGAAAATTAAGGCAAGATTGGCAGAATAAAATACTAAATGAGCATCATTGCTTCAATCATGGGGTGGGGAAATACGCCCTTTTGGTTGGGGTAATATTTTGCGGATATAAGAAGAAAAAGAAAAACTATACGGTTATGAAGTTAGTTGATAACATCAAAGAGTCTTACAGAGAGTTGGTCTATAAAGTAACCTGGCCGACTATGAAGGAATTGCGCAACAGTTCAGTGGTGGTACTTATTGCTTCCTTAGTACTTGCACTGGTGGTGTGGCTTATGGACTTTTGCTTCGAGCATCTGATGACTTTTATCTACGGACTATTCTAATATTTTAGCATCATGGCAGAAAATAACATGAAATGGTATGTGCTAAAATCTATTAGCGGTAAGGAGCAGAAGGTTAAGGAGTATATCGAGACCGCCTGCCGTACTGCTGATTTGGATCAGTTCGTCTCTCAAGTGCTTATTCCAACCGAGAAGGTTGTTGCTCTCCGCGGCGGTAAGCGCGTGGTGAAAGAGAAGGTTCTTTTGCCAGGCTATGTGTTGGTGGAGTGTAATCTGACCGACGAATGTTATCCGCGCTTGAGGAATGTGCCTAATGTATTGGGTTTTCTTTCTACTACTCGTGACCAGAGACCTACTCCCGTGCGCCAAGCAGAGATTAATAAACTGTTCGGTACAGACGAGCAGGTAGAGGAGACGGTGTTCGTAGAAGAGAACTTCATCGTGGGCGATAAGGTGAAAGTGACGGATGGTCCGTTCAACGATTTCAGCGGAACGGTTGAGGAAGTGATGAGCGACAAGAAGAAACTGAAGGTCATTGTTACAATCTTTGATCGTCAGACACCTCTTGAACTATCTTTTAACCAAGTAGTAAAGGAGTAGGAGACTATGTTACGGGTCGTTGGTACTACTCGATAGTTTTATATTAACTATTTATAACAAGTAAGAATTATGGCTAAAGAAATTGCTGGCTTTATTAAATTACAAATCAAAGGCGGCGCAGCAAACCCCTCCCCCCCGGTAGGACCGGCTCTCGGTTCGAAAGGTATTAACATAATGGAGTTTTGCAAACAATTCAATGCCAGAACCCAAGACAAGGCAGGTAAAGTTCTTCCTGTTGTTATCACTTACTATAGCGATAAGTCTTTTGACTTTGTTGTAAAGACTCCTCCTGTTGCTATCCAACTATTGGAAGCAGCCAAGGTTAAGTCCGGTTCAGCAGAGCCTAACCGCCAGAAGGTGGCGACTGTTACCGCCGAGCAAGTGCGTGCAATAGCAGAGGACAAGATGCCTGACCTCAACTGCTTCGAAGTGGAGAGTGCTATTAAAATGGTAGCCGGAACCGCTCGTTCAATGGGTATTACTGTTAAAGATTAAGCTTCAATTGTATTATGAGTAAACTGACAAAAAATCAAAAGTTGGCTGCCTCTAAGATTGAAGCAGGTAAAACCTATTCGATTGAAGAAGCGGCTGCCCTCGTGAAAGAGATTACAACCACTAAGTTCGATGCCTCTGTTGACATTGATGTGCGTTTGGGTGTTGACCCCCGCAAAGCCAACCAGATGGTTCGCGGCGTTGTTAGTCTGCCTCACGGCACCGGTAAGCAAGTAAGGGTTCTTGCGCTGTGTACACCCGATCAGGAAGCGGCTGCAAAAGAAGCAGGTGCTGACTATGTAGGTCTGGATGAGTACATTGAGAAGATTAAAGGCGGTTGGACTGATGTAGATGTTATCATTACCATGCCTTCTGTCATGGGTAAGATCGGTGCATTAGGTCGTATTCTCGGTCCTCGCGGACTGATGCCTAACCCCAAGAGCGGTACTGTAACAATGGATGTTGCAAAGGCTGTGAAAGAGGTTAAGCAGGGTAAGATCGACTTCAAGGTTGATAAGTTCGGTATCGTTCATACCTCTATCGGTAAAGTGTCATTCAACGCTGAGCAGATAACCGACAACGCTAAGGAGTTCGTTCAGACGCTTATTAAACTCAAGCCTTCTGTAAGTAAAGGTACCTATGTAAAGAGCATTTATCTTTCAAGTACGATGAGCCAAGGGATAAAGGTTGATCCTAAGACAATGGAGTAAACCGTGAACCACTTATTGTTAATCATTAAAAGTAAAGAAAATGAAAAAGGAAGATAAGAATGCCGTCATCGAACAACTGAGAGAGCAGATTGCCTCATACTCTCACTTCTATGTTACTAACATCGAAGGTTTAGATGCAGGAAAGACAAGTCAGTTGCGTCGCGACTGCTTCAAGCAATCGATAAAGTTGCTCGTGGTAAAGAACACCTTGCTTAAGAAAGCATTGGAAAGTAACGAGGATATTGATGCCACTCTGTTAGATACGCTGAAAGGTAACACCGCACTTATGCTCTGCAATACGGGTAATGTGCCGGCACGCCTCATCAAGCAATATCGTGAGAAGGACAAAAAGAACCCCGATGCTAAACCCGCCCTCAAGGCAGCCTTTGTAGAGTCAACCACCTATGTAGGTGCTGACCAGTTAGACTTCCTCTGCGCTGTCAAGAGCAAGAACGAACTTATTGCCGACCTTGTTGCATTGCTGCAATCGCCTGCAAAGAATGTTCTTGGCGCACTCCAATCAGGAGGTAACACCATCCATGGCGTACTCAAGACGCTGGGTGAAAGAGAATAAACTTAAATTAAAAAACATTAAAATTATACAACAATGGCAGATCTTAAAGCTTTTGCTGAACAATTGGTTAACCTCACAGTTAAAGAAGTTAACGAACTCGCTAATATCCTCAAAGAGGAATATGGTATCGAACCCGCCGCTGCTGCTGTGGCAGTTGCAGCCGGTCCTGCAGCCGCTGCTGCTCCCGCTGAAGAAGAGAAGACATCTTTCGATGTTGTTCTTAAGTCAGCAGGTGCTGCTAAACTCCAAGTAGTTAAGGCTGTTAAGGAGCAAACAGGTCTTGGTCTGAAAGAGGCTAAGGACTTAGTTGACAGTGCTCCTTCCGTAGTTAAGGAAGGTGTTGACAAGGCTACCGCTGAGGCTCTCAAGAAGGCTCTTGAAGAGACCGGTGCTGAAGTCGAACTTAAGTAATCAACCGCGACAACGGTTTAGGTTTAGATCCCGAAGGGGGTCTAAACCTTTTTGTCTTAATATAACTATGCTGTTAATTTGTGTTAAAATTAAAATAATATAGCATAGTAAAACTGAATTATAATTAAATAATAGCATCTACACAATGTCTGTTAAAAATCAAAAGAGCAGAGTCAGTTTTGCTTCAATAAAGAAGCAGATGCCCTTCCCTGACTTCTTGGATATTCAGTTGAAGAGTTTCCATGATTTCTTCAGCATGGATACGTCGCCCGAGCAGCGCCGTGAGGAAGGTTTGTATAAGGTCTTTTCAGAGAACTTCCCTATAGCTGACGCTCGAAATAATTTCATTCTCGAATTTTTAGATTATTACATCGACCGTCCTCGTTACTCTATCAAAGAGTGCCTGATGCGCGGTCTGACATATAGTGTGCCGTTGAAAGCTAAATTGAAGCTCTATTGTACTGACCCCGACCACGAGGATTTCGATACGGTTATTCAAGATGTCTTCCTTGGCACTATTCCTTACATGACCCCGCAAGGCACCTTTGTTATAAATGGTGCAGAGCGTGTTATTGTAAGCCAGTTACACCGTTCGCCTGGTGTGTTCTTTGGCAGCAGTATTCACTCCAACGGAACGAAACTCTATTCGGCTCGTATCATCCCCTTCCGCGGTTCGTGGATCGAGTTTGCAACCGATATCAATAAGGTTATGTACGCTTACATCGACCGTAAGAAGAAATTACCTGTTACCACTCTTCTCCGTGCTATCGGTTTTGAGAGTGATAAGGATATTCTCGATAGCTTCGACCTTGCTGATGAGGTAAAGGTTAGGAAGTCCAATATGAGCAAGATAGTCGGCAGAGTATTGGCAGGTAACGTGATGAAGGTATGGACGGAGGACTTTGTTGATGAGGATACCGGTGAGGTCGTTTCTATTGAGCGTAATGAGGTTATCATTGAGCGTGAGACGGAACTGACCCAAGAGCATTGCAACACTATCTTAGAGAGCGGTGCCAAAACAATACTTCTGCATAAAGAGGGTGTTGAGGAAGAAGATTTCTCTATTATCTTCAATACCTTGCAGAAAGATCCGTCACGCTCGGAGAAGGAGGCAGTCCTCTATATCTATCGTCAACTTCGCAATGCTGAGCCTGCCGATGATGCAACGGCTCGCGAGGTTATTAATAACCTGTTCTTCTCGGAAAAGCGTTACGACCTCGGTGAGGTTGGCCGTTACCGTATCAACCGCAAGTTAGGGCTTAAGACCGACATGGAGGTGCGCACACTGACCAAGGAGGATATTATTGAGATTATCAAGCATCTTGTCAAGCTGATTAATTCTAATGCTGAGGTTGACGATATAGACCACTTGAGCAACCGTCGCGTACGCACTGTAGGCGAGCAGTTGTATAATCAGTTCGGCATAGGTCTCGCTCGTATGAGCCGTACTATCCGTGAGCGTATGAATGTGCGTGATAACGAAGTGTTTACTCCTACCGATTTGATTAACTCGAAGGCAATATCTTCAGTTATTAACTCGTATTTCGGCACGAATGCCCTCTCGCAGTTCATGGATCAGCAGAACCCGTTGGCAGAGATAACGCATAAGCGTCGTATGTCGGCGTTAGGCCCCGGCGGTCTGAGCCGTGACAGAGCAGGCTTTGAGGTTCGAGATGTGCACTATACCCACTATGGTCGTCTCTGCCCGATTGAGACACCTGAAGGTCCTAATATCGGTCTTATATCTTCGCTTTGTATATATGCAAAGATTAATAACCTCGGCTTTATCGAGACTCCTTACCGCAAGGCAAACGGAGGTAAGGTTGATCTCTCTGATAAAGGTATAGTCTATATGACTGCTGAGGATGAGGAGAATTATATTGTGGCACAAGGAAACGCCCCGTTGGACGATGACGGCAGGTTCATCCGCTCGCGTGTTAAGTCGCGTTATAAGGACGACTTCCCCGTTGTTCAGCCCGAAGAGGTCGGTTTGATGGATGTGGCTCCTTCGCAGATAGCCTCTATCGCCGCTGCTCTTATTCCGTTCCTTGAGCATGACGATGCTCACCGTGCCCTCATGGGGTCGAACATGATGCGTCAGGCAGTGCCTCTCGTTCGCCCCGAAGCACCTATCGTAGGTACAGGTATTGAGAGTCAGTTGATTGAAGACTCACGCACGCAGTTAGTGGCAGAAGGTGCAGGTACCGTAATTTATGTTGATGCCGATCATATCCGTATCCGTTACGACCGCACCGAGGATGAAGACTTTGTTAGTTTCGAGTCGGCGGAAAAAGAGTATAAATTGCCGAAGTTCCAAAAGACGAACCAGAATACCACTATCGACCTTCATCCTATCGTTCGCAAGGGCGACCGCGTGGAGGCAGGTCAGATTCTGACCGAAGGTTATGCTACTCAGGCGGGTGAACTCGCCCTCGGCAAGAACCTTAAGGTGGCTTATATACCATGGAAAGGCTATAACTATGAGGACGCTATCGTTCTGTCAGAGCGTATAGTACGCGAAGATATGTTCACTTCAGTGCATGTGGTTGAAGAACTGCTTGAGGTGCGCGAAACGAAGCGTGGCGTTGAGGAGTTTACCGCTGATATTCCAAATGTCAGTGAGGATGCTACAAGGAATCTCGATGAGCGTGGTATAATCCGCATAGGTGCACATATTCAGCCCGGTGACATTATCGTTGGTAAGATCACTCCTAAGGGAGAGTCTGACCCGTCTCCTGAAGAGAAACTGCTGAAAGCCATCTTCGGTGAGAAGGCAGGCGATGTAAAGGACGCATCGTTGAAAGCAAGTCCGTCGCTCGAAGGTGTTATCGTCGGTAAGAGTCTTTACAAACGCAGCATCAAAGATCGTAAGGAGAAGATGGAGGAGAAGGTGCAACTGGCAGCACTCGATGCAAAACACGAGCAAGATCAAGAAAACCTAAAGAAGGAACTTGTTCATAAACTGCTCGTTATCATCAGCGATAAGGTGTCTGTCGGAATTAAGGACTTTATGGGTACTGAACTTATCACCCGTAATGCTCGTTTCACCGAAGAAAACCTTATGCAGATTGACTATCAGTCTGTTCTTCTTGAGCGTTGGACTACCGATGAGCACCGCAATGACCTTATCCGTCAGTGTGTTCTCAATTACTTGCGTCGCAGCAAGGAGTTGGATGCAGTGCTGAAACGCGAGAAATTCAACCTCACCATCGGTGACGAACTGCCAAATGGCATCATCGAGATGGCAAAAGTATATATTGTCAAGAGTCGCAAGATTCGCGTTGGTGATAAGATGGCAGGTAGGCATGGTAATAAGGGTATCGTGTCAAAGATTGTTCGCGTTGAGGATATGCCGTTCCTTGAGGACGGAACGCCGGTAGATATCGTTCTGAATCCGCTTGGTGTGCCTTCTCGTATGAATATCGGTCAGATATTCGAGGCTGTACTCGGTTGGGCCGGTAGCCGACTTGGGGTAAACTTCTCTACTCCTATCTTCGATGGTTGTACGGTGGAAGATTTGGATAAGTGGACAGACGAAGCCGGTCTGCCTCGTTCCGGTAAGACTTATCTTTACGATGGTGGTACCGGTGAGCGTTTCGACCAACCCGCAACAGTAGGTGTTACCTACTTCATGAAACTGGGGCACATGGTTGATGATAAGATGCACGCCCGTTCGATAGGACCTTACAGTCTTATCACTCAACAGCCGCTCGGCGGTAAAGCTCAGTTCGGTGGTCAGCGTTTCGGTGAGATGGAGGTTTGGGCTATCGAGGCATTCGGTGCCGCTCATGTGCTGCGCGAGATACTGACCGTGAAGTCTGACGATGTAACAGGTCGTGCACGTACATACGAGGCTATCGTCAAAGGTGAACCGTTCCCGACGCCTGGATTACCCGAATCGTTCAATGTGCTGCTGCACGAACTGCAAGGCTTGGCTTTGTCAATAAAGATGGAATAATTAACAGAACGCTAAAAATTTGCAATAATGGCTTTCAATAAACAAGAAACAAAAAAGAACGGCTATTCCAAGATAACTATTGGTTTGGCTTCGCCCGATGAGATATTGAGCATTTCGCAAGGTGAGGTCTTGAAGCCGGAAACAATAAACTACCGTACCTACAAACCTGAGCGTGACGGTCTGTTCTGCGAGCGTATCTTCGGTCCTACGAAAGATTACGAGTGTCATTGCGGCAAGTACAAACGCATCAAATATAAGGGTGTGATTTGTGAGCGTTGTGGTGTTATGGTAACAGAGAAGAAGGTGCGCCGTGAGCGTATGGGACACATCCGTTTGGTCGTTCCTATCGCGCACATCTGGTATCTTCGCTCTCTGCCCTCGAAGATGGCAGCCTTGCTCGGTATTCCGACAAAACGCCTGGAGGCAGTTATCTATTACGAGAAATATATCATTATTAATGCCGGTGAGTTAGACGGACAAATGGTTGGCGATGAGGTAGTAGAGAACAGGATGTTACTCGATGAGGACCAGTATCAGGAACTGATAGGTCGCCTCTCGCAGGATAATCAGTATCTCGAAGATAATGACCCGAAGAAGTTCATCGCAAAGATGGGTGCTGAGGCTATATATGATATGTTAGCCGCTATTAACCTTGATGAGTTGAGTTACGAGTTGCGTCATCGTGCAGAGACCGATTCTTCTGTTCAGCGCAAGAACGAAGCCTTAAAGCGTCTGCAAATAGTAGAGGCTTTCCGTGCATCGAAAGAGCGTAACCGTCCGGAGTGGATGATACTGAAGGTTATTCCTGTTACTCCTCCCGAACTGCGTCCTCTCGTGCCGCTCGATGGCGGTCGCTTCGCCACGTCAGACCTCAACGACCTTTATCGTCGTGTTATAATCCGTAACAATCGTCTGCGTCGTTTGATGGAGATAAAGGCTCCGGATGTTATCCTTCGTAACGAGAAGCGAATGTTGCAGGAGGCTGTTGACTCCCTTCTTGATAACTCTAAGAAGACTACGGCAGTGAAGTCTGAGGCCAACCGCCCGCTTAAGTCCCTTAGCGACTCGCTCAAGGGTAAGCAAGGTCGCTTCCGTCAGAACCTCTTAGGTAAGCGTGTCGATTACTCTGCGCGTTCGGTTATCGTTGTAGGTCCGGAGTTGCGTATGCACGAGTGCGGTCTGCCGAAGGATATGGCAGCAGAATTGTATAAACCGTTTATTATCCGCAAACTCATTGAGCGCGGTATAGTGAAGACGGTTAAGTCAGCAAAGAAGGTTATTGACCGCAAAGACCCTGTCGTAATGGAGATTTTGGAGTATGTAATGGAGGGACATCCCGTTCTTCTCAACCGTGCTCCGACACTTCACCGTCTTGGTGTTCAAGCTTTCCAGCCGCGTCTTATTGAGGGTAAAGCTATCCAATTGCACCCGCTTGCTTGTACTGCCTTCAACGCCGACTTTGACGGCGACCAGATGGCAGTGCACCTCCCGCTCTCCAACGAGGCTATACTGGAGGCACAGCTGCTTATGCTCGGTTCGCATAACATCTTGAATCCTGCCAATGGTGATCCTATCACCGTACCTTCGCAGGATATGGTGTTAGGTCTGTATTATATCACCAAAGAGCGCAGAGGAGCCAAAGGCGAGGGAATGGTATTCTACTCGCCTGAAGAGGCTACTATCGCTCTCAACGAACAAATTGTGGACATCCATGCTCTCGTTAAAGTGCGCATGAAGAATGGCGAGATAATTGAGACGACACCCGGACGATTGATGGTCAACGCGCTTATCCCCGAAGAGGTAGGATATGTCAATATCGTGCTTAAGAAAGGTGCGCTGCGTGAGGTCATCGGTAAGGTTATTCGAGCCTGCGGTGTGGCTCGTACCGCCATCTTCCTCGACGATATTAAGAATATGGGTTATTATATGGCGTTCAAGGGAGGTCTGTCGTTCGCATTGAACGATATCATCATCCCGTCAGAGAAAGATGATATGATAGCCAAAGGTAACGAGGAGGTTGAGGCAGTGATGGAATCTTACAATATGGGTGAAATCTCCGATAATGATCGTTATAATAAGGTGATTGGTATTTGGGATAAGGTTGATACCGACCTTACCGATATCCTTATGAAGCAAATGAAAGATGCAGACCAAGGCTTCAACGCCGTCTATATGATGATGGACTCAGGTGCTCGTGGTTCAAAAGGTCAGATTAAGCAACTTTCAGGTATTCGTGGTCTTATGGCTAAACCTCAGAAGGCGGGTGTAGGTGATGGTCGCTCATATATTGAGAACCCGATCCTCTCTAACTTCAAAGAGGGTATGTCAGTGCTCGAATACTTCATCGGAACTCACGGTGCTCGTAAGGGTCTTACCGATACCGCCTTAAAGACTGCCGATGCCGGTTATCTGACGCGTCGTTTGGTCGATGTCAGCCACGATGTTATCATCACCGAAGATGACTGTGGTACATTGCGCGGTCTGGCAGCAACGGAGATTAAACATGGTGACACTGTTGATGAGACACTCTTCGATCGTATCCTCGGTCGCGTTAGTGTTCACGATATCTTCAATCCTGAGACCAGCGAACTTATCGTCGGTGCCGGAGAGGAGATACGCGAGACGGCGGCAGAGAAGATTGTGGAGGCAGGAATCGACACCGTTGAGATTCGCTCAGTACTCACTTGCGAGTCGAAGCACGGCGTTTGCGCTAAGTGCTATGGCCGTAACCTCGCCACAAGGCGTATGGTTCAGAAAGGTGAGGCGGTCGGCGTTATTGCTGCGCAGGCTATCGGTGAGCCGGGTACACAGTTGACACTGCGTACCTTCCACTCCGGCGGTGTGGCAGGAAACGCTGCAACAGAGAACTCTTATACCACAAGTCAGGCAGGAAAAATCGTACTCGAAGACCTCCGTACTATCGAGGCAAAGGGCGGTGAGCATGGCAAAGAGACTATTGTTGTCAGTCGTCAGACAGAGTTGCGCCTTACCGATGAGAAGACGGGTGTCGTACTCACTACCTTTAATATTCCCTACGCTTCCAAGTTGTTCGTCGTCAACGGGCAAGTCTGCGAGAAGGGAACAAAGGTATGCGAGTGGGACCCGTTCAACGCAACTATCGTTATCGAGCATGCCGGTAAGGTTGTATTCGAGAATGTTATCGAGGGTCTTACTTCTAAGACTGAGACCGATGAAATGACAGGTTTGAAAGATACACTTATCGTTGAATCGAAAGATCGTACAAAAGTGCCGATGGCAAAGATTTTCCTTAATGGCGAGTCAGAACCTATCCGCACATATAACCTCCCCGTAGGTGCTCACCTTGTGCTCTCTGACGGTGAAGAGGTTAAGCCGGGAGATCTGCTTATAAAGATTCCTCGTGTATTCGGCAATGCTTCCGATATCACCGGTGGTCTGCCGCGTGTAACAGAGTTGCTTGAAGCCCGTAACCCATCGAATCAGGCTATCGTTGCTGAGATCGATGGTGAGGTACGCATGGGTAACATCAAGCGTGGTAATCGTGAGCTGACTCTCGTATCGCGTCTTGGCGAAGAGAAGAAGTATCTCATCCCGCTGACAAAGCAAATCCTTGTTCAAGAAGGCGACTTCGTTCATGCCGGAACAGCCCTCTCCGATGGTGCTATCACGCCTGATGATATCCTTTCTATCAAAGGACCTACGGCAGTGCAAGATTATATCGTCAATGAGGTGCAGTCCGTCTATCGTCTGCAAGGTGTGAAAATCAACGATAAGCACTTCGAGATTATCGTACGCCAGATGATGCGTAAGGTTGAGATACTTGAAGCAGGCGATACCCGCTTCCTTGAGAAGCAGGTTGTGGATAAGCAAGACTTCCTTGATGAGAACGATCGTATATGGGGTAAGAAGGTAGTAACGGATGCCGGCGAGTCGGATGTACTCAAACCCGGTCAGATTGTTACGGCGCGCCGTCTGCACGATGAGAACTCACTCTTGCGTCGTAAAGACCGTAAGTTGGTTCAGGCTCGTGATGCCGTTTGTGCTACATCTTCGCAGATCCTGCAAGGTATAACCCGTGCAGCCCTCGGTACAAAGTCGTTCATCTCGGCTGCCTCGTTCCAAGAGACAACGAAGGTGCTTAACGAGGCTGCTATACAGGGCAGAGTCGATTACCTTGAGGGAATGAAGGAGAATGTTATCTTCGGTAACCTCATTCCTGCCGGCACCGGTCAGCGCGACTTCAATAAGATTATTGTTCACAATAAGGAGGAGTTTGCCGCTATTCAGGCTGCTCGTGAGGCACAAGAACTGCTCAGCAGATTCTAACCTATCAAAAAAAGTGAGGCATTCGCCTCACTTTTTTGATAGTTAGAAGTAAAAGGTAGAACGTCCGGGCAGAGTCCTAAAGTCGAAAAAAGAAGACTGCCGAATTTTATATTCGGCAGTCTTTATGTAGCGGGACCCGGGATTGAACCGGGGACCTCATGATTATGAATCATGCGCTCTAACCAGCTGAGCTATCCCGCCAATTAGGTTGTGTCAATATTGACAACAACGAAATCGGCTGCAAAGTTAATCAAAAAAAATGACCCTACCAAATAAAAAATTAAAAAAATTACAGAGAAAATCGAAAACGGAAGCGGATGGCCCATAAGGCGGCGGAAGGATCGTCGCGGTGAGTGAGACGCCAAACGGAATAGACATCGCCCACGCGCAGAATATTCCCGATGCCGACACCCGCTTCTATGTAGGGAATGTTGAGGGTGGAAGAAGAGTAAGCATAATCTGTAAGCTGAATATGCTTTTTGGATAATCCGGCGTATGCTATTTTCATCTCTGCCAGTTCGTGCAGATGCAGATACCTCACTCCCGGAATACGTCCGAACAGTACTCCTCTGCCGTTCCAATCGAGGTGTAGCAAGAGATATTTGTCGGCGGCGTACTGCATATTGTTCATCAGCGTAAAACGCTCTTGTTGATAGTAATATCCTTGATTACCGTTCATAAAGCTTAGCATGGAGTGAGGCACTCTGCCTAACACTAATCCTGCTTCAAACAGGTATTGCAGTCGTCCCGCAATGCCAAGCGGCATGTCCTGCTTGACCATCAGATTCAGTCGCCCGTAGAGGTGATAGGCTGAGCTATTCCATGCGCCTTCGTTTGTGAGTAGCGCATTTGCGGGAGTGTTGCTCAGCTGAGACTTGTCAATATTATAACTGCCTATTTCAGCACCGAGATATATTGTAGGCAGGTCTGAGGGGTAATGCTTGCGAATAGTGAAGAAGTCGGTTGTCCTCTCCCCCCAGCCTAATCTGACCACTCCTCTTAGCGACGCATAACGAAACGACGGCATATCGTAGTAATGGTATAGAGCCGAGTTTCCATATCCTTGTCTGCCAAGCTGTACGGACATCGTTGTCTCTACGGCAGGACTCTTGCTTTTACTGCCTCTCCAATCGTCTTCAAAGCACAGTTGTACTTCTTGTCTGCGAACGGCTGTATTAACAGCCGTGGTGCGGTTGTAGAAGAAGTTACGAAGAATATATGAAGTAAAAGTAAGATTGAGGTCGTTCCAACTATTCTCGTGCTTCAAGGCATCGAAATAATTGACATCGGAATATACATATCTGTCGGAGGCGGTGAGCGAGATGAGATGTCGTCTCTCTGTGGGCAGCAATGCCTGTATCTGTGCCCGATACTTCACACCGCGGTCTCGCAGTCCGTAACCTACCCATCCGCCGAGAGATATGTATCGCGACATCTTTTGGTTGGTCTTGAAGGGCAAGCCCATATAAAGATGCTCTTGCGGAGTGTAGCCGATGATGTCCGTTATCTGTCCGATATCTACTGCCGTGCCGGTCGGGATATAGCCTGTGAAACCTAATTCAACTGCCCATTTGGCAAAGCGGTAGAATGGCGTGTTCAAAAGACTGTCGTCGGCGGCGAGTAGGGTAGAGTCGGAAGGTAACTGTGGAAGGGCCTTCGGGGCTTGCGATAGAAGGAAAGCAGATATGGAAGAATCAGCCGCAATAATGGTATCCGGAATCAGTAGGTCGTGCGAATAGACACTCTCCCTTATGCCGTACAGTGAGGGGAAAATCTTTGTTGTATCTGCCTTTATTTCCGTTTCTAAAAGTGCTGCAAGTCGCTCATCGTGCAGTGAACCGTCGTCTCCGTATCTTGCCTTGTATTGCAAGGCATTGAGGTAATTGATATTCACGGAACGGGGTATATGTGCGTCAATACTTCTCAGCATCGCCGTTGTAGAGTCGATCTCTAAAACTCCTTCTAACAAAGGGTCAAAACAATTGCGGGGAAGAAAATGCAAGCGATAATGTTTCTCGGCGTGGTCATTGTAACTCACCACAACCGAATCCATGAGATAGAACCGATAGAAAGCATTGCTGCTTGTGGCGAGCGGCGATATAAATGAAACGGTACTAAACGGGATTGTAGATCGGTAAAAGTCGAAGTGTTCAGGCAGCGGTACTATGCCTGAGAGATAGCTGTTTTCCGGTAGGGGCAATAAATAGGAGGAGTCTTGCGTCATTACCATTCCGCTTTGCATATTCTGCCAAAAGCGGCTTTTGAGTTGTCGGGCACGGATATCTGAAATGAAGTATCTTGTGCTGACATCTGCTTTGTCTTCGATATCTTCTTGCACTTCCTGCCGGCGTTTGTAATTTCGTCTGCCCTCACCTTTGAGTCGCGCCATCAGTAGTGCTGCTCCGGCATCTGACGAAAGAGCAACCACTTCTTGCAGCATATCGCCTCTCTCGGTAAGAGACACTTCTATGCCGGCAGACTCGCCGGGGGTAATGCGGAAGGTTTGACGGCTGTAACCTACGGCACTAACCACAAGTTTGACCGGCTCAATAACATCCACCCGCAGATAGAAAAAACCGTCTTGGTCAGTTGAAGTCCCGATTTTTGTGCCTTGAAAATAAACCGAAGCATTCTCTATCGCCTCACCTGTGCCGGCATTGATTACATTGCCGAGAAGTATAGTTTCTTCTGCCCGAAGTCCCATATTGCCAAATATGTGCACAAGCAGAAGGAAGATAGTTATCAGCAATGATTGAGAATTGTTCATCTGTTTATTTTCTGTTTGCAGGGTGGTATTGTAAAACGGCGTTGCGCAAATCTTGAATGTCGATATGCGTGTAAATCTCGGTTGTGGTTATGTTCTCATGTCCGAGCAGTTGCTGAATGACTCTAAGGTCTGCTCCGTTCTGCATCAGGTGTGTGGCGAACGAGTGTCGCAGAGTGTGTGGCGACACGGGTTTGGTGATACCTGCCGCGGCGCATAGGCGTTGCAGAATGATAAATACCATTTGTCGAGTCAGGTGACTGCCGCGATTATTGAGAAAAGCATAATCTTCTTCGCCGTTTTTCTCTATTAAATGTGAGCGGTCTTCGAGCCAATATCTGTACCACTTCTCTGCCTCAGGAGAGAGCGGCACCAATCTCTGTTTTGAACCTTTACCTTCCACGAGCATATAACCTTCTGAAAGGAAGATATTTGAGCGTTTAAGTGTTATGAGTTCGCTTACTCGTAATCCTGACCCGTAGAGCATCTCCATTATAGCTCTATTGCGGTGTCCTTCCGGTTTAGAGAGGTCGATTGCTCCAACTATAGCATCTATCTCTTCTACCGTCAAAACCGACGGCAAGCGAGCGTCTAACTTAGGCATCTGCACAAGTTCTGACGGGTCCTGCTCTATATAATGGGCGTAGAGTAGAAATTTGTAGAATGAATGTAATCCGCTGACGAGTCTCGCCTGAGAGCGGGGCGCGGGGTCGGAAAGACTATATTCATACAGAAAAGCCTGCAAGTCATCCAATGTGGCCTTAACGGGGGCGAGTCCGTGTCGGTCGCAATATTCGAAGAACTTGCGGATATCGCGCTCGTATGCCATTACAGAGTTTTCTGAAAGCGACTTCTCAAGTTTTAGAAACGCGTGATATTCGGTCAGCAAAGAACTATTTACCATTTTTCTGATCTCTTATGGTCAGCGTGGAACGGAAATGTGCGTGATAGGGTCGGCGTGATGCGCTGTCGGTGAAGAAGAGAAGACATGTGTCGTCTATCATATCAATAGTAAGGCAGCCTTTCGGCAGTAATCGGTATGATGTCAGTTTGCCGTCGTCAACGCGCAGAAGGTATGCTCCGGTGAAGTTGCCTTCATAGCGCGTGCCGGGTAGAAAAGTGCCGGGCTTGCCCGTCGTGTCGGCTGTGTAATAACCTGCCGCTAATACGGTATCCTTCTTGTCAAGGAAGATGTCTGAGAAATAGAGGTTCGTCCCGGAACCTTCCATTATTCCTTGCTTTCCTATCGTTAGTCCGTCAGAATATAGGTCAAGCGACACAACATTACTTTCTAATCCGCCTTTGCCGTAGAACGCCCCGTATAGGTCTTCTATGCAGTAATTAAAGACGGTATCATAGACTACCACACTTCTCTGCTGCCCGTTATTATTAGGGCGGCAAGAAGTTATAATCAGCGCAAGGCTAAATAATATTGTTAAATGATATCTCATGTGATGTACGATGTACGAAGGGCTTTCAACTTTCCACTCTTCTCGTCGGGTAGTATGCTGCGAGGAAGCCGATAGTAAGTACAATTATTGATATTATGACGAGGTCGAAAGGCATAACGGCAACGGGGTAGGCGGAAAGGATATAGTTGCTTCCGTTACCGAGTTTGAGCCAGCCGAATTGTTGTTGAGAGAGGCAAATAGCGAGACCGATAATCAGTCCTATTGCCGCTCCTAAGATAGATATTAGCCATCCTTCATACAAGAATATCCGCCTCACCTGTGTATTTGTGGCACCAAGGCTGCGGAGGATGCTGACATCGTTTTTTTTCTCTAACATTAACATCGATAAAGAGCCGATGCAGTTAAAGGCTGCAATAACTAAGATAAAGGCGAGCAGAATAGTGCATAACAGTTTTTCCGTTCGCGCAATCTTAAAAAATTCTTCCTGCTGCTCGTATCTGTCCTGCACAAGGAAGTCGCTGCCGAGGGTTTGGCGTATTTGCTTTTTAACCTTGCTTAGCGAAGCCGACTCTGCAACTTTCAACTCTACTGAGGTAACGACATCGTCGGGATATTGAAAAAGTCGCCTTGCCTGTGCAATATTCACCAACGCTAACTGATCATCATATTCCACCTGATTGACGGCGAAGGTACCTGCCATATAGCATGTCTCTTTGTTCAGTGCTTTATCCGGGCGAAGCATATTCACTCGGCCTGTTCGTTTTGGCGCATATAGTCTTACAGCACCGACAAAATGGGCATTGACCCCTAATTGTGATGCCAACCCTCTGCCGAGAACGCAGCGGTCGAAAGCACCGTCATAAACCTCGTAGTATCCGTCAGTGATAATAGAGTCGATATCAGCTAAATAGCGGAATAGGCTATCCACACCCATCACTTTTGCAGGGGTTTGATGATCTTTGTAGGTTATCATAGACATTTCTTCTACCACTTCAGAGAAAATGGCAACATCTCTCATCTCTCTGATGGTGGTAAAGGCATGTGTGGCAACAGAAAAGGCTTTCCCTTTTTCTGCTACGATGCGCAAATCGGGGTCGAACTGCGAAAACATCTTTTCCAAGACGACATTGAAGCCGTTAAGAACTGATAATACACATACCAGTGCGGCCGTTGCAATAGCAATGCCGGCTGCACTCACAGCCGACACAATATTAATGGCGTTATGACTTTTCTTCGCAAACAGATAGCGCCATGCTATTTTCAGTTCAACTCTCAATTTTCTCTTATCATTTTGCGGATACGGGAAGCGTCCGTCCCTTTTCATTTATCACTTTTTACCTTAGGATAATCGATAGTGTAGTGGAGTCCTATTGATTCTTTTCTCTCGAGAGCAGCACGGGTTATCAGATAGCCGACATTAATCATATTTCGTAATTCGCAGATATCTTTCGTTGCTTTCACTCGACGGAAGAGGTCTTCTGTCTCTTCGTAGAGAAGGTCGAGCCTTTCCCATGCACGCCTTAGTCTGAGGTCTGACCTGACTATGCCTACATAGGTTGACATTATCTGCCCTACCTCTCTAATATCTTGCGCAATAAGCACTTTTTCCTCTACCGACATCGTGCCGTCGTCGTTCCAGCGCGGTACTCGCTCGTTGAAGTCGTACTTATCAACCACCTGCAACGCATGTTTCGCAGCGGCATCGGCATAGACGACTGCCTCTATCAGCGAGTTGGAAGCGAGGCGATTGCCGCCGTGCAGCCCCGTGCAGGAACATTCGCCGACGGCGTAGAGCCGGCTGATGGATGTTTCTGCATCAAGATTGACCTTTATCCCTCCGCACATATAGTGAGCGCAAGGCACTACGGGGATATAATCTTTGGTGATATCGATACCAATCGACAGGCATTTCTGATAGATATTCGGGAAGTGATGTTTCGTCTCTTCTGCGTCTTTGTGCGTCACATCGAGGCATACGTGGTCTAACGCATGCACCTTCATCTCGTTATCGATAGCGCGTGCCACAATGTCGCGAGGTGCTAAGGATAGTCGCTCATCGTAGCGTTGCATAAACTCCTCGCCATTAGGCAACCTCAGTATGCCTCCGTAGCCGCGCATTGCCTCCGTGATAAGATAGGCGGGGTGCGTCTCTTCAGGGTTATAAAGGGCTGTCGGGTGGAACTGCACAAACTCCATCCCCTCAACCTTACCTTTCGCACGATAAACCATAGCGATGCCATCGCCCGTTGCAATGTCGGGATTGGTGGTGGTGGCATATACGGCACCGGTGCCACCCGTTGCCATAAGAGTAACACGAGCAAGATAGGTGTCGATCTTCTTCGTGTCGGGGTTGAGAATATACGCGCCGTAACACTCAATATCGGGCGTGCGACGAGTAATGCGAACGCCGAGGTGATGTTGCGTGATAATCTCTACGGCAAAATGATTTTCAAGAACCTCAATATCGGGGTGCCGGCGCACGGCGGCCATCAAGCCGCGTTGTATCTCGAACCCGGTATCGTCGGCGTGGTGAAGGATACGAAACTCGGAGTGCCCGCCCTCGCGATGAAGGTCGAAACTGCCATCGTCTTTCTTGTCGAAATTAACGCCCCAACGAAGCAACTCTTCTATCTGACTCGGCGCTTGAGTAACGACCTGACGAACGGCATCGGGGTCACTGATGAAGTCACCTGCCACCATAGTGTCGTGAATATGCTTCTCAAAGTCATCAACAAGCAGATTAGTTACAGAGGCTATGCCGCCTTGAGCCTTGGCAGTGTTAGCCTCGTCAAGAGTAGTCTTGCAGCAGAGGGCTATCTTATATTTGCCGGTGCGAGCCACTTTCAGCGCAAAGCTCATACCTGCCACTCCGCCACCGATTATAAGAAAATCATATCTCTTAACCATAATACAAATTTATGTTATTACATACTCACAAAATTACATAATAATGTTGATATACGCAACCGCCCGCAAAAATTTTCGCATAAATAATTTTCTATTGTTTGTCTATATCGGTAAAATAAATTAACTTTGCGAAACTGAGTACAAAGTAACACAGTACCGAGTACCGGCAGGCAAGGTCATGAGGCGGAAAGTCAGATATAATGCTTTGGTTTGAGAATATATTACGGTTTTTTGTAGTGATGCTTTTGCAGCTGTTGCTACTTCAGAATCTCTATTTTTTAGGGATTGTGCATCCGTGCCTGTATATTCTTTTTCTTCTTGCACTCCCTGCGGAGTTGGATCGTCATTGGGTGATAGTAATCGGCTTTATAACGGGTTTGATAATCGACCTGTTCAGCCATTCTCTCGGTGTTCATACCGCTGCTTGTACCTTTATTTGTTTCTTGCGTCCGTATCTGATAGATCGCCTTGTTCAAGAAGACGAGCGTTTAGTAGACACAATCAATTCCGCTTCCTTAGGTTGGGAGGCATATATCAAGTATGTAAGCCTGATGGCTGTTGCTCACTATACAATAGTTGCCTTTCTTGAAGCCTTCTCTTTCCGCCATATAGGCCTAACGCTGTTGCAGATTGTACTCAGTGCCTTGCTCACTATTGCTCTTATCCTCGGCTACGAACTGACGCGCCATGATTAACAACGAACTATATAGACGCAGGTATGTGATTGCCGCTTTTGCGGTGATTGTGGTTTTAGTCTATATCGTACGATTGTTCTCTCTTCAGATATTAGACGATAGTGCTCGCGACAAGGCAGAGAATATATCTCTTGTTCGTCAGACTATTTATCCTCCCCGTGGTCTTATATATGACCGCAACGGTACTCTCCTCGTTTATAATCAGCCCGTGTATGAGGTTCTTCTTGTGGTGCGAGATATGAACAAAGATAATGCTTTCGACACTTTAGGCTTCTGCGATGCTTTGCATATTGACCGCGAGTATTTCGATTTACGAATGTCCGATATCACTAATCGTTCGAAGAATAAGGGCTACTCCCGTTTTCGTCCGCAAGTGTTTATGACTCAGCTTAATGCTTCGGAGGTGGCGTCGTTGCAGGAGTCGCTTTATAAATTCCCGGGGGTAGGTGTTCGTCGCCGTACTCTTCGCGACTATACTTACCCCTCCGCTGCGCAGGTAATAGGCAGCATAGGTGAGGTTAATCAGCGCGACTTGGATTCTGATGAGTACTACGGACTCGGCGATTATTCAGGTCGCGACGGCTTAGAGCGGACATACGAAAAGACGCTACGCGGAGAGAAAGGGGTGGAGATACTGATGCGCGATAATAGAGGCTGTATTCAAGGACCGTATAACAACGGCATGGACGATGTACCGCCGAAGGCGGGCGATAATCTGAATATATCGCTTGATATACAATTGCAGATGCTTGCGGAGGAACTGCTGAGCGGGAAGATAGGCAGTGTGGTTGCTATTGAGCCGCAGACAGGTGAGATACTCACCCTTGCCACGAGTCCGACATGGGATCCCTCAATACTTATCGGCAGGCAGCGCGGCACTAACTATAAGGCTTTATCGGAGGACCCGACCAAGCCGCTTATGAATAGGGCAACGCAAGCAATGTATTCGCCCGGTTCCACTTTCAAGACACTACAGTCGCTCGTCTGCCTGCAAGAAGGCGGAATAACAATAAATACCACTTATCCGTGCAGCGGTCCGAAGAGTACCCCGATCAAATGTACTCACCACCACGGCTCACCCGTAGGACTGTTAGGTGCCATTGAGCAAAGTTGTAACCCGTTTTATTGGCAGGCGTATAGAGATATGCTCGAAAAAGACGGCTATGGGAAAGATAATGAACTATTCAAAGAGAGGTATAGGCTATGGGTGAATGATGTTCGTAGTTTCGGGCTTGGCGGGCGGTTTCAAGATACGGATATATCTGAGCAGTCGGCGGGTAATATACCGACGGCTGACTTCTATGATAAGATTTACGGCAAAACAGGTTGGCGTGCTATCACCATCCGCTCTAACTCTATCGGGCAAGGCGAGGTGCTCGTTACGCCACTGCAACTGTGTAACCTTGCTGCGACGATTGCAAACGAGGGGTATTATATCACGCCGCACCTTCTCCGCTCTGACACAACTAAGGAGTTGCACTACACTGCCGTTGAGCAGAAATATTTCCCCGTTGTTAAAGCGGGCATGGGGCAGGTTATGACAAAAGGCACAGGGCGGTGGTATCAACTGCCCGACAGCATTACTTCCGCAGGGAAGACGGGTACCGTGCAGAACCACGCAGGCAAGGACCACGCCATCTTTATCGGTTTCGCACCGCTTGATGACCCGAAGATAGCAGTGGCAGTTGTGGTGGAGAATGCCGGTTTCGGTGCCACTTGGGCTGCACCTATAGCCTCACTCCTGATGGAGCAATATCTCACGGGCACAATAAAGCGGCAAAATCTTAAAGAAAGAATAGCTACGACTGTACTCAACAGTAATGTTAAAAAACTATAATAGTGGAGAACGTCTCCCTCGTACATCGTACATCGTACTTAAAATGTCATCGCGCAATAACATATTACGGCAGGTCGATTGGGTAACAATTGCATTTTTCCTTGCTCTTGTTACTTTTGGTTGGATGAATGTACTCGGAGCATCTTATACTTTCGATCAAACATCCGTCTTCGACTTTGCCTATCGCTCCGGTAAGCAGTTAGTATGGATAGGTACTTCGCTTGTTATCGGTGCAATCATTTTGTCTCTTGATTGGCGGTTGATTGATTTGTCGTCGTATATTCTGTACGGCGTGATGATACTCGTTTTGCTTGTCACCCCGTTTTTGGCGCATAATGTGAAGGGCTCGCTCTCGTGGTTGCAGTTCGGGCCGATAAGCGTTCAGCCTGCGGAATTTGCTAAAGTTACTACAGCCCTTGCTCTCGCTAAATATATGAGTCGTTATGAATATCGTTTGCGCTCGTGGCGCGATCTCTTGGTGCCGTTCGGTTTGTTGATACTGCCAATGGGTATCATTATGGTGCTGCAGCGTGAAACGGGGTCGGCACTCGTCTTCCTGTCATTTATGCTTATGTTCTATCGGCAAGGGATGAACGGCTTTGTGTTGTGGGCTGCCGTTGTTGCCGTAGTTCTGTTTATCCTCGCGATTAAAGAAGGGACAATAATAGCGTTGATTGTAGTAGGTGTTGTAACGATATTAGCAGTGGCATATCTTCTTTTGCAGCGTTGGCGCGATAACAGGAAATGGAAGCGAGGTCGTTTGACGATTGTTCTCGTTTGTGCACTTGCCTGTTGCGCATATTGTGCGGTATGTAACTTCGCTTTTGAGCATATTCTTCAACCTCACCAAAGAATACGTGTTGAGGTGTTGCTCGGCATGGTTGACGACCCGCAAGGCGCGGGGTATAATGTGGCGCAGTCGAAGATTGCAATAGGTTCGGGAGGCTTTTTAGGAAAAGGTTTTTTGAAGGGAACGCAGACAAAGATGAACTTCGTTCCTGAGCAGGCTACGGACTTTATCTTCTGCACGGTAGGAGAGGAGTGGGGATTTGTGGGTTCGTCGATATTACTTATCGTCTATCTCGCATTTATTCTCAGACTGATCACTATCGCAGAAAGGCAGAAAGATGCCTTTACAATGATTTACGCATATTGCGTGGTGGGAATTTTCCTTTTCCACTTAACTATTAATGTGGGAATGGTACTCGGCTTGATGCCGGTTATCGGTATCCCGCTACCCTTTCTCTCTTACGGCGGTTCATCCCTTTGGGGCTTTTCAATATTATTATTCACCTTGCTTCGCTTAGATGCTGCAAGATTTGAAAAAATGAAGTAAAATATGTTTTCAGAAAGAGACACTCAATCCCCTAAACAAAGAAAAGGCTGCATAGAAGTAGTATGCGGCTCCATGTTTTCCGGTAAGACAGAAGAGTTGATACGCCGTATGCGCAGAGCGCAGTTCGCCAAGCAGAAAGTGGAAATCTTCAAGCCGGCCATTGATGTGCGCTATTCGGAGGTAGAGGTGGTAAGTCACAACCACACATCTATCATCTCAACGCCCGTAGAGTCCTCGCAGAGTATCTTGCTTTTAGCGCAGGATGTGGAGGTCGTTGGTATAGACGAGGCGCAGTTCTTCGATATGAATATAGTAGAAGTATGCCGCGAGCTTGCGGGAAGAGGTATGCGTGTTATAGTGGCAGGATTGGATATGGACTATAAGGGTACGCCATTTGGACCTATGCCTAATCTGATGGCAATAGCAGACGATGTGTTTAAGGCTCATGCCATCTGCGTCCGCTGCGGCAATCTCGCTAACTTCTCGCACCGCCTCGTGTCCTCTAACCGACAAGTGCTGCTCGGCGAAACGGAGAAATACGAGCCTCTTTGCAGGGAGTGCTATGAGAAAGCCAAACAGCAATCTCCTAACGGCAACGCTATATCTTAAAAAGGTTTCTTGCCGTCATTGATGTGGTGGAGATAACTGTTTCTGCGCTCACGCCATATAAATTTGCCAAACGCTCTGCTACATATATCATATAGCGGCTTTCGTTTGTTTGCCCTCTATGCGGTACGGGAGCGAGGTAAGGGGCATCTGTTTCTAACACTAATGCAGATAGCGGTACGCCCTCTTTGCCATCGGGAGGGCATAACTGCTCGCCTAAACGGCTGTTCTTAAAGGTGAGGACTCCGCCTATACCTAATTTCCAACCCAACCGGACATACTCTAATGCTGTCTCACGACTGCCGCTAAAGCAGTGCATCACGCCTAAAAGAGGTCTGCCATAATCGGTAAGGCACTGTTTGTAGGCGTTTTTTATTATCTGCAAAGAATCTTCGGTAGCATCACGAGAGTGAACCATTACCGGTAGGTTATATTCCATCGCCCAACGCAGTTGCTCTCGAAAAGCTTCTTGTTGTTCGGCTTTATACTCTGTTGAGAAATGGTAATCAAGTCCGACTTCACCTATCGCCACAAGTAATGTAGAACCGACTTGATTGACAACGGATTTTATCTGCGCCAATTGATTTTTGTAGTCTGCCCGCACCTCCTCAGGGTGCAAACCTAAGGCGGGGAAGAGATAATCACAATAGCGGCGGCATACATTAAGCACCGTCTCGCAGGACTCTACTGTGACACCCGGCACAAGAATAGCTTCAACGCCGCCTTCGTGCTGAGACTTAAGAAAAGAATCTAAGTCCGCTGCATATATAGGGTCGTCAATATGACAATGAGTATCGATCATGTAACTTAGTTATGTGTGATTTTTTTTGCAAAATTACTCATTTTTTTTTAATTATTATTTTTTTTTATTATCTTTGTGAAAAATTCACTCTGAACGTTCGTACCTCCTTCGTACTTCGTAAATCGTACTTCGTAAATTAATTTGGTATTTATTAATTCTTAATTATAATACTATGGATAACGAAATGCAAGCCGTAATGGCGAAAGCACAGGAATGGCTCGGTCCTCAATATGATGAGGAGACTCGCGCCGCAGTTAAAGCAATGATGGAAGCCGAGGATAAGTCTGCCCTCGTTGACGCTTTCTACCGTGATCTTGAGTTCGGAACAGGTGGGCTTCGTGGTATCATGGGCCCCGGTACCAACCGAATGAATAAGTATATCGTGGCAATGGCTACTCAAGGCTATGCTAACTACCTCAACAAAGTAGCCCGTGACGGAGGATTTGAGTTCGCTAAGGAGGGTGAAGTGTCGGTTGTTGTGGGGCACGACTGCCGCAATAACGGTCGTCTGTTTGCTGAGACGGTAGCAGATGTTTTTGCTGCCAATGGCATTCACGTATATCTGTTTGAGAGCCTCAGACCGACGCCGGAGATTTCTTTCGCTATCAGGCATCTGCATTGCCAAGGCGGCGTTAATGTTACCGCTTCCCATAACCCACGAGAGTATAATGGTTACAAAGCCTATTGGGAAGACGGTTCGCAGGTGCTTCAACCTCACGATATGGGCATCGTTAATGAGGTCGCCAAAGTGAAGATGGAGGATGTGCGTTTCGGTGGCGACAAAGATATGATTACTATCATCGGTGGCGAGATGGATTGGGATTATTTGCAGGCCGTTCACACAGTGCTCATTGACCAAGATGTTATCAACCGTCACAAAGACCTTAACATCGTCTATACACCTCTTCACGGCACAGGTCGCGTCATCATACCTGAGGCGTTGCGCAGTTGGGGGTTCCAAAACATACATGTAGTACCGGAGCAAATGGTGGTAGATGGCAATTTCCCGACGGTAGTGTCGCCTAACCCCGAGAACTCGGAAGCTATGACGCTCGGTATGAACCTCGGAACAAAACTCAACGCCGATCTTGTTATCGCCTCCGACCCCGATGCCGACAGACTTGCTATAGTATGCCGCAACGATAAGGGGGAGTGGGTGATTATAAACGGTAACCAGACATGTATGATGTTCTCGTGGTATATCATTGCCAACAAGAAGAAACTTGGCAAACTGCGTCCCAACGATTTCCTCGTTAAGACTATCGTTTCCACTGAACTTATTGCTAAAATAGCCGAAAAGAACGGCGTTACGCTCTTCGATGAATATACAGGTTTCAAGTGGATTGCCAATCGTATCCGTATGGAGGAGGGTAAGATGAATTATATCGGCGGTGGCGAAGAGAGTTTCGGCTTCTTGCCGTTCGATAAGGTTCGCGACAAAGATTCTCCTGCATCGATCTGCCTTATCTGCGAGATCGCAGCATGGGCAAAAGATAACGGTATGACTCTTTATGAGTTGCTTATGAATATCTATAAAGAGTATGGTTTCCAGAAGGAAACAACCGTTAATGTCGTTCGTCCGGGCAAGACGGGTGCCGAACAGATACAGCAGATGATGACAGATTTCCGTGCTGAGGCTCCAAAGATGCTTGCCGGTTCGAAAGTTGTATGCGTGAAGGACTATAAGCTGCTTAAGAAAGTGGAAAACGGCGTTGAGAGCAAAATTGAAATGGCTCTTGGTGCAACGAGCAATGTGCTGCAGTGGTTCACGGAAAGCGGCTTGAAAGTTAGTGTTCGTCCGTCGGGTACAGAGCCGAAGATCAAATTCTATTTAGAAGTACCTATTGCCGGCTTCCGCGGGGCAGAGGATTACGATGCCTTCAATCAAAAGGCTGACGCTATAGTGGCAGAACTGAAGAATGACCTGAAATTATAGTACTAAACCCAAATTGGTCATTATACTATGTGGAGAACGCCTCCGAGCGTACAAAAGTGGAGAACGCCTCCGAGCGTTCTCCACTTCACTTATATCTCTCGTCTTTATAAAAGTCGGCATTCAATGCCGACTAAAGTTATATCCGTCTTTATAAAAGTCGGCATTCAATGCCGACTAAAGTCAGAGACATTCTCCACTTAGTAATTTCTGATGATGCTATAGTTGAGAAGTTGGAGGAGGGATGATTTGACGGGGGAATCGTGGAAAGAAGAGAGCGCATCTGTTGCTCTCTTTTTATATTTATCCATCATTTTTGTTGAATATCCGATGCCGTCGTATCTCAATACGAAAGATTGTATTGTTTGCAGAATCTGCTCATTCGAATCCGTCATCTGTAACGGTGAGTGCCAAGTACCAAGTGACGAAGTACCAAGTACTAAGGAGGCGTTCTCATTTGCTACAAGTTGCTCTATTTTACTGCTTATATCGTTTGCCTCTGCTTTTGGTGCCCGTTGCAAGGCTATGATGAGAGGCAGCGTAACTTTACCATCGGAGATATCCGAAAGAGTAGGTTTGCCGATATCTTGGTCAGAGTAATCGAGAATATCGTCTTTTAGTTGGAAGGCGGTTCCTAATTCGAGACCGAATGTGCGCAGTGCATTTATGGTACCTGGCGAGGCTCCGGCGGAAATGGCACCGGCAGCCATACAAGCAGAGAATAGTGCCGCCGTCTTATTTCGAATAATATCAAAGTACTGCTGTTCTGTCAATTGCCCGCCGTGCAGACTTAGTTGCATCAGTTCGCCTGAGGCCAATGCCTGACCCGTTTGAGCAATAATATTAAGAATCTTGCGATTGCGAAGTTTGGCTGTTATGTCTATTGTTTTAGCAAGTAAGTAATCACCGACTAATATGGCTGCCTTATTCCCGAATTTGGCATTCAGACTGGGCATGCCGCGCCTTGTGTCAGATTGATCTACCACATCGTCATGCGCGAGCGAGGCTGTATGCAGCAGTTCAATAGCAATTGCCGTTTGAATAGACTTATCGCTAACGCCATAGCACATCTTCGCTGCAAGAAGCACCATTATAGGCCTTAGTTGCTTGCCGGAGCGCATATGCAGATATCTCAATGCCGCATCTAATTGAGCATTGTCGCTTTGCATTATTTGTGCATACTGTTGCTCAAATAACTGAAACTCTTCAAGTATTGGTGCTTTGATATTCTGCATTATAACTTAGTATTTACATAGCGTAAGCCCGTCGTACATAGCGCAAGCGGTACATTAGTAGCGTAAGCGCTTCTCACTTTAAGTCTTTATCTGCTCTTGGTGGCAGTTGGAATCGCTAAAAATCTTATTATATTCTTTTACGGGTTCGTTGAATAAGCCGTATAGAGTAGAACCGGAACCTGACATTGAGGCGAAAAATGCGCCAAGATCAAGCAGTTGTTGCTTTATTTGGGCAAGACGAGGGTGGCGGATGAATACACTCTGCTCAAAATCGTTGGTAAAAGAAGCAAGATTGGAAAAGTCCAAATGTTCTTCGTTTGGTCTGACGCCTCCGTATGCCTCAGCTGTTGAGACGGCGATTGGCGGCGTAACCAAAAGTAAATATTTGCCCTCTATTTGCCGCATAAAATTGTCGGGTACGGGGGAGAAAATATTTCCTGTTCCCGTTGCCAAGCGCGGCTCGTTTTTAATAAAGAAAGGACAGTCAGCACCTAATGGTGCGACTAACTCTTCCATCTCTTTGTCGCTGAGCTTAAGGCCGTAAATATCGTTAATGGCTTTTATTGTGAACGCTGCATCTGACGAGCCGCCGCCTAAACCCGCACCTATCGGAATATTCTTTTCAATTGAGATATTGAGCGGTTTAACCTTCTCAAATCTCTGAACCATCAGGTTCATAGCACGCACCGCAAGGTTCTTCTCCGCAGGGCAGTCAATACCAATGCCGCTATTTGACAAGCGAGTGTTGGTAGTGGAGAACGCCTCCGAGCGTTTGGTTGTGGAGAACATCTCCGAATGTTCAGTTGTGGAGAACATCTCCGAATGTTCAGTTGTGGAGAACATCTCCGAATGTTCAATGGTAGCGTTGTCAATTGCGCCGAATATTATTCGGCAGTCCCTTGGCGTGAGCGGTACTTCGTCACTTGGTATTAGGCTGATATTATCATGTAGTTCCTTTACGGGCAGGAATACCGACTCAATATCGTGGTACCCGTCTGCTCGTTTGCGCAGTACCTTAAGACCTATATTTATTTTGGCGTTAGCGTGAAACATCTTATAATTACGCCGAATACCATTCGGCAATACCGTAACAAAAGGCGTTGTCAATTACGCCGAATATTATTCGGCAGTACCTTAGCGCAAGCGGTACATAGCGCAAGCCCGACTTCGTCACTTGGTACTTCTCTCAGTTGTCGCAAAATTACGCTTTTTTTGAAAAATACGCAATTTTGCATTTTTATTTTTTAATTTTTAATTGATAATGTTGTGTATATTAGAAAAAAACATTACCTTTGTGCATTAATTTATAATTTTTATTTTTCAAGATGGAAAAGGCTGAACTTTTGGAGCAGTTAAAGGCGTTGCTCGCAGGTGATGTATCGGAGATTAAGGATCAGGTAGATGAGATTAAGAGTCGCTTCTATCGCATCACTCGTGAAGAGAAAGCGGGAAATGACGAAGTAGAAATCAGTAAAGCGCAAAGCGACGAGGGGGAAAATATCGCAGCAGTGGAGAACGCCTCCGAGCGTTCAGACTTAAAAAAGGAAGAAGCAGACGAGAACGCCTCCGAGCGTTTGGTTGTGGAGAACGCCTCCGAGCGTTCAGACGAGATTGAGAGTCAGTTCAAGCAGTTGCTGCAGGAATATAAGTCCCGTCGTGCCGAACTCGCTGCCAAGAAAGAGGCAGAGGCGCAAGAAAACTTGCTAAAAAAAGAGAATATCCTTGATAGGATGAAAGCGCTTGCCGAGAATGAGACAGCCGATGTAAGCGAAAATCTGCAGCAGTTCCGTTTGTTGCAGGCAGAGTGGAAGGCTATCGGGCCTGTTCCGCCCCAGAACACAGCCTCTTTGCAGAAGAGGTACGCAGCATACGGGGAGCAATTTTATGATCTGCTGAAAATCAATATCGAACTTCGAGAATATGATTTTAAGAAGAATCTCGTAGAGAAGAATGCCCTTATCGCTGCGGCAGAGGAGTTGCAGAATAAGGCGGATATAGTTGAAGCAAACAGGCAGTTGCAGAAACTACATGAGCAATGGGCGGAGATAGGGCCGGTCGCTAAAGAGATAAGGGAAGAGGTTTGGCAGAGATTTAAGGATGCCTCGTCCGTGATAAATAAAAAACATCAGGAGTATTTCACGGCCTTGCACGCCAAGGAGCAAGAAAATCTTGAAAAGAAAGAGATGATTATCGCTCAGTTGCGCGATATGGACATTGACTCGTTATCGTCTCATAAAGATTGGGAAGAAGCAACGAAGAAAGTGTTAGAGTTGCAGGCAGAGTGGAGAAAGATAGGGTTCGCACCTAAAAAAAACAATCAGATTATATATGACGAATATCGGTCATACACTGACCGTTTCTTTCTGGCGAAGACTGCTCATTATAAAGATGCACGCAATGTGTTTGCTGAAAATCTGAAACAGAAACGGGCACTCATAGAAGAGGCTGAGGCTTTGAAAGACTCTACCGAATGGAAAGAGACAACCAAGAAGTTCATCGACCTGCAAAACCGTTGGAAAGAGATAGGACCTGTAACACGAAAACACTCTGACGAGGTTTGGAAGCAGTTTACTCAGGCCTGTGACTATTTCTTTGCACATAAGAAAGAAGCTCTGCAGCAGACACGTGACTCTTATATGCAGAGGAAAGCGCAGAAAGAGGGCAAGGGAGGAGCTCTTACTGACGACAGGCGCAAACTCTTGAAAATGTACGAAAGTTTAGAGGCGGAAACAAAGACGATGGAGAATAATATGGGCTTCTTCACCGGTAAGGCAAGTGCGCTCCTTGATAGCATGAAAAAGAAGATCGAAGCCAATAAGCAAAAGATGGCTGATATAGAAGCGAAGATTAACGCATTAGACGATGAAACTGATTGATTATAATAATGTAGAAATTCGGCAAGTTGAGCAAATAGTGCTTCGAGATGTCAATTTTACGGTGAACAGCGGAGAGATGGTCTATTTGCTTGGGCGAGTAGGGTGCGGTAAGTCCTCGCTGATGAAGACTTTCTATGGGGAGGTACCTATCTATTCAGGAGAAGCACATTTCCTTGATTACGACCTCTCTCATCTGAAAAGAAAACAGGTGCCATATCTAAGGAGACGTATAGGCATCGTCTTTCAAGATTTCCAACTGCTAATTGACCGCAGTGTAGAGGAAAATCTGTTTTTTGTGCTCAAAGCAACAGGCTGGAAAGATAAGCGCGTCATGCGGGACCATATCCAAGAGGTGTTATCCCAAGTGGGGATGGCGGAGAAGGCATATAAGATGCCCCATCAACTATCCGGCGGAGAGCAGCAACGAGTCGTCATTGCACGAGCCTTGCTCAACTCACCGGGGATTATACTTGCTGACGAGCCGACAGGTAACCTTGATATGGAAACAGGGAACGATATAATGCAACTCCTCTCAGCCATTCAACAAGCAGGTACCGCCGTTATCATGTCAACCCATAATCTCGAGTGGGTAGCGCGATACCCCGGGCGACATTTCCGCTTCTCTGACGGCACAATAAAGGTTGAAGAATAGTGGAGAACGTCTCCGAACGTTCATACTTAATGAGTTTGTAAAGCAAGCATAAAATCCACAGGGCTTTATGCTTGCTTTTTTTTACTCTTTAATGTTTCCTGCTAATTTCGCCCAAAATTTTAATTTTTGGATAATTGTGGGTAATTGTTGACCAAAAAACAAAAAAACGAAGTTTTTTCGCTAAATTCGTCTAATTCGCCGATAAAAAAAGGTAGAGACGGTGTTTCTCTCCGTCTCGTACTCTCTGATGTGGGAAACTTCAGTTAATCTTTACCCCGAGCGGGGAATATAACTCTCCGTCACGGACGATTATTATTTGTCCGTTGCGTATAATTTTGTTGCTACTTAGGTTATTGCTGTTAAGGTTATTGCTATTGTTATCATCAGATGATTCGCCGGTTTTCTGTTGTACTTCATCGAACTTCGTACCGGTATTATCTTGGTTTTTAGGCAGGAAATAGTCGGGCAAGTAGAAACCTAAATGCGGTGGTTGATTATAGGCGCAGTTCTGCCATGCAATACCCATGCGATAGAGGTGATCTTGCATAAGGCAAGGTACGCGATATGCCGTTGGGAGCGGTGTAGTGAATAACATCAGTTCGACTTGTGAGGCAGACCAATCTTTCTCATATTTATACATGATCAACTCTTCGCGCCAATCGCCGAGGATGTCGGCTTGTAGGCAAGGTGTCGCCTTTGTTGTATTGCACGATTGCGGCTGTCCGTAAGAAGAAAATTCCATAATAGTTGCGGCACTACTGCCGTTCCACTTACGAATACGCGGGAACGATTTGAGTGAGTCGGAGTTATAGCGCCCGTCAAAAGTCTGATCGTATATGTCACCTGTCCAATAGATGCGGAAATTAGTGTCCGGCTTCTTTGCTACTACGACTGAGCCGTCTTCACAAGAATAGCTGTTATTATCAATACTACTCCAGCACTCATATCCTCTGTGGTTGGGGAAGAAATTTGCAGCGAGGCCTCTGCCGGTATCTGAAGAACCGGTGGCGCGGGCAAGTATCTCTCCCGTTGTGGCATCGTGCACATCGTATCCGTACGGGCTTTCTTCGTGCGGCATCATTATCTCTAATCCGGGGCGGTCAGGAACGAGGTCTGCAAGGTGTATGGCATCGCCATGTCCTAAACCGGTAGAGCAAAGTAGTTTGCCGTCATTATCTATTGTAGCCCCGCCCGTTACTATCTCATCTTTCCCGTCGCCATCGACATCTCCGACTGATATGCCGTGCACTCCTTGCCCGTAGGCAGTGGCGGTGAGACCTGACGCTGAAGCGATAGTATTGTTGTTCCCATCGGTGACTATCCACGCTGATTTAGAAGTAGAGGCGTGTAGCCAACGGGTGGTTAGTTGCGTGCCGTTCCAATCTACTGCCCATATATAGCAGCGTGTGTAATAGCCGCGTCCCATGATGGCGGAGGGTAGAGCATCTTCTCCGTCTAAATGAGCTACGCATGCTATCATGCGGTTGCCGCGGTTGAAATTACTATCCCCCCAAGCGGATGTGTTATATGTAGCAGCACCACCTACTGAGCAGGCTCGATTGGGGCGATACCAAATAGTATGTAGTGCTTCACCCGTTGTACCACGGAAGACTGTCAGTAGTTCTTCTCCGCCTGTTATATGTCCGTTGGAATTGACATAAGTTGCAGTGTTGTCAATGTTACTTATGGCTGCATCGGTAGCGGCTGCGCTGACATAATTGCCGAGACCGTCTTTTGAACCCGGGGCTGTCTGGCAAATCATCTCTGCTTTGCCGTCACCATCAAAGTCGTAAACAAGGAATTGCGTATAGTGGTTGCCGGAGCGAATATTAAGTCCGAGATTAACGCTCCAAAGCATAGTGCCGTCCATCTCGTATGCTCGTAAGATACAAGGTGACGAATAGCCTTTACTACCATTGTCGCGGGTGTTATCCGGCATCCATTTAACAACCATCTCATAGTCACCATCACCATCGAGGTCCCCTACGCTGATATCATCGGGACGATAGCGACCTGTAGTATTGCCGCTTCTGATAGAAGAAGGACGAGCAAGAGGAATACTCTTGTAGATAGTGGACCATGCCGTAGTGCTGAATGTCTCGGTTGAGTCTGCCCATAACGCCTGAATGGTGTATGTGTCATTCGCCTGACCGGAAGGATCTAATAGTGAGCAGGTTGCTGTTAACGGCTCAGATGTGATAAGGATATTGTTGCGAAGAACCTGAAAAGGGAGTGAGTCAGGGTCAGACTTGAGCGAGCGCCAACTAATATGCACGCCCCTGCCCGTATATACTGCTACCGGTGCACGATGAAGAACCTCATGCGTCTGCTGTGCTGATACCGCAACACAAGCAAAGATTAAAAGAGATGATAAAAGTTTTTTCATGATAATTAGAGATAAATTAGAGGTTACTGCACGCGAGAAGAAAGCCGCGCGTGTACTCCGGCATATTAAATATGAACGTTCGGAGACGTTCTCCACTATTGGATTATCCCGCCCATGTTTCGCGATCGAGGTTACGATATTGAACTGCCTCAGCAATATGCGAAGCATTAATCTTTTCGGCCCCGTTAAGATCGGCTATCGTTCTTGCTACCTTCAGTACTCTTTCGTATGCCCGTGCAGAGAGTGCTAATCGTTTCATGGCGGTATTGAGAAGTTGTTGTTCACTGTCACCGAGGACACAGAATTGCCGCAACATTCGTGCGGTCATTTGAGCGTTGCAATAAATGTTCTCTTCGCCTGAGAATCGTGCTGCCTGTAGCTCGCGGGCTGCCAACACCCTTGCTCTTATATCTGCCGAACATTCACTTTGAGTCTTTTTCTGCAGTTCTTGAATAGGTACTGCCGCTATTTCTACTTGCAGGTCGATGCGGTCAAGTAGAGGTCCGCTGATGCGGGAAAGATAGCGGTGTCGGATAGCGGGAGTGCAAGTGCAATTATGTGTCGGGTCCCCGTAGTGCCCGCACGGACAGGGGTTCATGGCTGCTACTAACATAAAGGAAGCAGGATATTCGACCGACATCTTGGCCCTATTAACGCTTATCTTTCTGTCTTCTAACGGTTGCCGCATCACCTCTAAGACGGTGCGCTTATATTCGGGTAACTCATCAAGGAAAAGGACGCCGTTATGCGCAAGCGATATTTCGCCCGGATGCGGGTTAGTCCCGCCTCCGATGAGTGCTACATCGGTTATTGTGTGGTGAGGTGAGCGGAACGGGCGTTGGGTAATCAAACTGGTAGAATGGTTTAATAAACCTGCTACCGAATGTATCTTTGTTGTTTCTAATGCCTCTTCTAATGTCAGTGGCGGGAGAATGGAAGGGAGTCGCTTTGCCATCATTGATTTACCTGCTCCCGGAGGACCAACCATCAGAATATTATGCCCTCCTGCTGCCGCCACTTCTAATGCTCGCCTTACATTATGCTGACCTCGCACATCCGCAAAATCCATATCCGGATGAAAAGCATGCAGGACAAACTCTTTCTCGACATCTACTTCGGTCGGTTCTATATCTTGCAGTCCTGAGAGAAAGAGAATAACCTCTCTCAGGTTTACTGCGGCTATAACATCTAACCCTTTAACAACGGCGGCTTCGGTAGCATTGGCAGCAGGTAAGATAATCCCCTTATATCCTTCTTTCTTAGCGCATAGGGCGATAGGCAACGCTCCTTTTACGGGCTGCAACGAACCATCTAACGACAACTCTCCGATCATCATATAGTCTGACAATCTCGCAGTCGGTATTTGCTCGTTCGCGGCTAACATACCGATACCCAATGGTAAGTCGTAGGCGGCTCCTTCTTTTTTTATGTCGGCAGGAGCCATATTGATAACGAGTGATCGTCCGGTGTGGCCGTAACCTGATATATGGGCAGCAGAGGCGATGCGCTCACGACTTTCGCGAACAGCGTTGTCGGGCAGACCTACCAAGACAAATTCCGAACCGCGAGAACTTGTTACCTCTATCGTAATAGGTACTGCATCAATACCCAAAACCGCTGCACTATAAGTTTTTACTAACATAAAGAAAGTTAAAAGTTGAAAGTTGAAAGCCCTTCGTACATAGCGCAAGCGGTACTTCGTCACTTGGTACTTAGTCTTTCCTCTTTCGCCGAATGATATTCGGCGGAATTGACAATGTTTTTCTTTTTACCGTATCTTTCGCCGAATATCCGGCGAAAGTGATAATGTTTTTCCTTTCACCGTTTACCCCGCCAGTTGAATTCGTGTTTGAATACAAAACCAACACCCTGGACCGTATTCGCTTGACGAAGAGAATATTTGTCAACAGTATGGGTATAAGCCTTAGCACGAACCTTGCCGTCCTGAGTGAGCATATATTCAATATCCAAATTGCCAAACACAGGTTGATTGGAAATATCATTATATCTGTATCCGAAGTTGCCGTTAATCAGAAGACCCCGCACGGGGTGTATCTCAAACTGAGCCTCATATTCCTGCGAGGCATCGCTACCTTCTCCGTCCGTCCTGAAATTAAATCCGAGATTGACGACATCCGTTACCCTTGACAGCCATGAGTTAATCTGGCCGGTAACGGTAGAAGAGAGAATAGAGTAGGTCTCGTTAAGCCCTACATTATTAGTGTTTTGTAGATATTCAGGTGAGTAGAACTTATTGAACACAAGCAGATAAAGCACCTGTCTCATAAGCATCTCATCGGTATTGATAACCGCTTTTACCTGTGAGGCGACAGATTCGTCTGACGATGGCAGTTCTACGCCAAAGCGTATTACGGGATTACTGAGTCGGTCCGATAGGTTAAGAACGCAGTTAACAGGCACGCTGCCTCTATTGGTCAGAGACGATGTTTCTGTTCCGAACAAGTCTCTGAGCGATGCCGTCAAGCGATAATATGCTCGTATGTCTATTTCGGGAGCATCCGGTGCACCGCTCCAAGTAATACTACTGCCTTCATCTATTTTGAACTCTCGCCGGATAACATTTTGGAAGGTAAAATTAAAAGTGCCTTGTTGGAGGGTATAGGTGCCAAATATGCTCATGTCAGCGTCATTGGTCGTTAATTTGAGATTGCCGTTGCCTCTGCCACGCAGTTGGTCGCCGGTGTGCCGATTTAGTAAGACCGACACATCTGTTTGAGGCGTTACCTCCACTTGCAGATCAAGATGGGTAGAAGAGCGGGACGACGTACCGCTTACGCTATGCTGCGTCTGCACACCTGACTCATTAAGTGAGAACGTTCTCAGACGTTCTCCACTATTATGGTTCACAAACTCTATGAAGTTATTATCGTTAGCCGAGCGTGCATCGGATGTTGATAGCCAGAAGGTGCTGCGAGAGGTAGTTGTCGCATCTGCTGTTATGTAGCAGTCTGTCATATCACCGTGAATATTCACGGTGCCGTTAGCATATATTTTCCCTCCGTACATCTGCTCCGTAGTCTGCTCAATATTGAGTACAATGGCATGCTGCGCCTCTATATCGAGATTATATTTAATGTCTCTCCAAGAGCCGTCATGTACTACCACTCCTTCAAGCGTAGCGGGATTACCTTCCGTGTCATGAACAACCATCTTTGGGAATGAGAGGGAAGTGGAGTCCATAAGAATAGAGTCGTTTATTATATACCTTCCTCCCGTGAAAGGCACAGTGATGCCCGCATTGAATGGTTTGGCGGCGAGCTTTACCCAAGTACCGGGGAGATGACTTACGGGGTCTCTCATGCCCCATACGCGCAGTTTGCCCGTTCCTCTGCCGTCGATGTCAGTGAGGAAATTTTGACACCAATAGGAGATGAAGGTTAAGTCAACCGAGTCAGGGTAGATGTCCAGTCCCCAATATGCGTTTGGACCGCCTACAACGCCGTCAACATGAACCACATGCTTGCCCGGTTCCTGAAGCGGGTTAACTGTCCATTGACTGCTGTCAACTCGCGGATCATATACATCGCCTTTGATGATAACATGATGAAGCGAATCAAGGGTGGCAGAGGCAAAGAGATTTCCTAATTCTCCGTTATTGATATGAGCATGCTCCATCGCCACCTCCGCTTCGAACATCGGTTTGCCCAATATGCCGTAAGCCTTTATCCAACCGGTGACATTTCCTCCGAAATAGATAGCGCGGTGAACATCCGTCAGCACACCGAGGAAATAGTCGAGGTCAATACTTTGCAATTGAGCGTAGATAGTATCCTTCTCTGCTGTGGACGCAATACCGTTCAGATAAATATACTGCTCAGGTGACTCAGTGGAGAACGCCTCCGAGCCTTTGGACCCGGAAGCGAAGAGGAACTGCTCAACGCTAATAGTTGTGTCTGCCGCGCAATATGTTATTCGTGAAGGATAGAGAGTCCAAAGAGAGTCAGAAAGAATAATATCAGAATGCAGGAACTCTGCGGTAATAAGCGGTTTGTCAGCATAGCGAGAGAAAGCAGTGAGCAGTTTCAACTCTCCTCCGTTATGAGCGGAGGACGTCTCCGAGCCTCCTTCGTCCTTGTTCCTTGTTCCTTGTTCCTTCGTACTTTGTTTATTCCATCCTGCAAAAAGTTGCATTGAGTCGTTCTGTGCCCGAGCATTGAGATAGAGGTGCATGTCCCCTAATTTTTGGGATGCAGGTGTGGTGCCGTGATGCTTCATTGCGAAAACCGACAGATTGAGTCTCTGACTGAGGTTATCAGCGGAGATGGTCAGGTTTTCTATATGTTGGCTCTCTGTCTGAATATCCGGCACAACGGCTTGCAACATCAGTTCACCGCTGTGGTCATACAGATGTCCTTTGATGATAGGTTTCTGAGCAATGGTATAAGGCAGTTCTAATACCCGGAATATGCGGTCAAGGTCGCGGGCATAGATATAAAAATCTATTTCGTTATTTGTTTCCGTCCGAAGAGTTTGTGCTAACTCCTTTTTGCTTACGATAGACGGCAACTGCCTGTATATGGCTTTCTTTGCTGATGTAAGGAGCGTGCTGTAGAGATATTCGCCCGAGAAAGAGGCGTTAAGATAATCGCAATCTATGCGCAACAATCGCTTGCGCTTTTGCAATTCTTGTTTGATATTCAACTCGCTGATAACAATAGAGTCAGGACTGAGTCCTGTAAGTGAAGACGTTCCCGGACTTTTTCCACTTGCGTGGTAGAAATAGAAATTTTGCAATGAGGCATATCCCTCAATATTATCAATATTACTGCCCGACAGTTTTACATCAAGCCTGAGGTGCATATCCGAATCCGCATATTTGTCGGAGAGATGTAGCGGACCGGGACGGAAGTGAAGAAGGTTAAAATGGAAATCGTAGTTAGGAGATGATTCATTCAAGTCAATACTACCGGAAAAGGCAAACCCCAAATTGTCGTCGTCAGAGTGCATCTGACCCGTGAAAATCTTATTCTTGAAAGTGCCGTCAAGGTGCAGATTACGATAGGTGTATTGGCGGAAGGTGATATGGTTCAGATTTAGGCACACATCCCCGTTAAACGGTTTGTCCTCTACCACAGAGAAATTTGTGGTAACCGTTAAAGAAACAGTACCGAGATCTTTCCGGTTCAATGCCCTGCCGAGATTAAATCGTTTAGTGGATACAGTGCCGTTAAAGCGCAGTCCGTTTATATCCGTTATAGTGCGGTCGATGTCAGCACTGTCACGTATGTTGAGTATGGCTCGTCCGTCAGTTCGGATACTTCCTAACGCGGTAGTGAAGGCTCCTTTGAGAACCATATTCTCGGAAGTGCCCTCAATGGCACCTTTGTAGTGGATATCACCCAAACGGGCAACAACAGGCGGCAGATTAAAAGGAGCATCTCTGACGCTTGAGAGAATATCCTGCAATATAGCCTTATTGATATGAAAATCTCTGCATTGTGCTTTTAAGTAAAGTCTGTCGGCGTATGGTAGTCCGAAAGCTGTTACATCGCCGCTCAGCAGACTTTGGTTCCTATAACTGAGCTGAAGCTGATGCATCTGAATAGAGTCAATCCTTCCGTGTATGTCGGCACTTAATGCCCACGGCTGCCGCATAGTGCTCAGGCGAGGAACGAAGGCACTGAAATCGTAAGGGGTGAATGTAGCTTCTTCGATACGCACATTGACTGCCGTCTTGCTCAGAATTGCGGCGCGAGTAATACTATCTTTAGGCAACGATTCGCGAAGGCGTTTGGCATCTGCACGGTTAATGACGAACTGCTCAACCTGTAGGTTAGACGATGGCAATGTGGCATGAAGCGTGGGGAAGGTGACGAGAGTATCGTTGATGAGCAAGTGTGCCTGCAAAGAGAGGAGATCAAAAGGTACATCGCGGTGGCGAACATTCGCTGACAAGCGTTCTATCTCAACATCGAAAAGATGAGGAGTTATATTATATACATGCAACGCTGCGTCAGGTATCTGACCACGCCAATTATTCAGCCGAGCACGAATATTAGTGAGGCGTATATCCTGAACTTGAAGATTAATATGAAAATCTGAGTTGCTGTCCTGCTTTTCACTTCTGAAAGCATCCACAAGAAACAGATAATTCATTGTGGAATCATTAACGGGATATGCATTCAGATAACCGCCCACAAGTGCCACCTCATGAATACAGAGAGTGTCTTCACGCAGCAGTTTCAGCATATCGGCGTATGCGGAGAGAGTATCAATATAAAGCAGCGTATCTCGCTGCCTGTCTTCTATTAAGACATCCTCCACAATAAGTCTGTTGGGAAATTTGTAGGCGATATGTCCGACCTCCACTTTCGCTCCTAATCCTCGAGACATTTGCTCGGAAAAGACTCTCAGCGTTGCGGTCTGTACCCTGCCGGAACGGGCAAGCGACACCAGCATTAGCAGTACTAATGCCGTGCATAGCAAAACTATGCCCACCGATGCCAATATCCGCTTGTAAAGCCTCATAATGAAGTACGAAGGAACGATGTACGAAAGACAAAGTTACGATTTTTTTTTAGGTTACGCAACCTAAGCCTTTGTTTTTCGCTATTTTTCTGCTAATGTTTGAGCTATTTTTTCTGCTATTTTTATTCCATCGAGTGCTGAGGATGTTATACCTCCTGCATAGCCTGCTCCTTCCCCGCAGGGGTAGATTAAAGCCGCCCGCCCGTCGTCACTTGGTACTTCGTCACTTGGTACTTGGTACTTCCTTCGTACCTCGTACTTCGCTTGCAGCGTGTCGCTATCGCGGGCGATGCGTATAGGCGAAGATGATCGGCTCTCAACCCCTATCACGACGGCATCGTTAGTCAGGAAGCCGGGGTATTTGCGGTCGAAATCGCGAAACCCTTGTCGGAGACGTGTGCTTATTTCTTGCGGTAGCCAAAGGTCTAATCGTGATGGGATACAGCCGGGCAGGTATGAAGTGGCGGGCAGGTCTTTAGACGCTTTGCCTTCCACAAAGTCGCGAAGTCGCTGCGCGGGTGCTATGGCACTGTGCGGTTTGCCGGCAGCGAGTGCTCCTTCTTCCCAACAGCGATGTTCTATCCGCTCCAACATGTCTAATCTCTCTAATGCGGCTTCTGTGCTTTCCGGATTTTCCGGACTCTCCGGAATTTCGACTACAATGCCGGAGTTGGCGAAAGGCGAGTTGCGATGGGAGGCAGACATGCCGTTTACCACTATACTCTCCTTGCTGCTTCCGGCGGGTACGATATGTCCTCCCGGACACATGCAAAACGAATAGACACCTCGTCCGTCAACTTGCGTTCGCAGATTATATGCAGCATTACCTAAGATATCCACAATTGAGTTTCGCTCATCAAGTAGCACCTTCGTACTTGTTCTTTGTTCTTTGTTCTTTGTTCCTTGTTCTTTGTTCCTTGTTCCTTCGTACATAGCGCAAGCGGTACTTCGTACTTCGTCAATGTGGTACATAAGGGAATTAATGAGACTTTGCGGGTGTTCCACTCTCACGCCCATCGCAAAGCCTTTAGGCTCAAGGACAATACCTTTCGATGCCAATAGGCGATAAGTGTCATGCGCTGAATGTCCAATGGCGAGAACCAAGGCATCGGATGTAAAAGTACTGTTACCTGCCGTCGTAACTGATAATTTGTGTTCCCTTTCTTCAATTATAATATCTGTTACTTGTTCATTAAAATGTATCTCCCCTCCTGCCTCAATTATCGTTTCTCTCATACGTTTAATGATAGTCGGCAGGCGGTCACTGCCTATATGTGCGTGAGTATCATAGAGAACGCTGTCCACAGCACCGAAGAAGTGGAAAAGCTCTAAGACACGGTGCATGTCGCCCCTTTTCTTCGACCTTGAGAATAACTTGCCGTCGGAGAAGGTTCCGGCACCGCCCTCACCGAAGCAGTAGTTACTCTCCTCACAAATACCTTCATTGCGGTTAAGCAAAGCAATATCGCGTTTGCGATCTTGAGCGGGTTTGCCCCGCTCAAGAATAATAGGGCGAATACCGTGTTCAAGCAGAGTGAGAGCAGCAAATAATCCTGCCGGTCCGGCACCAACGATCGTTACCTGCTTCTTCGCATCTCTTACATCTTGGAATACGGGCTTGGGGTATGCGGGTAAAGTCGCTTCTTCCGCAGAAAGGGCTACATCGACTGTCAGCAGAACCCATATCTGCCGCTGACGAGCGTCAACCGACCTGCGTACGATACGCATTGAGAAGATGTCGCTTTCCTTGACGTGCATTGCGGATGCTGCGTGAGAGAGTATCTTCTCCTCAGATGCAGATTCTTCGGGGGTGAGTTTGATATCAATTAACATAATAGACTTTCAACTGTAACTTTAGGGCTCCGCCCGCACTTTAGCAGTATTTACAAAATTACATTTTTTTTGCCGCCTTTACAAATAAATAAATTATTTGATAACGATTTATTGCGTAATACGAAAAAAAATTGTACCTTTGTAAACAATGCAAGCACTTGTTCCTTGTTCCTTCGTACTTCGTACTTCGTTATGGTTACTCTTCAACATATCAGCAAGACTCTCGGCGGTAAGCGCATCTTAGACGATGTGTCGTTAGAGATAGGTGCCCATGAGGTCGTCGGCTTGTTGGGACCCAATGGGGCGGGCAAGAGTACGCTAATGAAGATACTCACCGGGCTGTGGCAAGCGGATGAGGGACAGGTTGAAGTGTGCGGAGTTGATATGCGTAAAAGTCCGCACGCGGTGGCTCCATTGATAGGTTATCTGCCCGAAAATAATCCGCTCTATTATGAGATGTATGTGAGGGAATATCTGCTCTTTATGCTTTCAGTGTCCGGCGTGAAGATGTCGCAAACAGAGCGGAAGAAGAAGGTGGAAGAGGTGATAGAACGAGTAGGGTTGACGCCTGAGGTAACAAAGAAAATCGGTAATCTGAGCAAAGGCTATAAGCAGAGGGTAGGACTGGCGCAGACGCTACTTAGTAGTCCGAAACTATTTATTCTCGATGAGCCGACAACAGGGTTAGACCCTAATCAGTTGGAGGATATACGCGCCGTTATCAGAGATCTGTCAACCGATGCAACCGTTATTCTTTCAACGCATATATTGCAGGAAGTGAAAGAAATGTGCGATAGAGTGGTGATAATTGACAGAGGCAGTATACGGTCGGATGTAAAAGACATTGAAGGAATCGACTTACCTCAATTGTTTCATGAATCAACAATAGTGGTGAACGTCTGAGAACGGTTAGACTTTAGTCGGCATTCAATGCCGACTTTATAAAGACGAGAGATAAGTGCAGTGGAGAACGTCTGAGAACGTTCAGACTTAAGTAAAAGGTAAATGACAATATGGCAAATGATTTTGACATACGCAAGGAGCAACAAATACAGGCAGACGATATAGACAAGGCGTTGCGTCCGCTTAGGTTTGACGACTTTGCCGGACAGACGAAGATTGTAGATAATCTGCGTATCTTCGTTCAAGCTGCCAAGCAACGCGGCGAAAGTCTTGACCATACCCTTCTTTTCGGCCCTCCCGGATTGGGGAAGACAACTCTCTCTAATATCATTGCGAATGAGTTAGGTGTAGGGTTTAAGGTTACGAGCGGTCCGGTTCTTGATAAACCCGGAGATTTGGCGGGTCTGCTCACCTCGCTCGAAGAGCATGACGTCTTGTTTATCGATGAGATACACCGCCTGAGTCCCGTAGTAGAAGAATACTTATATTCAGCGATGGAAGATTATCGTATCGATATCATGATAGATAAAGGACCATCGGCTCGCACTATACAGATTGACCTTAATCATTTCACCCTTGTAGGTGCAACCACTCGTAGCGGACTGCTCACTTCACCACTCCTTGCTCGGTTCGGAATAAAATGTCACTTAGAGTATTACGATGCTCAGGTGTTAGGTCGTATTGTAAGGCGTAGTGCGGATTTGCTTGGTGTCGCTATTGACAGCCATGCCGCCGACGAGATAGCGCGACGCTCAAGAGGAACACCGCGAATCGCTAACTCGCTACTGAGGAGAGTGAGAGACTTCGCACAAGTAAAAGGAAACGGGAAAATAGACCTCAATATCACTCAATATGCACTTGAGGCTCTTAATATTGATACCTTCGGTTTAGATGAGATAGATAACAAACTGCTACTCACTATTATTGACAAGTTCAACGGCGGACCGGTAGGACTCAATACTATCGCTACTGCTATGGGTGAAGATGCCGGTACGATAGAGGAGGTATATGAACCGTATCTTATTATGGAAGGCTTTATTAAGAGAACGCCGAGAGGTCGAGAGGTTACCGAACTGGCCTACCGCCATCTTGGCAAATCACCGATACAACAACTCGGAACGCTATTTTAAACATCTTTCGTACTTCGTCACTTGGTATTTCGTTCAAAATAGGCATTGTCCATTGTGCCGAATATTATTCGGCAATACCGCCAACTATGGTTCCTTGTTCCTTTGTCCTTGATCACTTGTTAAAGCCAATTAGGAATACTCGTTTAGTGGCGCGGGTGAGGGCGGTGTATAGCCATCGGTAGAATTCTTCGCCTAAGCGGTCGGTGCTTATCATACCCGGATCGATAAATACATTACTCCATTGCCCGCCTTGCGACTTGTGGCAAGTAACGGCATAGGCAAAACGAATATGTAAGGCGTTGTAGTATGGTGATGACATAATCTTGTCACGCAAATCTTTCTTATTTCTTATTTCGGGGTAGTCTTCCCCAATCTTTGTGTAAAGCTCTTGCCAGATGGTATTATTATCTTCGGGCGAGTCGGTATGCAGCGTGTCAAGGCAGACCGTCATTTCTATTTCGTTAGCGTGATACCCCGACTCAAGCACGGCATCGGCAAAATGCAGACCGTACATATCTCTTTGATGTCGCAGTCGTTTTAAGGTGAAAAGGTCCCCATTGGCAATAAATTCGGGGGTGAAATAATTATTTCGGCAGACCATAAGTCTGTCGCCTGTAGATAGTTCCTCTTCCCGCATCAGCAGTTGCGCCCGTATGCCGTTATTATAAAGATTAGTACGGCGATTAGTGCGTGTGAGAACAACGGTCTCGTCTATCCCGTCCTCTCTGTAACAGCGTTCAATAGTATCTGTGAAATCTTGCGGGTTGAGATGAGAGATATCATTATAACCTGACAGAGAGAAAGCGGGCAGTAGTTGTATATCCCCTTTCATCAGGCAGTCGCGGATATGCGTGGCGTTAGCAAGAATGCCGGAGTCAAGTGCTTGACGCGCCACTTCTGTCAGCAGATGCTCAGTTACGTTTAATCCGAGACTGCGCAGGAAGTCGCTATTGAGAGCAGGCGAGTTGGTCTGTCCCACAGGCGGGAGTTGCGCCGTGTCGCCAAGTAAAAGCAAACGACAATTATCACCCGAAAAGACATAACTGATGAGGTCACGAAGGAGATTGCCCGAACCGAATGGACTATCGAAATTAGTGGAATCAGAAATCATCGATGCCTCATCTACGATAAAGAGTGTGTTTTTGTGTAGATTATCAGCGAGAGAGAAATGACCGAAACCGGCTTGTTGCTGCCTGTAGATATGTTTGTGGATTGTAAAAGCGGGGTGATCGGAATAAGCAGCAATAACTTTTGCGGCTCTACCCGTAGGCGCAAGTAAGACCACCCCCTGCTGAAGGTGAGTCAGAGTCTTAACCAAGGCACTGACCATCGATGTCTTACCCGTTCCTGCATATCCCCGCAGCACGAACGTTTGCAATGGTTGATGTCCAAGCAAGAACCGGCATAATTTATCTGTCAGCTCTTCTTGTCCGGCGTTGGGGGAAAAAGGCAGGTTGCGAATGATATGTGATTTTAGAAAATCGGTTAACATAGTGGAGAATATCTCCGAACGTTCAGACTTAAATTATACGAAAAAAGGGAAGCGAACTATATCGCACCGCTACAACCTCCTACCCTTGCTTCGGTCAAGACCTGGGGGAATTCAGAGGGAGCTGGTCGTACAGGACTTCCCTATTGTGAGTACAAAGGTAATGCTTTTTTCTCAAACACGCAAGTTTTTTTTAATTTATTTTGATGCCAAGCGGAGTAAACATTTCTCCACCTTTCTTTATAACGATGCCGTAACTTGATGAAAGATAGATTTTGGCGGCTTTGGGGCTATTGTCGGTACTGCCGATGAGTTGCTCAATATCGTTAAATTTGGTGCCATTATAAGCATAACCAAAATCGGGGATGCCATATCCTAATTGGTCGGTCCATTGCGGGTAGAAAGAAGCCGATTCGATGATTATCTGCCGTATCTCCATAGCACTCAGATGCGGCAGTGCTTGCCTTAGGCATGTCGCAAGGCCTGCTATCTGCGGGGTGGAATAGGATGTCCCGTTGCTATAACCCAATATTCCTTCCTTGCCGGTTTCAGGGTCTCGGTATGAGGGATTATATATAATGCAATTCCCGCCCCAACCTATTACTTCGGGTTTAACTCTGCCGTCTGCCGTCGGACCGTAAGAAGAGAATGAGCAAGGATTGCCATTGATATCTGCTGCGCCTACCGATATGATAGAATCGGCATCGGCAGGAGTAGATAAATAATGCCACGAGTTATTACCG
>FLNU01001214.1_pt1 | contig 132696 bp, 137 predicted proteins | sample 1140361 | NCBI WGS metagenome assembly FLNU01 (sample SAMEA3878206, study PRJEB12797) | bioreactor metagenome | biome: Moose rumen | place: Sweden | collected 2011-10 | reverse complement strand
TATCGCGCAGTATTCAAACCAAGAAATTAACGCTAACAATATCGCGGCAACCGCAAAAGGTGTTCCGCCAATTTTGATTAGCACCGCCGCAATCGCAATTCCGATTATCCCCGTGATAATTCTTAAAACCAATTCTTCATCTCCCTTTTAATGCGTAATTCATAATGATTTTTCATTATTAACTTTTCACTAAACCATAAACCTCCAAATATTTTTTAGCTACGCTGTCAATAGAAAATTTTTTAGCCGCATTTTCCACACGATTATAAATTTTTTCGTAAGCTTCACTGTCATTGGCAAGCGTCATCAAAATCTCTGCAAGTTTTTCAATCGGCACTTTATCATTTTCGTTAAGGTCAAAGATAATCCCTGCCGATTCGCCCGAATCAGTCTTCAACATTTCCGCAGATTCGCCCAAATTCGACGCGACAACAGGTCGCCCGCTGAAAAGACTGTCGATTATCATCAGCGGAAAACTTTCCCCTAAAAATTCACTCGGCAACAATCCAATATCAGCCGTCGTCAAATAATCGCGGACATTACTTTTAAATCCCGTCAAGTGTACAAAATCAGGCACTTTACCTTTCAGCTTGTCGTATATTTCACCCGAACCTACCAAAATTAAATCAATTCTGCGCGGACTATTTTTATTTGCAAGTGTAACTGCGTCAATCGCCGACTGCCAACCTTTTTCAGGAATTGCGCGACTTACCGTACAACATACAAAAGATTTTTCAGGAATATTTAATTCACTGCGCGGAATCGGCGTCCCTGTCGAACTTTCAAGACCATTACCGATTTTGTGAAAAATTTCATTGGGCGTCCAATCGTGATTGATAAAAGGTTGCAAATTTTTTTCCGCAATGTATATGAAGGCGTCCACAGAATTTTTTACGCGATTCAACAGATTTTTTAAATGAACTTCTTCCGTTGCCTCATACATACCGTGCAAAGTTATGACGTGATGAAGTGCAGGATTTTTTTCGGCAACATAGCTAACCGCTTCATCAACCGAGCCGTGATGCGAGTGAATTATATCAATTTTAAATTCGTCAACAATCGCGTCAAGCCCCGCCGTCTCCGTCAACCGAATCAGCGGCACATCATTATGCAACTTACTGCGAATTTCCGGCAATTCCTCCGCCATCTGAAAATCCAATACCGTAACGGGATAATCACGCCGACTAAGTTCATTTGCAAGAATCAGCGGAAAAGTTTCACCGCCGCCTATGCACAACCCAAACACACACATTAAAATATTTGGCTTACGTTGCACCGACAAAAATTTTTTCACGTCAAAATATTTCTTAAGTTCCTCAATATCCGTGCCGCCGTAATAGCTGAAAAAATGTTCCTCAAGCTGTGCAAAATGTTTTTCATGAACTTCAGGCGTAACTTTGTAATTAGCCGCAACAAATTCAGCAATGCGTTGATGTTCCTCATAATAGCGCGGTTCCTTTTGAATTTTGAGTGAAGTACTTTTTTTATGGACGCGATAAAAATTTGTCGCCTCAGGAGTATAATAAACGACTCCGCCCTTGATTATGTCCAGATAAAAAAGCCAGTCGCCGCAAAGTTTCATATCGCGCCAAAGTTCACGGACATTTTCACGAATCTGCGCGGGCTTGCGGAAAATAACGCTGCTGACATTGGGAATAATATTTTTCACGCCAAAACCGCGTTCAACAAATTCAGCCGCCGTTATCGCAAAATTTTTCGTCCAATCAAAACTCGTCACGTCGCGCAAATATTCTTCCGTCGTAAAAGTTTTAACGTCTTCTTCAACAAAATCAGTTCGCGCAAAGGCAAGCTGTACCGCGTCATCAGTGAAAGCATCAACCATTGACGCCAAAAAATTTTCGTCGCTGTAGTCGTCCGATTCGGCTATCCAAATCAAACTTCCCCGCGCAGATTCAATTCCGCGTTGCCACTGATTGAATACGCCGCCCGAATTTTCCTCATTAAAAATTTTCCGCGTGTTGGATTTATGCAATTCGTAAAATTCATTTAAAATTTCTCGGCTGTCATCTGTCGATGCGTCATCCAACAGAATCACTTCAAAATTTTTGTAAGTCTGATTGTAAATCGTCTCCAACCTTTGACGTAAATATTTCGCGTGATTGAAATTCGGTACGATAACGCTTACAAGCCCGTCAAATTTTTTCTTGGATAATTTCCATAAAGGTACGCCGTCTTGAGATTTTTTCTTCGACGCCGCAAAGTTTAAAAGTGCAGATTTAGCCGCCGCTTTCGTGGGCAGTAAAATTTTTTCGTGTACAGTCGGGAAATTTTCTTCGCAAACATTTTCAGCCTTACGAATAATCTTTTTAACTTTCGGATCAGTCAATTTGCGATAAACTTCAACCTTTAAGTTCGTTTCAGAAATTTCATCAGTTTCATTGGGATTGGCTTGAGCTTTCTTGAACAAACTGCCCAACTTCCTGAGCGGCGCGGTTATCTTCCAAGAACGCGAATTCAACAAAGTATTTTTAAACTTTTCAAACTCAGCAATCTGCGCGTTGAGTGCGTTTTCAAGCTCGGCAATCTGCGCGTTAAGTGCGTCAATCTGCCCTTCAAGCTCGCCGTTATTGTCAATCAAAATCTGATTCGCGTCCTCAAGCTCCGAACTATATTGCGCGAGTGCGTTTTTAGCTTTTTCAAGCTCGGCGTTTTGGTCAAGCAAACTCTGATTGGCATTTTTAAGCTCGGCATTGTACTGCGCGGTAATTTGATTGACATTTTCAAGCTCGGTAACCTGCGCGTTCAAATCCTTAACATTATTTTTCAGCTCTTCGTTGTAAGCGTCCAAATTTTTATTGACGTTCTGCAGATTTTTAACTTGGTCGTCAAGCGAAGATTTTTCATGCTGAAGTTTTTCTTTGTCCTCAACAAGTTGCGTGTTATCCGTCTGCAACTGCGCGATATTTTTGTTGAGAGTTTCGGGGTAATCCATATCAATCTTACCGCGAACCTCGACAATCAAATTTCCGCTCAAACCTTCTACGCTGAAATTTATCTGCGGGTCATTTGTCATAAAACGATAAAAACCGTCAACAATATCAGTGGCATTGCTGCTTGTCGGAGAAATATTTTCGCCGTTGACAGTGACACCGTTCAACTTCAGCGAAATAAAATCTTCGTCGGGGTCAAAGCGAATATTATTTATCGGCTTAGTCGCGCTGTAAAAAAATTTAGCGTAAAAGTTCCCCGAATCCTCCAAGAAAATATATCTGTCAACGCTGTTCAAATTTTCGCCGTCATCAAAGTACATAATCCCGTGCGGCAGATCCAATTTCTGCGCAAGGTTAAACACGTCAATATTGCCGGTGTCGATAAGGTAAGCTGTTTCGTCGTAGTTGTACAGATTTTTAATTTCGGCGGCACTTTTGGGATTGGCAAAAAGTTTTTTCAGCACTCCCAACGCAATCAACTGAAAAGTCCCGGAAAAGGGCGTATCCGAATTTTCAAGGCAAATTTTCGCGAAGGCAAAGTTGCGATTAATCTTGCCGTCCACAACAAATTTTTTAGCGTCGGGGAAAACTTCCAAGAAAAATTTATCGTCGCGGAAATTCTTAATGAAGTTGTCCAAAACAAAATACATTTCAGATTCGCCGCGTATTCTTCTGTCAAAAGTCGAAGCAGACATATTGTCACGATTTTTCAGTCTCAAGCGAAAATCTATCAGCTTTTCGTGCATAATGTACAAGTTCGAGTGGAAACAAAGATTTATCCACATAAAATAATCCGGCAACTGCCACAGCCCATGAATATCCAACATATTATATTTGGTGTAACATTCGCGCCGAATCAAAACGCTGGGATGACAAAGACAGTTTCCGTTGTAGAAAAAATAGTTAAGCCACTGAGCCCGCGAACGATTAGGTTTGTCAAAAATCGTCGCATAAAAATCTTTTTCATCCAGAGTTTGAGGGTTGCCCTCTTCGTCAATAAAATCAGCCAAAGCAAAACAGGCGGCGTAATCGTCGTGGCTTTCAAGAAACTCAACCTGCTTAGCAAGTTTTTCTGGTTTCCAAAGGTCGTCGGAATGATGAATCGCAACGTATTTGCCGGTCGCAGCATTCAGAACCTCCATATAAGCAACGCGAGGACCGCGATTTTTTTCGTACAGAAAAGTTTTTATGCGCGGATCGTCGAAGGTTTTAATAATTTCGCGGCTGTTATCTTTGGAACCGTCGTCGAGAATCAGCAGTTCAAAATCCGTGAAAGTCTGATTCAGCACACTTTTAATTGCGGCGGCGATATATTTTGCGTGATTGTAACTTGAAAGAATTACGCTGACGGTCGGAGTTTTAATTTCGACTTCAGACAAAATTTTTTTGGCACGAGGCACAACTTTTCTAGGATTAATTTTAGGCATTTATTCACTCACCTTTTTAGGAATTACGCCAGACAAGTCTACGAGACAGCCAGCCCAGCTTAAACCGACACCAAAGCCCGTTAAAAGTACATTGTGCAAATTTTTCACGTCAACCGAAGTTATAACCTCTTCAATCGCGTAGGGAACACTGCCGGAAACTAAATTGCCGGAGTGTGTAATTTGATTGTGGTACGGAATATTTTCAAGCTCTGCTTTTTGGCGTACGTGGTTAAGCATAAATTTATTGGCTTGGTGGAAAATGCAGTAGTCCAAATCTGCGCGGGTAATTTTGGCAAGGTTAAGTACATCGTCCACAAGTTTTGGAACTTCGCGCAGGGTAAAGTAAGCAATCGCCATACCGTCCATATAAACTTCGTAATTTGAATGATAATTTTTATTTTCGTCGTATTCAAAAACTTCAGGGGTATCACGAGGGGTTAAACGACTGCCGCCGACCGGAATATAAAGTTTATCGTAACGCGATCCGTCCGTACCGAATACAAAGGCACGAATATTTTCAGATTCTTCGTCAACGCCTTCAATCCAAGTTGCGGTTGCACCGTCTCCGAAAAGCGGTCTGACCGAAGTGTCTTTCATATTGATATATTTTGTGTAGACGCTTGACGTAAGAAATAAAATTTTTTTGGCAATGCCGGTTTCAATTAAACCTTTAGCCGTCGCCAAGCCGTAAATGTAGCCTGAACAGCCAAGCGCAATGTCCATTGAGCCGACAGTTTGAGAAAGTCCCAATCTGTGTTGAAGATGCGGGGAAGTATGCGGCATTTGATAATCGGGGTGTTGAGTGCACAGCAAAATAAAATCTGTTTCATTGCGGTCAATGTCATATTCTGCGAAAAGTTTTTCCGCCGCCTTGAAAGCTAAATCCCCCGCCGATTCGTCAGCCGCTACAATGTGACGATCTACGACGCCTAATTTTTTACTGAAACGTTCTTCTACCACGTCAATATTTTTTTCAATCTTTTCAGGCAGGTATGAAGATACCGCCTTAATTTTTGCAAACATTTTATCTATCAATCTCCTTGATAATCGCGCAGATTTTTCTAACGTCAGCCTCCGCCAAGTCTCCATACATCGGCAAACTTAAAACTTGCTTACCAATGACATCAGCGACGGGCAAATTTGCCGCACTCGACGAATTTAATTGACGGTAACAGGTATATTCATTGCAGAGCGGATGAAAATATTTTCGCGGATAAACATTATATTTTCTGAGTTCATCATAAACATCATCGCGCGACTTGCCGAAAAGTTTTTCATCAATACGAATCACATAATACTGATAATTAGACTTAACATTTTCGCCACACTTCGGCATAAGTTTTATACCTTCAACATTGCCAAGTTCCTCGTCATAAATTTTGTTAAGTTGCCGACGTTTATATTGTTCATCTTCAACGTAATTCAACATAATGCGTCCAATCGCCGCGCGGACTTCATCAAGCTTGCCGTTAATGCCGGGCATAACAACTTCGTCTTCATTCTTTATTCCGAAATTTTTAAGCAAGTCAATTCGTTGCTTAAGATTTTTATCTTTATGGACAAGTGCGCCGCCTTCCAAAGTGTGATAAACTTTCGTAGCATGGAAACTGAACATTGAAATATCGCCAAAGTTGCCGAGACCTTGTCCGTCAATCTCAACGCCGAAAGCGTGAGCCGCATCGTAGACAATCTTTAAGCCGTAAGTGTCGGCGACCTGCTGAATTTTTTCAACGTTGCAAGGTGTTCCAAAAACGTGTACAGCCAAAATTGCGCTGGTGTGCGGAGTTATCATTGACTCAATTTTATTTGCGTCAATGTTCATAGTCTCTTCGTCAATGTCGCAAAAAATCGGTTGAATGTTATTCCAACTTAAAACGTGCGGGGTCGCGGCGAAAGTAAAAGGTGTAGTTATAACGTCCCCTTGTAAACGCAAACTTTGAATAGCAACCATAAGCGCGATTGTGCCGTTATTGAACAGTGACAGGTAGGGTACTTTCAAAAAATTTTCAAGCTCGCGTTCAAGCATATAATGTTGCGGACCGTTATTTGTCAGCCACTTAGCCGCCCAAATGTCACGGAGTTTTTCAGTAACTTCTTCAATCTTCGGAAAGACAGGACGCGTTACAAAAATTGTTTCTGCGAAAGGTTCTATCTTCGACAAATTTTTATCCTCCAATTTTAAAATAATGTTAATATTATAGTTGACGGCAGGGATAATTGCAAAAAAAATTTTCCCGCGCAGATTACGGCAGGAAAATTAATTTAACGGCAGAATATTTTAAGTTAATTTAGTATGACATAAAGGAGAAATTTATTTTATGGAGTTAGGTAAAGAAAAAGAAAAGGATTGGGGAAAAGAATTGAAAGAATGGATTGTATCAATTTCGGCGGCGATTATTCTTGCGCTTATAATTCGTACATTTATAGTTGAACTCTACGTCGTCGACGGACCTAGTATGAAACCGACATTGCAACACGAAGAAAGATTAGTCGTCAACAAATTTATTTATCGCATAAGAGAGCCGCAAAAGGGCGAAGTCGTGATATTCCGTTATCCGCGTGATCCGAGCCGTGATTTTATTAAGCGCGTAATTGCGACGGCGGGTGATACGATTGAGATTAAAGAAGGTCGTGTTTATGTAAACGACCAACTTCAACGCGAAGATTATATTTTGGAAAAGACGCGCACTGAATATCCCAAAGTCACGATACCTGAAGGAACAATTTTTGTTATGGGCGACAACAGGAATAATTCTGAAGACAGCCGCTTTTCGGACGTTGGATTTGTGCCGCTGGATTTAGTTAAAGGCAAAGCAGTTTTAATTTTTTGGCCTATCGATGATTTTAAAACCTTGAACTAAAAGCCTTAAAACCCTTTTCAGAAATATTTTTTTCAATTTTAAGAGCTTGTTCCTGCAAAACGTAATTCATCATATCGTTGACTGTAAAATTTCTTTTAAAACTTTTTTCGAGCTGATTCACTGCCAATTTCGTTTTTTTGTCGGAAATTCTTCCTGCGAAAATTTTTCCTGTTTTGACTTCAATCAAATAATAATCGATATTGACTTGAATTTTTTTACCTTCAAGATTTTTTCTTGTAGGATTTGAGCCGTAAGTTGAACCGATTCTGCGCCAAGCGTCAATATCTTTCACATCGCAAAAAAATAAAAAATCCACATCATAAGCCTCGCCGATTGTTTTTATTTCAGAGACAATCGAAGAATTAAGCTTGTAAGCTTTTCCGTCATATTTTTTTATTTTGATAGATTTGGCGCGTTGCCTGCCGAAAATCGAATCAGAATAATTTTTCAGCTCAACGTTTGAAGTGTCGTAAGAGTAAAAAGGTCCGTGAACAATCACGTCCATATGAATTGTTGAAAAAATTTCCGTGTTACTGATCGGTTCGCCGCCTATATTCGCCACCAATTTTCGCGATTCAACATTAAAATCATCTTTCAAAACTTCCGCGATAATGTCATAAAAATTCTCCGTGATTTCCGGTTTCAACTCGGTATTTCCGTAACTTTCAACTTCCGCCATCAAAAGTCGCGGTTTAATATTACTCTGAAAATTCGCCGCACTTACGAAATTTGCAAATAAAAAAATTATTGCCAACGTCATAAAAAAAATTTTCCTCATAATTACCCCCTGATTCCTCTCAGCAAAATGTTTATTTTAAGACGAATATTTTCTTGGAAAGAAATTTTTAATTTACTAAACGCCGCCGCTTGAAAGATTGAGTGAAACATTTCCAAAATCAAATCAGCCGGAATATCACGCCTAATATCTCCGTCAACTTGTCCGCGCAGAATTATATCTTGAAAAATATTTTTAAATTTCGGCGACAAATTATCCGGCATATGCTCCGGTTTATCTGAATGTACGCCCGCGCTCGTGAAAAGCGGCAAGATAAATCTGTTTTCGTCAATCATTTTCGCCGTATCCATACAACAAATTTCTAAAAGTTCAAGCGGAGTGAAATTATTTTTGCTAAATGTTAAATTTTTTTCGACTTGAGCAAATAAATTCGTCAACAATTCCATTAAAACTTCTTCTTTGGAGTGAAAATAGTTGTAAAAAGTCCCCACGCCCAAATTTGATTCGCGCATTATATCTGATACTGAAGTATTCATAAAGCCGCGCGATTTAAAAATTTTTGCCGCCGCATCCAAGATTGCTTGACGAGCAATTAATTTTTTTTCTTCTCTGCGCCCCAACTTATCCCCTCCTAATCAAGAAAAAACTCATCGTGCCGAAAATTGTTACCGCCAAATTTCTGTAAGTCATATAATCGTGAACATATGAATGATTTTTCAGCACCGCATACCATAAAAATGGTAATAAAATTATAAACGCAAATGTCAACATCATTGAAGGTTTATTAAAAAATTTTTTCTTTCGACAAATTATCAAGTAAATCAGAAAAATTAAAAGTAAAGCTAAAATTATCGGCAAAGGTCCGCGCATTAATGCTGAAAAATTTCTTTCAATTACGTCAAAAAATGTGAAAGTTGTTCCGCCTTCAGTCGCAGATAAAGTTGTTGAAGTTCGATAAATTACATTATTAATTGCGGCGGCGATAACATTTTGATTGGTTAAAATTGTTGCCAAAATCCATTTACCGGCCCACATTCCGCCGTAACCGAATCCCCACGCGAATAAATATGAGGATAATTTTTTTAAAACTTTTTTAGGTTCAGCGTCGAAGAAAAATTTTTTATTCATCAAGACGCAGACGCATAAACTTATCCCAAATGCCGCGAAAGGGTACGTTAAAAAATCTACGTAAACCGTGACAATTCCCAAAATCAGGAAGTAATACAAATAATTTTCTCCGCGCAGGAGCATTTCATTTTTTTTCAAAATAAAAATCGTTGACAAAAGTATTATACAAAAAATATCTGAAATTTGGAAGTTAATAGCTGCAGTTATCGGATTTATTGTCAGCAAAGTTAATGCGAAGGCTAGGGTTAAATTTCTTCCGAATCGTTGATAAAATAAAAATAACGCCGTCAACATTAAAAAAAATTGGAAATAAAAATTTAAAACGCGCAAATCGTGTACAGGAGAAATTAACAGCGCGGGCTTTAAAATTACCAAATAACCATGCCAATACAGAGGGTAATACCAAATTTCAGAATCAGCTTGACGTTCTTTTTTCATAACGTCGATTAAAGTGTTTACCGTCATATCGGGCGTGTCGTCAATCAATTTCCAGGAAGGATTTAAAAATGCCGAGTCAATTAAATTTTCAACAGGGTAAGCCGCTTTCATCAACATAATTGCATCAGTAAAATTATCAATGCGCGTATGAATTACTCCGCCCGCCCAAAATGGCGCGTGTTTTTCAAATTCATAAATTCGTGCAGAACGATCTACGTTGTGATAAATTCTTGAAGTCGGCAAAGAATACGCGGCAAGAATCAAAATCGCTCCAACACAAATTGACGCCGCCAAAATTCCCGCCATATTTCGGAGAGTAATCAAAATTTTTTCCATAATCGTATCAAATTCATTTTCAGTTCAAAATCTTTTCGGGCATTTATCGCAATGGTATCTAAAATAAGTCCGCACATTGCCGACAAAATCGAAGTTACGGCGATCAAACCGCTTACTATTAATGTTGGAAAGCGCGGTACAAAGCCCGTCTTAAAATATTCCATAAGAATCGGCAAAAATAATATCAACGCTATTAACATTAATAAAATTGATATTGCGCCGAAAAATCTAAGTGGTCGATAATTGCGGTAAAGATTAAAAATCGTCATCAAAACTTTTGCGCCGTCAACATAAGTATTGAGTTTGCTGAAACTTCCCGCCGGTCTGTCGCGGTAGTTGACGGGTAAACTTTCAATCAGCAAATTTTTATCCAGTGCGTGAATCGTCATTTCCGTTTCAATCTCAAAGCCTTGCGACAAAATAGGAAAACTTTTCACGAACATAAAACTGAATGCGCGATAACCCGTCATTACGTCAAGAATTTTTTTAGAATTTTTTCCGCGTTTCCAAAAAGTATTTATGCAACCGCGTACAAGAGAATTTCCGAAACCGTGAAAGGGGCGTTTATTTTCTTCAAAGTAAGTCGCGCTAAGTCTGTCACCTATAACCATATCTGCGCGTCCGCTTAAAACTAATTCCGACATTTCTCGCGCATATTCGGCGGGGTAAGTGTCGTCGCCGTCCGTCATAATGTAACAATCAGCGTCAATCTCTCTGAACATTGTACGAATCACATTGCCTTTACCTTGTCGATATTCGTGCCGCACAATCGCGCCCGCCTTTTCGGCAATAGAAAATGTTTCGTCGGTGGAATTGTTGTCGTAAACGTAAATGTCAGCTTCCGGCAAAACTTTTTTAAAATCTTGTACAACTTTTTCAATCGTCAAACTTTCGTTGTAACACGGAATTAACACGGCAATTTTTTTATTTTCATTCATATATGCACTCCTAAAATATTAATAAAATAATCACGCTATAACTTTTTCAAAACATCAATAAGTATGGATATTTCTTTGTCTTTGTTTATTTTTTTGTAGTTTAGATTTGATTTTAATAATCGTGTCAAAATTATAGTTTTTATTGAGAGTTGCAAATTTTTATTTAAAAGTTCTAAACTTCTATCGTTGTCAGTTAGATTTTGAGCTAAAAGATTTTCAACGGATGGCATCATCGAAGAATCAATTGCGAACTTGGACAAAAGTTCTTTTTGAATATTTAATTTTTCGTCAGCTTTAACTTTGCTCCATCTTTCAATCCATACGTTGATTTCTTTTTTATAATCTATTTTGTAATTATTAAACACTTTGTGAATAAAAAAAACAAACCTTGAATATGAATGCCATGCTTACAATAAATATCAACATCACATCAAAAATCGAAAAACTTAAAGTCATCAATTTTGTGAAAAAAATATAGCCAAATAATGTATAGATAAACCACAATTCTAGTATGTAAAAATTTTGTACAAAATTTTCTTCGCCCAGAAAAAAGAAAAATGATTTACGGATTCTTTTATCTATCTTACTGAGCCAACGAAATTTAAGAAATTTAATTTTCGGGAAATTTTTTAAAAATTCTTTTGCGCGAGTTATTTTTATGGAGTTCTTACGGTATTCATGAAAACGCGATTCCCATTCCTGAGCAATTTCCTGTCCATAGAATACGATAAGATAAGCAGCATTTCTACAAATCCTTTTACGATAGCTAATCTCAATAAAAAATATCACAAAAGAAATAAGAAATGGAAATAAAGCTATAATAGGATTTGTGTAATGAAGAGCAAGTCCTAAGAGTGTAACAATAGCAGTATATTTTATTCTTAAAAGATCCACAAGATTTTTTTTAAGAGCTTCCAATTGCCTTTGATCTCTCTTTAGATCATCTGATTTGTATCTGTCTAAATCCATAATATATTCCTCCATATTTTAACCTAAAAAAGACTGCCGCAAAAATTTTCTGCGACAGCCCCTTTTAGCGGATAAATATTTTTTCAGTAAATAAAATTCTTAATAACGGAAATTCTGCAGTGAATTCTGCAAGCCTTGAGCCAATCTTGAAAGTTCATCGCTGGCGGATGCAATTTCTTCACCGGATGCAGATTGCTCTTCGGACGCCGCAGAAACACTTTCCATTTCGCGAGATACATGCCCGCTCTTTTCGGAAATCTTTTCGGTATTGTCTCTGATTCTCTGAGTAGCAGTAGCAACCGCGTCGAGTTCCTTAACCATATTTTTAGCTTCAGCGGCAACGTTATCGGTTGCAACACGAATTTCTTCAAATGTGTCACGAAGTTTTTCTACAGATTGAGTACCTGCACGAACTGCCGCGTTACCTTTTTGCATTGAGTCAACAGCGTTGGTAGTTTCGTTTTGAATATCGCCGATAAGTGTAGCAATTTTCTGAGCCGCACTTTGTGATTCTTCAGCAAGTTTGCGGACTTCTTCAGATACGACCGCAAATCCGCGACCATGTTCACCGGCACGCGCTGCCTCAATAGCCGCATTAAGTGCAAGCAAGTTTGTTTGTTCAGCAATGCCGCTGATAGCTTCGACGATTTGTCCGATTTCTTGTGAACGTTTACCGAGTTTGTCAACGGTAGCCGCAGAATCATTAACAATTTTTTCAACGCTGATAATTTGATTGACGGAAGATTCTACAGCACTTCCGCCGTCGGTAGCAAGATTGTTAGCCTTAGTTGCATGCCCTGAAACCGAATCAGCAGTTTTGCCGAGAAGTCCGATTGAATTGTTAGCCGCATTGATTAAGTCAAGAGCTTCACTTACGCTTTGTTGCTGTTCGACAACGGCACTTGCAGAAGTCGTAACAGATTGCGCAACCTGTTCAGATGCCTGCGCGGATTGGTGAGCACTGGCAGTTAATTCTTGTGAAGATGCAGCTAATTGTTCGGATGAATTACTTGTCTGTTGCAAAAGTTTGCTGATTGTTTGACGCATATCACGAATTGCTTGTGACATTGTACCAAATTCGTCACCGCGTGAAGGATCAATCAGACTGCTTTCACGGAAGTCACCGGTTCTTAATTTACCAAAGAGTTCAATCATATTGTCAAGCGGGTTGGTGACACCTTTAATTACTACCGCGCTGACGAAAATAAGTATAACAAAAATGACCGCTATAACGATTATGAGCGACATAATCATTGATCCTACAGCGTCGATACTTCTTTGATAGGTTTCTTGAGATACTTTGATAACGTCTTCTTGAAGGATAGCCATCTTTTCATTGACGGAAACTGCATAAGGCATTGCATCAGATTCGTAGAAATCCATTGCACGCTTAATGTGGTCAGCGTATGATTGCAAATTTGTTAATGCGTCCTCCGGAGCGGTCAACTTCATTAATCTGTCACTGCCTGCTTTAAATTTCGCCCAGTCAGCTCTAATCGGTTCAAGGCTTTTTACTAATTCAGGTACATCGGCAACTACTTTTGCATATTCTTCCATATTCTCTTCAAATTCTTTTATAGCTTGCTGAGATTTTGCAGAACGTGACTGGCGCAAAGATTCATCCGTAGTAAGCGGATATAAAGTTATCTGAACTTGCGCATATCTTGAATTGTAGCGCATTCTGCCGACGTAATAAACGGAATAGAAGTTACGATTAAACATCGTCTCCATTTCCTCTTTTGCTGTTTGGACCCCTTGATAGCCCATAACACCGATAACTAAAAGTCCAATCATTGCTACAATGTTTAAAACAAGCAACTTGTAGGCGACTTTCATATTATCCATTAAACCCATACAAAAACCCCCTTCTTCTGCGGCTACGACTTACTACTTTTTTATAACGCTTGAGATTTTACGGCAACAGCATTTGAACGTTACCAACCGCTAATCTCGACTCCGATTAACACTTCAGCTTTTCAGAAAAAAATCTGAAAGGCTATTTCTGTTTATAATACCACAATTATTTGGGTTTAGTCTATAACTTTTTACGTTTACGGTGAAAATTTTTTCGACAAAATATAATTTAATCCTGCAACTTGCCGACAGAAATTTTTATAACCTTAGCAGTCGTGTTGCCGTTATTCCAGATTGAGTGCGGGAGACTGCCCTTGACGTAGAAAGAATTATCCTTGCCGACAATATTTTCCGCGCCGTCAAAAAGTTTTTTAGCCAAAAATTTTTCATGATTCGGCAGAGTCATAAATTTTTTTTCCATTAAAATTTCCCTCCAATTAATTTAAAATTTATTACCTGACCTGTTCAGTTGCTATAGAAACATGATGCGCACCGGATTTTTTCAGCAAGTCCAACACTGCCACAACATTTTCATACCGCGCAGATTTATCTCCGCGCAGAAGAAAAATTGTTTCAGAGTTTGATTCTAAAGTTGCGTGAATTTTTTGCGCCAAATTTTCATTTTGTACGGAATCATTTTCATAAAGGATATTTCCGTTTGCCGTTACGGTTATTGAAATTATATTTTGTCTTGTTTCAATATTACCGCTTGAGGATTTTGGTAATGTTACTTGCAAAGTATTTGTCTGTACCATGTAAATCGTACTTATCATAAAAAATACCAACAGGAACAACATTATATCAATCATTGGGATTATCATAACCAACGGCTGTTTATTTTCGCGGAAATCACGACGCATTTAATTTTTCCTCCTGCCTAAAGTTCCAAGCACCAACAAAATAGTTTTATCAAGTTTCGCCAGCATTTCGTCAAGTTTTTGTGCAAAGTAAGTGTGGACAATCAACGCGAAAATTGCTACACAAAGTCCCGTCGCCGTCGCTATCAATGCCTCACCAATGCCGCCGGTTATTGCTAAAGGCTGTCCAGCTTGTACGCTGAAAATGTTAAACGATTCAATCATGCCTGAAATTGTGCCGAGCAATCCCAAAAGCGGTGCCAAAGTTACAATCATCGACAAATAATTTAATCTGGCACGAAGATTCATTGCTACTTCTTCGTAGGCAATATTTAAAGCAACTTCTAAATTTTCGCCGCTACTGTAAAATCTTAATCTTTCAATGCCAATGACGGCAACGGCTATCGAAGTCACGAGCAACAGATACATTACCGGTCCGCCTTTGGTGAATAATTCCATTACGTCCAAAATAAATTCTCTCCCAATTTTTTGATTGTAAATTATATCACAAAAATTTTAAAATTGCCGTAATTTTTCTTTTCCTTATGTTATGAAATATTACAGTCAAAAAATTTTTCAGGTTATTTTTACAACAATTCACAATGATTGGATTATAAATGCTTGCTCTGTTTATGCAAATATCTGAATTAAAAACCGACAATATCTTGCAAATAGACAAATAATGTATTAAAATTAATTCAATTTTTAAGGAGGTGTAATTATGTTAGAAGGATTTGTGAAAATACCTATTCTTATGGGAAGTTCGTTTTTATCGGTTACAGAGAACGGCTTGAATTTTAATAAAAATGTCGTAAAGCATATGAATAAAGCGGAGAGCATAATACTTCTTTGCAATTCAAGCAAAAAACAGATTGCTATACAAAAATGCGAAAATGGTACTAAAAATTCAATTTCGTTTTATCGTGACGAAAAAAATCTGACAACCGGAGTACGTTTCAATAATCGCGAAGTTCAGCAAATGATTGCAACGATGATGAATTGGGATTTACAAGAATTTAATTACCGTGCAGATGGATTTATTGCGGACGACGGAAAAACTATGATTTTCGATTTAAAAAGCGCGAGAAGATTTCCTAAAAGAAACAAATCGAAAACAATTCAGTCAACAGCTCTTGACAAAAATATTCCTGACGTTTAGACTTATGGCGTTATGACTAGGAATTTTTTATTGAAAGGAGCGAGGCCTTTGATTGTAAAAATGAAACTCTCGAATATCAAGAAATTAATTGGAGGAATTTTAGTTGATAAAGGGACTTTCAGAAATTGAAAATTTTGCGATTGTGCGCCCGCTTCTCGGCAAACATCAACGCGACATTTTGAATATACCTATAATGCATAAAGTTACGGAAGAAATGTTGGACTTTGCGAATTTGCAGCCGTTAAATATTCAAAATCTATCACAGAAACACAATAATACAAATAAATTAGTTTTAACATTTGCTTACGATTATCGCATAGAAAAATTTTGGAAAAATCCACAAAAATATATTCCTCTTTTGCAGTCTGCTTGCGCTGTTGCAACTCCTGACTTTAGCCTGAATCCCTTAATGGATTTTCCGGAATATCTCCATAACGTTTATAAAAATCGTTGGCTCGGTTGTCTTTGGCAAGATTACGGAATTTTAACCATACCGACCGTTGGCTGGACAACAGCAGAATGGGATTATTTAAGTTTTAGTGGAGTGGAAAAAGGTTCTGTCGTCGTAATTTCAACTCTTGGTAGTAAGTCTGATAAAAAATTTTTTATGCGCGGTTATAATGAGATGCTGAGACGTATTGAACCGCCTTTAATTATTGTTTACGGCGATATGTTGCCTGAAATGACAGGGCGGTTTATTAACTTTCGTTATAAAGACTCTTTTAAGCAGAAAGATTCATTTTGTTTTCAAGACGTACTTTTCGATATTTCACCGATTTTTGAAGTAAAGGAGTAATTTTATGGGTAGCAGAGGTTCTTTTAAAAATGTCGGCGCAGGAGATTTTAGTTTTGTTGAAGGCGGAAAAACTTATTTGTCAATCGGAAGTTTTGATAATGTACAAATTTTAATTAAAGAAAGCGGCTCTGTTAAAGCTCCTGAATTTTCTCATACTGCAGACAGAATTTATGCCGTTATTCAAAATGGCGCATTGAAACATCTTGCCTATTACGATGAAAATCATAAGCAAGCAGTATCTATTGATTTGTTGCACGCTCATCACGGTGTACAGCCGCATAAGCATTTGTATTTGGATCATTCAGACAGAGGAATAGCTATTTCCGCCGAAGAAAGAGCTTTGATAAAAAAAATTAAAGAGGAGTTTCATTTGAGATGAGAGTTAATGAATATAATAATTTAAATGAATTTATTTACGAATATGACAACGGTCGGCATTCTTCAGATGAAAATCGCGGACGTAAATTTATGGGAATCGAATTTTTGTATAAAAAAATTTATTATAGAATGTGTCGTGAACCGATTGATGACGAAAAAAACGGAATTTATCAATTAAGCATTATGCACTGTGAAAAATTAGGTTATCCTATAGCTGATAAATTTGAAATTGTTGGCAATTATAAAAATATTTATGATTTACTTGAAAATTGCATAATCGACAATAAAAAATTTAAAGATGTCATAATGGACGATAAAACTAAAATTCTTAGCCAAGATTAAATTTTTACTCAAGAAATTAAAAAAATCCCCACTCATCATCAGGATAAATTTTTTCAATAAAAAATGATTGATTTAACTACACCGATTATTCCATACGTAGGTACGGGAATTTTCAAACTCAATTCTTCTTATGACGAAGTTAAAAATTTTCTTCAAGAGAATAATATTTCGTACAAAGAGGAAGTAAGTCAGCCTAATGAAATTGACCCGCCTTGGTACGTTATCGGCATATCCAAAAAAGGCGAAGAATACGACGCATTAAACGTTACTTTTGCCAAAAACAGGCTCTTTAGAATTTGTCTTTACGAGGATTTTGACGGAAAATTACCGAATGGTATTCATACCAACATGACGATTGATGAGGCTTTGAAAATTGATAAAAATTTGCGTTATAATGATGATAATGATGAACTTTATGAATCTCCTGATGGTTATTGGCTCGACTATCACGGAGACACAAGAAAAATTTTGACAATCCTTATTTTTATTCAAGCCTTCGAGCACGATGACTTTTTTGAATATAACTGGTAAAAAATGAATATAAAAGAACTTGCGGCAAAATATTATTTGCACGACAGCAGCGTTGAAAAAATTAATTTCGACGAAAAAAATAAAAATCTCACATTGACGATTGAATTTTGTTTTTGGATGCAAAATTGGTACAAAAATGATGAGCCGACTAATGGAAAAATTTCCGTAATTTTTGAAAATGTTTCGCTTTTTGAATACGATGAGAATATTTCAGATAGAATTTTTTCAAATGAACTCGACAGCGAAATTTATTCTGCGGAAATTGACGACGACGGAAATTTTGTAATTTTTTCTGTCGAAACAATTTATGATTCTGATTGCGATGATATTTACTGGCAACTTAAAATTAAATCAGAAAATGTAAAAGTCACTGAACTTGAACGCTACAATTTATAAAAAAAATCCCGATTCAACGTCGGGATAATTTTTTTCAAGCAAAGATGTTAGATTTGACAACACCGATTATTCCTTATTAAGGCACAGGAATTTTTAAACTGGATTCAAAGTACAACGAAGTAAAAGAAATGTTATCCGAAAAAAAATTTACCGCTCACAAATTAGCGGTATTAAAAATTTTTTAAATTCTTGCTAACGAACTTTGTAATTTGCGGAATAAATCATACTCAACATACCGAGAAACGCCGTGATTGTGCCGAACCATAATAACGCGTTGACGCCGCCAAGTTGTACGATAAAGCCGCCCAAAATACTTCCGAGTACAATTCCTATTGTTTCGGTTGCAACCACGTAAGCTTGAGCCGTCACTTGATAAGCCGCGCTGAAAGTTTCATTGACGTAGTAGACACGCGCTCCCACTGCCACAGCGTAGGATAAAAATTGCATTAACTGTACCGCAAAGATTATCCAAATTTGACTTGCCAAAAGGAATAACGCCGCCTTAGCAAAAAATGCCACACCCGATATTGCCAAGAAAATTTTTGACGGAGTATTTCCTTTGATTCTGGTGTAAAGGAAAAGAGCAGGAATTTCTACGACTGCCGCGATTGCCAATGCCAAGCCTAAATCGCCTGAATCTCCGCCTACATTTTCAACGACGCGTATAAAATACATCATTACTGAATTGTGGAAAATCATTACCAGCGATAAGCCCGCCAACATCCAGCCGAACGCCGGAAATTGTGAAAGTTGCAAAGTCTTTGTCGAGTGCGTGTTTGAAGTATTTCCGCGCAGATTCGGCATTGAGATTGTTACCCAACAAAACGCCGCGCAGAATACCAAGTAACTCAGCGGCACGATTACGCTGCCAAAGTGTACCGTCAAAAATCCGATTATGATTGACATTATCGCGAAACTTAATGAACCGCATCCTCGCGCTATTCCGTAGTTGACGGCGACTCCGTGACTTTGATAGAAAAATGTAAACGCGTTTAAAATCGGTTGCATTGTCAACGTTAAGCACAAAAGTAACCCGAATATTACCGCCTTCACAAATGAACTGTCGACGAACAATACAAAAATCGCTGACAAAATCATTATGACATCAAGGAAGATTAAAAGTTTTTTTCCTTCAGCCCTGCCGCTGTCGACTGCGCGTCCGAAAACTTGTTGCAAAAGTACCGCCAAAAGACAGCTGACGGCAATTAAAATTCCTATGTCGCTATCCTCAATCTGCGCGTCCAAAAGATAGTACGTCGTAAAGCCAAGCCCCGAACATAACATCATTGTGTTTAAACTTATCAGCAATGCGTACCGAATATTTTCGTTGCGCTCCTTCATAAAACCGCCTCCTATAAAATTTTTTATCTATGCACAGGATTATAACACGTCTCACGAATAATTTTTTCCAAATCTGCGCGGGAAATATTTTTTTTAGTTTGAACTCCAGCCGCGTGGATAATTTTTTCTTCGCCGATAGTTCCGCCTAAATCGTCCGCGCCAAATGCCAATGAAAGTTGTGCAATCGGCATTGTCAACATAACCCAAAAACTTTTCACATTTTCAAAATTATCAAGTGCAAGCCGCGTTATCGCAATCATTTTTAAATCTTCCCACGCGCCGACTCGTTTTAAATTAAAATTTTTTCCCAATTCTGTGTTTGCAGGTTGAAACGGAAATAATAAAAAAGTTTGAAATCCGTGAGTTTCGTCCTGAAGTTCGCGAATTTTTAATAAATGTTCGACGCGTTCAGCTAAAGTTTCAATGTGTCCATATAAAATCGACGCATTAGATTTTAAATCGATTTTATGAGCAATTTTCATAATTTCAAGCCAAGTCTCAGCAGAAATTTTTTTCGGACAAATAATTTCACGAACACGCGGAGAAAATATTTCAGCACCGCCGCCCAATAAATTTGTTACGCCAAAGTTTTTTAAAGTTGTTAAAATTTCTTCGTAAGTTTTATTAGATTTTTCTGCGAAGTTTGCAATTTCAACGGGAGTAAATGCGGCAATTCTGACATTCGGTAAAAATTTTTTCGTAAATTTTACTACTTCCAAGTAATAATCAAAATTTTTATTTGGGTGTAATGCGCTGACGATATGAATTTCTTTTAAATCAGGAATTTTTTGTGATTCGCGAAGAATTTTTTCAACGTCGGAAATTTCGAGAGTAAAAGCTTTTTCATCGCCGCTGCGACATTGAAACGCGCACAAAGGACAATTCGCGCTGCAAACATTAGTTAAATTTATGTGGCGATTAATTGTATAAAAAATATTTTTTCCGCTCTTAATTTCTTTCAATTTCCGCGCAGATTCAGCTAAATAAAGTAAATCATTTTCTTCATAAAGTGCAAAAATTTCATCAAAATTTAATCTTTCAAACTTAGAAATTTTTTCACGAGCTGATTTTAAAATTTTATTCATAGGTTACCTCAACAAATTATTTTGCGACAAATATCTTATAAATGCTGAAAAAATTTTTTCGTTACGCTCCAAAATATCTTCTTCGGTAAAATCAAAATTATTTTCGGCAAGTTCGCGCAGTTCATTAATCATTGTGCCTTGTGTCCATTTACCGTTTTTAGTGTAGCCGAGATAATATTTTTTCTTATCCTCAAAGCGATAATCAGCCGCCCGAATATTTATGCGCTTTTCAAGCAAAATTTTATTACCTAAGAGTTCCAAATTTTTTTCCTCAGACAATGGCGAAAATTCATGACGTTTAACCGCGTAAATGTGTTCAATCTCCAATCGCGTATCAAGCGGCGGCAACTCCTGCGCGTCATCATTAAAAGTCCACCAAGCCAAAATTGCCCGCGTAATAAGTTTTGAATTACTGAAATTCATTTCTGCCAATCGTCTTTTAAGAATATTTTCTTGAGTCTTAAACTGAATATCAAATTCAAGCGGCTCGTCGTTAAAAATATCTTTGAACTCCATAACAAACGGACGACGAATATTACTTTTTCCTAAATCCAAGATTGCATTCATTAAAATCATTGCGGTAACTTTATCCAAGAAATTACAAAATTTTTCTTCGTCAAGCTCGCGATTGCTCATAAAATAAAGCGATACAACATTTCCCCAAACGCTGTGCGGAGAATAATTTAATATGTAAAGTTTTTTGAGAACCTTTGATGAAAATTTTTCACTGCGATTATTGACATCTTCCCAAAAATTTGTCAATGTAACTAAATCTTCAAAAGTTTCTTCGCGTTGAAAAATTTCGTAATTATTTTCGCTGTAAAAGTCGCGCATATCAGAAAAAGTATCGCTGATTCTTTTGTTGGCTTTAATCGCCCGCTTAGTTTTAACGTAATACATATAACGCATAAAAAGATCGTCAAGCGGTGAACCTCTGCGCGGACGAAAATTTTTATTGCAAAGCCGTTCCAATTCTTTCCAACGATTTACAAAATTTTCTTTTTCAGATTTCCCCTTACTCTTAAAAAATTTATAAAACTGCGCTTTAAAAATATCCGAATCTGAAAGCGGCATACCTCTATCATTCAGCGTCGTGAAAATTCTTAACGCCGTATTTTGCGAATTTGTTTCAATCGGCAACAAAATACAATTCCCTAAAATTCTTTTCGGCAAGAGTGAAAAATTATCCGTCATTGTAAATTTAAATTCTTTTATTTTACGTTGAAAATAACGGTAATTCTCCGAGTAATTACTTTTATTTCCCTGCGTCGAAACACCTTCAGAAATAATTTTTGCGAATTCTTTATTATTTTCGTCAGTGGCAACTTCCGAAGTAATTTTGCACGTTGAAAAATCGGGGTTATCATCGTTGTCCAATTTCCAAATACATTCGGCAATTTTGTCACGTGTTTTATTTTTAGGATCGGTTAAAGATTCATAAAAGGCACGAAGTAAAAGTAAAAGCGTAATCAAACGTTGCTGACCGTCTATAACTTCCTGTTGCTGACAACCGTTATCAAAAGTTAAAATTGTCCCCAAAAAATATTCGTCTTTATCATCATTAAAATTTTCAGATTCGCCATTGGGAAAAGCGAATTCCTTTAAATCTTCCCACAAAGTTTCACAATGTTCAAATGTCCACGAATACGGGCGTTGATAATCGGGAATCAAAAATTTTACTCCACGCTTATTAAAAACTTCATAAACACTTTTTCTTTCAATATTTAGACTGGACATAATCTCCTCCTAAAAATTTTTTATAATGTTGTAATTGCAATCACAAAGTGCAGGAACTCTTCCGACTTCTCGAATAAGTTTAATAATTTGATTTTCAGTTAAAAATTTAGGACTTTTCGCGCCCGCCTCGTGTAAAATATTTTCTTTATGAATTGTGCCGTCAATATCATTTGCGCCGAAATTTAAAGCCATCTGCGCGGCAGGAACTCCGAGCATAACCCAATACGCTTTAATATTTTTAAAATTATCGAGCATAAGGCGGGAAATTGCAATCGTACGCAAATCGTCCCACATAGAAGTTTGAGAAATTTTATTTTCAAGCGCGGTATTTTTCGGCAAAAACGGAAATGGAATAAAAGTTTGAAATCCGTTAGTTTCGTCTTGAAGTTCGCGAATTTTTAATAAATGTTCGATTCTTTCTTCAATCGTCTCAATGTGACCGTAAAGCATAGACGCATTAGTTTTTATGCCGAGTTTGTGCGCGATTCTAGCGACGTTAAGCCATTCATCGGCAGTAGCTTTTTTCGGACAAAGTAAATTTCTTACGCGGTCTGATAAAATTTCCGCACCGCCGCCTGCAATCGCTTGAAGTCCCGCCGCTTTTAAATCAATCAAAATATCTTCGACACTGCGATTAGAAATTTTTGCAAAGTGAGTAATTTCAACGCCGGTAAAACCTTTTATGTAAAGCGCGGGAAATTTTTTATGAATGGTTTGCAAAATTTCCAAATAATTTTCAAAAGTCCAAGTCGGGTGCAATCCGCTGACAATGTGTAAGCCGCCAAAATTCGGAGACTTCATAGCGTTTTCGATAAGAGAAATAATTTCATCAATTTTCATTGCATACGCGCCGACAGAATTTTCATCACGACCAAACGCGCAAAATTTACAACGCGCAATGCAAATATTCGTAAGATTTACGTGACAATTTACGTTATAAAAAACTTCGTCGCCGCAAATTTTTTTTCTCACGTAATCGGCAAGCATACCGATTTGCGCCAAATTTTTAGAATTAAAAAGCGCGAGCCCGTCCTCAAAATTAAGACGATCTCCGCGCATAATTTTTTTTTCAATAATTTTTAAATCTTCGTCAATCACAAAAATTTTCTCCGTTCAAAATTTTTCCGCATTATAGCAGAAATTTTTTAGTGACACAAATTTAATCTTGCAAAGTTTTTTATGGGCGGGTATAATTTCTTAAAAAAGTTTTGGAGTGAAGATTATGCTTAAGAAAATTTTAATGGCGTTGCTGATTGCGGCGGCAAGCTTTAATTTTACTGCAACTTCCGAAGCGGCAGAAAATGACACTGAAAATTATTGTTGCGGAAATTATTATGACAATGATTGTTGCGATTATCCGCAAAATTATCAGCGTGGCGGACGCGGTTGTTGTCGTTAAAAATTTAAGCGTTGAAGGGAGGATTGAGTTTGGCAGATTACACTACTACAAGACCTGAATGGGCAGTTTCAAATTCGGCGGGAGTTATGAGCGGGATTGAAGGCATAAAGGATACGACTGTTGGAAATATCAATCCGAATTGGTCGGCAATGAAACCTAAGCGGCGAACGACTTTGACGGAAGATGAAATTGTTGAAGGCGTTGCAAACGGCGACAGAGTAATTTTGTCACGCGCGATAACTTTGATTGAAAGCAATAACCCAAAACATTTTGCGAAGGCGCAGAGAGTTTTACAAAGACTTTTGCCGCGAACAGGTAAAGCATTAAGAATCGGAATAACGGGCGTACCGGGCGCAGGTAAATCAACATTGATTGAGGCATTTGGAAATATGCTTTGCGATGAAGGGCATAAGGTTGCGATTTTGGCGGTTGACCCAACAAGTTCAGTAACACGCGGCTCAATTCTCGGCGACAAAACACGTATGGGAACTTTAAGCCGTCGTATGGAAGCTTTTATTCGTCCGAGTCCTGCCGGAGGAACTTTAGGCGGTGTTGCGCGTAAAAGTCGCGAAACAATGTTGATGTGTGAAGCGGCGGGTTATGACGTGATTTTGATTGAAACGGTCGGCGTCGGACAATCTGAAACTACCGTGCGTTCAATGGTAGATTTTTTTATGCTGGTTGTATTGACGGGCGCGGGCGACGAACTTCAAGGTATCAAAAAGGGTATTATGGAGCTTGCCGACGCTATTGTTGTGAATAAGGCTGACGGAGATAATTTGATTCGTGCTAAGGTTACGCGCGGCGAATATGAACGTATGATTGAGTTTATACGTCCTGCGACGGAAGGCTGGGAAACTCACGCTTATTTGGCAAGTGCGATTAAGAAAACGGGCTTGCAGGAACTTTGGCAAGTGATTCAGATTTTTAAGCGGCTGACTACTGAAAGCGGAGTTTTTCAAAAACGGCGTGACAGTCAACTTTTGGATTGGATGAATGCAATGGTTGATGAACACCTGCACAATTTATTTTTGGGCGACAAGGTAATTGCAGGGAGGATGCCTGAGATTAAAGAAGCTGTCCTGCGCGGAATAATTTCACCGACGCAAGCTGTAGCCGAATTGGTTAAAATGTTTGACGTGAAACGCGCCGTAGATCGTCAAGTTGTCGATATTTTTAACGCATAGAAAAAAATTAACCCCTACGTCAATTAGCGCAGGGGGTTTTAGTTTCCCTATTTTGTCAATAGTTAGGGGCTGTTGGTAACAGATATATTGTAATCCTACAAAATGCTCTTGATTTTTTTGTTAAAGACTTGCCAAAAAAATTTTTTATGGTAAAATTCTAGTTTGTGAATTTAACTTCCCTGCTCGAAAAAAATCGAGCCAATGTCCAAAGAGGAGGTGTACTAAATGAGGAAGTACGAAATTATTTTCATCGTAAGACCGCTTGACGAAGAGGCTACCAACGCCGTAATTGACAAATTTTCCAAACTCATCGCGGCTAACGGTGGAACTATCGAAAAGGAAGATCGTTGGGGTAAAAAACGCCTTGCCTACGAAATTAAGAAAGAAACTGAAGGCTTTTACGTCCTTTTCTACACGACTTGCGAGCCCGCTTGTATCAATGAGTGTGATCGTGTTATGAAAATTACCGACGAAATTTTAAAACATATGATCGTCCGTTCCAATGAGAAGGGAGAATAGGCGATGAACAAAGTTTTTTTGTCGGGTAATTTGACGCGCGACCCCGAAGTTAAGTATACGCCGTCAGGTAAAGCTATGGCGAAGACGGGTATTGCCGTTAGTCGCCGCTCTAAAAATGCCGAAACCGGTCAGTATGACGTAGATTTTTTCAATTTAACTGCGTGGGAAAAGACAGCGGAATTTTGCGGACGTTATCTCAGAAAAGGTTCTCGCGTTTTAGTTGAAGGCAGAATTCAAACTTATAACTACACGGGGCAAGACGGCGTAAAGCGTTCAGGCGTGGATATTCAGGTTGAGAATATTGAATTTGGAAGTTTCAAGCGCGATGACTCCCCCACAGTCAGAAATGAGACCACTCAACCCGCTCCGTCGAGTAATGACGGTTTTGATGACGACTTTTCCGGAGAAGAAATTTCAGATGACAGTGTTCCCTTTTGATAGGAGATTAAATTATGCGTAAAGAAAGAGGCAGACGCCCGCGCAGAAAGGTTTGCGCTTTTTGCGTGGATAAAGTCGAAAATATTGATTACAAAGATGCGGCGAAACTTCGTCGTTTTATTACAGAGCGCGGAAAAATTTTACCGCGTCGCATTTCAGGCAACTGCGCGAAACATCAGCGTCAAGTAACTTTAGCGATTAAACGCGCAAGAAATATCGCACTTTTGCCCTTTACTGCCGACTAAAACGGCTTTTAAATTTTCTGTGGTCAGTGAACTTTTTCACCGACCAATTTTTTTTGGAGAAATTACTTTGAACAGGGAAAAATTTTTGCCGCTCATAACAATATTTTTTTGTTGCGTCGTAGCATTTATTTTCGTCAATATAATTTACGAGCCGCTTAAAAGTGCAACTTCTTCAATGCAAATGCAAGCCCGTAAACTTCACGCCGTCGAAAATGATTTAGAGAAATTAAAAAAAAGTCACGGCGACCTTGAAAAATTTTTTACATTGACAGAATCAAGATTAGTTGACGCGAAAAATTTTCTACCTTCCGAATCTGAACAGGATGCCTTTGTTGCCGAACTTTATAAAATTGCAGAAAAAAATAATGTCCTTGTTAATTCCGTTCAAATCGGCGAATTGCAAGCCGTTGAGCAAAATTCTGAGGACAATAAAAATTTTTTCCGTCAATCAATAAGCGTTAAGTTTGACGCGGATTATATTTCGACTTTGAAATTTCTGCGCGAAATTCTTAACGGCAATCGATTGACGACGATTGAAAATATTTCACTTGAGAGCGGAGAAAATATTTTGAAAGGCGACATTGAACTTTCAATCTTCAACCTTGCCGCGTCTGGTTAAAATCGTCGAAAGATAATTCAGTTTGTCAGATTTATGCGCATTGAGATTGTCAAAAATTTTTTCGTCATCAAGTCCGTATCGGCTAATCAACACGGCATTTTCAAGCATATTTTCCGCGTCAAGCAAGTCAACAATTTCATCAAAATTTTTATAAACCTTCATCAAAACTGCGGCGTCAGAAATTTTCAGCGCGTCAATAATCTTAGACTTCTGCGCGGTAGCCGGAATAATCGTAACAATATCATTTCCGTAAGCCGCCGCCCTGCCGATATGGCTTGCGATAGCCAAAAATGCGGGGACACCCGGTATTGTCGTAACTTTTGCGCCGGAATTTTTAAGCAGTCGGAAAATATAAATGTATGTGCTGAAAAACATAGGATCGCCCAAAGTCAGGAAGGTAACATTTTTTCCGCCGCGCAGAAATTTTAAAATCTGATTCGCATTTTCTTCAAAAATTTCCTTCGACTCTTCAAAATTTTTTACCATCGGGAAAGTCTGAAAAATAATTTCCGCGTCCGAAATGTACGGTTCAGCGATCGTCAAGGCAACGCTGCCGTCTTTTTTTTCGGTCTTAGGCGCAATAATCACGTCAGCATTTTTAATCGCATTAACCGCCTTCATCGTCAAAAGTTCAGGGTCGCCCGGTCCGACGCCTACGCCGTAAAAATTTCCGCTTAATTCATCAAATTTTTTAACCAATTTCTAAGCTCCAATATTACGAAGTCATTTTTGCAATAATGATTGTTATAATGCCGAAAAGTATTCCGAGTATAACGGTTGCACGCGCCAAAAGTGCGTCCATACCGCGAACTTTGCCGGTAAAAACTGTGTCTGATCCGCCGTCCATTCCGCCCATACCTGCGGACTTAGCCTCTTGTCCGAGTACCACGCCGATTAACGCCAGCGAAATTATTGCGTCCAACACCATTAAAAAAGTCAACAAAATATCATCTCCAATTAATTTATTCGTCTAAAAGTTCAAATGCCGCTTTAATCACGTCGGCAGGCTTAACATTGTAAAGACAATTCGGTTTAGGATATGACGGGCAATTTTCCGGCTGAACTTTACAGGGACAACATTTTTCATTACTCGTCAAGGAAATTGCATTTGGATTAATCGGACGCCAACGTTTTAAAGGAGTGCATCCAAAAACCGTAACCATTTTTACATCCGTCGTTGCGGCAATGTGAGCCGAGCCAGTGTCAACAGTTATAAATAAATCTATCTTACGAAAAATTTCCGCTAAGTCCGTCAAGGAAGTTTCGCCGCAAAAATTTTTCACTTCAACCGGCATAGCCGCTATAACTTCGTCCGCGTAATCTTTATCATCAGGCGCACCTACTATAAAAAATTCCGCATCATATTTTATCGACAACGCGTCAACTACTTCAACAAAATATTCCTTAGCCCAAGTCTTAAGCGGAAAAGTTCCCTTGACGCATAACGCAATTTTAAATTTATTCGGCGCAAAACGGCTTAAAAGTTCATTAGCCTTCGGTGAAAAAGTTATCGGAAATTGCGGCGTCCCATGCCCCTCAATCTGAAAAAATTTCCGCACAATTTCTTGATACGTTTCTGATTGATGAGTTTGATTTAAATCGTGATTAATCTCTATAACGTCCGTGTAAAAAATCGTGACGCGGCTTTTATCGTCGTTAAAAACTTTCGACGGTCCGACGCGCTTGGGTATTCCCGACATAAAAGTTAAAAGCGCAGGTCTCAACTTCCTGTCAAATGAAATCGATAAATCAAATTTTCTCCGCCGCAATTCGCTAATCATTTCGCGCGTCTGCTTGAAGGTGCTGACTTTCGGCTTGTAATCAAAAATTATCACGTCATCGATAACCGGATTGTCAATCACCGCATCTTTTACGACGGGCTTAACGAGCGCGGTAATTTTTACGTCGGAGAAATTTTTCTTAATCAAGTCCAACGCTGAAGTCGTCAAAATAACGTCGCCTAAATTTACGAGCATATTCACCAAAATATTTTTATAGTTCATCTTCAGTTACGTGTTGATTTTCCTTTCCGTAATACCAAAGTTTAACATATTTTGTCATTGTGTAAAAATAATGGAAACAGGACAAAATAAAACCTATTCGTCCGTCTAAAAATCCTCCGCGCAGAAAATACATTCTGAACGCTGCCCAAAAAGGGTGCGTTATTACGTCGAAAAAATTTGCGCGTTTACCTGCGTCGAACATTTTTTTAGCGGCAAGCGTCGTGTAAACATTAAATTTTCCGAAATAATGTTCCCAATCGCGGTAGGGATAATGCACCAGATATTTTGACTTCGGCAGGAAAATTTCCTTGCACTCATGGCAAATTTTTTGATGAACAACGCCTTCAACGTGCGTACCTTTTTTTGGCAGAAGTCGCATTACATAATCCGGAAACCAGCCGCCGTGTTTAAGCGGTTGTCCCCAAAAATAACTTAACCTTGCAACACGATACGCAAAATTTTTATCGTCTCCGCGCAGAATTTTTTTTATTTCTTCGGCAAGTTCCGGCGTAACTCTTTCGTCGGCGTCAAGAATAAAAATCCAATCGTGAGCTGCTTGCTTAACCGAAAAATCTTGTTGTGTCCCCCAATCACCGTTTAAAGCGCGTTGAATCACTCTTGCGCCAAGATTTTTACAAATTTCCGCCGTCCTGTCCGTGCTGAAGTCGTCAATTACCAAAACTTCGTCGGCAAAACTTTTTACGCTCTCGATACACGCGCCGATAAATTTTTCTTCATTTTTCGCCAAAATCAAAACTGAAAGCTTAGCCATTATCTAATCCCTAAATATCTTTCAACTAAAATTTCTGCTACAAGATTGTCGACGGGGACGGGCGGCACTTGCATTGAAGTTGGTAAAAATTTTCGCCAACCTTGCGGAGGAAACTTTTTCCAATACAAACGCCGCGCCTGTTCCGTTGTAAATTTTTCGTCGACTACTTGAACCTTTAAACCTAATGCGCAAAGTTTTTTTTCTGCATTGGCGTGAGTCGTGCCGTTGCCCAAAATCACCAGCTCTATTTCAAACTGCGCGGAAAGTTTTTGCATTACCGTTTCAAATTCGCTCGTGGCTATCACTTCACTAAATTTTACTTCGCCTTCTGAATCTAAAACCGCTACGCCGCACTTGTCCTTTCCCGGATCAACGCCCATTATCAAAAATTCTCACTCCAATTTAAAATCTGCGCGGCAAGATTATATCACAAAATTTTTTAAGCACAATAAAAAAATCGCCCGCCTTCACGAACGATTTATTTTAATGAAAAATTTTTGCGGAACGTAGCTCTTTATTTTCAATTTTTCCAACGCCTAAAAATTTTCCTTCAGCATAAACTTTCACCAATTTATTTTCTTCATTAATATTCGTCGGTAAACCGTTTAAATAAGCCTTTAATCTGTGACTCGGCAAATTAAATTTTTCAAACTCAATGCAACTTTCAACTGATTTTATATCATTTTCAGTTAAATTTTCAATATTTACCGCGTCATCAATAAAAAATTTTCCTACACGTATTCTGTTCAAACTTTTCAACGTCGCAGGTAAATTTATTTTTTTACCAAAATCTACCGCTAAACTTCTAATATAAGTCCCTTTTTTGCAATCAACTTCGACTGTCAAAATATTTTCTTCGACGCTCAAAATTTCAAAGCGATTAATTGTAACCAATCTGCGCGGCATTTCAAATTCAATATTTTTACGCGCCATATCATAAGCCTTGCGACCGTTAATTTTTATCGCTGAATATTTCGGCGGACTTTGTTCAATCTCTCCGATAAAATTTTTCGTCGCAGATTTAAATTCTTCAATACTCGGCATAAAAATTTTTTCTTCGCGAATAATTTTACCGGTAATATCGCCGCTGTCAGTCTCAATACCAAACAAAATTTCTGCGCGGTAAGTTTTACTGCAATCTGAAATATATTCAATAAATTTTGTCGCTTGACCGACTGCTATCGGCAAAATCCCAGTCGCCATAGGGTCTAATGTCCCGCCGTGTCCGACTTTTTTAGTTTGAAAAATTTTCCGAACTTTATTAACTGCGTCGTGGCTCGTCATTCCGGAATTTTTATTTAAATTTATAAATCCGTCAAGCAAAATTTTCTCCTAAAGTTTTTAACAAAATATTTTTAGCGTCCTCAAAATTTGTGTGGAAAGTACAACCCGCCGCACGTATGTGACCGCCGCCGCCTAATTTCTGCGCAATCTCCGAAACATTTACGCCTTTAGACCTCAAACTTGCTCGAACTGTATTTTCATCTTTGTAAGTCAACACAAATGCAACTTCAACCGTATCAATTACGCGGATTAAATCTATAAGCCCTTCAGTCGTCTCAACAATCTTTGCAAGTTCAGCGTCGATAAAAAGCCCCGCAACTTTTCCGCCAAAATAAATTTGCATTGTCTGCAAAGCCGCGCTCATTACCTTAACATCTTCCAGTTTGCGACGCTCTACCATTTCTGAAATATAATTCGGCTCAACTCCGGCTTCTAAAAGTTCCGCCGCTATTCGTAAAGTTTTTGGCGTTGTGTTGGAATAATTAAAAAATCCCGTGTCAGTAGCAATCCCCGTGTAAAGGCAAATCGCAATATTTTTTGTAATTTTTATTTCAAGTTCCTTGCAAAGTTGAAAAATTATTTCGCATGATGCCGCCGCCTTCGCGTCAAGATAAATATCATTTTCAAAATTTTTATTCGTAATGTGGTGATCAATGTTCAAAATCGGCGCGTCCGTAAGTTTGCGAACATTGCCTATTCTGTCAGGCGCAGTGTCAATAATTAACAGTAAATCTGCGTCAAATTTTTCATTATCGGTCGGACGTTTAATTTCTTCGATATGCGGCAAAAAATTTAAATTTGAAGGCAAAACGTCATCAATGTAAATCTGCGCGGACTTTCCGAGTTGTCGGAGGGCTTGACACATCGCTAAAGTTGAGCCGAGTGCGTCGCCGTCAGGATTTATATGCGCGGTTACCAAAATTTTTTCGGCAGATTTTATTTTATTTGCAGTTTCATTCAGCGGCATTTTCAAATTTTTCACCTTCCTCCGCCTTAACCTTCAATAAAAGTTTTTGAATATGTTCACTGTAATCAAGCGATTTATCCAACTCAAATGAAATTTCGGGCGTAAAGCGAATTTTAATTCTTTTGCCAATTTCACGGCGAATAAATCCCAACGCAGATTGTAAACCTTCCCAAGTCGATTTAATTTTCTCGTCATTTCCCATTATGCTGACATAAACTTTTGCTTCGCGCAAGTCGCCCGTCATTTCAACGCCGGTAACCGTGACAAAGCCGATTCGCGAATCTTTTATGTCCATCAGCAAAATTTTTCCGATTTCTTGTTTAATAAGTTCCTGTAATTTTTCTATTCGCAGTTGATTACTCATAATTTTTTCTCCAGATAAATATTTTTTTATTAATTTCTAGTTTAAAATTTATTTTCCTGCAAAAATCATTCGTCAAAATCTTCATCATCAGAATTTTGACGCGTAAGTTGCTTTAATTTATTTTCCTCCAAATAATCCGTCACAAATTTATAATGTTGCAACAATTCTATCGCTATTTCTTCGTCCGTCATATCCTCATCTAAATGATACATTCTCATAACAATTTTATCTAAATTTTTGTGAGCGTCGCGTAAATCTTTCGGCATCGTAACTTCATCGTATAAATCTGCCAAACTTGCATTTGGATAACTTTTTCGGATTTTTAAAATTTTTTCAGCCGCTAAAATTAATTCCGCATAATCTGTAAATTTCATTTTTACCCAAACAAAATTATTATAAACGATTTTTGCCGAATATCTTAAACTGCTACCCAATCTTCCGCAAATTGCTTTTGTCCAAATCATATGAACTTTGCTTGTTAAAATTCCAAAATGCCAAATTTCTGCGTCCGGTATCATTAAATTTAAATTTGAACAAATAATTTCAGGCGAAACAAAATCAATCGGAATATATTTTCTTAAATGTCCGCTGACTGAAGGAACTAAAATATAATTTGAATTTGGTTGACGAATTTCAGTAAAAAGTTGAGGAATTTCTGCGGCTTTTTGCGTTGAAATTTTTTTAGATTTTAAACGAAATTCTTTAACGGCTTTCACGCGCTCATAAATAAATTTATTATTTTTAATTTCATCAGGCGTTGCATCGACCAACCAAAGACAAAATCTTTTTTTATTGTGAATAAATTCTTCCGCACCCATAAATTGACGAATAAATTTTTTATCTTGCGGATATTTTTTTATAAAATAATTTTTTTCATCTTCGGACAAAATTAAATTTCCTCCGTCGGTAGGTTGAGAGCCTTTAATAATTTTAGGAACGGCGCGAGAAAGCGGAGTTGAACGCGGCTTTACAATAATATTGGGACCGTTCATCAAATAATAATTAATTTGGTCAACTTCCTCAACGTCATAGCTGTAAGAGCCGTCTTCATTTTTTCTTTGATTGGAATAAATTTTTGGCAAAACATTTCACCTCACAAAAAAATCTCCGACAAAAATCGGAGATAAAAATTTTTGTATCAATTAAAAATTCAAACTCATCAAAACTTCGCCGCTGTCCAAATCGAAAATTTTAATGTCATCGTCGGTAATGACGGCTACGGAAGTTTTTTTATCTTCGCGATTAGTTAAATACGGTGAAATTGTTCCGGGATTGAGAAAAATCGTATTGCCGCGTTTTTCCAAAACATTTTTATGAACATGCCCTGTAATGAAAATATCCGCCTTAAGATGCTCCGCCATAGAATTTTTTTCTTCATCGCTCATAACGGTGTGACCGTGCGTCAAAACAATTCTTTTACCGTTAGCAAAAACATAAGCATACGGTGCTTGAATCGGCAAATTTATAACCATTTGATCAACTTCAGAATCACAATTTCCGCGACAAATTATTATCGGAATTTCGGAATTGTTAATGCGATTGGCAAGAGATTTCGGCGCGTAATCTTCGCCTTTGCAGTTGGGATTATTCGGACCGTGATTAAGTACGTCGCCCGCATGCAAAATCATATCCGCTCCGTCGAAAAATTTTTCACAAGCCAGCGCAAAACGTCCGTCGTAGCCGTGAGTATCGCTGATAACTCCAATTTTCATTTTTAGCCCTCCTAAAAAAATTAGGGAATAGAAAAATTTTCTAATCCCTATTAAAAATTTTTTAAATTATGCGCGTTCGATATAATTTCCTGTACGCGTGTCGATTCTCAAAACGTCGCCTTCATTTATGAAAAGCGGAACTCTTACAACATAACCCGTTTCAAGCGTCGCATTTTTCGTCGCGCCTGTAGCAGTATTTCCTTTTACTGCCGGTTCACACTCCGTAACTTTCAACTCAACGGAATTGGGAAGATTTACGCCGATAATGCGCCCTTTGAAAGTCTGAAGATTTACTTCCATATTTTCCATTAAATAATTAAGCGCGTCGCCGAGTTGCTCTTTTGTGAGTTCGGTCTGTTCGTAAGTCTCCGTGTCCATAAAGGTATAATTTCCGCCCTCTTCGTAGAGGAATTGCATTTTGCGCGTATCAAGACGTGCAGGCGGCATTTTTTCATTGGGGTTAAAAGTGCGTTCGACAACCGCTCCGGTCTCAACGTTTTTAATTTTCGTGCGAACAAACGCCGCGCCCTTGCCCGGTTTAACGTGCTGAAATTCTACGACTTGCCAAGCATTGCCGTCAATTTCTATCGTTAAACCCGTCCTAAAATCGGTACTTGAAATCAATGGAATCACTCCTAAAAAATTTTGAAAAGATTTTACCACACTTGAATTTAATTGACAAATTATTTTGCAAAACTTACGCCCGTCAATCTTTCAACCGTCGAAACTCCGTAATCATTCGGATAATCCATCGCCGATACCAAAACTTTGCTGACATAAATTTTTTTATCTTCAACGTAATAACTGCTTGCCGCGTGAATCGCTATCGGCGTTCCGTTATCGTCATTGCCTAAAAGCATAAGAACATGTCCGGGCTTGAAAAGTAATGCTCCGGTCGGACTTTGTTTTAAAACATTTATTTTTGCATAATAACTTTGATAAATTAATTTTGCAACATTCGGCATACATTTTTCTTGCCTGTCGGCATCGCGCGGAATTTCAATCCCCATACTCCGATAAATGTCACTCGTAAAGCCTGAACAATCTACGCTGTCTTTCAAGCCGCCCCAGCCGTAAACGTCGCCTAAAAATTTAAAACTTTGTCGGATAAAATTATTCGTCGTACATGGCAAAAAATTTTTATTTACAGTGTCATCTTTAAAAATTTTTACAGTAATTTCTTCCAAATTCCCGCCGTCATTTATCGGAATTTGCGCGAACCAATAATTTTCATCTTCAATATCTTGCGTCAATGGAATTACCGCGCCCATTTGAAACAAAATATTTTTATCGCCGACTTCAACAAATTTTTTATTGTCAGTCACGACGATAAAATTTTCAGGTTTAATGTAATTTTCCCAAATTTCGCGCGTCGTAAAGGCAACTTTATTTTTTTCAATCCAGCCAAAATAATTTCTGGCTTGCACAAAAATATATCTTCCGTCCGAACTTTCCCATAATGCGGCAACAGGCTCGGCAGGATCAAGCGCAGTTCCCTGAAGTTTGTCAAATTTTTCACCGGTTAAACCTTGCGGCAAAAGTCGAATATTTACCCGCTCCGTCGTCACTGCATATTTAACTTGCACATCTCCCGCAATCGCATATAAATTTTGGTTTGAGTTTGGAGAAAATCCAACGTCATAATTCGCCTTAAGAATTAACGATTTAAGATTTTCTGCTGAAATTATTTGCGGATAATTTAATAAATCTGCCGCGTAATCGTCCTTCATACGCATTTGCTGATTTAATTCCGAAATTTCCTGCGCGTCCAAAATAATTTCGTCTCCGTCAAAATTTTTATTTGTCCAATATTCGGGAGTCGCTCTTTCGTCCGTAATTTCTATTGCTGCAAAAGTTTTTCCGCTCATTAATAAAATCACCGCCATTATCAAAAAAATTTTTAACTTCAAAATACCACTCCTAAAGGAATTTTTTTATAGGAAAAGAATTTTAGCAACTAAAAATTTTACAGTCAATAGGAGTTTTTATGTTTAAGGAAATTTTAATAGATTCCGCGCAGAAATGCGAATTTAATTTTAATGAAAGACAGCTTGAACAGTTTGAGATTTTTTATGAAATGGTAGTCGAATGGAATGAAAAAATAAATTTGACGGCGATTGTTGATGAAAAAGATTTTGTGATTAAGCACATAATTGATTCGCTGATGGTTTATGATGAAGAAAAATTTGCAGGAGTAAAAAATTTTTGTGACGTTGGAACCGGAGCGGGATTTCCGGCTATTCCACTTAAAATTTTCAAACCGGAATTAGAAGTTACGCTGATTGATTCACTTGCAAAACGCGTAGAATTTTTAAAAAAAGTTGTCGAAGAATTGCAACTGGATAACGTAGTTTGTTTACACGGTCGCGCAGAAGATTTAGGGCGAGATAAAAATTTACGTGAAAGTTTTGATTTAGTGACAGCCCGCGCAGTTGCAAGATTAAATATTTTGGCGGAATATTGCTTGCCGTTTGTGAAAGTTGGAGGAACATTTGCGGCGTTGAAGGGAAAAATTTATCGCGAAGAAATTTTAGAATCAGAATCAGCTATAAAAATTTTAGGCGGCGGAGAAATTACATTTTCAGAAAAAAATTTGCCTGAATTGAATGATATTAGAGGGATTATTTACATTTATAAAAAATTTAATACGCCGAAAAAATTTCCGCGTAAAGCCGGAACTCCTACTAAAAATCCGTTGAGCTAAAAAGTACAACTCTCTTTGTTTTACATCGGACGATTAATTTTTTTGACCGTAAAACTTCTAAAATTGCTGATAATTACGGCTTATCTTTTAGTCAGTTTGCCGCGTTGGAAACTCTTTACAGCAAAGGCGATATGTGTATAGGTGAACTTCAGGAAAAAATTTTAAGCAGTACCGGCACAATTCCTTTGATTATCAAAAATCTTTCCAACAAAAATTTTGTCGAAAGAATCCCCGATCCTAAAGATAAACGGCGGTTTATTATTCATCTGACTGACGAAGGGCGTAAAGTTATCGAACAAGTTTTTCCGCAAAATCTTGAAATGTTACTCCAAAATATGGAAACTTTGTCCGATTCGGAAAAAGAAAATTTGTTGTTTTTACTAAAAAAATTAAACGGTTTAATAAAAGGATAAATTTTATGATTAAAGAAGGACGTGAATTTATGAAGAAAAAATTTATAGTCGCGATGATAGCGGGACTGTGCGGCGTAACCTTTTTGACGGCGAATCCGACTGAGGCGGCGCAAGCAGTTTCAGGACACAATCAAAAAGTAAATGTCGCAACTCCGTTTGAGGCAAAAGTTTTGGTAGATAATTTAGGCTCTCCTTGGGAAATGCTTTGGGGCGCAGACAATCAAATTTGGATTACCGAGCGCGAATCTAAATGCATTTCAAAAATTGACCCGACAAGAGGCGTGAAAAAGACACTTTACACTTTTGACAATGCATTTGCGGCATTTCCTCATCAAGGCGTACTCGGAATGGCATTGAAAGATAATTACGTTTACGCGGCTTACACTTACGAAGAAAGCGGAAATAAATATGCGCGAATTGTACGTTTGACATATGACAATAAAGCTGATGTTCTCAAAAATGAGACAATAATTTTGGATAAATTGCCCGCAAGTGCCGACCATAATTCCGGACGGGTATTGATTGGAAATGACAATAAAATTTATTATTCAATAGGAGATCAAGGCTTTAATCAAGGCGAATATGTAAATAAAGAAATTCAATCGCAAAAATTACCGACGGCGGAGCAAGTCAACGCGAAAGACTTCAGTAATTATCCCGGAAAAATTTTAAGGATAAATTTGGACGGTTCAATTCCAAATGACAATCCGATTATCGAAGGCGTTCGTAGCCACGTTTACGCATATGGTTTCAGGAACACGCAGGGCATGGAATTTGTCGGCGATAAATTATTTTCAACCGAGCATGGTCCTTCGACTGATGATGAAATAAATTTGATTGAAGCCGGTGGAAATTACGGTTGGCCTTACGTAGCAGGTTATCGTGATAATGAATCTTATGTTTACGCAAATTACTCAAAGGCAACTAAGGAATTGCAAGCTAAATTTGATCCGAATTTAATTCCAAACGGACTGCCGACGCAGAAAGAAACTGACTTTAATGCGCCGAATTTGAAAGACCCGCTTAAAACTTTTAACACCGTCCGCAACGGTTATAATTTTTATGATGAAGCTTATGGACAACTGGCGTATATAGGATGGCCTACGATTGCACCTTCCGACTTAGCTTATTATCCTGCTGACGGCAAAATTGAAATGTTTAGAAATTCTTTGCTTGTAACAACGTTGAAAAGCGGGGCAATTTATCAATTAAAATTGGACAGCAAAGCAGAGCAAGTTCAAGGCGACGCGGCAAAATTTTTCAAAACAAATAATCGTTATCGTGCCATTCTGATAAGTCCCGATACAAGAAAAATTTATGTGGCTACCGACAATATCGGTAATGCTATGGGTACGAACGGCAAGCCAATTACGAATATGGAGAATAAAGGCGCGATTATTGTTTTCAGCTATACTGAAAAATAATATCATAAATAAAAATTTTTTGACCTTGTAACTGCGCGGGCGGTTGCGAGGTTAATTTTTTTTATATTGATTAAATTGTACCTTGCTAAAAATCTATTAAGCTAAAGGAATTTTCTATCGTAAGTCGAATAAAAAATTTGGGTGATTGTAATGAACCTGAAAAAAATTTTAACCTGCGCGGTAGTCGCAGTGATTATGGCAGGAAATTTTAACGTAACTTTTGCGGAAACTGATTCAACTACGAATCAACGTTCAAAGTCAAAGGAAAATGTGCAATATGAAAAATTGCGTTTCGTGAAATTGACTTCGGACGATCGCTACGATTATTACCTTGACAGAGAAAGCGTTAAATGGAAACGCGTCCCTTATACAAGTTCGGAATATATGGCGGATATTTGGATACGTATGATTGAAAAACCGCAGGATGGCGAACAAATAAATAATGATGATGTTGAGGAAAATGCCGAGCTTGTTTATGCGCGTGAACAACATATAAATTACGCGCCGTCTGACATTAAAGTTTTAAGGCATACTCAATATTTTTTGGAGCATTATTATTTGCGTCCCAAGCGTAAACAAATTCAATTTTTATGTGAATTGGAAGTAGTCGGTCATCCGCAAAATAATGAGGCGGGCAGAGCTTATGACGTTAAGAATTGGGAAGAATTAATCCCGGGCAGTATCGAATCAATTATTTATAAAAGAGTTTTAAAAACAATCGGTGACGCTATGGCTGATCCCAACGGTCATATGACTTTTGCTGATTATTTTGAAGAGTACACGCGCATTTCAATTCGGTAGGTAAATATGGACGCAGATAAAAAAAATTCTACTAAAGATAAAAAAGTTGAAGAGGAAGTTTTTATTCCTGAAGAGCCAAAATTTTCATTGGACGACATAATTTTAAGCGACGCGGTTAAGGCGCAAATTTTAGACGTGGCGACTTATGCGGAAAATTCCTACAGAGTTTTTGAGTTATGGGGATTTAAATATACGCATAAATATTCCAAAAGAATTGGAGTAAATTTGTATGGATTGCCGGGTACGGGAAAAACAATGGCGGCGCATGCGATTGCTAAAAATCTCGGCAGAAAAATTTTAGTTGTAAATTACGCGGACATTGAATCAAAATTCGTCGGAGAGACGCCTAAAAATATTCGTAAAGTTTTTGAAGTCGCTAAGAATACCAACAGCATTTTATTTTTTGATGAAGCGGACGCGATTTTAAGTAAACGTGTAACGAATATGACGCAAGCCGTTGATGTCAGCGTAAATCAAACTCGCTCGGTAATGTTGATGTTGATGAATGAATATCAAGATTTTATAATTTTTGCGACGAATTTTATTTCAAACTTCGACCCTGCATTTATGCGGAGAATTTCGATTCACATAAAATTTGAGTTACCTGACTTTGAATGTCGAAAAAAACTTTGGGCTATGTATATTCCAAAGGCGTTGCCGAATAATATTGACATTGAAGAAATTTCCAAGAAGTTTGAGGGAATTTCGGGCAGTGATATTTCAAACGCAATGCTTAATGCGGCATTTAAAGCTGCGCGGCTTAAATCAGATTTTCTTGACAAAAATTTAGTTTTTGAGGCTGTTGAAAATATTTTGCAGAGTAAAAAAGCAAATTCAGGCGGTGAAAATAATGCAAGAAACTAATTCTAATGAAAGATTGACTTGGGAAGAGATTGTAAAAAAATATCCTCACAAATGGGTTGGAATTGCCGAAGCTGAATCTCACGAAGGCAATATTCGTTCGGGTATCGTGAAATATATCGATGATACGGACAGCGAAATTTTTAAACGGCAAATAACGATTGGCGACGTTGAAGCCGAATACACGACTCCCGATGAATTGTGGGCTAATTTACCTTTTGGCGCACTGACTTATTTTCCGAATTAAATTAGGAGGTATTTCGTGAAACAGTTTACATTAAATTTGCTGGAAAATCACAGCAGACCTATAATTAAACTTGAAAATTTTTCTAAAACCAGAATTTTACTCGACACCGGCTCAGAAATTCCTGTTTGGGTAACAGATGAGAATGCACTTAAGGACTTCAATGCGGTTAAAATAAGTTCAAATGTGAATTTTAGCGGCTTTGGCGGAATGACAAGCGGCAATTTGTATCGCATACCGTATTTTCAGCTCGGAGATTTAATTTATCCTCAAATGCACATTATCGCAAAAAGATTAAATCTTCCTTGCCAAATGCTTATAAGTGCGCCAATGTTTGACGGGTTGATTTATGAAATTGACAAAGTTAATCACAAATTAAACGTGACAATTCCCGACGGAAGATCCATTGTCAAAAATGTTGTGATTTACGATAAAGATGGCAAAATGCATGTTATTTGTACTGACGGCGATGAAAATTCTTTAAAAAATCAGCAATAAATTTTAGGAGGTTTATTTATGATTCCTGTTTTAATCGGAGCGGGGGTACTCGTAGGCGGGTACTTGGTCGTAAACCATTGGGAAGAGATTACCAACTGGCTTGAAGATTTAATGCCTAAAATTCAGGATGCACTGAAAAGCATCGGTGTTACTGAATACGCGGCGAAACTCTTTTCGAGCGTTTCAGATGGCGTGTTGACGCTCGTCCACAAACTTTATTACAAAGAAAATGGCAAGTGGATTGAAAAAACTACGACGCGCGAAATTGACGAGTCGCAAGTTCCCGAATGGGCTAAGGCAGGCTTGCTCGAAAAAGAAACTGACGTTACCGCGCGTTACCAGAAAGAACTTGAACTTACGCTTTAAGCGAGGTGATTTTAAGTGGCAATTACTAAAGAATCTGTTGGTATGGCAGTTGAGACGGTTAAGGATTTTTTTAAAGATTTGTTGCGCCCCAAAATGCAGCTTGAGGACATTAAGCAAATTACCTTCCCGCGTTTTCAGAAACTCATTGAACAGTACACTAAAAAAGGTTACGATTACGGCGGCGGAAAATTTTATGTTAAATATGTTGATGAAAAGCACTTCCGCTTGGAATTTGAAATGTACTTCCGCGACGAAGAGGAACGCTGGCATAAAATCGCCAATGAAAGCGAATTGCGCGATATTACACTTTTGGAAGACAGCTTGATTAAAACAATGGCGACGTTGAAGGTTGCGGAATTTCCTATTGACTCTCCGCCCTCCGAAAAGTCTGAAGAAGATATTAAAAATGTTACTCCGCCGCAGGAAGTCCCTAACGCGGAAACTTCCGAAAATGTTAAATAAATTTTTAAGTTGACATTTTAGATCGTTGGTTTTTGCTGACGGTCTTTTTTTATGGGAGTGAAAAATTTATGACGGACGAATTTTTTATGCGTGAAGCTTTAAGGCTGGCGAAAAATGCAACCGGACGCACGACGCCTAATCCCTTAGTCGGCGCGGTAGTTGTCAAAGATAACAGAATCATTGCGGAGGGCTGGCATCGTCAAGCGGGAACTCCTCATGCTGAAGTACACGCGTTGAATATGGCGGGAGATTTGGCACGCGGCGCGACGCTTTACGTAACTTTGGAACCTTGCTCACATTTCGGAAGAACTCCGCCTTGCGTCGATAAAATTACTTTTGCGGGAATTGAAAGGGTTGTGGTTGCGACGATTGATCCTAATCCCAAAGTTGCCGGGCGCGGCATTGAAATTTTGCGGCAAGCCGGAATTAAAGTTGACGTTGGGATTTTGGAGGACGAGGCGCGTAAACTCAACGAAGTTTTTTTCAAATGGGTTATGAAAAATTTACCTTTTGTGACAATGAAATTTGCCGCGTCACTTGACGGAAAAATTGCTACGGTTACTTCTCAATCTCAATGGATAACTTGCGAAAAATCGCGAAAATTTGTACACCATTTGCGCGACATTCACGCGGGCATAATGGTTGGCGTCAATACGGTTTTGATGGACAATCCAAGTTTGACGGCACGAATTGAAGGCGGAAAAAATCCTGTGCGAATTGTAGCGGACAGTATGGCTCGGACTCCGATTGACGCGAAAATTATTTGTGACGATTTAGCCGAAACGATTATTGCGGTTACTGAAAGTGCTCCTGCTGGGAAACTTTCTGCCCTTCGACACAGCGGCGCGGAAATTATTATGACCGGCGAAGGTGCACAGGTTGACTTGGAAATTTTAATGAGGGAACTTGCCGCCCGTGAAATTACATCGGTACTTTTGGAAGGCGGCGGGACTTTAAACTTTGCAATGCTTGAGGCGGGACTTGTCGACAGAGTTTACGCTTTTATCGCTCCGAAAATTTTGGGCGGAAAAAATGCACCTACCTCTGTCGGCGGCGCAGGCTTTAAAAATTTGGAAGATGCAATTCAGTTTAAAAATATCAGCGTCGAAAAAATTGGGACGGACATTTTAATTATTGCAGATTAAAATTTTTTTGATAGACTTGAAATTAAATTATTGAGAATTATAATAACGGCAAAATATTTTTTAGGATTAGGAAATGCAACTGAAAATTTTAGGATTGAATTATAAGACTGCGCCCGTTGAGGTTCGTGAAAAAATTTCTTTGGATAAAGATTCGATACGGCGCGGGCTTGAAAATCTTTATGATTACGCTGACATTGAAGAAGCGGTTATCCTTTCGACTTGCAACCGCACAGAAATTTATGCGGTTATCTCGACGGTTCACGCCGATAACGTCAGAAATTTTTTAAACGATTTGGCGGGCGGCAACGTTGAAAATTATCTTTACGAATACACCGGCGAAAGTTGCGTTCGACATCTTTTTAAAGTTGCGTCAAGTTTGGACTCGCTGATTTTGGGCGAAGGGCAAATTTTATCGCAAGTCAAAGATGCTTACGCCCTTGCTAAATCTGTCGGAGCTACCGCTACCGTTTTAAATACACTTTTCAATAAAGCTATTGCCGTTGGTAAACTGGTTAGAACTGAAACACGCATTGCTTATAATTCTGTGTCTATAAGTTCAGCCGCAGTTGACCTTGTCGAAAAAAATTTGGGAAGTCTGCAAAATCTCAGCGTCCTAATTTTTGGCGCAGGTAAAATGGCTCAACTTACCGCGCAACATCTTAAATCCCGCAACATTGGGAAAATTTTTGTTGCCAATCGTCATTACTCCCGCGCAGTTGAAATGGCTGAAAAATTTAATGCGCAAGCCGTGACTTGGGAAAATGCTTTTAATTTTGCCGATAATGTTGACATTATAATTACTTCGACGGGTGCGCCGCATTATGTGGTTAAAACTTGGCAAACTCAACAACTTATGACGCGCAGAAATGGGCGGGAAATTTTTTTCATAGATATAGCCGTACCGCGTGACGTTGACCCTGACGTTGCAAAAATTAACGGCGTTACTCTTTACAACATTGACGATTTAGAATCTGTTGTTGAGGAAAATATAAAATTTCGGCAAGAGGAGGCTAAATCTGCGCGGAAAATTATAAATGAACAAGTTGCGGCGATTATGGAAAGGTTTAAATATTTAAAATTCCGTCCGCTTATGGCTGATTTATCTCAACGCGCCGAAAAAATTCGTGAAAGAGAACTTAAACGTATCGCCAACAAATTGCCCAATCTCAGCAATGATGAAAGAAAAATTGTTGACAATATGACTAAAATGATTGTGAGGAAACTTTTACGTCTGCCGATGATGAAATTAAATGCGTCGGTCGGTACTGATGATGAAAAATTTTTTGCGGACGCTATGAAAGCACTTTTGCTTGACGGTTGACTTTTCGGCATAAAGTTTTTATTATAAAGGAAATTTTTTGTTAAACGGCGAATTAAATTAAATGTATTTCAAACTTTTTTCATTTAGGGGGGGTGAATGGATTGATTTTTCGAGCGGCGATTTTCGATATGGACGGGACACTTGTCAACACGCTTGAAGACCTTGCCGACAGCGTGAATGAAATGCTTGAACATTTTAACTTGCCGACTAAAACTGTTGACGAAGTGCGATTGGCGGTTGGCAACGGCGCAATGAAGTTAATGGAACGGACGGCACTTTTAGGCGACAAGGCGACTGATGAAAATTTTTTGATTGAGGCGTTAAATTATTACGACGGCTGCTACAAGCGGAGACTTTTAAATAAAACTAAACCTTACGACGGCATTATAGAATTTTTGACTGAACTCAACTCTAAAAAAATTCCGCTGGGTATCTGTACCAATAAGCAACATTTCGCGGCGGTTGAGATTGCTGAAAAAATTTTGTCGCCGATAAAGTTTGATGCAGTTATAGGTGACGAGCGCGGCAAGCCCAAAAAGCCAGACCCTACAAATGCGCTATCCATTGCGAAAAAGTTTAACGTCAAGCCGGAGGAAGTTGCATATTTCGGAGATACGGCAGTTGATGTTCAGACGGCGATTAACGCAGGATTCTTTCCAATCGGCGTGACTTGGGGATTTCGTCCTGAAAGTGAACTCATTGATACCGGCGCAAAATTAATCGTCCACCATCCGAGCGAAATTTTAAAAGCGATTGATTTTAAACGATAAAATATTTGTCGAAAGTCGCGATATAATTAACTCAATTAAAAGGAGAATTTTTATGCCAACTACCCCCCCCCTGTCGTATCCTGCAATTTCCGTAGTCATTCCTATGTACAATACTGAAAAATATATCGGCGCGTGTCTTACAAGTATTTTGACGCAGACTTTCCAAAATTTTGAAGTTATTGTTGTCGACGATGTATCTACGGATAATTCCTGCGCGGTAGTTGAAAGTTTTATTCCGAAATTTGGAGGGCGGCTTAAACTTCTGCACTTGGAAAAAAATTCGGGAGGTCCGGGAATTCCCTCGAATAAAGGTGTAAATTTTTCGCGCGGCAAATATGTTTATGTGATTGACAATGACGATTTGGTTATGAATAATGCACTGGAAATTCTTTATTCATTTGCTGAAAATTTTAATGCAGATGTCGTTAGTATGGACAGATTTTTTTACTTTGAATTTAATTCTGAAAAAATGTTTCCGGAGCGTAATGATTTAACTTTGAATACGTGGCAAAATGATGTTGTTGATAAACCGACTTTTGAGACTGAAAATATTGGGGAGCGTCTTAAAAAATTTTGCCAAGATAAATTCGGACGTCCTGCTTGGAAAAGATTAATAAAACGAGATTTGCTAATTGAAAATGATATAACTTTTCCAAATTTAAAAGCTTCAGCTGATGTTGTACTTACACTTCAACTTATTTATTACAGTAAACGATTTTTAAAAATTCCATATCCGCTTTACATTTATAGAAAAAATATGGAATCTATTACACATTCTGAAAAAAATTATGATGTGAACATAAGTTTTTGGAATGGGGTTAATGCTTTATGTTTGAAAATCGTCGACAAATTTTTAAATGAAAAACCTTTTTTTGAGGAAAATCCTATTTACAGATGGTACATAATGGATTATTTCAATAGAGTACATTTTGAACAATGTATGAAATCTATGTTTAATGTGCCACCACATGAACTTTACGACATATTAAAAAAAATCTTTGAAGAAAAATTTGGTGAATATGGAGATTTGATAGCTTATCTTTGCAATTCGTCAAACTTTTCAAGATTGAATTTGATAGCAACATCACAAAGAATAGCATATCTTGAAAATCAGTTAAAAGAATTACAGTTAAAATAAAATTTTTTATGGAAGGGGATTTGATTAATGCAAATTCTAAATGTAGAGAATTGGGATTTTAAAACGATCCTGAAGGCAAAAGGTATTCCGTTGGTAACGGCGTCGGCTGTATTGGTCGGCGGCGTATCAATGGCGGCGTCAAACTCTGTAGCGGAGAGCGACAAAATTATTTCCGGTGTAAATTATGACGGCAAAGACATTGGCGGTATGACTGCCGCGCAGGCTAAAAATTTCTTTGAACAGTCTGCCGCGCAGAAAATGAAACCGCTGACTTTTGCTTACAACGGACAAGAATTTCAAATTCAACCGCAGGAAATTAACTGGACAGCAAAAGTTAATGATGCCGTTGATGAGGCTGAAAGTTACGGACGCGGTAAAGGCTTATTGGGAAATTTCGGCGAGCAAGTTTCGTCATTAATGGGCAACGGGCATGAAGTAAAACTTGCCGCAGTTTACGACGAAGATTTACTCAATAAGAAAATTGACGAGATTGCCGCGCAGGTTGATACTCAACCCGTCAATGCTTACTGTAACCTGCACTCTAACGGTATGATTGAACCTATACCGGGCGTTATCGGCAAAAAGCTTAACCGCGATAAATTAGCCGAGTCACTTAAAGACCCGCTTAACAATTTGACTATGCCAAACAGCGCGATTAACCTTGAACCTGAAGACATTGAACCTTTCATAAGGACTGAAGACGTTGCGAATATCGACACGATTTTGGGCGAATACACCACTTCATATTATCCCGGAGATCGCGGCGATAACATTTGGATTGCCTCCAGTGCGATTGACGATAAAATTTTGAGACCGGGCTGGGAATTTTCTTTCAACACGACGGTTGGTCCGCGCACTTATGAAGCGGGATATAAACCTGCGGGAGTTATCATAAACGGTCAATCAGCCATTGACTACGGCGGCGGCGTCTGCCAAGTCAGCTCCACTTTGTACAACGCGGTATTGCTTGCGGGACTTACACCTACTGAAAGAACTCCGCATTATTTCCAATCTTCATATATCGGTTACGGCAGAGACGCGACAGTTGCTGACGGACAGATTGATTTCAAATTCCGCAATGATTTACCTCATACAGTTTATTTGAAGGCTGAAGCAACCGGCTCAACTTTGACAATGTATGTCTTAGGAACAAAGGCTGATTTAAACGGTCAAACCATTTCTATTGAGAACGACGGCTCATCGCTTTATCGCACTTATTACAAAGACGGGCAAGTTGTCAAGGATGAATACTTACATACAGATCAATACTATACAAAGTAATGATTAGTTTAACGAAATTATTATTTGCGAAAAATTATTACGGTGATAGTTTGCGATATACAAAAAATTCTCACCGTATGACAAGCGGCGCGGCTGAAGGTATAGGTCCCGTCGTCGTCTGGAATTCTACACGCACCTGCAACTTAAAATGTCGGCATTGTTACATGAACTCGGACGCTAAAATTTATCGTGATGAACTCACGACGACTGAGGCGAAAAAGTTTATTGATGACTTATCGGCGTTTAAAGTGCCGGTGCTACTTTTTTCGGGCGGAGAACCTTTAATGCGCCGTGATTTTTTTGAACTTGCCGAGTATGCGGCGGCTAAAAATATTCGCCCTACACTTTCGACGAACGGCACTTTGATAACCCGCGAAGTTGCCCGCGAAATTAAGCGCATAGGCGTCGGATACGTCGGAATTTCTCTTGACGGTATAGAAAGTGTCAACGATAAATTTCGTGGCGTTGAAGGGGCTTTTAAACGCGCTATGGACGGCATAAAAAATTGCGTAGCAGTTGGTCAACGTGTCGGTTTAAGATTTACGATTAACCGCCATAATTTTTTGGAGCTTGATAAAATTTTTGACTTCATAGAGGCGGAAAAAATTAATCGCGTATGTTTTTATCATTTGGTTTACTCTGGGCGCGGAAGTCAGATGATTGACGAAGATTTAACGCCTGTTGAGTCGCGTCAAGCTATGGATAAAATTATTGCGCGTACGAAAGATTTTGAAAGACGCGGACTTGAAAAAGAAATTTTGACGGTTGATAATCACTGCGACGGCGTTTATATTTACCTTAGGACTTTAGCGGAGGGCGACGTTGAGACTGCCGCGCAGATTAAAAAATTTATCGGTATGAATGGCGGCAACCGTTCGGGAATTGCATTTGGAGAAGTTGACCATTTAGGCAATGTTCATCCCGACCAATTTACGCAACATCATACTTTCGGCAATGTGCGTGAAAAAAGTTTCGGCGAAATTTGGACTGACACTTCCAATAAAATTTTAGCGGGGTTGAAAAATCGTAAGCCACTGTTAATCGGACGTTGTGCGACTTGTAAATTTTTAGATTGTTGTAATGGAAATTTCAGGACGCGTGCCGAAGCCGTAACAGGAAATTTTTGGGCGTCCGACCCTGCCTGTTATTTAACGGACGATGAAATAAAATAGCGTTGGCACGGTGGAGAAAGTGACACTTGACTTTTGAAAAAATTGCTAAAGTGCCGAAAGTGTAGACCACGCCTTACTTTTTAAGACTTTGCCAATCAGCGTGAAAAGTTTTGTCAGATAAAAATTCATTCAGCACGGTGGAGAAAGTGACACTTGACTTTTGAAAAAATTGCTAAAGTGCCGAAAGTGTAGACCACGACTAGCTTTTTGAGACTTTGCCAATCAGCGTGAAATTCTTTGTCAGATAAAAATTCATTCGGCACGGTGGAGAAAGTGACACTTGACCTTTGAAAAATGTGCTAAAGTGCCTAAAGTGTAGACCACATCTTACTTTTTAAGACTTTGCCAATCAGAGTGAAATTCTTTGTCAGATAAAAATTCATTCGGCACGGTGGAGAAATGGCAATCTACTCATTAAAAAATTTGCTAAATTGCCTAAAGTGTAGACCACGACTAGCTTTTTGAAACTTTGCCAATCAGCGTGAAATTCTTTGTCAGATAAAAATTCATTCGGCACGGTGGAGAAAGTGACACTTTTAATAAAAAATTTCTGTTAAATGTAAAACTTCTGTGGTAAAATACGCAGAAGTTTTTTTATTGGAGTGATTTAGACGAAAGATTATTTTAATGTATTGGAGTTTGAAAAAATTCGCCAGCGTCTTGTAACCTGCGCGTCGAGCAAAATCGGTAAAGAGCTTGCCGCCGCGATTGAGCCGGACGCTGATTTTGATACAGTCAATGAAAATTTAAAGTGGACTACGGAAGCCGTAAAAATTTTTGCGGTAAATTCTCCGCCTCTTGGCGGTATTCGTGATATTCGTGAGACGCTTGAAAAAATTAAATTGGGAAGTTCCGCGAGTTCCGAAGAATTTTTAGATATTCTTTCGACAATGTACGCGATGAAGAATGTTAAAAAATTTTTTAAGGAAACTGAAATTGCCGCGCCTAAACTTAAAAATCGTGCCGCGCAGATTGAAATTCTCGGCAATCTTGAAAAGCAAATTGAAAATGTTGTTGACGATCACGGACTGGTTAGAGATACGGCAAGTGTTGAGTTACAAAAAATTCGTCGGGAACTTCGCGCCGCCCAAAATCGCGTTAAGACGGAAATTTTTAATATCCTTCACGACGCCGCTAAACAAAAATATTTCCAAGACGCTATAGTTACAATGCGCGGGGACAGATACGTTTTGCCCGTCAAGACTGAATATAAATCGCAAGTTCAAGGGATTGTTCACGATCAATCGGCGACTGGCGCAACGCTTTTCATTGAACCTATTGCGATTGTAAATCTTAATAATGATATTCGCCAGCTTGAAGTTGAGGAGCGTAACGAAATTGCAAGGATTCTGCGCGTGCTTAGTGACGCGGTAAGAAAAAATTCAGTCGAACTTTTAATCAACGTCGACATTTTAGCGGAGATTGATTTACTTTTCGCGAAGGCAAAATTAGCTTACGACCTCAACGCAACCGAACCTATTTTGGCAAAGTTTACCGACATAAAATCTGCGCGGCATCCTTTAATCCCGCCCAAAGAAGTTGTGCCGATTGATATAAAACTTGGCGAAGAATTTACGATATTATTAGTGACAGGTCCGAATACCGGCGGTAAAACTGTTTCAATGAAAACTTTGGGGCTTTTAGTAATGATGACGCAATGCGGGCTTTATATTCCCGTTGCACCTTTTTCAAAAATTGCGGTGTACACGGATATTTACGCGGACATCGGCGACGAGCAATCCATTGAACAAAGTCTTTCAACATTTTCAGCACATATGAAAAAAATTGTCACGATTCTTAAGGAAGTGCGACCGACCGATTTAGTTTTGATTGACGAAATTGGAGCGGGTACAGACCCCGACGAAGGTGCCGCGCTTGCAATGTCGATTCTCAGCAGATTGTTGAAAATTAAAACGCCAACCATTGCAACGACGCATTATTCGGAGCTTAAAACTTTTGCTTACACGACGGCAGGGATTGAAAATGCTTGCGTAGAATTTAACGGCGAAACTTTACAGCCGACGTACAGGCTTTTAATCGGCATACCCGGTTCAAGTAATGCCTTTGCGATAAGTCAACGTTTAGGCTTGCAACAAAGTTTGATTCGACGCGCTAAAAAATTTTTGAAGGCAGATCACGCGAATTTTGAACAGGTAATTTCTGAATTGGAATCAGAGCGGACGATTTATGAACAGCGCAATATGGAGATTCAAAATTATCAAAATCAGATTGAGCGTCACGAAAAGCAACTTGCTGAAATGCGCAGTGAACTTGAAAAGAGTAAGGGCGAAATTATTAAAAAGGCGCGTGAAAAATCTGCGGCAATGGTACGCGAGACTAAACGCGAAGCTGAAGAAATTATAGCGGCGTTGAAAGAACAATTTGATGATTTTGGCGTAAAGCGTCGGCAACAGGCAATTCAATCTGCGCGGGATAAACTGCGTGATGCGGAAATTGCAACTGCGCCGATTATTATTGCCGATAAATCAGTTGGTAAAAGAATTAATAAAGATTCGCTGATGATTGGCGACACGATTTATATCAAGCCGCTTGACCAAAATGGTAAAATTATTTCGCTTGACATTGCCGCCGAAAAATTAACCGCGCAGGTTGGAGCACTTACCACGACGGTAAAATTTTCTGACTGCCGATTTATCAGCCACACGGAAATTGATTCAACACCGACTTCAAGCGGCAATCGCGGTTCGACGGCTCTGTTACAAAAAGTTGCAACTGCCTCAAGAAATTTGGATATACGCGGTATGATGGTTGACGAGGCGGAACAGGTTATCGGAAAATTTCTTGACGACGCGCAACTTGCAGGGCTTAAGCAAGTTTTGATAATTCACGGCAAGGGGACGGGCGCGTTGCGTAAAGGTGTGCAAGATTTTTTAAAATGGCATCATTCGGTAGCAAATTATACGCTTGCAGACATTGACGAAGGCGGCGCGGGAGCAACTCTTGTGACTTTAAATTAGGAATGGAAAAATTTTTGTAATAAAGCGGCAACTCCTCGATTTTTCTGTAACATTTAACTACCGGTAACGTGTCAAACGCGCTATAACTTATTTTTACTGTAACGCACTCGCGAAAATCGCTGTTGCCGCCTATGTTTTCTTTGTTACTTTCTTTTGCGCCAAAAGAAAGTAAGTTCAATAAAAAAATTTTCTTTAAGTTCAAATCTAGTCAAGGAGTTATGATAAATGGAAACGATAGACATTTCAGAGAGAATTAAAAATCTAATTCGATTCGGCTTGATTTTAATTGTGGCGACCGGAGGCTTAATCGGTTACGGCGTCTTTGAACATTATCACGCCGCTAAAGATTTACGCATTGCCGACGCAAAAGTTACGGGTACAATGGTTTCAGTCCGAACTTTGGTAAACGGTCAAGTCAGCGAATTTTTAGTTGATGACGGCGCGGAAGTTAAGGCGGGCGACGTTATAGCGCGAATTAAAGTTGCCGTGACTGAAGAGGATATTCAGCAACTTCAAAATACCCTCGACCAAGCTCGCGCAAATTATGAAGAATTGCAGAAGGGTAAATTTGTAACAGTCCCCGTCAAAAGGACGCGTGCAGTACAAAGACCCGTAACTACGCAAAGAACTTACACAAGCGGCGGTGGCGGCGGCGGAGTCAGTTCGGCAAATTTGGCAAGCCTTAAGGAACGCGCCGAACGTATGCAGGAACTTTTTGCAATGGGGGCGGTTAGTGCCGTCCAACGTAATGCCGCAGTCCAAGCTTATGAAGCCGCAAGAAGAAATCAAGGCTCGGCAGGTTCCTCAGGATCGACATACACGACGAACAGCACTTCCTACACCACGACTTACGTTGAGGAAATTGAATACGTCCAACAATTTCAACCTACGCCGCCCGCAATTTTGAACAGTGCCGAAAATGCCGTTAAGCAAGCGGAACTTTCCCTTAACGTCGCTCAACAGCAAGCCTTGCAAACTGAAATTGTTGCACCGGTTGACGGTACGATTTATTATTCCGCAGAAATTGACAAAGATTTAAATGCGGGTGATACCGTTGCTAAAGTCGGTGACAGCAATGAACTTTGGCTTGCCGCTGAAGTCAATGAAGATACTTTCAACAAAGTTACGCTCGGCAGATTGGTAAATTATTCTATCGGCGGAAAAAATTTGACTGGCATTGTTATTGAAAAAATTTCTCCCGATCCCGTCGAAGATGAGCCGGAAAATGTTTGGCAACCTCCGACTGATGAAAATCCCACTTCGCAAGCTTTGAATAATCAGACGGACGCGCCGCCCCATAATGATAAATTTATTGTACGTGTATCTTTGCCGACTGAAAGGGATTTTGAATGTACCCCTAATTCTACGACGACTCTCAAAATTAAATTGTAATAAAAAATCCCTGCCGCTGTGACAGGGATTGAATTTATTTTTAGTTGGGGTGTGGGGTGTTGTGGATTTATTTTGCAATGCCGTATTCGTTGGTTACTTCCTCGCCCTTCATAAACAGAAGGTATAAGGTAAATACTAACGATACGACGGAGGCTGCGTTTGCGATACCGGCTACAATGCCGACTATTGAAAAGGTACAAATGATTTCCAAAATTCCTACGCCGATAAAAACTTTTGCTAAGGTTTCGTCTTTACCAATATCGTGTAATCTTTTTGTATCTAAGAAATATTGTGGTATCAAACCGACGAGTGCTATAACGGCTATGACTGTTTTTACATACATTTCAGCGTTGGCGGCGTCGGACATTATATAGCAACCAGTTCCTATTATGAATGCCAGTAAAAATTTAATTCCCAAGACAGCCAGAGACCTTTGGAAATATGTCATTCTTCCGATTCTGCCTTTGTTTGAGAAAAATTTTTCTGTTAATGTCTCATTGTCAGATACCATTTCGTTTTTAATAATTTCGTTTGTCATTTTAAAATCTCTCCTTAAAATTTTTTTCTTTCTGTTTATTATACGCGTCGAGAATCAAAATATTAATAAAAATTTTTTCTTATGGAGATGAAAATTAACGTTGATGATTGAGGGAGCAGAGCCGTTTTTATTACGCGGCGGAAATGTGGGAGTGCTTTTAATTCACGGGTTCACGGGATCGCCCGCAGAACTTTTACTATTGGGAAAATTTTTAAACCGCGCAGATTATACGGTTTTAGGCGTAAGACTTGCGGGACACGGCACAAGCGAATTTGAATTGGAGCGTACAACTGCTGATGATTGGTTTGACTCGGTGCTGGACGGTTACGCTTTACTAAAAAGTTCCTGTGAAAAAATTTTTGTAGTCGGTCACTCAATGGGAACACTTTTAAGTTTGAAACTTGCCGCGACAAAATTTGTTGACAAATTGGTTACGTTATCGCCGCCGTTTTTTATTGACGAAAATTTACACTTGGAAAAATTACCGCCGCGCAGTGAATGTGACGGACTTTTTGTCATTAAGCCGCGCAGAAAATTGAAAAATGTTCCGCCCGCCGTCAATAAAACTTACAGAAAATTTCCGTTGGTCTGCGTTCACGAATTTGTAAAACTTCTTAATGAAGTGAAAGAAATTTTGCCCAAAGTTCAATCGCCGCTTTTAATAATCCACGCGCAAGACGATCACACCGCAAAATTTGAAAGCGCGGGATTTTTATGCAGGTCCGTATCATCAAAGTATATCAAGCAAAGTATGATTCCTACGGGCGGACATTTAATCCCGTTGACTGAGGGGCGGGAGCTTGTATTTAAAGAGATTTTAAATTTTTTAAATGAAAGGAAAATTTATGGCACAAAATATTGATAATTATTGTTTTGCATGCGGGGAGAAAAATCCCGTCGGCTTGCATTTAATTTTTGAAAAAGTTGACGAAAAAATTTTCGCTAAAAAAATTTTGGCGAGAGAGTATGAAGGTTACGAAGGCGCGACACACGGCGGAATTGTCGCAACGATGCTTGATGAGGCAATGTGCAAGTTCATAAAAATTTTTTACGACGAACAGGCTATGACGGGGCGGCTTGAAATTCGTTACAAGCACCCGACACCGATTGCAGAAGAATTGACACTAACCGCATGGCAAGAATCACAACGCCGAAATATTATCACAATGCGAGCAACTGTCACGCGAATTGACGGCTTAATAACTGCGGAGGCAACGGCAAAATTCGCCGTCGTAGCATTGCAATGATTAAGCGCAGAAAATATTTTGATTTTGGCGCGTCGAAGAAAAATATTTACGTCGAAGGAAAAATCAGCATTAATCAACGCGGATTCGGCTTTGTGGCGACTGATGACGGCAGGAAGGATATTTATATTTCGGCGGCAGATATTTATCACGCAATGCACGGCGATACAGTTAAAGTCCGCATAATTTCTGATAAAGGCGAGCGGCGCGAAGGTGAAGTTGTTGAAGTCATTGAACACGGCGCGGAAATTTTTATTTGCAAACTTAAAAATCGCGGGAAAATTTTTTGGGCTGAACCTGCTGACGAAAAATTTAAATTCCAAATTAAAATTCATCACGACGATAAAAAATCTTTGAAAGAATTAAAAAATCGCCACGTTAAACTTGTCGTCAAGGTTACTGATTGGAAAAATTTGCGCGGAGAAATTTTAGAAGTGATTGACCCTGCAAAAGATTTTGGGAGTGACATTACGGCGATTTTGCGAAGTCACGGAGTCTTTGAAAATTTTCCCGACGAAGTTTTAGCAGAAGCCGCTAAGCTTGAAATTTTTCCGAGTGCCGATGAAATTTCTAAACGCATTGACAGAAGAGATTTAAAAATTGTCACGATTGACGGCGAGGACGCTAAAGACCTTGACGACGGAGTTTTTGCAAAAAAAATTGACGGCGAATATTTTTTAGGCGTTTACATTGCCGACGTAAGTTTTTATGTGAAAAAAAATTCCGCGCTTGACAAAGAGGCTTACGAGCGCGGCACGAGCATTTATCCGGTTGACAGAGTTGTACCGATGTTGCCGGTTGAACTTTCCAACGGAATTTGCAGTCTCAATGAAAATGTTGACAGGTTAGCTATGGCTTGCGAAATGAAAATTAATTCCGAAGGAAAAATTATCGATTACAAAATTTTTCCGACGGTTATTCACGTTTTCCGCCGATTGAGTTATACGCAGGTGCAAAAATTTATTGACGGCGACACCTCCGAACTTGAAAACTGCGCGGAAAATTTGAATACTTTGTTGAAAATTTATAAATTGCGGAAAAAAATTCGTAATGAACGCGGCTCAATCGATTTTGATTTGCCGGAAATAAAAATTGAACTTGATGAATTTGAAAAGCCCGTTAAACTTACGAAAAAAATTAACGGCGTTGCGGAAAATATTATTGAAGAATGTATGTTGGCGGCGAATGAAACGGTTGCCGAACATACGCTGAGAAAAAATATTCCCAGCTTGTACCGCGTCCATGAAAATCCCGCGTCCGATAAAGTAGAAATTTTTAATCGATTGCTGGCGCATTTCAGTTTGCATATTCCCGCCAATGAAAAAAATCTTCAACCGCGCAACTTTCAAAAAATAATTGAAGCGGTTAAAGATAATCCTGCAGAAAAAGTTATCACAACATTTGCCTTGCGGACGATGCAACAGGCACGTTATGCGGCTGAAAATCTTGGGCATTTCGGAATTGCCGCGCAGTTTTATACGCATTTTACTTCGCCGATTCGTCGCTATCCCGATTTGATTGTACACCGCATGCTTAGGGCGAGTTTTGAAAATCCCGAAAAAATTTCTAAACTTGCAAAAAATCTTGAAGAAATTGCGCAAAAATCTTCGGAAATGGAACGCCGCGCAGTTGAAATTGAACGCGAAGCCGTCGATTTAAAATCTGTCGAGTATATGAAAAATTTTTTGTGGAGGAAATTTGACGGTGTAATTTGCAGTGTCACGAACTTTGGATTTTTCGTCGAACTTGACAACGGCGTTGAAGGGCTTGTGCCTGCGTCGACGCTTTACGACGATTATTACAATTATGTTGATTCGGAATTTGCGCTGATTGGTCAGATGACGGGAAAAAGTTTTCATATCGGCGATAAAGTGCGCGTTCGATTGGTTGACGCCAATGTTAAGTTGCGGCAAATTACTTTTGAACTGCTTGAAGAAATTGAAATTGAAGATTTAATTGCTGAAATTTAGATTAATTTCTGCGCCTATAAACTTTTTTAATTTGCTTTAGAAACCAAATAACGAAATTTGATTCGTCTCCTCCATACCGTTAAGACTGCCGTGATTTCTCAAGACTTCAACGGCAGTTTTATTTATGCCCGTTCTCTGAACTAAATCTTGTATCGAGGAAAATTCCCCGTCTTTCCGCGCAGTTGCAATGTTACGAGCGGCTACAACCCCAAGCCCTACCAATGACGATAACGGCGGCAAAAGTTTATTCTCCTTTTCCAACACGATAAATTTTTCAGCGTCCGATTCATACAAATTCACATGCTCAACACCAATCCCGCGCAGGAACATTTCATAGGCGACTTGCAAGACCGCTAACTTTTCAGTCTCCTTCAATTCTAATTTTCTTGTTTGAGAAAGTTTTTCTAATTCCTCAATTTTCATCTTGACAAAATTTTCACCTTGTACAATTTCATCCGCATTAAATTCATCTGCGCGAATCGAAAAATACGCCGCGTAATAAGCCATAGGATAATGAACTTTACAATAAGCAATTCGATAAGCCATCATAACATAAGCCGTTGCATGAGCGCGAGGGAATAAATATTTAATCTTTTGACAAGAATCAATGTACCATTCGGGAATATTTTTTTCACGCAACATTTCAACATCATCAGGCTTGATACCTTTGCCCTTGCGGACGCCTTCCATAATCTTAAAAGCCTTCAAAGAATCAACGCCGTTGTGTATCAGGTACATCATAATATCATCACGAGCTGAAATTGCGTCCTGCAAAGTACAGACTTGACTTTTAATCAACTCTTGCGCGTTGCCAAGCCATACGTCCGTACCATGCGAAAATCCCGAAATTCTTACCAAGTCACTGAAACATTTCGGCTTAGTGTCGTCAATCATTGTACGCGTGAAACTTGTCCTAAATTCAGGTATGCCGAAAGTTCCCGACTTTGTGCCAATCTGCGCTGACTTTAAACCAATCGCCTTTGTCGAATTAAATAAACTCAGCGTAGGTTTATCGTCAAGCGGAATTTTCAGCGGATCAATATGCGTAATATTTTCAAGCATTTTTATAACCGTCGGGTCGTCGTGTCCGAGTATGTCAAGCTTGACAAGGCGCGAACTGATTGAATGATAATCAAAATGCGTCGTGATTGTCGTGGAAGTTTTATCTTCGGCAGGGCGTTGAATCGGCGTAAAATAATGTATGTCCATATCGCGCGGCACAACCATAATACCGGCGGGGTGTTGTCCGGTAGTACGTTTAACGCCGGTAAAACCGTTAGCCTTGTGTGCTAAAAATGAACCGTGTTTTTTCTCGCCGCGTTCATCATAATATTTTCTCACGAAGCCGTAAGCCGTCTTTTCAGCAACGGTTGAAATTGTACCTGCGCGGTAAACGTTATGCCGCCCAAATAAAATTTCCGTGTACTTATGCGCGGCGGCTTGATATTCGCCCGAAAAGTTTAAATCAATGTCAGGCACTTTGTCGCCGTCGAATCCCAAGAATACCGCAAAAGGTATATCGTGACCGTCTTTAATCATCGGATAGCCGCATATCGGACAATTTTTATTCGGCAAGTCGTAACCGCAACCATATTTGCCGTCCGTAAAAAATTCGCTGTGCTGACATTTTGGACAACGATAATGCGGCGGCAAGGGATTAACTTCAGTGATACCCGTCATTGCCGCGACGAATGATGAACCGACTGAACCGCGTGAACCTACCAAGTAGCCGTCGTCATTGGATTTTTTAACCAACTTCTGCGCGATAAGGTACAACACCGAAAAGCCGTGCGTGGTTATCGGTCGAAGTTCCTGTTCAAGTCTTTCCTTAACGATTTTTGGTAAAGGGTCGCCGTATAAAGCCATTGCCCGCTTGTAGGACATTTCGGTAATTTCTGCGTCCGCGCCCGGCATTTGCGGCGAATATAAACCGTCCGGAATAGGCTTTAACTCTTCAATCGAATCAGCAATTATGTTGGGATTTTCGACAACCGCCTTGTACGCTAAATTTTCGTCAAGGTAATCAAATTCAGCCAACATTTCTTCGGTAGTTCGTAAAAAAATCGGCGGCTGATTATCGGCATCATCAAAGCCCTTGCCCTTCATCATAATTGCGCGGAAAATATCATCTTCGGGGTCTAAAAAATGCGCGTCACAAGTTGCAACCAACGGCTTATTAAGTTTTTGTGCAATGTCGGCAACGCGGCGGTTAAGATTTTTTAAATCTTCGTCGGAATTGATTGTCGGGAATTGCGGAGAATTTTTTATAAAATCGTTATTGTGAATCGGCTGAATTTCAATGTAATCATAAAAATTTGCAATTTCGTCAATCTCTGAATCGTCTTTGCCGTCAAGAATTGCGCTGATTAATTCTCCCTGCGCACAAGCTGAACCGATTATCAGACCTTCGCGGAATTTAGCTAAAATATCTTTAGGAATACGCGGCTTGCGATAAAAATATTTCAGCTGACTAATCGACACAAGACGATACAAATTGCCGAGACCGACTTTATTTTTCGCAAGTAAAATCACGTGGTAGGCGTATTTCTGATTTTCCTCCGTCGTAAGGTAACCTTCCATGCCGTAAATAACTTTTATGTGCTTACCTTTCTTGGCAAGTTTTTCTACGGTATCGGCGGCGAAGGGGAAGGCTTGCACAACACCGTGATCCGTTATCGCGACGGCTGACCAATTCCAATTCGCGGCAGTAGTTATCAATTTTTCCGGTGAAATGATAGCGTCCATTGCGCTCATCGTCGTATGCACATGAAGTTCAACGCGTTTAACTTCGGCGTTATCTTCACGAGGACTTTTCGCATTATCGACGGGCAAAATTTTTTCAATCATAACCGTCATTTCGTCCGCAAATTTATCAAGCCGCGCCGTGCCTTTAATTTTTATACAGGTTAAATTTTTAATGCGAGATTGAAATTTTTCCGCCTGATCCTTAACGTCAAAAATTTTCTTGCAAACAATTCCGTCCGTGTCGTCAACCAATGCAAAACTTACCATGCAAATTCCCGTTTTAAATTCGCTCAGTTTAGCACCATTTTTTTCATCGTGCATAAGTTCGCCGACAATCATAACTTTATGCGCAATATCTTTGTCCATAAGATAAATTTCAGAAATTTTTTTGACGGAGCCGGAAAGTTTTTCGACGAAAATTTTATCAGTCTCAACGATATTTTTTTGTACGTCCGTTTTGTGTGGCGGCGTGATAACTTCTTTGTCTGGGTGTACAAGCGTTATTGTAGTATTTGAAATTTTAGGAGCGTCACTTTCCCGCGCAGGTTGCGTCGGCGGTTCAAATATAATTTCCTGCGATATGAATTCATGAAAATTTTTATTTTGTTCAAAAATCTGCGGCAACTTCAGCGGTATTAAAGATTTATCCCAAAAATTTTGTTGCCTTCTGTGAAATTTATATGTCAGCAAAGTTCTTTTGGAAACCTTGCTAAATTCGCATGTCAATTTATCATCAAAATTCAGTTGGAAAAAATATTCAACCTTCTGCGTAAAATCTAAATCGGGAGTGATATTTTCAAGGTACAAAAAATCTATGACAAGATTGCCTTTGGTAAATGTAATTCTGCGGAGGAAAAAAGACTCCACGAAATTATTAATCTCTTCCTTAGCAAAAGCAAATTTCTTCAACAAAGCAAAAACTTTATCTTCTTGTGGTCTGAGTTCATACGGCATTTTATTCACCTCGCAGAATTAATAATCTAAGCCCTAAGCCCTAACCCCTAAAACCTTTTTGTATATTTTAACCGAAAATAATTCTGCTGTCTAATTCGTGAGACGGCTTTACGCGTCAAAAATCGTCATTAATCTGCGCGGTAAAAATTAATTTCCCTGCAGAACTTTTGACGCTGTAAGTAATTCTGCCGCTTTCAGTCGACGCGTTAAAATCATCGTCGGCTGTCTTATCAAGCATATGCAGTTCACGCAAAATATCTCCGCGTTTATCTTGGTCAAGCTCAGGATTAAGCACCGCAATCACAAGCCCGAAACTATTCAACGCTTGAAAAGACTCGTCATTAGTTTTCGGCTCGGTAGTCACGGTAACTTCATTGACAAAATTATTTTTAATCTGCGCGGAAATTGCTAATGCGTCATTAAATTTGTAATCGAAATTTTCTCCGTCGACAGAAATTTTATCTTCGTCAATCGTAAGCCCCAATCGCGGCGCAAGTTTGGTAGCCCGTTCACTGTAGCGCGTGATAAACTCGGTGCGGGTAAATTTGCTTACGTCAACCCATTCATGCTGAGGCGAAATGAACACCGCGTAAACAAAAAATGCAGTACAAGCAATCGAAAGTCCAATGGTAGTTTTTTTGTCGTATGGCGAAAATTTGTAGGCGAAAAACCAACCTATTGGCGGCAGAAATAAAAGCAGGACAAACATTCCGATTATACGCGGATAATTTTTGAAAAAGCCTGTCCACGACATAGGATTTTCCTTGACTTTTTCAACTGGAGTAATTTTTTTTTCAGATTTACGTTTAATTTTTCTGGGCATAAATTTTTTCTCCTAAACTTTAATAGAAATGCAAATATTAGAGGGGCGCACAGGACGTGCGCCCGCCCGCGCAAATCGCGTGATGCGATTTCAGCGGGCATGTTTCTTTTTGTTACTTTTTCTTTGCGCCAAAGAAAAAGTAAATTTAATATAAAAAATTTTTAATTACGCACTACGCATTGAAAAAAACAAACGGTCAATCGCGGAAATTTGCGACTGACCGTCTGCTTGGGATTTATGGTAAATGCTCGATTTAATTAAGAATTTAGAATTAAGAATTACCAGCAATATTCATTCTTAATTCTTCATTCTTAATTTTTAATTTTAATTAGCCCAATACTTCAACGAGGTCATCCTGTCCGGCTTTAACATCGCCGGTCTTGAGAGGACGAACTGCGCGGTAAGCGGCAGTGTTGGTGATAATGAGCGGTGTGGTAACGGGGTAACCTGCTTTGTGGATCGCGTCAATATCGAAGGTAACGAGGAGATCGCCGCGCTTGACTTCTTGATTTTCTTGGACGTGAACTTCAAAGTGTTCGCCGTTGAGTTTAACGGTATCAATACCGATGTGCATAAGAATTTCAGTACCGTCAGGAGTTACCATACCAACTGCGTGCTTAGTCGGGAATACAAGGTTAATAGTACCGTCAGCAGGTGCATAAAGTTTGCCTTCAGTAGGTTCAACTGCAACGCCGTCGCCCATAGCGCGTGATGCAAAGCCGTCGTCGGGAACTTCATTCATAAGCATCATATGACCGGTAAGATGTGCGCCAAGTACAGCGTCTTTCATCTTAGGTTGTTCAGGTTCAGCAGAAGCTCCGCCGCCACCGCCACCGGTTGCAGCCTCAACCATACCGCGATCAATCTTGCCTTCGCGAATTCCTTCAACAAATTCTTCAAAGTTCGCTTTAACAATCGTGACGCTAGGTCCATAAATAACTTGAATTGCATTGCCCTTTATGACAACGCCTCCGGCTCCCGTGCCTTTCAAAATACCTTCGTCAACTTTTGAACCGTCAACCAAAGTCAAGCGGAGACGTGTAGCACAGCAGTCAATTTCGGTTACGTTATCAACGCCGCCGACACCTTTAAGGATTGTAGCAGACTTCATATCGAAATCAGCGGGAACAGCCGCGCCGCCGCCGCCAGCAACGCCAACGCCTGTAGCTTTACGATATTCGTCTTTGGAAACCATCTTAACTTCTTCGTCATCAGCTTCACGACCGGGAGTCTTGAGATCCCATTTCATAATGAAGAACTTAAACGTAATGAAGTAAAGTACAGCGTAGACTGCAAAGACCGGCAACATCATCATCCAGTTGGATTTAGCTTGACCGGGCAGGACGCCGTAAAGCAGGAAGTCGATAAGACCATCAGAGAAAGTTGTACCTATTGCAATACCCAAAACGTGGCAGGTTGCAAAGGAAAGTCCTGCATAAATGACGTGAATACCAAAAAGTTCTTTCGCAAGGAAGAGGAAGGTAAATTCGATAGGCTCAGTGATACCCGTCAAGAAAGAAGTAAGACCGACGGAGAAGAGCAATGAACCTGCAGCTTTTCTCTTTTCAGGACGTGCGCAGGTGTACATTGCAAACGCCGCCGCAGGAAGACCAGCCATCATGAAGGGGAATTTGCCCATCAAGAAACGGCAAGCGTCAACTGAGAAATGTTCGGTATTGGGATCGGCAAGCTGTGCAAAGAAAATATTCTGTGCACCCATGACAGTTTGTCCGTCGATAACCATTGTACCGCCAAGACCTGTTTGCCAGAAGGGCAGATAGAAAATGTGGTGCAAGCCGAAAGGAATTAATGCACGCTCACAGCAACCAAAGAAGAATGTACCGAAATAGCCCGATGCTTGTACAACGCCGCCAAGTGCGAAAATACCGGTCTGAATATAAGGCCATACAAGGTACATAATGAAACCGGTAACAATACCGAAAATCATGCTTGCAATCGGGATAAAACGAGTGCCGCCGAAAAATGCAAACGCAGGGGGAAGTTGAGTTTTATAAAAACGGTTACAAATTTCAGCCGCCGCAAGACCTGTTACGATACCTGCGAAAACACCCATTTGCAAAGTGCTGATACCGAGAACGGTTGCAATAGCACCGTCACGGACACCGGCTTCAGGGTTGACAGCGTCACCAATAAGCGTGCCGTCAAGATTTAAAAATACGTGAATCGTCGTCAACATGACGAGATAAAAAATTGCTGCACCAAGTACGGCGATACCTTTTTCTTTTTTCGCCATACCAAGTGCGACCGCCAGCGCGAAAATCAGTGCCAAGTTACCGAAAATCGCAGAGCCGACGTTTGAGAGAATAAGCATAAAGCTATAAAGTGCACCGCCTTCGTGGAGTATGCTTTGCAAGCCATACGCCGCGATTGTGGTCGGGTTTGAAAATGATGCGCCTATACCCAAAAGTACGCCCGCAAAAGGCAATACCGCGATCGGCAGGAACAATGACTTACCAATCTGTTGGGCAACAGCAAATGCCGAGCCGCCAGAGTCGCTCATAAGATAACCTCCTTGCTTTTAAACAAAAATTTTTTCCGAGCAGATTTTTTCCATAACTCCCCCAGTGTTATTAAAAATCCTGCGATATTTTATTTTAGAATCAGCAAAAATGCAAGCCCTTTTTTGCACTTTGTACACAATATGAATAAAAATTTTTTTTTATAACCTTATGCTTTTCATTTAATGAAGTTACATTACGTTGGGTTGGTATAAAAATTGGAAACAAGAAAATTTTACCTGTTTTTATTTTCAAAAATTGCTACCTTTTTGTAGGATTACAATAAAAAAATAGGTACAAAAAAAGCTCCTTTTGTTATGATTAAAAAAGTAAAAATAGGAGCTTAATATGGGTAGTGTTTCGCTATAACTTGAAAACCTGTATCTGTAATTTTTTTGAAATATCTACTTCTAAGTCCGGAATAATTTCACATTTCCCTATATTTATATCAGAGTCAACTAAATTTCGTTGCGCTTAATTGCGGCAAGAGCATCGTCCATACTGTTAAAAATTCCCGCGCAGATTTCGCGAATATCAGGCAACGGTGGAGTTTGGTCGATAACCATAATCGGTACACAATTTGCCGCGTGAGCCGCCCTAATACCGTTTGCGCTATCCTCAAAAACGTAACAATCTTCAGGCTGAAGATTTATTTTTTTTGCAGCCAAAATAAAAATATCCGGCGCAGGCTTACCGTTTTGAATTTGGTCGCCTCCGACAATTTCATTAAAAAATTGTGAAATTCCCGTGCGTTTAATATTTTTTAAAATATCTTCAGTCGCGCTGCTGCTTGCAATCGCCATAGGAATTTTATTTTCTTTAAAAAAATTTAAAATCTCAACGACGCCCTGTTTAATTTCGAGTTTTTCCTCAATTTCTTTTTTAACACGCTTAACAACACGCAAAAAATATTCGTTAGCGTCAATTTCAGGGAAAAATTGAGGAATTGTCACCAAAATTTTTTCAACACTTCCGCCGCTCATCTCTGCCGCAATTTCAGGTTTACGTTCAACGCCGAAAGTGTCAGCCGTCTCAATCCACGCTTGACGGTAAAGTTTTTCAGTGTCAAATAGCGTGCCGTCCATATCAAAAATCGCACCGCTCTTCATCTAATCACCCCTCACCTATATATTCAACGTAAAAAAAATTTTTTCCTGCTAAATTTTTTCTTTACGAAAAGTATACATAAAAATTTTTTAGTCAAAATAATTAATTTTCATCGCAATTTTAAGACGTTTTAAAACTTCGGAAGCTTTTTCATTTGCAATTTCAGTTCCTTCACGCAAAATTTTTAAAACTTCATCGGGATTTTGTTCAAAATCTGCGCGACGTTGACGAATCGGCGTTAAAATATTTTCAAGAATTTCAAGCAAAAATTTTTTAACTTTCACGTCACCTAATCCGCCGCGTTGATAATGTTCCTTCATTTCTTCGACAATTTTTTTATCTTCGCAAAATGCATCAAGATAAGTAAAAACTACATTGCCTTCGATGTGTCCGGGATCTGAAACTTTTATGTGCAAAGGGTCTGTGTACATATTTTTAACTTTTTCAGCTAAAATTTTTGAATTATCGCTGAGAAAAATGCAATTTCCCAAAGTTTTACTCATTTTAGCTTTACCGTCAATTCCGGGCAATCTTCTGCAAATTTGATTTTTCGGCAACAAAATTTCAGGTTCAATCAAAACTTCGCCGTAAATGTCATTAATTTTTCTAACAATTTCGCGCGTTTGTTCAAGCATAGGAATTTGATCTTCGCCGACCGGAACAACATTTGCGTCGAAAGCGGTAATATCAGCGGCTTGACTGACGGGATAACATAAAAATCCTGCGGGAATACTCGTTTCAAAATTTTTCTGCGCGATTTCATTTTTAACGGTAGGATTTCTTTCAAGGCGCGAAACGGTTACGACGTTGAGATAATAAGCCGTCAACTCAAAAAGCGCGGGAATTTGCGATTGAATAAAAATTGTAGATTTTTTAGGGTCAAGACCGACGGAAAGATAATCAAGCGCGACATTAAAAATATTTTCGCGAACTTTTTCGGGATTATCTGCGTGGTCGGTTAAAGCCTGCGCGTCGGCTATCATAATAAAAATTTTGTCGAACTCGCCGGAATTTTGTAATTTTACTCTTTCGCGCAAACTTCCGACAAAATGTCCCAAATGCAATTTTCCGGTAGGTCTGTCACCTGTCAAAATTATTTTCATAAAAAATTCCTCCATAAAAAAATTTCAGTGGCAAGCAAAAACTTACCACTTTTAAAATCAAAAATTTTTAAGCAATTTAAAAGAAAATTTTTTCAGCGTCAACGGTAGTCGGTGGAGTATGTCCGCTTAACAAAATTGTATCGGCGGGCAAAGTTAAAATTTTTGTGCGAATCGAATTAAATAAAGTTTGCATATCGCCGCCCGGCAAATCGTACCTTCCATAAGAATTTTTAAAAATTGTATCGCCGACAAATGCAACTTTATCTTTCGCGCTGTAATAAATCACGCCGTCTAAAGTATGTCCGGGTGTATGAATCATTTTCACGCCGAAATTTTTATTTGCGTTCAAAATAATTTCCGCGCCGTCATCAAGAAAAGTTACATTTCCCAATTTAATTTCTCCGCCGAGATAAATTGAACAATTCCACTTAGGATTTTCGGCATAAATTTTTCCGTTTACGTTCATAACGGCTGGAATATTCAGCGCGTATTGAATTTGATTAACCGCGCCTATATGGTCGTAATGTCCGTGCGTCAATAAAATTTTTTCAATCGTAAAATTATTTTCCGCGCAGATTTTCAAAATTTTATCGGCTTCATCGCCCGGATCAATCAAAAATCCGTGCCGCGTTTCGTCGTCAATGTAAAAATATGTGTTGACGATATTAAATTTTCCGACTTCCGCAGTTAAAATCATTTCAGTACCTTTCTATCCAAAATAATCTTCAATGCCATCAAAAATTCCCTGAGCACATTTGAGAACGCCTTCTTTAGACGACAAAATATTTTCTTCATCGGGATTGGAAATGAAAGCCAATTCAATCAAAGTTGCCGCCATATCGGTATTTCTCACGACGTAGAAGTTACAAGGCTTAGTTCCGCGACTGGGCGTTTTAATTTGTTCGCAAAGTGCCTTTCGTATGCAATCGGCAAGTTTTATCGATGCCTGTCCTTCCGTTTGACTGTAATAATATCCTGTCGTTCCCCGCGCAGAAGGATTTGTAAAGCTGTCGGCGTGAATCGAAATGAAAATGTCCGCCTTAGCACTGTTGGCAACGTCACAACGCGCTTGAAGTTCCTCGATAGCCGATGCACTCGCGCCCTTATGCGAAACAGTTTTATCAGTGTGCCGCGTCATTATGACGGTTGCGCCGTTAGCCTTCAAAAGTTTTTCAAGTTCCAATGCAACGTTAAGCGTAACAGTTTTTTCCATAACTCCGGTAGGACCAATCGCGCCCGCGTCATTGCCGCCGTGACCGGGATCAATCACGATAATTTTTCCTTTAAGAGTCATCAAATTATCCAAATCAACATCAACTTCACTGCGCGGAGTATTTGTCGACTTATCAGTTTTATTTTGCTGTTCAGCCTTTTCTTTATCGCGACGCTCTTTTTCTTCTCTGGCTTTACGGTCGCGTTCCTCTTTAGCTTTACGCTCCCTTTCTTCATGGGCTTTACGTTCAGCCTCAACCCTAGCTTTACGCTCTTTTTCAGTTTGTGCCTTACGCTCAGCCTCTTCCTTAGCTTTACGCTCTTTTTCCTCCTTAGCCTTACGTTCAGCCTCTAACTTAGCTTTACGCTCCTTTTCAGCCTTAGTTTTGGCGTCCTCAGCGGTATTTTTAGGAGGATTAGTCTGCGGCTTAGGCTTTTCATCTTTAAAAACGCTTGGAACTTGTATAACGTCAATGACTAATCGATAGCCGCTTGTGCCGCCGTCAAGCCAAAAAATATTTATCTCAGACATACTTTCAACCACAACGCGAACTTTAGTAGGTTGAAATTGTCCGATTCTGATTCGATTGGCGAGCGGCGAACCGACAAGAAATTCTTTTTGAACATTGGAACTTAAAACGGAATCTTCAATGTCAACAATTAAGCGCGAAGGATTTTCAAGGTAAGATTCTATAAAGTCAACCTTTTTAGTCACGTCAAGCACTATTCGGACTTTTTCGCCGTCATTGCTGTATCGAAGACCTTGTACACTTGCAGGACGTGCCGCCTCAACCGTTGCACTTATTAACATAATTACAAGGAGACAAATTATTTTCTTTACCAATTCCAACTGCCTCCTTTTCAAAACTATTCAATATTAACTTTTCACTATTCACTATCAAGTTTCATATGAACCGTAACGTTGCTCAAGTTTTTTAAATCCCCAAGTCAACACCGCCGTCATTACAAGGTAGAAAATTCCTGCGATTAAAAACGGCGTCATATCAAATTCTCTTTGCACAATCGTCCTTGCAACTCTCAATAAATCATTCATCGCCAAAATATAAATCAGCGAAGTATCTTTGACGAGATTAATTGTTTCATTAGAAATCGGCGGCAGGACAACTCTCAAGACTTGCGGGAAAATTATATAGCGCATCATCTGCCAATGTTTTAATCCCAATGCCTTAGCCGCCTCATACTGACCTTTCGGTATTGCTTGAATACCTGCGCGGAAAATTTCTGCAAAGTAAGCCGCATAGTTCAGAGTAAAAGCTAACAGTGCCGCCGCAACGTCCGGAAGTTTTATTCCTACCATAGGCAATGCAAAGTACACGAATAAAAGTTGCAACATTAACGGCGTACCGCGCATTATCCAAACATAAAATTCCATAAGGTAGCGTAGCGGCGCAAAAGTTGAAATTCTTCCCAACGCCGCCAACGCTCCTATCGGCAAGCTTAACATTAACGTCACGATAAAAATTTCCAACGTGACTTCGGCACCTTCCATTATCAGCAGTGCCATATCAAAAAATTTTTCCATTTAACTACCTTTTCACGTCTGCAGGATTAATCTGTATCCCTAAAATTCCGTCGACGCGAATATTTGAAGTATCAATCCCCGCCGCCTTAGCAGCCTTGAAGTAGGCGACGTAATCAGGTGCGCCGCCCGTCACTTCGTCAAGTTGTTCATCAGTTAAAATTTCATCTTTTTTAATCGTCGCGTCCATTTCCGCCAACCCCCTCATAATAATTAAGAATGAAGAATTTAGAATTAGGAATTAGTTTTAGCTTTGATTAAGTCAGTGCCGAACCATTCTTCAGAAATTTTCTTAGCTGTACCGTCAGCAACAATTTCATCAAAAGCTTTCTGAACTTCGTCGCGCAGAGCCGTATTATCTTTGGCAAACGCAATACCAAATTCGCTTGTCGGTCCGACAACTACGTTAAGAGCGTCAATTTTGTCAGCGTGTTTCGCCATATAATAACGTCCAACAATTTCATCACAAACTACAGCGTCAAGTCTGCCGTTTTCCAAATCCATAAACGCGCTGATGTAATCGCCGTAAGTTTTGAACTCTTTGAAAGAATTTTTCAGATTTTCATTGCTTGTAATGTAATCTTCCGCAGTCGAACCGGCTTGAGTGCCTACATTTTTACCTGCCAAATCTGATTCGGCATTAATGTTTTGCTCGTCGCCCTTACGAATAAAAATTACTTGGCGATTGTCCATATAAGGATCGCTGAAAAGCATATTTTGTTTACGTTCGTCGGTAATGTCAAGCCCGTTCCAAAGTACATCAATTCTGCCGGATTTCAATTCAGCCTCTTTGCTGTTCCAATCGATAGCTTTAAATTCGACTTCACGACCGAGTTTTTGAGCCGCCGCCTTAGCTAAATCAACGTCAAAGCCGATAATTTCGTTTTTGTCATTCTTAAAGCCCATAGGCGGATATTCGTCATCAAGTCCAACGACAATTTTTTTTGCGCCGTCCGAATTACCGTTTTGCGTATCGCCGCCTCCGCAACCTGTAAATACCATCGCAGTCAACAGCATTGCGACCATAAAAATTTTTCTCAGAATCATTTAAATTCTCTCCTTTAAAATAAAAATTTATTCCCCGTGAATTATACTTGATAAAATTTCTATTGGCAAGGAAAAATGAAATTTTACTGAAAAATTTTTACTTGCATAATCTTTAAAAATTTGTTATAAATATATAAAAAATTTGGAAGAGTTGATAATAATTAGGAATTAGTAATGCGTAATGCGTAATTAGAAGAATAAAGTTGGAGAATGTGAAAATTTGAAATTTAAACATGAAAGTGTGATGCCTGATGAAGTTGTTGACGCACTGAAAATTAATCCGAGCGGAATTTACGTTGATTGTACATTGGGCGGCGGCGGACATTCTTTAAGAATCGGAAAGTTACTTGAAGAAGGCGGCTCGCTGATTGGGATTGACAGAGACGTTGACGCGATAACGGCGGCTAGTGAAAATCTGCGCGGGTTGAAATGTAAAGTTGAGATTGTCCACGAAAATTTTAGCAACTTGGAAAAAATTTTGGACGACTTGCAGATTGATAAAGTTGACGGCATAATTTTTGACTTGGGTGTTTCCTCTTACCAGATTGACACTGCAGAGCGCGGATTTTCTTATATGCAGGACGCACCGCTTGATATGCGTATGGACAGGACAAAAAATTTCAGTGCTTACGACGTTGTGAACAGTTACGACGAAGAAAATTTGAAAAAAATTTTCCGCGAATACGGCGAAGAAAAATTTTCCGGCAGAATCGCTAAAAAAATTATTGATGTAAGAAAAAATTCATCGATTAAGACAACCGGCGAATTGGTGAAAATTGTGGAGAGTGTCACGCCTAAAATTTCAAGCGGCGGACATCCTGCCAAAAGAATTTTTCAAGCCATACGCATTGAAGTCAACGGCGAATTGAAAATTTTAAGCGAATCGATTACGACGGCGGTTAATCGTTTGAAAGTCGGCGGCAGAATCGCGATTATAACTTTTCACTCACTCGAAGACAGGATTGTTAAAAATGCTTTTGCTGATATGGCGCGGGGTTGTATCTGCCCGAAAAATTTTCCGATATGTATTTGCAATCACCGCGCAGAGATAAAAATTTTGGGCAAGGCGAAAGTTGCCAAGCCCGCTGAGGTTGAAAAAAATTCTCGTGCGAAGTCAGCTAAACTTCGTGCGGCTGAAAAAATTTTGTGAGGTGCTGAAATTGGCTACACGTACACCTAAAATAAAAAATTTACACGGCTCGAATCATTCATCATTCAGAGAAGGAAAAGTTACAGAGGGGGCGCAGCTTACGTTAATCAAAGGTCGCCCGAAATTGGATAAACTTTTGCGTTCACGTTGCAGATTGGCATTTGTCATAATTTCGATTTTGGCAATGTTGGTCGTAATTCGCAGCGGTATCAGTGCAAGTCGCGGTTATGCACTTGTCGAAACTCAGAATTTGGCACAGAGCATTGAACAGGAGAACGAAAGGCTTAAGATTGAAATTGCAAAATTAAAATCCCCTCAACGAATTAAACAAATTGCCGAAGATGAATTGGGGATGAGTACTCCAAATAAAATGTACTTTTCTCACTAAATAAAAAAATTTGGGACTTGAAAATTTTCAAGTCCCTTTTTTAATTTATAAAAAAATTTTTATTATGCGCGGACTGGCGTAACAATGTAAATATAACTGTCATCACCTTGCGAACGTAAATCAAGAGCATCATAAACGCCGTTAAAAGCCATTCGACAATCTCCACTCTTCAAAACTTTCAGCGCGTCGATAATATACGAATAATTGAAAGAAATATTTAAATTCGGTCCGGTAACATTCGTATGAAGAGTTTCAGTTCCTTTTCCAATTTCTGAAGTCGCCGCATTAATTTTTGTCAAATCTTGCGTAAATTCAAATGCAACACGTTTATTTGTATCTTCTTTAGAAATTATGGAAATTCTTTCAAGTGCCATTCGCAACGCCTCAATATCGGCAATTACTATCGTTTCACTGGATTTCGGAATAGTTTTTTGATATTCGGGGAATTTTCCTTCAATAATTCGCGCCGTCAAAAAAATATTGTCAATAGTAAATGCAACATTTTTTCCGGTAAAATCAATTGTAATGCTCAGTTCGTCATCATCAGGCAACATTTCGGAAATACTGCGCAGAGAATCAACCGGAACAATAAATCTCAGCGGCTCGGCAGGTTTTTGCAAAAGTTTATCCGTAGCTATTGAAACGCGGTGCATATTCGTACCAACTACAGTTATTGAATCGTCATTTGTATCAAAAAGACAACCGCTGTAAAGAGGATGACTTTCGTCCTGCACACAAGCCCATACAGTTTTTTTGATGAGATTTTTCAAAATTTTTGCTTGAATATCAAATGAACTTTCAGCGTCTTTCTTCGTAACTTTCGGAAAATCTTCAACGTTAAAAGTCGCGATTGAATAACTTGACCGCCCGCAAGCAATTTCAAGGCAATGTTCCTTTTCATCATAAGTAAAAATAATTGCATCGGAATTGGGCATCGCGCGGACAACATCAAGAAATTTTTTGCCGATAACTACAATTTCTCCGTTTTCAATCGCATTTACAGAAATTTTCGCCGACATTCCCAACGAATAATTATTTGCGTGAAGTTCCAGAGAATTTTCTTCAACTTTTAAATAAATTCCTCCCAAAACCGGTGACGCCGGTTTAACTGCGATAGCCTTAGAAATTTGCAATAAAACACTTAATATTGTTTCTTTCGCACATGTAAATTTCATTTTAAAACCTCCGATAAAAAATTTTTTCCAAAAAAAAATAGCAGTTAAGTCTAACAATTTAATTTTTTCTTGTCAAGTTTGAAAAATATTGTATAATGTTTGTAAATTTTTAGAAAGGAGAATTTTTATGGACGTAAACACCAATTTAATTTTGATGGATTACTTTGAAAATGCCGCTAAACTTAAGCCCGGCGAATTTGTATTGTTGAGGGACGGAAAAGTTGTCGATCCGCTGATTCACGGAAAATTTACGAAAGAACATCCTGCGACGATTCGTATTTCGGACAATCAGGAAGTTTTTGAAGGCGACGTTTTAGTTTATCCTAAAACTCATCAGCATTGCATTATCGACGATATTCGGCATTATTTCAGCGAAGGTGAAGGTTATTATTTGCTTCATTATCATACGCAGCATATGTTCCCGCCGCCTCCGCCTCATCATCACTAATAAAAATTTCTTAAAAAAATTTTAACGTCTAGGCAATGCTTAGACGTTTTTTTTTATTTTAAAAATATTTATCTATAAAACTTTTTTTTGCATTTTCAGCATTTTTTTTGACTGAATTTATAAATTTTTCCCGATTATCTACAAGTGCATCGTTCGCATCTTTAAAATTTCCGTAAATTTCTTTTGCAATTTTATTATAAAATCCTAAATTTTCAAGTATCGGCTTTAAAATTCTCGTCGCTGAACGCCCGCCCTTGTCATTGTCCAACGCCAAAATTATTATCGTCGGTAAAAATTTTTCTTTCAGCAAAATATCCAGCAATTTTTTATAATTTGATATACTTCCCAATGCGACTGCATTATATCCGATTTCAGAAAAACTCATCGCGTCAAATTCGCCTTCAACTATAAAAACTATTTCTGAATTTAATGCATTTTTATTAAAAATTTTTGATAAACCTACTTTTTGTTTTGAATATTTTTTAGCATTTTCATTCAAATTCGAACGAATATCACGCGCTAAATAACTATTTTTACTCGTAGGAATTATTAATCGCGGACTTTCCGGCGCATTTTCTATCTTCGGATGTCGCCAATTTTTTACAAATCCCAATTTAAATTTATGCGCAGTTTCCCATGATAATCCCCTTTTTAAATGATAATCCGTAAATTGTAAATTTTTTTCGGCTTCCATTATAAACTTTGTGTAGTCAATTTCTTCAATTTTTGTCTTATTTTTAGAAAAAATTTGCGGTAAATTTACATTTTCATGAGAATTTGCTATTAATTTAAAATTTCCTTCATTTAAAAGTTTTTTATTTACATATTTTTTAACTAAATCGTCTGCAATATTTAATGTAATTGCAAGCGCATATGCCGCATCTTTATACGAACAATTATTTTCCTGAGACTTCAATAAAATTATATCGCCGCTAAATCCGCACTTAAAACAATGAACTCTGTAACTGTTACGTATAAAAGTCACACCGTCGCCGGTATTTCCTGAACCATTTCCACATATCGGACAGATAAATCCGCGACCTTGTCTGTCCGGCGGATAAATTTCAAAAATCCTTCGTGCACATTCTTCACGTATCTTTTCAAAATTCATTTTCATACCTCCATTTTTAATTTTACCAGATAAATTTTTTTAGTCAAATTTTAATTTAATCTACCATAAAATTACTTTTCTCTGACTTTTTTCTACCTAAAAAGTAACGTCTAAAAAACTTTTTGAAATGCTTTAAAAACCGCGTCATAGCTTACTTTTTAAATATTTTTATGAAAGATTTTTACGCCAAAATTCTATGAGATGTTTTTTTATAAAAAATTTTTTTTATTTTTTCAAAAAAAAAATTCTCGCCAAATTTTTATGGCGAGTTACACTAAAATTTTTTTTAAACCCAATTTTTATATTCTTCGTCCGTCGCTAATATATAATGACTTCCATCAATTTTTTTCATTTCTCCTTCCGAATATTTATTTTTATGCTCATATTTAAAAATTTTCCTGTTTTTTTCTAAAATCGGATTCGCTATCGGTACTGCCGATAATAAACTTTTTGTGTACGGATGTATCGGATTTTTAAAAATTTCTTCCGTCGTCCCCGTTTCGACCAAATATCCTAAATGTAACACTCCGATTCTGTCTGAAATATATTTCACCATACTTAAATCGTGCGCGATGAATAAATATGCGCATTTCGTGCTTTCTTGTATGTCTTTCATCAAATTTACTACTTGCGCCTGTATCGATACGTCCAACGCTGATATGCATTCGTCCGCGATTATTAATTTCGGTTGCATTATTAACGCCCGCGCTATCCCGACTCTTTGCCGCTGTCCGCCCGAAAATTGATTCGGATAACGTTCTGCGTGTGCAGGTGATAATCCTACTTTTTTTAATATTTCTCCGATTTTTTTATTTTTTTCTGCAGAATTATAAATTTTGTGAATTTCTAACCCTTCACCTATTATTTCGCCTACTTTTTTTCGCGGATTTAAACTGCTCATCGGGTCTTGAAATATCATTTGCATATTTTTTCTCAAAAATTTTTCAGTTTCTTTATCAAGTTTCCCTGAAATTTCTTTCCCGTCAAAAATTATTTTCCCACTCGTAGGATTGTAAAGCCGAATTATACTCCGTCCTATCGTAGTTTTTCCTGAACCTGATTCTCCTACAAGTCCGTATGTTTCTCCTTCAAAAATTTCAAATGATACTCCATTAACTGCTTTCACCGTAAAATTTCGTGAAATTTCAAAGTTTTGATGAAGATTTTCTACTTTTAATAACGGTTTCAAATTTTTTCACCAACTTTTTTAGCTCTTTCGATTCTTTTTTTTAATTCAATCGGCATTTCAACTTTCGGCGCATCTTTGTGCAATAACCACGTCGCCGCATAATGTGTTTCCGAAATTTTAAACATCGGCGGAGCAATTTTTTCATCGATTTTCATCGCAAATTTATTTCTCGCCGAAAATGCGTCGCCAATCGGTTCATTTAATAAATTCGGAGGACTTCCCGGAATTGAATATAATCTTGCGTCGTCAGTTTCCAAGTCCGGCATTGCCGATAAAAGTCCCCAAGTATATGGATGTCGCGGATCAAAAAAAATTTCATCAACCGTGCCGCGTTCAACAATTTTTCCTGCGTACATTACATTTACAAAATCTGCAACTTTCGCCACAACTCCTAAATCGTGCGTGATATAAATTACAGAAATTCCGAGATTTTTTTGTAAATCTGCAATTAAATTTAAAATTCCTGCTTGAATTGTCACGTCAAGAGCGGTAGTCGGTTCATCACAAATTAAAATTTTTGGAGAATTTGCGAGCGCAACGGCAATTACGACGCGTTGACGCATACCGCCCGAAAGTTGATGCGGATAATTTTTAAATCTTTTTTCAGCGTCAACAATTCCGACTAAATTTAAAAGTTCCAAAGATTTAATTTTCGCGTCAAAATTAGAAATTTTTTTATGAATGAGCATAGATTCCATAATTTGTTCGCCGATTTGCATAGTTGGATTTAAACTAGTCATGGGGTCTTGAAAAACCATCGCGATATTTTTTCCGTTAATATTTTTTCTTAAATCTTTTTTAGAAAATTTGAGTAAATCCACAATTTTTCCGTCAAAATTAAAAAAAATTTTACCGTCGTTAATAATTGCGTTTGAGTCCAAAAGACCGGTAACGGCTTTCATAGTGACGGATTTACCGGAGCCTGATTCGCCGACAATCGCAACAGTTTTACTTTTCGGCAAAAAAATATCAACGCCGCGAATTGCATGAATTTTACCGGCGTTGGTTTTAAAAGTAATGTCAAGATTTTCGACAGATAAAATTAAATTTTTGTCCATAAAAACCTCCTCAAGGCAAAAAAAAATAGATTTTTATAAAAAATCTTAAAAAATTTACAAATCTTCAAGTTTTGGAGCTAAAGCCTCGCGTAAACCGTCGCCGATTAAATTAAAACCGAGCATTAAAAGGGCTAAAATAGTAATTGGCGGCAAAATTTGGTAAGGTAAAATGGTAATATTATTAAAACCGGCTTCAATCAATGAACCGATAGAACATTGAGGCAAAACGATACCAACGCCGACAAAACTTAAAAATGCTTCAGTAAAAATTGCGACGGGAATTGAAAACATAACTTGCGTGATAATCGGACCGATGGTATTTGGAAGAATTTGCGTAAAAATAATGTGAAAACTTCCCGCGCCGAGCGTTCGACTGGCTAAAATATATTCTCTTTCTTTTAATTTTAAACATTCAGCGCGAGCGATTTTGCTCATACCAATCCATTCAGTGAGTAAAAGCGAAAAAATAACGAGCCAAATACCTTTGGGCATAAAAATAGCGAGAATCGAAATAATTACCAAAGTCGGGACGCTGCTTGCAATTTCGACAAATCTTTGCAAAAAATCGTCGACATAACCGCCAAAATAACCTGAAATTAATCCGTAACTCATACCGATAACCATATCGATTAAAATTGTGACAAAAGCGATAATCAAAGAAATTCTTGCGCCTGACCAAACTCTTGTCCAAAGATCGCGCCCCATATCATCAGTGCCGAAAATAAAAATTTTGTCAGAAAAAAGTCCTTCGCCTGAAAAAATTTGTGGAGATAAACTTTTAGCGACAATTTGTTTATCGTCGACAGAAATTGAAATAATTTCGTCATAAGCGTAGGAACTGAAAATTGGGGCGAAAATTGCAAAAAAAATTATTGCCGTGACGAGAATTAAACCAGTCATAGCAAATTTATTTTTAAAAAAATGTATCGCAACGCCCTTCCAATAGCCTTGCGACGCAAAATTTTTATCGACTTCGATATTTCTATCGGTTAAAAATTCAAAATCGCCATTTTTCGGCGTATAACTTTCATTCATTAAATTAACTCCTGTTAAACAAATTGCACGACTAATTTTTTTCCAAAAGCATCTGCGATTTTTTTCAACGTAGATATTGACGGATTAGCTTTTCCGTTTTCTAAATTTTTTATGTCAGATTGATTAATGCCTGTCATGGAACTGAGTTGAATTTGAGAAATTCCTAATTCTTGGCGTAATTTCAACATTTCGCGCATTATGGAATATTCCGTTTCAAGTTCATCATAAGCCTTTTTTAATTTCGCATCTTGTAATTTTTTATCGCGATAATCTTTCCAGTTCAACATTATTTTTCACCTCTGCTTAAATATTCGTTTTTGTATTCAAGAGCAGTTTCAATGTATTTTCTTGGTATTTTTTGAGTTTTTTTGATAAAACCGTTTGTCAGAATAATTTTTTTATCAACAAAGAAAAAATAAAATATACGCGAAATATCATTACCGACTTGAGTTCTCAACTCAAAAATTCCTTCTTCGACCGGTTTAACGAGTGGCTCTCTTAAAGTTATATTAAATTCTGCTAAAATATCAATATTACGGGCAACTTTAGCCCACATTTTATCTTCCAAGCTGTCAAGAAATTCCTCAAGAGGGCAAGTTCCGTCGATTTTTTGATAAAATTCTATTTGATATTCTTCCATAAGATATTCCTCTGATACATAAAAAATTCAGATGACATTTTCTTCAAAGTTGAACATAATTATTTTCTCTGTTGATAAAATCACAATAAATTTCGGTTTTTTCGCACAAAATTGGGATTCTTTGCATTTCGATGGCAACTTCGCCGAAAGTTCCCGAACCTGCAAACGGATCTAAAACTACGTCGCCTTTAAACGAATAATATTTTAAAATTCTTCGGCATAATTCTTTAGGAAAAACGGCGGGATGATTTTTATTTGACGCAGGCGCAATGTACCAACAATTTGACGACTCAAAATTTTCATCATTGGCAAAACTTTTATCGTACATCGCAATATTTTTATCCAATAAAAAATTTGCATTTTTTCTGTAAACCAAAATACTTTCGTTAATGCAATTTGGTTTATAACTCAGCGGCATTTTTGTTTGTTGATAGCCGCCGTTACGATTTTTTACGGAAGATTCGGGCTTAATCCATTGAATTTCATCGACAAAATAAAAATCTGCGCGGGTCAGCAAATTATGAAAATCAAAATGAATCGGGTAACGAATACTTTCAAATTCTCTGCCGGGACGTTTAGAAATTACCGGCGAAACATTTATGATAATAAATCTTCCGTCTTCTAAAATTTCGTGACAAATTTTTAAAGTTTGAAACATATCATCTAAATAATCTTGGTACGAATGATAATTTGAATAAATTTTTGCGTTGTAATAAGGCGGCGAAGTAAAAATAAGTTGCACAGAATTTTTTTCAATTTTTTTCAAAGTTTCGGTATTGTTTCCGCGTAATAAAATCGGCTGAAAATATTTTTTCTCACGAAAAATTTTTCCTGAATGAGTTTGTTTGTAAGAAAAATAATCGAACATTTTATTTAAAACTTCATTGTTAAAAAAATTTTTAATTTCTTCGCCGAGATTTTTAAAATTTTCGTCAGATTTTCCTTTATAAAGGCAAGTTCTGTACATCTGATAAACCAAGTCCATAAAGCCGCACTTATAAACATTTTCGCGTATAAAATCAAAAATAATTTTGTTGTCAGTTTGCCGACCAATCGACGAAACAATTTCTCGCCGCAAATCAATTTCTTCAACTTCATTGTAAAGTTTGAGCAAAGTTTGAAGATTTTCTGAACTTCGTATCAATCCTAAATTTTTTATTTCAGCCAAATTCATCATAAATTATCTTTCGCAATTCTGATACGCGGATCTAAAATTCCGTATAAAATATCTAAAATCAACATTACAAAAATATACATAGCTGAAAATAAAATTCCCAACGCCAAAACATAATTGTAATCTACGCCGTCGCCGGCTATTGCGTCAACCATTAATTTTCCCATACCGTTTATGCCGTAAATTTTTTCAAGAACCATTGCGCCCGTCATCAAATCAACGACTAGCGGAGCAATTACCGTCACGACGGGGATTAAAGCATTTCGCAAAACATGTTTACGTAAAAGTTCAAAGCCGTATAATCCTTTCGACTCCGCAAGTTTAACGTAATCGCTGTTCATGACTTCAACCATTTCATTGCGCGTAAATCTTGAAACCGTTGCGATTGTGAACAAACTCAGCGACAACGCGGGCATTATCGACGAAAATAAAAATCTCGACGAATCAAAAAAATATGGAAAGAAAGGAATTTTATATGAGAAAAAATATTGCAGGAAAATCATAAACACGTAAGACGGGACGCACACGCCCAAAATTGAAACGACTGTACAAAATCCGTCAAGAAATTTTCCGCGATTAAGTGCCGCCGTTATGCCAAGTGTAAGTCCTACAAATGTTCCGAATAAAATTGAAATCCCGCCAATTTTAAATGAATTTTCCATGCAGACGCGCAATATCGGAACAATCGGTGCGCCGTTGTAAAGGGAAGTCCCGTTGCCGAAACTTCCCTGCGCCAACATTGACAGATACTTTATGAATTGTTCCAAAATCGGCTTGTCCAATCCCAACTCTGCGCGTTTGAGTGCAATCATTTCTGCGGACATTCTTTCGACGGGGAAGGGGTTGCCGGGCATTATCCGAATCAGCACGAACAGCACGAACGTTATTACAAACAATGTCGCCAGTGCCAATAAAATTCTTTTTAAAACATACCGTGTCATTCTTACGATTCCTTAGGACTAATTAGCTCCTTTAGTTTTTTAATTCTTAATTCTTAATTATTTTACCACTGTGTGCTTGTAAACGTGATCAATAGCTACGGAGTGAAATTCAATCCCGCTTACATTTTCGGTAATCAAATTCGCGGTTGCATTTTCGCCAAAACGAATTGCGGTTGCAGGAATTAAAATTTTATCGCGCGGACGGTCAAATTTTTTTAAAGTTTGAATAATGTCTCCGCCGGTTAAAAGTCCTGAAACATTGACGGTCGCACCAAAAAAATTATTTGTAACCGGCAAAATTTTTACGTCAAGATTAGGATTTAATTTCATTTCCTCATCAGCAAGATTTTTAAGCACTGTCGCAATCGAAGTTCCGCAAATTACGTCGACAATTAATTTTTGATTGTTATTTTTTATTTTCAAAGAATTAAATTCCTCAATGAAATTTCGCGTCATACCGATACCGTTTTCAATTTGCGGAAAGTCGTCGTAATAATCAATCGGCGGCACGTCAACGCCTGCAAGAAAATAAAATTCGTCACCAAGATAAATAAAAGTTTTTCCGCATTCTCCGCGCAGTTGACTTTGAAATTTTTCAACCTGAGAAATAATTTTCAACGCATCATTTTTATCAAATTGCGTCAGCGGAAATTTATCACGACGATATTTAGTAATTCCGACCGGAACAATAGCAAGACTTAAAACGTTAGGGCGGCGTTTCAAAAGTTCGGTAATGGTATAATCTAACTCCGCACCGTCATTTATATTTGGACAAAGTACAACCTGCGTATGATATTCGACACCCGCATTTTCAAGTTTATCAAGTTGATTATGAATTTTAGCGGCAAGCGGAGTTCTTAAAAGTTTTTCACGAACTTTGGGATTCATCGCTTGAATTGAAACGTAAAGCGGCGATAAGTGAAAATTTTTTATGCGTTTAAAATCAGCGTCGGTTAAATTTGTCAGCGTGATAAAATTTCCGTACAAAAAAGAAAGCCGATAATCGTCGTCCTTCACGTTGAGGGAACGGCGCATATTCGGCGCAATCATATCGACGAAACAAAAAACACAATGATTTTTACAACAGCGAATTTTATCGACTGCAGATTCAAATTCCGCTCCTAAATCTTCGTCAATATCTTTTTCAAAAAAAATTTCCTCGCAGTTGCCGTTTTCGTGTTCGATTAAAAGTTCTATTTCTTCCTCAGCAAACTCAAAACTAAAATCAATTATATCATGAACTTTATTGCCGTTTACCTTTAAAATTTTGTCTCCGATTACCAAGCCCAACTCTTGAGCTAAACTTTCATCATATATTTTAGAAATTTTCATATGATTAGCTTACAACAAAAAAATTTTTTGTCAAGCGCGGATATTTGATTTTCAAAATTATTTTTGTACAAATTTTTTACATATGCTATAATTCCTATTTGTAATAAAATTAAATTTAACAAAGGAGTGGTAACTTTGGCAAAACGTTTATTTACGTCTGAATCGGTAACTGAGGGGCATCCTGATAAAGTTGCCGACAGAATTTCTGACAGTATACTTGACGCAATTTTGGAACTTGATCCTAATGGGCGCGTGGCTTGTGAAACCGTTGTAACTACGGGGCAAGTTCACGTTGTCGGCGAAATTTCTACGACTTGCTACGTTGACATTGCTAAAATTATTCGCAATGCAATTCGTGAGATTGGTTATACAAATTCTGCTTACGGTTTTGACGCGGACACGGTAGGAGTTTTAATTTCTCTTGACGAGCAATCCCCCGACATTGCGCAAGGTGTTGACCGTGCCTTTGATGAAGATTCTACCGGCGCGGGAGATCAAGGTATGATGTTTGGTTACGCGACCAATGAAACGCCGGAATATATGCCGTTGCCAATTTCGCTTGCGCATAAACTTGCTTATAAACTTGCCGATATTCGCAAAGTTACTGGTGAAATAAATTATCTGCGTCCCGACGGCAAAACGCAAGTTACCGTAGTTTATGAAGGCGATAAACCCGTTGCTATTGATACGATTGTAGTTTCGACGCAACACGAGCCGCATGTCGGCATTGAACAGATTAGAAATGACGTTATCAAATACGTTATCAAGCCTGTTTTGCCGGAGGAATTTTACTCTGATGACATAAAAATTTTCGTTAATCCCACTGGCAGATTTGTTATCGGCGGACCGCAAGGCGATTCGGGCTTGACGGGCAGAAAAATTATCGTCGACACTTACGGCGGTTATGCGCGACATGGTGGCGGAGCTTTCAGCGGCAAAGACCCCACAAAAGTTGATAGAAGTGCAAGTTATGCGGCGCGTTATGTTGCGAAAAATATTGTAGCGGCTGGACTTGCCGAGCGTTGCGAAATTCAGTTGGCGTATGCAATCGGCGTAGCGCGTCCTGTTTCAGTCAACGTCGATACTTTCGGCACAAATACTGTTGACGAAAAAATTATCGCTAAACTTGTTAATGAAAACTTTGATTTACGTCCCGCAGGTATCATCAAAATGTTAAATCTGCGTCGTCCGATTTATCGCCCGACTTCGGCTTATGGACATTTTGGCAGGACTGATATTGATTTGCCTTGGGAGCGTCTTGATAAAGTTGACGATTTAAGAAATGGAGCTAAATTAATGCGTAATTAGGAATGCGTAATTCGTAATTAAAAAATTAGATTGGAGAATTTTAATGAGTGAAAATGTTATAAAAATTGCATTGTTGGGCGCGGGGACAATCGGCGGCAGTGTCATAAAAGTTTTGCAGGAAAATCACGCTGTCATTACTCAACGCGCAGGTACTGATATTCAAATTAAAAATATTCTTGTCCTGCCGCATGAAATTCCTAAACTTCAAGCGCAGGGACTGCCCGCTACAAATAATTATGATGAAATTCTTGACGACCCCGAAATTAAAATCGTCGTCGAACTTATGGGCGGCATTAAACCCGCGAAAGATTTTATCCTTAAGGCAATGGCGCATGGTAAAAATGTTGTCACTGCAAATAAAGATGTTGTCGCGCAGTTTGGGCATGAACTTTTTGACGCGGCGGATAAAAATAAAATTGACTTTCTTTTTGAGGCGTCTGTCGGCGGTGCAATTCCGATTATTATGCCTTTGAAACGTTCCTTGACGCCCAATAAAATTACCGAAGTTTTAGGCATTGTCAACGGCACTACAAATTACATGTTGACGAAAATGAAAGACGACGGCGCGGATTATGATACTGTCTTGAAGGAGGCGCAGGCTAAAGGTTATGCGGAGGCGAATCCTGCCGCTGACGTTGAAGGTAAAGACGCCGCTCGTAAGATAGCAATTTTGGCGTCAATAGCTTTTAATTCTCGCGTAAAATTTGAGGACGTGTCGATTGAGGGCATTACGAAAATCACGCCTGAAGATATTAGCTACGCCGCGCAGTTGGGCTACACCGTAAAACTTTTGGCGATTGGTAAAGAATCTGATTTAGGCGTTGATGTCAGAGTACACCCCGTACTTTTGCCGAATAAGCATCCTTTAGCGTCGGTGAACGGCGTATTTAATGCAATTTTTGTACGCGGAAATCCCATTAATGAAGCTATGTTTTACGGACCGGGCGCGGGTTATCCTACTGCCTCCGCCGTCATTTCGGACATTGTGGAAATTGCGCGTGGTATTCAACTTGGCAGTGTCGGCAGATTCGGTTGCACTTGCTACGATAATAAAAAAATTTGTCCGCTTGATGAAACTACGTCGTCGTATTTTGTCAGACTTCTTGTCAATGATGAAATCGGCGTACTCGGCGAAATTGCAAAAGTTTTTGGAGACGCGCAGGTTAGTTTGAAATCCGTTATGCAGACTAATGAAACAGGCGGCAATGCCGAATTGGTTGTGGTTACTCACGAAGTCAAACATAAAAATATTTTGGCGGCAGAAGAGGAGCTTAAAAAACTTTCCTGCGTCAACAAAATTTTCAGCGTGATTCGTGTTGAGGAGTAAAAATTTATTTTAAAAATAAATTTGATAATCAAGAGTGGTGATGGAATGGAAAATGAAAATCCGTCCGCTTGGAAAAAAATTACGGTGAAAGTTCCCGGAACTTCAGCGAATTGCGGTTCCGGCTTTGACTGTCTCGGACTTGCGGCGACAATTTACAATGAATTTGAATTTAGATTTTTGAAGGAAAAGCGCGTTACAATTTCGGCGACGGGCGAAGGTGCGGACATAATTCCTGTAGACGAAAAAAATATTGTCTGGCAATCTGCGCGGTTACTTTTGGACAGAGTGGGGAACAATGAAATTAACGGCGTCGAAATTCATATGAATAACCGTGTACCGATGTCACGCGGACTCGGCTCAAGTGCGGCGGCTATCGTCGCGGGTTTAATCGGTGCAAATGCCGTTGTTGACAATCATTTTACACGCAATGACATTTTAAAATTTGCTACAGAAATTGAAGGTCACCCGGATAACGTCGCGCCCGCAATTTTCGGCGGATTTACAGTCAGCGTCGTCGATAAAAATCAGGTACAAACATTTTCTTTCCTGCCGAAAATAAAATTAAAATTAATCGTGGCAGTGCCGGACTTTCCGCTGTCAACAAAATTGGCGCGTCAAGTTTTGCCAAAAACAGTACCGCTTAAAGACGCAATTTTTAATATCAGTCGCGCATCAATGTTAATCGCCGCATTGATTGAAGGTAAAGAAAAATTTTTACCAATCGCATTTGATGACGCTTTACATCAACCGTACCGTACAAAACTTGTGCCGGGTATGGAGGAAGTTTTTGCGGCTGCTAAGAAAGCGGGAGCATTGGGCGTAACACTCAGCGGTGCAGGACCTTCTTTGATAGCATTTTCGGCGGCTAACAAAAAACTTGAAAATGATATTGCGTCGGAAATGGTTCAGACTTTTAAAAAATTCGACGTACAATCAAGCGCGTTGATTTTGGATTTGGACACGCGCGGCGCAGTCGTAATTAATTAATTCGTTGTGAGGGTAAAAATAAATGAAACTCAATCATAATTCGAATGAAAGAAGTTCAGTTTTTTAACCCTCACAAACGGTTATTTTAATAAAATTTTTGATTATTTTAATGTTTCCGGCGCATAACGTTTTTGAATTTCCCTTAAAACTGTTCCGTCCGTCTCAAGGTCAAGTTGTTTGCGTGAACTCATTTTGTTTAAGAAATTCCCGCGCAGAAGTTTATCATACTGAAAATTTGCATAAGGCGTATTCAGATAAGGCGAGAGCGTCCAAACATTTTCATTATTAATCGGCACTTCATCAATTTCACGCTTGACGGCGGGGATATTCTCATACGCAATATCAATCATAAAATCCATAAGCACATAATCAATCAGTTCATCAAAATCCCGCCAATATTCGTTGTAAAAATCTTTCATAAAAGCGTAAAGCGGATTGTGAATTATCGACGAACCTTGAATGAACCCGCCCCAACGCGCATATGAAGAATACGCGCCAAAATTTTTCGTGATAGGATGATTATTATCTTTTTCGTGAGTAAATTTTTGCGTGAAGAAGGGCAACTTCAAAAATTTTTTATAATTTTCAAGCGGCTCAGTTACCAAAATCGTCGCGTCCAACCATAAGCCGCCGTATTTTTCCAATAAATTTATTCTGATAACGTCCGTAAAATGTGCAGGCTTCATCTTGCCCGCCTTAAACTTTTCCAAAATATATTGCGGAATGTCGACGTAATCGGAATAATTTTTTTCGTCAATGAAAGTAATTTTGTACGCGCCCGCATTTTCTTTCAAGCTGTTGTAGCAACACCGTGCCAATATCGGCAAATTTTCTTCGCCCTGCAACCAGCCGTAAAAAATCTGATAATCTTTCGGCGCAACCTTCGGACAATTTTTATTGTTGATAGCAGTTTTTGCATGACGTTCAATGACGTAAGAATATTTTTCCGTAAGAAATTTTTTAATCGCCCTGTCACGCGAAATACGCGCCCGCTCAACCAAATTTGGACCGCTCGTGATAATTTGCCGCCAATCTAAAAACGTTGAAAAATTTTCCTTCAGATACTTTGACCAAAGTTTTATATCAGATAAATTTTTAGTTTCGTCCAATTTGCCGAAAAGAATTAAGCCCAGCGCGTAATACTGCCGTCTTAAATTGTCAACGGTTTTACCTTCAGCGAAAAGTTTTGTACAAAAATCTTCTTCGTCTCCGGTAAGCTGATTAATATTTGCGGTTATGCCCGCCAATTTCCAAAATTGATTATACCATTCTTCCAAGTGAACTTCGTGAAATCTTTCCGGCGGCGTGTTCAAAATTCTTTTCAACATTGCGATGCGTTGTTTCGCAAAGTCCATTGAAAGTTCATTACGAATTTCATCAAAAAATTTTTGTCCGTCGGGAATAATTTTTTCAGCCAAATTAATTTCCTCCGTGAGAAATTGCATAGCGGAAATTTTCCGTCAAAACATTAAACGTCGTAAAATAATCTCCCTCCTGCGCGGCGCGATCCAGTATTCTCTCTAAATTTTCATCAACTGAAATATTTTCATCCGCGCAGAATTTCACAAGGCGATTGTAAAAAATATTATAGCGATTCTCAAAAAGCAGGTGGATAAAATATTTGAACAGCCCAATTTCAAGCGTCGACATATCTTTAAACTCCGTCGAATTGAAATTGATACTTGCGCGGCTTTCAATTTCGTTTAAGCCGTAAGCCGCCCAATCAATAATTTTTTGCGAATCAGCAGGCTTGGATTTAGAAATTTCCGCCAAAACAACATTGCGCATAACCTGCACGAAAGGCAAGTTGTCATAACTTATCAACGCGGCATCGCAAATTTCACGCTCCCTGCCCGTCAAATCTCCGCAAGGATTATAATTTTTTTTAGCCAAAATCATAAAGTCAACTCCTTATTTGCCTACGTTTTCTTCCGCATAAAAATCAGCGTAAACTTCCTTCGACTTAGATTTATCATTTTTTTGCGTTGGAACAAAAATTTTCGTCTCCGTCAAGGCTGTTGTCGAATCAGCGGCTTTTTTTTTACCGGACTGCTGATTTTTTTTATTGGCAGTTTCGGCTTTAATCTGGCTCATATATTCGGCAAAAAATTTTTGGAACTCATCACGCATCAAGGTGTTAATCTGCAACATAAATTTTTCGTGATTGTCATTAATCGCCTGATTAAGTTGCCCCATCAGCTTATTAAGATTGACGCCGAAAGTTTCATTGGCGGAGCGCAAATCCTTTACGACATTTTCAAGCGTCTCCATTTCCTCAAGCAAGCTGTCACTGTCACTTTTAAGCTTTTCATTATCTGCGCGGAGAGTTTTATTTTCGTCCTCAAGTTTTTTCTTATCTTCGCGGAGTTTGTCAACGTCATCCTGCAAATTTTTTCCCAAGTCACGCGCCGCCGAAAGAATTTTCTCAAGGTCGCTCATTCTGTCCATTTTAATCACCTCAAAATTACAACAAAAAAGACTCATTGAAGAGCCTTTCATTAGCCATACAAAAAATTTTTTACAAAGTTACGACATTACCTTTTTCGTCAAGTAAGTCAAGCAACAAAAACATACAACTCAAATCAACGTGAAAAATTACGGTGTATTCGTCCTCATCTTTACCCGCGCCGTTAAATTTATTGCTGTAAAGGAGCGATACCGCGTGACAATAATCGTTGACTTGATCGTTGTAAACGTCAATTTTTTTACTGCAAACCGCCTCTTGAAATTTGAAAATCGTACCGGCGGGGAAGTAGCCTTCAACTAAAACTTTCGCGGGCAGGTAAATACTGTCCTCCACGAAAGGAATGGGAACTTTCGAGCGCAGGAAACGCTCCTCCAAGTCCAATGCGCGAATGTCCAAAAAAATCCTCCTCAATTAAACGATACCGAAAACGGTTTACGCTCTTCTTCTTCCAAAGTTAAAAGCGTTGAAAAGCCCGTCATATCCATAACAGTGCGTACATCGCGCTGAATATTTTTCACGAGCATATAGCCTTGATTGTTCATGCGTTTTTGCGTCTTAAGAAGAATACGCAAGCCCGCCGACGCCATATAATTAAGATTTTTTAAATCAATCGTCAAATGTTTCACGCCGTCGAGTGACTTCGACATAACCTTATCAAGTTCGATAGCAGTCACCGCGTCAAGTCTACCGACAAGCGTCACGGTTAATTTATCGCCGTCGCGTTCAGTTTTAATATCCAAATTCAAGAGTACAACCTCCTAGTAATGCGGATGAAGTTTAACATATTCAACGGGGCGGCTCCAATCGACGTGAACTCCCGTAGCTTCCCAAAGACGCGTCAAGGCAATTTTCAAACTCTCAACGTCAGCTTGAGGATTAATTTTTTCTGCCGTAAAATCTAAAAGTGTTTCGTGCGGAATTTTTATTTCGTGAATCTGCGTCAAAAAATCCTCCGCTTTACGTCTGCCCTCTTCGTCACCAAGCACAACGATAATTTTTTTATTCGCGTCATCATATTCAACGTAACCTAAATTTTCTCCATAACTTATTGCGACACTAAATTTTTCGTCCAAATTCGGAAACACCTCCCCCGCTTATATTAAATTTTTTTTTGAGAAATTGCAAGCTCTTCTTTGTTAAAAAGTACGTCGACGAATTTTAAGAACCTCATACAAAGCGGCGACAATTCTTTGAACTTGCTCCAAGTCAACGCGACGGTAAATTTTATCGGCGGATTAATCGGCAGGGATTTAAAATTTGCGTCGGGAGTAACTACGAATCGCGGTAACAATGCCACTGCCGCCCCGCTTGATACCAATTCTTTAATCGTTTTAAGTTGCGAAGTACTTAATAAAATTTCCGGCGAAAATCCCGCGCTTGCCGAACGTTGTATCGTTGCGAAATTTTGAAACGTCCCTGCAGGTTGCAAGATAAATTTTTCTTCGCGTAGAGATTGAAAGGAAATTTTTTCTTCCTCCGCAAGCTTATGATTAAACGGCAGACATAAATAAAATTCGTCTTCCAACAAGTTCAAAGAATTTTCCAGAGACTCGCCCGCCTTCAAATAAACTATGCCGAAGTCCAATGCGCCATTTTCTAAATTTTCGTGGACGGCTAAGGAATCGCTACATTCCTGCAAGTCGATTAAAATTTCGGGATTAGCCGCTTGGAATTTTATAAAAAAGTTTGGAAATAAATAAGATTCGACCATTGGCGGCACTCCAAAACGTATGACGCCCGCATTATTATTTTGAAAGCGTTCCATAGAAATCTGCGCGGCTTTAACGTCCTGCAAAATTTTTTTGGCATGAATCAGAAAAACTTGCCCCGCCTCCGTCAAACAGATGTGTTTTTGACTGCGATCGAACAAAGTCAATTTTAATTCCGCCTCCAAAGATTGAATTGCCTTTGTAACGGAAGGTTGAGACACGTGAAGAAAATGTGCCGCCTTCGTGAAATTTTTCAGCGAACTTACCGTAACAAAATATTCCAACTGCCGCAATTCCATTTACCTAACTCCTGATAATTTAGCCTTCAGCTTAGAGATTTTCTTAATTACGCATTAAACTTAACTTAACTCATTTTTTTCAGTAAACCCAGTTTTACGCTTTGACAAGTAATTTGTATTCTCTTGGATTGTGCATTTATAAACAAATATCACAATTTTATCACCAATTAAATTTTATCTTATTTCAGAAACTTTGTAAACACGTTCTAGGACTGCAAAAACTTTGTAGCTGAGAAATTTTATTTTTGTACGAAATTTCCATTACTGTAAATATAATCTTTGTCACTAAATCTGAATGTCGAAACCTCACTAAGACTATGACTAGAAGTGTCGCTGGAAAATTTGATTGAGCCGGAATCATTAAAAGTTATTTCATAATTACTTGAAGATTGAATGTCTGCAATAGCCGCATTTGGAAAATAAATTGTCAAATTCCCACCAACATTATAAATATAGTCGTCGCCTTGATTCTTGTAGTAAATAATCGTCGCGTTGTCACCGTGACTGTAAATAGTATCGTCGCCTGAACCGCCGTCAATAGTTGAGTCGGAGCTGTAATTGGTAATGCTATCGTTATCATTGCCGCCATCAATCAAAACGTGAGAGGCGTTAAAATCTGAAATTATACTGTCATTTCCATCGCCGCAGTAAATTGAAGACCAACTGCTGTAATTGTTAATCTTATCGTCACCAGCTCCGCCGTTTACGCTGATATAAATCAGATTAGCCGCGCTGTAAATGTTGTCGTTACCGTCGCCGCCGATTATCGTTACATTGGAAGCATAATTTTGCAAGTAATCTCCATAAGAATTTGAAACGCTATCGCTACTGCTTGAACCGCCATACATCGTAGCATTTTCTCCGTAATTGAAGAGAAGGTCTGAACCGTCGCCGCCGTTAATAACTACGTTGGTTGAGTAATAATTTGCAATTATGTCACTGTCAGCACCGCCGTCAATCGTCGTCCAGTTGCTGAGATTTGTGATACTGTCCGCGCCGTCTCCGCCATAAATTTCCACTAAAACTATATTGGGGTCTGAAAGCACGGTGTCAGCGTCTGCGCCGCCCATAATCGTGACATTGGAAGCAATATTCCCAATATAATCGTTGCCGTTATCACCGGTAATTACGGCGTGGTCGCTCAAATTGTAAATGGTATCATTACCGTTGTAACCATGAACCGTCGAAAGTGGCGCATAAAAATTTCTGATAAGGTCTTCACCGGCGTAAGCAGCAACCATTGCGCCGCCTCCAAAATTATCAATGTTATCAGCGTCATTAGTACCCAAAACTTGAGTGTGAGGATTTGTATTAGAAATGTTAGCCATAAAAATTCCCTCCCAAATAAAAATTGTCCTTGATAATTTTACCAATAAAATTTTTGAAAGTACACACTCGACGAAACCATTTCAAAAAATTTTTTTAATCAAGATGACCCGCGCAGAATTTTTGTTGGGAATTAAAGCGGTTGGAGTTGATTTTATTAAAAAAACCGCCCATTAGGACGGTAAAAACTTTGTAGCTGAGAAATTTTATTTTTGTACGAAATTTCCATTACTGTAAATATATTCAGTGTTGTCACTAAATCTGAATGTAGTTTTATCAAAATCGGAATTAGAGCCGTTAAAGCCATTACTGAAAGTGATTGAGCTGGAATTATTAAATTGTATCTTAGTTGAGGAAACAGATTGAATATCAGCAATACTCGCATTTGGGAAATAAACCGTAATGCCGCCGGTGGGAGAACCGTTAGAATAACCTCTAAAAATCCTATCATCGCCTTGATTTTTATAGTAAATGACGGTCGTATTGTCTCCGTAAATTCCTATATAGTCATCGCCTGAGCCGCCGTCAATGGTTACGTTTGAACTGCGATTTTCAATAATATCATCGTCATTACCGCCGTCAATCCAGACATAGGAAGCAAGACTACTTGAGTTAATTGTATCTTTCCCTGCGCCGCCGTAAAATGCCGACCAACTGCTGTAATTATTAATCGAATCATTGCCTGCGCCGCCATCTATGCTGACATAAATCAGATTGACCGCGCTGTAAATGTTATCGTTGCCTTCACCGCCGCTGATATTGACATTGGACGAATAATTATAAAAAGAATCGTTGTCCCCGCCGCCTATCATCGTAACATTTTCGCCGTAGTTGAGGAGCATATCCGAATCTTCGCCGCCGTCCATTACAACATTTGAGGCATAATAATTTGAAATAATATCTTCGTCGTCGCCGCCGTCAATCGTCGTCCAGTTGCTGAGATTGGTTATACTGTCCGCGCCGTCGCCTAACTGAATATTCACCAAAACTAAATTTGGATCTGAAAGCACTGTATCGTTACCGTCTCCGCCCAAAATCGTGACGTTGGACGCGGTATTACCAAAATAATCGTCATCTTCTCCGCCGTCAAGCGTGGCATTTTCGCTGAAATTATAAATCGTATCCTTTCCGGTGTTACCCTGAACAGCGGAACTGCTTGCGTAAAAATTTCTGATAAGGTCGCCGCTGCCGAAAGCGTAAACCGTCGCGCCCGCCATAAAATTATCAATGTTGTCCGCGTTATTCGTTCCGTAAACCGTCCAAGAATTATAATTGCTGATGTTCATAAAATTTTCCTCCCAAATAAAAATTTTCTCAAACAATTTTATCATAGACATTCAAAAAAGTACTTACCCGAGAGAACAATTTTAAAAAATTTTTTTGGTTGAAAGTTTAAAAGCGGCGTGATATTATTTTGAAAAAATTTTTTGGAGGGCTTTAAATGAAGCACGTTTTATCAGTTTATGTTGAGAATCAGCCGGGCGTTTTGGTGCGCGTTGCAAGTATGTTCAGCCGCCGCGAATTTAATATCGACAGTTTATCGGTGGGTGTCACTCAATCGCCGAATTTTTCACGAATTACGGTTGTAGTTCATGGCGACGGAAATTTAATTGAACAGATGATTAAACAGCTTGAAAAAATGCCGATAGTTAAAGCGGTTCAACGGCTTGATTCGGCAATGGCAGTTACTCGCGGCATGACAATGATAAAAGTTTTGTCCAATGATGATAATCGACTGGAAATTTTGAAGTTGGCAGAACTTTTCCGCGCCCATGTGGTTGACGTTCAGACTACGACGCTGATTTTTGAAATTACGGGCGATGATGAAAAAGTTACAGCCTTCACGCGACTTTTAAAGCCCTATGGAATTTTGGAAGTTATTCGGACTGGATTAATTGCGCTTGAACGCGGTGAACATACGATTGAGGATTGCCACAATAACCGCGAATTTTACGGCAAAAACTTATTATAATTAGGAATGCGTAATGCGTAATTCGTAATGATTATTTTATAAAATTTATTACGGCGTCAGAAATAATTTCTTCCCAAATATAATTGCCGCTGAATTTTCCTTTAGCCAACGGGTTATTATCCTCGTCGATACAGTGACCGTTGATTATGTATAAAAAAGCGTCCTGAGAATCTGCGCGGAAAAACATTCCCGCCAAAAGTCCAAAGGCAATTCCGGTATGTCCGACAAAATTAATTTCGTGATTCTTGCAAAGTCGCGCCGTAGTCTTGCCGTCAATCTGATATTCGCCCAATCCATATGAAAGCATAACACCGCCGCAAGTATCGCCGTTATGTCCGTCGAAAATCCATTGAGGCTTAAACATTTCAGCTAAACTTTTTTCAGATAAAATTTTCCGCCCGCGATATTTGCCGCCGTTTAAAATCATCTCCATTGCATGAGTAAGCTCTTCAAAAGAAATTCTCAAGCCGCCTTGCGGAGAAAAAATTGTGGCATTCTTACCAACTTTGTAATTGCTCAGATTAAATGTTTCACAAAAATTTTCCGCATATGGATTTTGCAAAGAAATTGTATCTCGCGCAGGTTGCTCTGTGTAATCGTCATAATGAGTTTTAAAATTTTCATTAGCGTAAAGCGTCCCAAGTAATTCAAAATCTTTTTTCGGCAAATTTCCTACAACATAATCTGCGCGGGTGTCCAGTTGCGACAAAATATTTTCGCGCTGATAAATGTCAAAACGCTTGCCTGTTACAACTTCAATAATCGTCCCCAAAATTCCGTAGTTCAAATTGCAGTAAGTGAAAAATTTTTCGGGCGGTTCAGCTCCGAAATGTGCGCCGCCTTCATGAAATTTTCCATTCGGCATAAAAAATTCCGCCAAACTGAAATTCGGCGGTGTACTGTAAATTTTTCCGTCACGAATCGACGAAGTATGACTTGCCAACATTCTTATGCTAATCGGCACGTCTGGATAGCACGGGTTACGTAAATTGAAGTCAAGATATTTGCTAATGTCATCGTCCAAATTAATTTTGCCCTGCTCAACCAGTTGCATAATCGTGAAAATCGTAAACTGTTTCGACAGCGACGCGACGCGAAATTTTGTATCACGAGTTACGGGCAAATTTTTTTTACGACTGCCGCAAAATTTTTCGTAAACTTGAACGCCGTCTTTGTAGATGATAACTCCAAGCCCGGAAACTTTTATGCCGCTATCTCCAATCAATAAAGAAAAAATTTTATCCAATAAAAACCCACCTGCAAAAAAATCATTCTTAATTCTTCATTCTTAATTCTTAATTAGAAAAGCAGCAGCTTTTCTAAGACGATTCATAATTGCGACGCCCAATCCAAAATCTTCGACGCCCTCCGCTAAAATAATCTGCGCGGGTAAGTTATCAAAACTTCTAAGTGATTCATAAAGATTCGCCGCAATATTTTTCAAGTCGCCGCTACTGCCGTAAGTCACGGGAAAAATTTTTTCAGCATCAAGTTTTGAAATTAATTCGTGACTTGCCATAACGCCGACGATTTTATTTTGAGCGCGGAGATTTTTAATTTCACGGCGGAAAATCTCAACGTTGGAACTTTCAATCAGCGTCAAGGGAACTTTCGGCGCGTAATGCGTGTACTTCATGCCTGGAGCACGCGGTTTATCGGTGATTGACGGAGCAACTTTGACTTCGCCTAAAATTTCTTCCAGCATTTCTTTAGTAATCGCGCCCGGTCGAAGAATTTCAGGCACTTCAACAGTAACATCAATAATCGTAGACTCAACGCCAAATTGACACGCGCCGCCGTCCAAAATTATTTCAATCTTTCCATTTAAATCATTGTAAACAGCTTGCGGAGTCGTGGGACTTGGTCTGCCGGAAAGATTAGCACTCGGAGCGGCTATCGGACAATCAGCGGCTTTAATCAACGCGCGGGCAATGTCATTGTCGGGAAATCTTATGCCGACGGTTGAAAGTCCTCCTGTTACGTCATCGGGAACAAATTTTGTTTTAGGTAAAATTATTGTCAACGGTCCCGGACAAAATGCCGCGAAAAGTTTTTCTGCCGAAGGTAAAATTTTTGCCGCCCCTTCGACTTTTGATAAATTTGCGAAATGTAAAATCAGCGGATTATCTGAAGGTCTGCCCTTAGTCGCGAAAATTTTTCTGCAAGCCGTTGAGTTTAAGCCGTCCGATCCGAGTCCGTAAACCGTTTCAGTAGGGAAGGCTACAAGTTCACCTGCGCGGATTAATTTTCCTGCACGCTTAATATTTTCTCTTGTCGGTAATAAAATTTCAGTGTTCATAAATCCCCGCTACAACTCTTTCAATGCCCGCCAAGTCACGGAAAATTTCTATGTCGGTAAAATTTTTTTCAAACAAATTTTTAACTTCTGCCGCTTGATTGATTCCGATTTCCACCGCCAAAAATCCTCCACTAAACAAAAAAGTCGGCGCGTCTTTAACGATTCGCCTGTAAAAATCTAAACCGTCAATTCCTCCGTCAAGTGCAAGTTTAGGCTCGCGCTGAACTTCATCTTGCAATTTTGATAAATCTTTAGTGGGAATGTAAGGAGGATTAGAAATTATTGTATGAAATTTTTGCCCGCGCAGAGGTTCAAATAAATTCCCAACATAAAAATTTACTCTGTCATCGACACCAAATTTTTCAGCGTTAAACTTCGCACAATTTATAGCGTCCTGCGAAATGTCAACCGCCGCCGCCTTAGAATTTTTTACATATTTTAAAACTGAAATACAAATCGCGCCGCTGCCCGTACCTAAATCTGCGAAGGTAGGATTTTCAAAATTGGAAAGATTTTCTATGGCAAATTGCGTTAAAATTTCTGTGTCGGGACGCGGTATCAAAACGTCAGAAGTTATTGCAAAATTTAAGTTCATAAATTCTCGTTGACCTGTCAAATATGCGACGGGAATTTTTTTTGTACGTTGATTAATTAAATTTTCGTAACGCTCAATCTGCGCGGGAGATAAATTTTTTGTAGAATCAACGTAAAGGTAAAGCCGCTTCCAATTCAAAACATACGCCAATAAAACTTCAGCGTCAAGCCGCGCAGATTCGATGCCTAATGCCTTAAGTTTAGCAGTCGCACTTCGTAAAATCTCAAAAATGGTTCTTTTCAATTTCTAAATTTATCCGTCTATAAATTCAAAATCTCGTTTACTTGTGCCTCTACATGGCTTTCAAGAGATGGCAAAATTTCTCCTGTTGCCCATTGAATTTTCGGTATAAGCTCGGTATCTTCCGGAATAAATACATTTATCAAACAAGGATACTCGTCCAGCAACCACGATTCATAATTCTTCAAAAATTCGCCAGAGGGTAAAGTTGCGGCTTTAATACCGTAAGCAATGGCGATTTGTTCAAAATTTGGCACAGAATAACCGCTTTTAGTTGTAGTCTGTGAAAATCTTGCATCGTAGGATTTCATTTGTATTTCGCTTATTTTTCCCAGACAAGTATTGTTGATGACCAAAATTTTTATCGGCAAATTTTCCCTTACAACAGTTTCAAGCTCTTGTATATTCATTTGAAGTCCGCCATCTCCGGTAATACAAAACACCACGCACTTGTTACCGGCAATTGACGCGCCAATTGAAATGGGCAACGCACAACCCATTGATCCATATCCACCATTTATAAAAATTCTTCCGGTTTTCCCGCGCAGATGCAAGGATTGTGCGCACCAACATTGATTTTGACCAACGTCAACAGCAACTACGGCGTTAGCAGGCAACAGGGCTGAAATTTTTTCCACGAGCCAATTACCTGCTGTTTTATCAAATTTATCTAAAATCTTTTTTACTCGGAAACATTTTTCGTTCCATTGCGAGTATCTTGGAACATTTTCTGCCAAAAGGTTCTCTAAAAAAATTTTAGCGTCCATTAAATATTTTTCTTCATCAATTTTTACGTCACGGCTAAGTTCATACTGATCCACATCAACGCGGACAAGTGCGGCATTGGGGGCAAAATTTTTTGAAATGTGACCAACTTGACGAAGTCCCAATCGCGCACCGATTGAAATCAGCAAGTCGCAATTGTTCAAAATAATATTGGCAACTCTATTGCCGTAAGTTCCGATAAATCCGATTTTCATTGAATCTTGAATTAAATCAACGGCGTTCATCGTAGTAAGGACGGGTATAGCAGTTTTTTCAGCGAATTTATAGAGCAATGTTTCGGCACCGGCGGCGCGAACACCGTTACCCGCTAATAACACCGGCTTTTTGGACGTTAAACGGAAAATCAATTATAACACCTCCCTTTCTGCCGAGCATAGCCATATTATACGCTGTGGATACGATTTTGGGAAATTCTTTTGGATGAATAGGTGTAACTGAATATTTTGTAATGTGACGCGTCATGGAAACAATATCCATTTCTTGAAATCCGTTTTGCCTTATGCCGGAATAGCCTTTCTGTTCGCCGGTAGGTACATTTCCACAGATGCCCATAAGAGGCACGCTATCGAACCAAGCGTCAGCCAAACCACCAAATGCATTAACGGCACCCGGTCCTGAAGTTGTGTAATAAACACCGATTTTTCCACTCATTCGCGCATAACCGTTAGCCGCAAAAGCGCAACCTTGTTCACTGTAACAAAGATGAATATTCATCTCTTTGCGTCTGTACAAGGCATCCATGAAAGGGACAATATATCCGCCGGGATAACCGAAAACGTCAGTCACTCCCTTGCCAATTAAGTAATCCACTAAAAATTCAGCGCAATTCATTATACCTCACCTCAGACTTTTTTCTAATGCTTTTTTCAGTGCGGCAAAGTCGCTTTTTGAATAGTTGACTCCGTACCTTTTGCGTTTGTCCGGCGACATACTTTCAATGACTTCGTACATTTTCTTGTAATTGCAATCTGTATTTTTAGTAAGATAAGAAATATTATCCACGTGGGCACTCGTCGCCCCGCAGATAAACATAGGAATATCGTAGCCCCAATGTGTTGTAATCTTTAACGGAAGGATATATTTTTCAATCGTTTCAATCAAAACTGGTATATTATAATTTTTTCCATATTTCGTATTAAGAAAATGCGCAATTACTTCAGTGCAAGCGTTTCCGGCACCACGCGCCATTCCCATTAAAGACCCGTCTACAGATACACTCCTTTCAGTTTCAACAGACATATCAACTAACTGTTCTACCAGTGCGTTAGACAAATTCAAATTATTATGCGTATGAAGTCCGACTTTAATTTTTTTGTCAAGCAATACGTCAACTTGGTTAAAAATTTCACGCAGTTCATAAAGATGCATGACACCGAAGGTATCTACTATTGCAAAGGCTTCGGGCATTATATCATTTACTGCCGCGATTAACTCTCTTCTTTCCGCAACGTTATAGCCGCTTGCGTCCATAGGCTGAACAAAGACTTTGTAACCCTTTTCTTTAGCGGCGGCACAAAACCTCAAAGCCTCTTTCCATTCGTGTTTTGCAAAAGACACGCGCAGATTATTGAAAGATTTTCCATCGCAATTATCGAGGTTGCTGACGGAATAACGGCTGTTGTCGCAAAATCCGACAAAAGCACTGTTCCCCGTATATTGAGGAATATATTTGCGAACGTCTGTAGAATTTTTATAGACTATAGCTTCGCCACTAACTTTGTCCTGCAAAAATCCGGTCTCAATGTAATCTATTCCGGCGAGGATAAGACCGCGAATAACGCCATTAATAAATTCCGGCGCGAAATTTTTATTGGCAAGGTAGCCGCCATCTCTGATTGTGCAATCAGAAATCTGAATACTCATGACCTTTCTACCTCCCATTTATAAATTGCTTGGGCAATTTTTAAATCGTCCTCTGTGTCTATGTCAAAACTTTCAATCAAACTTGTTTCAACTAAGCAAGGATTTATTCCGACTCGGCGATCGTATTTTTCAAAAACAGATTTTGAAAACACAAAAACGCCTGAAGTCTCCATATAAATGGGTGAAAGTTCTTGAGTTCTCGGAAATCGGTTGAGGTCGAAATTAAGCGGATGACCGTCTTTCCACAAAAAATTCTGGATTCGGGTTACTGTAAAAGCTGAATCAAACTCCGCACTAATTACGCTGTCTATACATTTATCAATTGTTTCAGGTTTAGTAAAGGGAGCAGTCGCGTGAGATACAACATAATGATCGGCATCTACTTCCTTTATAAATTCTCGAATTATGTCATTGCAATTGGACGTATTTAAATCTAAGAAAGTAGGGCGACGTAAAAATTTCACACCGTCAATCAAGTACTCACAAATTTTGGGATCGCTACAATAAACAAAAACTTCTTCGATTTTTCTACTCTTCATTAAAGCGTTCAAAATAAACTGAATCAGCGGGGTACCGTCATAAAACGAACGCAAATTTTTTCCTTTAACTCTCTCGCTATTCAGCTTTATCGGAACCATAGCAACGATTTTCATTTATGCCGCCTCCCTTTCTTCAAGTTCAGCGACACAATCATTGCCGCAATTATTGCAAATGAGAGCTGTTATCGCCCCCCCCCCTCGTTTTGGGGGCGTATCTGGTAGATGTAACAAAAATAATTTTTATTGATTCAGACAAACTCAACAGAGCTTTTTTCATAGCCTCATTTCTGGCATCTGCAACTGCGCGACGTATAACTAAAGTCATGTCATCATTGATATAATTTTCGTCTATATCGTGAGAATATCCATCGAAACCTGCCAAGTAAACTTCTTTAACACCAAAGGAACGCAGAAAACGTATCGCCATAATTCCAGCGTTATCATATGTATTTTTCTCATTGCCAAGTAATTTTTTATAATCGGTACGAAGATAAACACGTGTTGAGGAAATGTTTGAAGTTGCAATGCACTTACTTCTTTTAGATTCATCAATTCCGCGATAACGCCTAATATTGCTGATAAAAATGAAGTCAGTTTCAGCGAAAGGATAATCGTAATTAATACTTATGGAACAAACATTCGGCGACTCCACAAAATTTATAATTTTTTGTTTTTCATCGGCAACACTTTTACCGGGAGCAATAAGTAAGACTTTTTTCATCTTCAAAGCTTCTTTTAAATCTGACTCGTGTTCCAAAAAAATCTCCCCTCTGGACATGTACCGAATATACAATTCTTCAGCGTATTTCTCATTAAAGGCAACGCGCCTGTTTTCGTCCATCATTTCAAAAATTTCATCCATATTTTCAAATGTCATCGTTTGTTTTTCTGAAAAATATCTGGCGTAATTCGGATGAACATTGTGCCGCGCAGAAAGATAGTTCGGCAAAGAATATCCCCAATGATTTCTTTCATAAAAATTGTTTATAATCTCATCAATTATAATCAAAATAGGCTTTAAGTAGTAATTCGTAGAAAAATTTTCATTCAAATAATCTAAGAAAAGCTCAGTGTTTAAATTACCTGCACCGCGTCCCATACCATGAATACTGGAATCGATTATGACATCTCTTTTTGTGTGAATATCGGCAAGTGCCTGCGCATTGGAATACGACAACTGCATATTGTTGTGAGAATGCCAACCTATTGCAATATTGTCATTTAGGCTGTGTTCAACGGTATAAAAAAGTCTGATGAGTTCCTTTCGTTTCATTGTACCGAAACTGTCGACAATATAAAAGGCATAAGGATTAATAGCGTTTACGCGGCGGATCAATTCTAAAAATTCTTCATCTGAATAATTCAAGGAAACCATCGCTTGCACGAAACACTTGTAGCCCTTTTCTTTTACACCGCGACAAAAATCTAATGCAGCGATCATATCTTTTCTGTGAAATGCAACGCGGATAGCGTCAATGGAACTATTATCACATTCTCTAATATCAGCAAGGTTATATTCCCCGTAGTTAATCATACAGCAATATATTTTTCCTTCGTGATTTTTAGGAATAAATTTCGTCAATTCTTCGATATGATTAAATTTGGTTATGTCAGAATTATGGGGTATTTTATTCGTTAAAAAACCGCATTCAATTATATTTACGCCTGATTCTGTCAAGCCTTCGATAATTTTTTTTATATTATTTTCTCCAAAGTGCCATTCATTACAGTACCCGCCATCGCGCAGAGTACAATCCAACACTCTCAAAATTTTCCCTCCTCTAATTCCATTTTTTGAGTTAAAAATTTTTTAACTCGCTCTAAGTCTTTTGGGGTATCTACTGACATTGGATGTGTATCGATATTAAATGTTTTTACTAATTTATGTTTTTCGATTAACCTAAGCAATTCTATTTCTTCAGCTCGTTCTATGCAACTTGGCTTATTAGCAATAAAGAAGTCCAGAGCTGATTTTTTCAATGCGTAACAACCAACGTTTTTGTAATATTTAAAATCCAAAGTTGCTTTAGGATAAGGAATCGGCATACGTGACATAAATATAAGCTCACCGTCATCATTTAATACCAACTTTATTGTTGTTGTATTAACTACATCAACCGGATTATTTAATTCTTCGATAAGCATAAATGCATCAGCGTTGGGAAAATTTTTTGCTTGCATTATCAAGAATTTTTCTTCAGCTGAAGAAATCATAGGCTCATCACCCATAATTACAACATACAAATCAGCAGGAATTTTTTGTGCCACTTCAGCAACACGATCTGTACCTGTCGGGTGATTTTCGTCAGTCATTATGACTTGCATGCCAAACGATTTACAGGCATTAAAAATTCTATCATCATCAGTGGCTACATACACTTCGCTGAACTCTTCAACCTTTTTTGCCTCTTGGTAAACCCACCAAATCATAGGTTTTCCGCAAATATCTACAAGCGGTTTTCCGGGAAATCTGGATGATTTATAACGCGCCGGTATCACTGCAACAATTTTCATTTATGCCGCCTCCCTTTTTTCAAGTTCAGCGACAAAAACGTTGCCGCAATTATCGCAAATGAGAGCTGTTATCGCCCCCCCTGTTTTGGGAGGAGGTACATATAAATAGCGTTGGCTATCTCAAAATCTTGCGGATAATCAATGTCAGTTTCTTCAATGCTGTCAACTTCACAGAAAAAAGTTTTTTTTCCGACATAATTTCCTGTCTTCATAAAATCATCTGCACGAGTAACTAAACAGCTACCAGTCTCTTTGTACATTTTAGGTAAATCCTGAGTTCGAGGTAAATTCGATGAATCGAAGTTAAAGGATTTTCCATCTTTCCACAAAAACTCATGAAATTTAACTGCCGCCATAGCTGAATCATACCTTCCACTTTTCACTGCATTAATACATTGCTTAACTGTATCGGCACGGAGAAAAGGACTGGTAACATGCGATAAAACTAAAATATCTGTGTCAACGTCATTCAAAAACGCTCTAATAAAATCATTACGTTTAGTTTCAAACGTATCAAGCGATTCATTTCGCTTGAGGAATTTTACTCTGCCTGTCAAATATTCTTTAATTTTCGGACTGCTACAATAGCAATAAATTTCGTCAATCTCTTTAACTTCACTCAACGTATTAAAGACGAGCTGACACAACGGCGTACCATCATCAAAACGTTTTAAATTTTTATTCGGCAAACGTTCACTATTCAACTTTATAGGTATCATTGCGACAACTTTCAAATTTTCACCTTCATTAGATTTTATTTTTTTGATTAAGCGCGGATTTATATTCGTCCGTATAAATATCTGTGAAAAGTCCACGCAGTCCCACAGGATTTATTGAAATAATTTCCGTATTGGGATAATATTGTTTAGCAAACATTTTTATGCGTGCATACCCTACTTTTAATGTAGGCAAGTTATTCTGAAGAAATTTATTGGCATCATCTCTATTTTTTGAGGATTCACTATAAAAATGTCCTGTTGGAGAAGTGTCACAACCCACAAAATAAATTTTATCTGGATATGTAAACAAAGAAAAACAAAACGCCGGAGAAACAACACTAGAACATGTGTATACCGGATATTGACAAATATCTTGATGTATAATCTGCCCCGATACGTTATCGCTTACCTCGTTTATCATAAATTTTATTGCATTTGGTTTTAAAGACAGTACATCTTCACGGTAATTCCCCCAATGGTAAGCAATTCTTTCGAGGTATTTTCCTACAAATATTTTACAACGAATTTTATCAAAACCTTGCTCTACAGGCATTTTAAAGTATTTGCTTGCGAATCCATCTATAGTAAAAAGATAATCCCAATAAATATCTTCTCTGAGCCAAGCGCGATTTAATCCAATGTGAATAGCATTGGGAATTGGTTTGTAGTAATTCAGCGTCGAACCATTGCCTACTATGACAACTTCCTTGCCGCGAAAAGCATTTCGATATTCGGAAAAAGCCTTCGTATTAACGACACTAATTTCATTTTGTTCATCTACTCTGTGTTCCAAATTAGTGATTTTTTTATCAAAATGCTTCATATACCACATCATAACTTGTCCCGAGCTGTACAATTCCTGCAATTCATTTCTAATTTGCACGTGAGTTTTATTGCCAATGCAAACAATAAATTTAAAACCGAAACTCGTAAGTGCTGTGTATAAATTTTCGTGAGCCTGTTCGGGAGCTACCACGATAAGCAAGGCGGTTTCACGAAAATGTACAAGATTTTCAAACGGAATAACGGGGATTTCGTGAATAAATTTTTGTTCCGTATTATTACCTGCGACTTCCATCGCGGCAATGCAACAAACTCTTTGTAACAAATTCGTATACCTAAGCAAATCTAAAAGTTGCTGACCTTCGCCGCCAATCGGAAAAACTATAACTTCCTCGCGACTATGCATCAATTGAATCAAATCCTGCAAATCTTTGACAACATTCATTTAATCACCTACAATAACTTAAAAAATTTTTTAGATTATAAATCATTGAGGAAAAATTTTCAATAAAAAATAGCCGTCGAATTTTCAACGGCTATCTGAAAAAATATTTTAAAATCAATCTGCGGAAATTCTAAGCTGATGAACTGCAGATTTTTCAACGTCAATTTCTGAACCTGTCCGCAGGAAAGTTTCAAAAACTTCATTGGTAATCGTATTAACCGCCTCAACGTGAACACCTGACGCATCAACTTTAAATGTGACTTTAATCGGCGTGTCGCGTGAAGTTTCCGGCGGCAAATTCACAATCAATTCACCTAAAAGTTTAACGGCATGCGCAGGATCGGTAGCTTGCGGGTTGCCGTCCTCATCAACGCAAGGGATAATTGTATCTTCCGTCGACATATCCTCAAAGGCACGAAGTCTTACGCGCTCCTGATTATTTTCAAGCGGGTAATAAGTTTTAGAAAATACAGCGGGCATTTTCTCGCCAATCTTTATGAAATTCTCCAAAACGTATTTCTGCTTATTGCCCTTCGTGTCGATAACGCCCGGACCGAATGAACGCGGAGTTTGATCTTCAACATCAAATTTTGCCGTCAACTGTTCGGCATGTTCAACAGAATTACCGCCGCCTTGCTCCGTAGAAATTGCGCCCTTGCCTGTAGAATTTTCCTCAATGACAAGCATACTTGCATAAATCGCCGCACCCTTCGCAACGGCTTGATCTGGGTCGTGTTGCTGAACTTTGCCGGGAAATTTTTGCTCAACTGCTTCAGTAATCATCGGCATATAAGTTGAACCGCCGACTAAAAGCACCGTATCAATCACGGCGGAAGGAACTTTCTCAAGCGTCGCCTCAACAAAATTCATCGTCTTTGCAACTAAATCTGAAGTCATACGTTCAAAATCTGCGCGTTTCACGGAAACTTCAGTACGTGAGCCGTTTACGTCAATTCTAACTTTCGTAGATTGTTTTTTACTGAGTTTACGCTTAGCCTCTTCAACTTTACTGCGAATATCCTGCCGCGTCTCCGCCTCAATGTCAGCAGGCGTGATACCATTTTCATCACAGCAAGCGTGTAAAATGTAATCGAAAAGTTTATCGTCCCAATCTTTACCGCCTAATCTGTCGTCGCCGCCCGTCGCTAAAACGTTAATTTTTTGTACGTCATTACCGGAATCATTTTGCGTCATCGTCATTTGCACAACGGTAACATCAAAAGTTCCGCCGCCTAAGTCGTAAACCAAAATTGTCCTGTCCTCTTGAAATTGCCGCGCACAGTAGCTTAAAGCCGCCGCCGTCGGTTCATTAATCAGACTCAAGACATTAAGTCCCGCCAATTCGCCCGCCTGTTTCGTCGCGCTCCGCTCTTCAAGACCAAAGTAAGCAGGAACCGTTATTACAACATTTTCAATCGTACCACCTTGACTTTCGACGAGATTTTTTAAGCGCGTCAAAATCAATGCGCTAATCTCAACCGGCGTATAAGTTTTTCCGTCAAATTCATAAACGCGATTATCAGGCTTACCAATTTCACGCTTGACGAATTGCACGACGCGATCCCCGTCAGTCTCGATATTTTCTTTAGCGGCTTGTCCGACTACAACGCTGTTTTCATTCTCAAAAAATACGACGGACGCCACCATATTTGAATCATCTTCGTTATTGCGGATAACTTCGGGGTTGCCGTTGGCGTCAAGTCGCGCTATGCAAGAATACGTTGTCCCCAAGTCTATACCGTATGTACTCATTAAAAAATTTTCTCCCTTCGTTTAATCCCTGTTACTGGCAAATTCAGATTTAGATTTATTTACAAGTGCCGCGTCGAAAACGTAAACGTCTACGTATTCGCGATAAAGCGGGCGACCGTTGCGAATAACACCGGCTCTGCGGCTTCTTGCAACTTTATTGTGAAGTTCAACATTTGCCGTCGGTATCGTGTTAATAATTTTCGTCAAAAGTGCTCTGCGCGGTTCACCCTTTTCAGACTTAAAAACTTCCGCGTCATAATCGGCTAAAATATCTTCAAGCTCATCAAAAAGTAATTGCAACTTTCGGCGACTCCTGCCGATAATATTTTCGTCGTCCAAAAGTGAACGATATTCGACGCAAACTGCCGCGATAGCCTTTAAAATCGGCGTGAACTGTTCACCGCGTTGTTGTTCGCGGAAAATGTCAAGTTCATCCTGCATACCGCCGCGCACTTGATTTTGGAAGTTTACATTTTCGCGTAACACTTGCATTAATCTGCGCGAAATTTTTTGTTGCTCTTCCAAAACTTGCTTGAACATTTCCGCTACGCCTAAATCTGCCGTCGCTGATTGTTCAACTTCTTCAACTTTAAATTCTGTTTTATCCTCCACGATCACTGCTCCTCAATTACAAACTGTTCATAAAATGAATTTCATACCTAAATCTATCTATTACGGGCTTACCTTTATTATTTTTGACAACCTCTTCATTATCATCTAAAAAATAACCTATGGCGCGTCGATAAATTTTGTTATTGTCAATTTCACGACTTGCCACACTGATTAATATAACACCTTTTCTAATAACATCATCTTTCTTGCCAGACACCGTTTCTTTATAAAAAACATCATTTTCAGAAGGATATTGACGCTCCGCAAAATAAATGTTGCCGTCGTCATCAACAAATTTGCCGTATTCGTAAAAAACTTTAACTTCAACATCATCGATTAATTTATTAGAAATTTGAATTTTATCGGTAATTTCATACTGGTGTTCACTTCTGTTTGAGTATCCATATTTCAAAGATTTTTCCAAACTAATTTCACCATTTTTAATCCTATTCATAGCTTCAATCAATGCACTGTCCGCAACATTTTGAAGGTCTGCCTCTGTTTTAAAATCCGTCGTGATATATGAATAATTATATTCTGATTCCTGAACACCTTTAACAAAAAGTGCCGCGATTAACAGAAAACAAATTCCTATCACTGAAAAAAATCCGCGCTCATTCATAATTTTCACAAGCAGGCATAAATACCGCCGTCGAAACTTTTATCCTGCGATTTGTTCCAAATGTATCGATTGTACTGACGCTTTGCATTTCCAAAGTAATGTGCATAACTCTTTTATCCAGAAACGAATATTTTAATTTCCTTATAATCGTGTCGCCGAAAAAATTTCCTCCATTAATTGGATTTAAATATATTTTATCGTCTTGTCGCTTGGCATTTAATTTGTATTGGTCACTGACTTTATAAACTCGCGTGTCAATTATATCAATAATTTTTCCGGCATCGTACTTAATGGCATGATATTTTATAGTCAACGTGTCAATATCAATATCAGCTTGATGAAAGCGTGGAGTTATTTCAACTTTGGACGCCGCCCGTAAATCTTGCGTGATTCGTGACAAAATATCCTGTGCCTCAACTTCCAAAACATAATCTGCCGCTTGTTCCTTAGCCACCTTGAACATCATCAACGTTGATTGCGCCAGCCCGTATAATAATAAAATTATCAATGGCAATGCGATAATAAATTCAATTAATACGAACCCTTTTTCATTAATTTTTAAGTCTAACAATTTTTTCAAATTCCAAAGGGTATGGATTACCCTCCCAAGTGACAGTAACTTTAGCTTTTTTCAAATTTCCTTCGTCGCTAATATTTGTAGTAACTTTAAATTCAATCGGCGTTTTTGTAGACAATTCGGTTTCACGATAAAGCCCGTAACTCTTTAAATCTTCATCAGGAATATTTTTTGTAGAGCCGCTTTCAATTAATGCAAATTGTTCATTGGCTAAATTTATTGCTTGAAGCCTTAAGGAGGCGTCAAAATTTTTTGGACGTGTCATACTTTGCAAAGTCATCATTGCTACAAATGATACAATCAGCGTCAAAAATACTGCACTCAACAGCATAAAACCTTTTTGATTAATTTTCATGGTGGTGTAAGACTTCCGCGCCAACGTCCAACGCTATCAAAAATAATATATCGCTTAACGCCATACCGTGAAGTGATTGTAATATGTCCATCATTGCTACTGTCAAACTCAATAGGATTGTCCAATTTGTTATTCCTAGAAATCAAAAATCCCGAAGGTAACTCGTGAGTTTCAGCTTTGCTTATAATCGGGTAAGTGCCTTTATCATAATCAATGAACAAATTTATTTGTTGTCCTACATTACTTGAAAGTTTTTTATTAAAAATTGACGGCTGAAAGTGAGAATTTTTATTGAAAGATTTTCCTGTATCTAAAGTACTCAGTAAAATTTTCATTTCATAATCAACTTGTGCAACGTCAACCATACGCGCCATATTCGGCAAAGCTACCGTCGCTAATAAAGAAATTATCATAACAACCAAAATTATTTCAATCGTGGCAAAACCGCCTTGACTTTTCATAGCGTCACCAACTTTGGAAGTCTAGCACAACTTAATTAAGTTTGCAACTTTTTTTCATATTCGACGCAAACTTTCAAGCCACACGATTAAAACTGAAATGTCGGCGGGCGATACTCCGGAAATTCTGCTTGCTTGACCGATTGAACGCGGACGAAGTTCAGATAATTTTTCTCTAGCCTCGACGCGCAGATTTTTCATAGCGTTATAATCAATATCATCAGGCAAAATTTTATCTTCAAGTGATTCAAACTTTTTCGCAAGTTCAACCTGCTTTTTAATGTAGCCTTCGTAGAAAAAACTAATCTCAACCTGCGCGGCGGCATTGGCAGAAATTTTAGGCACATCAAAAATTTTCTCAAGCGTTGAATATTTTACATTGGGACGGCGTAAAAGTTCGGCAAGCGGCATAACATTATGAATTTCATCAACGCCTACTTCAGCAAGTTTTTGATTAACTTCTACACTCGGAGTAATTTTATTTTCAGTAAGAAATTTTGACGCCAAATTAATTTCGCTTAACTTTTTCTCAAAAATATTTTTACGTTCAGTCGACGCTAAACCAATTTTAATGGCATACGGCGTTAAGCGTAAATCTGCGTTGTCCTGCCGCAAAAGTAATCTGTATTCTGCGCGGGAAGTCATCATACGGTAAGGTTCATTAGTTCCCTTCGTAACTAAATCGTCAATCAACACGCCGATATAACTTTCCGAGCGTTTTAAAATCAACGGTTCAAAATTTTTTACAAGCGCGGCAGAATTTATCCCTGCAATTAGACCTTGTGCCGCCGCCTCTTCATAACCTGAAGTACCGTTAGATTGTCCCGCTGAAAAAAATCCCGCGATATTTTTAAATTCCAAAGTCGGCTTAAGTTGCAAAGGATCAATGCAATCATACTCAATCGCGTAACCGTGCCGCATAATTTTGGCATTTTCAAGCCCCGCTATCGTATGCAGAAAATCTATCTGAACATCAGCAGGCATTGAAGTTGACATTCCTTGCACATAATATTCCTGCGTATTCAAACCTTCCGGCTCCAAAAAAAGTTGATGACGCTCCTTGTCTGGAAATCGAATAATTTTTGATTCAATCGACGGACAATAACGCGGTCCAATCCCTTCAATAATTCCGTTAGCCATAGGTGCGCGGTGCAAATTTTTTCTCAAAATCTCGTGAGTTTTTTCATTCGTGTAAGTCAAGTAGCAACTGACTTGATTAACAGGCGGCGTCTCCGTCATAAATGAAAAATTTTGTGCAGGTTCATCTCCGCGTTGAATTTCCATTTTTGAAAAATCTATCGTCCGTCCGTCAACCCGCGCAGGAGTTCCCGTCTTAAAGCGCATAAGTTTGACGCCCAAATTTTTCAGCGAATCGGCAAGATTTATCGCGGCACGTTGTCCATTGGGTCCGCCGTCATAAATACTTTCGCCGATTATAATTCTCCCGCGCAGATATGTCCCCGACGCCAAAATTACCGCGTCAGACAAAAATGTTTCGCCAGTCTCACAAGTTACGCCGATAATTTTATTTCCTTCGATTAAAATTTTTTCAATCAAAAGTTGTTTCAAGTCAAGATTTTTTGTATTTTCGCAAACATTTTTCATCGCGGCTTGATAAATTTTTTTATCGGCTTGAGCACGCAGAGCTTGTACAGCAAAACCCTTCCCAACATTCAAAGTCCGAAATTGTATGCAAGTTTTATCTGCCGCAATTCCCATTTCTCCGCCGAGCGCGTCAAGTTCCCGCACTAAATGCCCTTTCGCAGGTCCGCCGATTGACGGATTGCAGGGCATCATCGCTAAATTTTCCAATGATAAAGTTGTCAGTAAAGTTTTACAACCTAATCGCGCCGCCGCCAATGCCGCCTCAATCCCTGCGTGTCCCGCGCCTATCACTATTACTTCGTATTTATCTGCTACAAACATTTTTTCTCCTTCATATTTCAAATAAATTTTATTATAATGAAGTCACAATATCTCAAAAAATATATTTATATTATAGCACATTCGCATTTTAAAGGTAACTTAAAAAATGAATCCATTGCAATTTTTGTACGATACGGTCGACATTCTGAAGGACGGCAAAGACGGAAAAATTTCTTTGGTATATGACAAAGTCAGCAAGCAATTTTATATTATGAAAGAGCGGGATTTAAAAACTGCCGAAATTTACAGTCGCTTGAAAGAAATACAATCGCCGTACTTTCCGCAAATTTATCGTACCGTCGAATTTGAGGGAAAATTTTTTGTAGTTGAAGAATTTATTCAAGGCAGGACACTCTCTGAAATTCTGATTTATAATAACGGGCTTGACGAAAAAAAATCAGCTGAAGTTTTGAAAAACCTTTGCAGTGCGTTGAAAATTCTCCACGCGCAAAAAATTATTCATCGCGATATAAAGCCTTCAAATGTTATGGTGACGGAAAATGATTCTGTAAAATTAATTGACTTCAACATTTCAAGGATTTCAAAAGAAGATAGTAAAACTGACACGGAATTTTTAGGGACGCGGGGATATGCGCCGCCTGAACAATATGGTTTTGGTCAAACTGATTCGCGCAGTGATATTTATTCGCTCGGTGTTACGATTAAAAAAATTTTGGGCGATAACTACAACGGCTATTTGAAAAAAGTTTTGGCGAAGTGTACTGAATTAAATCCGGAAAATCGTTATCAGTCAGTTGAAGAAATTCTTTCCGATATTGATAAAAAATTTTTTCTCTACAAAATAAAAAAAGCCGCCACAAAAATAATCTTAATCTGCGCGATAACTTTATTAACCTTAATTGTCGGGCAAAAATTTCTTGACAGCGGCAAAAATTCTGAGCCCGAAATAAAAACTGAATCTAATGCGATTGAGGAAAATAAACCGTCCCAACAAATACAATCGTCCTCAGAAAAATCCGAATCTGAAAAAGTTGAGTGGTCTGAAATAAAACTTCCCGATGCCGAAATTTTTTCTCCGCCTGTGCAGGAGACTACTCCGCAAATTTCTGAACCGAATATTGAGAGAAAAAAAGTTTCAGACCCGCGCTTAAATCGAGTTTGTACATTGACTTTGAACGGCAAGGTTTACGATAACGGCGAAATTCCCGCGCAGATTTGGCAGACGTGGAAAAATGACGGTGAAAATATTTATCTGCCGCAAAATTTTTCCGTAAGCTTAAATCTGGAAAATAAAGACTCTGCGCCGCTTAATTTATCTGTTACGGCTAATTTAAAAGGTCTGCAATACACCGAAAAAATTTTTTCTCCTATAGATTTGATGTCGGGTCAACATAAGAATTTTGAAATTCCTATCGGCGGTATGGCTTGCAGTAACGGAAATTTTGAAGTTGAAATTTGGTTGCGAACAAATGAAAATACTCCGCTGATTTGTTATTGGAACGGAAAAAATTTTTCAAATAAATATACCGTAACAATTTATCTGCTTGATTATGCGAAATTAAAAAACACGTAAATGATAAAATTTTTTTGAAAATTGTCCCGTCAGCATAACAAATTTAAAAATGATTGTGGTAATATTCTTCAAAAGATTTCAGAAAATTTTTTGAGGGAGGTTTCTGTTATGAAAAAGTTTTTTATGGTTGCGTGTCTGATTTTGGCGGGGGCTTTCGTCAGTGTTTGTGCGGGCTACGGATTTAAAACTGCACTTGCCGCCGGCTACAGCGACGATCAGGCTATGAACTATATGCGTTCAAAAATCAAAAACGTTTTGAATCAGAACTTGAAGTGGTGGAGTCATCGCGAATCAGATTGGACTTTATGCGCGGCAAGCGAATGTTACTTGACGACGAGCGGCATTGTTTACACCATCATGAGAAAGCCGGGAAAAGTTTTTTCGACTTGGATTATCACGCAGGTTGATTTAAATTCAAAATCGTTCCGCATGGTTGAAGGTTACGTGTGGAGCGTTGTGGACTACTCAGTTGCTAAAATGGAAGATAGCAAAATTTCCAAAAATTGGCGCACTGAATCAATCTTCAAAGACTATTGCGACTATTTGCAGTCGAACTACCAACAAATTAACGGCGTCGCAAAATAATTCGTAAATTTTAATCAGACATCGTAAAATAGTTTGTGTGAGTGAGAATTACGCAAACTATTTTTTTATTGCGGATTAACGTAAACAAAAAAGCAGTGTCGAGTTTGACACTGCCGCAAAAATTTTTTCATTGCTGATTTATGAAGTTAAGCCCGTGATTACCGCAAAGTAGTAGAAAATTGGTGCGGTAAAAAATAAGCTGTCGAATCTGTCCAGTACGCCGCCATGTCCGGGAATTAAAAAGCCCGAATCTTTGACGCCTGCCGCGCGTTTTATGGTAGACTCCGCTAAATCGCCCAAAGTCGCCGCTACAGCCATTAAAAGCCCCAAAATTAACATCTGCGTCATATTAAAACCAAAAAGTAAATTCCCTATAACTACTGCCGTAAAAATTGTGCCGACGACTGAGCCGAAAATTCCTTCAACCGTTTTATTTGGGCTTATTGACGGCGCAATTTTGTGATTGCCTATTGCAGTGCCGACAAAGTATGCAAAGGTATCACTTGCCCAAGTACAAAGGAATAAAAGCCATACCAGCTTGCAACCCATATCAATGTTGAATAAAGCTTGCACGTGAGCCAAGTCGACATTAGTCATTAACGCGCTGACTTCGTTGCTTATGTCCGGCAAAATTTTTACTTCGCTTAATGATTCGGAGGGCATACGATCATCTTGCAAAAATCTCAGCAAAATTAAATGTACAAATGGCATTCCGATATAAATCAGTCCCGCCGAAGAAACGCAAACGTCAGTAGGTCGCAAGCCAAATAAAACCATTAACAAAAATATCGCGATTGTCCCCAATGTCAACGCGCCTAAAATTTCCTCAAAATTTCCCAGCCACGCACAACACAACATTAACACTAACGGTATCGCGCCTAAAACGTATGCCGTCGAGACGCCCGCCCGCGAAAAGCTCGTGTAAAGAGGTGCGATAACGGCATTTTCCAACAAAATTTTTTCGGCATCATACATTGCATTCCAACGCGCATCATAATTTGCGGCAAGACTTCCCGTAGTGCAATCGGCAATAATTTTATCGTAAGCAGCATTGCTCCAGTGTTCGGAAATTTCGCTGCCCTCCGTCGTCCACAAAGTGAAAAAAGTCATCGGGTCATTGTAATCGGGACTCCAACTTGTAACCGCCATATCATAGCTGTTAGTGGTAACCTTGTCGAGATATTCCGCCTTCGTCATCGGCTGAAGATTAATTTTCACGCCGTCAAGATTTTCTTCAACCTGCGCTTTTATAGCTTGAACAACTTTTACAATTATATCTCCGGCATCATTGGCGTAAATCAGCGTCAAGTCAAAATCATTTCTGCCGAGTTCACTTTTGGCACGTGCAAAATATTCTTTAGCTTTTTCAGGTTGAAAGCCTACATAATCAGCAAATTGTTTTTGATTTTCAGCGAAAAATTTTCCGGTTTTGGCATTGGGCGCAAAGTCAATCGGAATTGCCGTGTAAGTTGCCTTTGAACCGTCCATAACGTAATTGGTCACAAGAGATTCTCTGTCAATGGAATTTGAAATTGCCAGTCGAAGGTTAGCGTTGGAAAGTGCGCCCGCGTGATGATTTTTCGGGTCTTGATTGAAAGTCAGATATTCAAGCGCACCGGAAAGATGAATTTGAAGATTTTTAGAAAGTTCCGCATCACTCTTGACGTATTCAATTTGATTGCCGCTAATCGTCACAAAGTCGAGCGATTTATTTTTGAAAGCAGTCAACGCATTATCTGAAGAGGCTACAACTTGATAATTCAGATTTTCAAGCGTGACTTTTTCAGCGTCCCAATAATTTGGATTTTTCTTAAGCTGAATATTCGCCGAGCCTGGTACATAAGAAGTCAGCGTAAATGCGCCGTTGTAAAGGAAATTTTCAGGCGTTGTGCCGTAAGTCCCCGCGTCAAGGCTGTTATAAAATTTTTCATTAATCGGATAGAAAGTTGCAAAACACATCAGCGAAGGAAAGAAAGGTACGAGCGCATCAAGTTCAACTATAAAAGTTTTTGGATCGGGAGCTGAAACGCCGAGAGTTGAGGGATCTGCACCTTTGGTAACCGCGTCGGCATTTTTAATACAGGCAACGGTTGAACCCATAATGTAGGAATATTTATCAGATTCTTTGCAATGACGCCGCCACGCAAATACAAAATCATCAGCAGTCACAGGATCGCCGTTACTCCATTTTGCGTCGCGCAGGTGAAATGTATAAGTTTTTCCGTCAGGCGAAACGTCGTAACTTTCAGCAATGGCAGGTATCGCATTTCCGTTTTCATCAAGCTGTAAAAGCCCGTCTATACAATTCGCAATGACTTCAAAGGACGCGTTGTCCGTAGCCTTCGCAGTGTCGAGCGATACAACATTGGAGCCGAGCTTTGCACGTAATTTTCCCGACTCAGAATCACTCCCGCAAGCCGTAGTTAAAAGCATTGCCACCATTAAAATTAGTGTTAAAAATTTTTTCATCAATCCAATTCCTTTCTAAAAAAATGTTGATAATCTTTTCGATTATTCCAACAATTTCCGCCCCATAAAAATCCATATTCGGCAAAAGTTTTTACGCAAATATCACCCTCAACAATTTTGTACGGAAAATTTTTTTGTCTGTCAACATAATCTGTCGCAGTTGAAGGCTCAATAATCTGCGCGGAGTCAACCGTTTTAATGTAGGGATTATACAGCGGATTAATATCAATCGCCAGCCCCAGCCCGTGCGTCGAAATAATTTTTGTGTGAGAGATAAACCGGAAATTGAAACACGAAGAATTATTATCGCGCATAGAAAGTTCGTCGTCCGCGTCGTAGTTGTCAATCAAGGAAATTTTTTCAATCGAATAATTTTCCGCGCAGAGTTTCTGAAAAATTTTTATCAAATCCTCAGCGATTATGACGTTGCAAATTAATTCGCCGTCAAGAATTTTCCCTTCAAGATTTTTGTGCAAGACGCGCAGATAACGTAAACTTTCAATCGGCACTGTACAATTTTTTTTATAAGATTTTCCGTCAATGCGTGAAAAAATTTTATCGTCGATTGGTAAAATCTCAAAGCTCAAAATTTTTATCCTCCATAAATTTTTCATTATAATATCAGTTTACGCCGCCGAGTGTCAATAAAAAAATTGCCCTAACTCGATTGAGTCGGGCAGATAAAATTTTTATATGGGATTAATAATTTTCGACGTTGACTTCAAAATAACTTTGCGGGTGCTTGCAGACAGGGCAAATATCCGGCGCGGCAGTTCCAATGACTAAATGTCCGCAGTTACGGCATTCCCAAATTTGGACTCCGGCTTTCTTAAAGACTTCCTGCATTTCGACATTTTTCAAAAGTTTGCGGTAACGTTCCTCATGATGTTTTTCAATCGCCGCAACTCCTCTGAACTGTTCCGCCAATTCGTGGAAACCTTCTTCGTCAGCTTCACGCGCCATTCTTGCGTACATATCCGTCCACTCGTAATTTTCGCCTTCCGCCGCATGCAAAAGATTTTCCGTCGTATCACCCAATTCGCCGAGTGCCTTAAACCAAAGTTTAGCGTGTTCCTTTTCATTTTCCGCAGTCTTTAAAAACAGTGCGGCAATTTGTTCATAACCGTTTTTCTTGGCAACCGACGCGTAGTAAGTGTATTTATTTCTTGCCTGAGATTCGCCGGAAAAAGCTTCGCGCAGATTTTGTTCAGTCTTAGTGCCTTTCAAAGATTTTTTAGCGGACGTTTCAGCAACGGGGACAATCTTTTCAAAATCGGTTGAAGGATGCTTACAGAGCGGGCAAATAAAATCGGCGGGCAATTCGTCTCCAACATATTCATAGCCGCAAATTCTGCAACGCCAAACAGTTTTACCTTCTGCAGTCTTGCCGACGGCTTGAGGTTTCGGCTTAATGTGCGATTGATAGTAATTGTAAGTCGTCGAAGGCACATTATTAAACTTTTCCATATCTATGACTTCGGCAATAAAAATTGAATGCGTATCAAGTTCAACCTGATTGATTACATTTGCGCTGATGTAGGAGTTAGTCCCTTCGGTTATTGCAAGAGTACCGTTGGCAGTGCGTTTCACTTTGTCGAAGTCAGCAAACTTGTCAACGTTTTTACCTGATTGAAAACCGAAATGCTTAAAAAGATCGAAGGTTGCCGCCTCGCTGATAATCGACACTGTAAATTTCTTTGACGCCACAATTAAATCGTGAGTGTAATTAGTTTTATTGACGCAGATTGAAATTCTGTCCTTCGAGACGGGAGCCGCCGTGACTTGAGTAACTGTGTTGATAATGCAAGCGTTATCCTTCACGTCAGACTTTGAACTTAAAACAAATAAACCGTACTGAACATTAAATAAAACTTTGCTATCCAAATTAATCCCTCCAAAAAATAAATTTTCTAAACATAAATATTTTATCAGATTTGACGCGGCTTGTAAATGTCAAGCTTGTTTGTAAATCGTAGAATCATTAAAAAATGGGTAAAGGGCGCGGTAAACTTTGAAAATAAGGGAAAATCTGCGCGGAAAAAATTTAATCGGGGCTATTTCTGTTTTGATTTAAGTTTTGCGGTCTGCTAAAATTGCTCCGCAAGATTATAACTTTTTTTGAAAGGAGGAATTTTTTTATGACGCTAAAAACTGTAACGAAGCGGTCGGGCAACAGTGTTGTTTACGACCGCCGAAAAATTTTTAACGCCATTGCGGGCGCGAATCGTGACGCCAGCACCGCGAGCGACAAACTTAGTGCAGATGATGTTGAACGCGTGACTGATTACGTTGAAAGCGAAATTGCAGACCGTGATGGTATTAACGTCGAAGAAATTCAAAATGTAGTGGAGAGGGCGTTAATGAGTCACGGTTTTTTTGACGTTGCAAAACAGTATGTCGTATATCGCTACAAACACGCGCAGAGACGTGACGCGCAGAAAAATTTAATGGAAACGTACCGCGACATTTTTTTTGCGCCATCTGAAGATATTGACTTAAAACGCGATAACGCCAATATCAATGCCGATGCGTCAATGGGAATTATGCTGAAACTCGGCGCGGAGGGTTCAAAGTCTTTCGTCGATAATTATGTTTTGCCTGAAGAATTTGCGACGGCAGATAAAGAAAATTGGATTCATATTCACGATAAAGATTTTTCATTGATAACTTTGAACTGTTGCCAGATTGATTTATTAAAACTTTTTCGCGGCGGCTTTTCGACGGGTCACGGCTTTTTACGCGAACCAAATTCAATTCGCGCTTATGCGTCACTGGCTTGCATAGCTATTCAATCTAATCAAAATGATATGTACGGCGGGCAGAGTATTAACGCCTTTGATTATGCAATGGCAGAAGGAGTAAGAAAATCTTTTAAGAAGGCGATAAAACTTGCGGTAAAACGCGCCGCCGAATTTTGCGACATTGAACCTGATGCGGAGATTGATTTTAATGTTTGCACTTATTCTGAAGGCGTAAATTATGCCGCCGTAGAAAATTTAACTAAAGTTGTAGGCTCAAAAAAACTTGCCGAAAAAGTTTATAAATCTGCTTGCAGGGACGTTGAAGAGGAAACTCATCAAGCAATGGAGGCATTGATATTTAATTTTAATACTTTGCACAGCAGAGCTGGGGCGCAGGTAAAAATTGCCTGACTGCGTAGAAATATGTAGCTTTGAATAGGGCAAAATCGGCAAAAGCTAAAGATTTTCAATCTATGCCAATGTCGAGGTAATCGCCATTTTAACAAGTGGCGACACCGTAGAGCGTAGAGATGAAACCGCATAGCGGAATATAATTCTCCAAGAGTGCCCTACACCTTAACGTAAAGTCGAAGGTGAAAACGTACGCCAAACCGAATCTGAATTGACAGATTGATGAAAATGAGTGAAAACTCCGGAGGACAGGATAAAAAGCCTGCCGATAATAACAAATGACCCTTCAGCTCAATAAATTATGGAATGGATACAAGTCCCGAAGGAAGATTGGCAATTCGCGAAGTTTTGAACGCGACGGAAGCCGGATTGGGTAACGGAGAAACGCCGATTTTCCCAATTTCCGTATTCCAACTTAAAAGCGGCGTCAATTACAATGTTGATGATCCCAATTATGATTTATTTAGGCAAGCTTGCAAAGTCAGCGCAAAACGTCTTTTCCCTGAACAAAATTGGGGCATTGCGGCTTAGGTCGTGAATGAAAATCTCGTAAACTCGAAAATTCGAGGTGTCCGCAACACGCGGGCTAACGGTAGAAGCTAAATAAGGCATTGCACGAATCAGCTTCGTAAGAGAACCTACGGTCTTAATTAAGATAGCAGGCAATACCGTGCTAATATTGTTCCATTTCTACGTAAAAGGAGGTGATTTTATGTGGAAAGAAATTCCGTGTACTAAAGGAGCATACTCTGCTTGTGATGAAGGTATAATTAAATCTAATGACAGAGTAGGCGCAGATGGACGTATTCTCAAAGGTAAAATTTTAAAACCTTGGCTTGGAAATCATGGTTATCTTATGGTTTGCCTTGTGGTTGAGGGTAAAAAATATCGTAAAACTGTCCATTCGCTTATCGCAGATACTTTCATTGACAAAGGAACATCAGGGCTTGAAATAGACGACGGTAATAAATTAAATAATGCGTCAAATAATTTGAAATGGATAACTCGCAAGGAAAATTTACATAGGGCAGAAAATCTTGGGTTGATAATTCCTTCTGCTCGTCAAATGGAAACGCGCCGTAATATAGCTTTGATTAGCAGAGAAATTCACAAAAAAGCTATATCCCAGTATACTTTAACCGGAGAATTCATTAAGAGTTATGAGGCACTTACTGACGTAAAAAAGGAAAATGGCTATGAAATTGTAGCTGTCATTAGAGCGGCATACGGTAAACAAAAGACAAGTTACGGATATATTTGGAAATGGGACAAAGAAAGTGTAACGACTATTCCGAAAGGAAGTAGCCGAACAGGTGAAAATCCTGCGGCGAAAAGCGAGAACCGAAAGGTATGATATAGTCTAATCCCCTAAGAAATATCGGGAAACCGAGGGTACATTGAATTTTACTAACGTGGATGCGCCTTACAATTTGCAATATTACAAGGAAGGTGATTATAACAGCGTCGTTGCTACTATGGGATGTTTTGACGGCGACGAAATGATTGCGTATAAATATCGAGATAAATTTTATTGCGAAGGAATTAAACGTCTTTGGAAAAGAATAGCATCCAATGTTTTTACGCAAGGAATTAGTGAATATAAAATTCCCGACGCATTGGAAATTTGGGATGGCGAAAACGGCTTTGTACAGGTTAAAACTGTGATAAAAAATCCTGATATGGGAAATTGGGTTCGCATAAAATTCAGCGGCGGACGCACAATAACCGTAACCGACGATCACCCGCTTTATACCGAAAATCGCGGACGTATTCATGTCAATCAACTCAAAGTTGGCGATACCATTAAAACTTACTACCATTTGCCGGTTGAGATTAACGAAGATGCTATAGCCGACGTAAATTTGTCATATGTGCTTGGTCTTATTATCACGGACGGAAATTATTCACATGATATTTGCGTAGCTCTTGATGGACGTACGGAATCTGATGTTGAAGAAAAATATATCGACTGCGTTAAAAAAGTCTGGAATTTTAATTGCCACATACAACATTATGAACGCGGCGAAAAAGGAACTTACGATTTAGTGAGAATTTGCGGTGAGCAAAAAAGTCTGTCAAAATATCTAAATGATATTTTTGGTGGCGATAAAAAAATAAATCGTTCAATACCTCATGAAATTTTTTCTGCATCGCGTGAGGTGCGGTTGTCATTTTTAGCAGGTATGATTGACGGAGATGGACATATCAACTACAAATCGAAAGTTCAGCTTGGCTCTGTCAACAAGGAACTTGCACTTCAACAAATGGCATTGGCACAATCATTAGGTTATCCCGCTAAAGTTTATTTGAATTGCTACAACCCAGAAAATCCTGATAAAATTCGTTACCGCGTAGAATTTTCTATGACCAGCGAAATTGGGCAATATCTCGGTAGCGGCAAAAAGTTACATAGGCAATGGGACGGCGTAGAATCTGCAACTAAAACGCCTGAAATTATTGCTGTAACTTCGATTGAATATCTTGGACACCTTGACAAAGAAAGTTACGATTTAGAAACAGTTACAGATAAGTTTACTTTATCGTTTATCAATTCCGGAAATTGCCGTACGCGCGTAATGTCTAATGTTAATGGTCCTGAACAATCCGGTTCACGCGGAAATTTCGCCTTCGTGACAATTAATCTTCCGAAACTTGCACTTGAGGCGAAAGGTAACCTTGAAGAATTTTTCCGCCTTTACGACAAATATATTACAATTTGCCACGATTATTTACTTTTCCGCCTTAAGACGATTGAGGAAAAACACGTTTATAACTTTCCTTTTCTTATGGGGCAGGGCGTCTGGCTTGATTCTGACAAACTTAAACCCACTGATAAAATTAAGGACGTTTTAAAGCATGCAAGTTACTCAATCGGATTTTGCGGGCTTGCTGAATGTCTTGTGGCATTAATCGGCAAACATCACGGACAAAGTGAAACCGCGCAGGAGTTGGGCTTAAAAATCGTAAAACATCTGCGCGAACGTACCGACGAATACACTAAGCTTGAAACGCGAAATTGGACGACTTTTGGAACTCCTGCAGAATCAACCGCCGGACAATTCCAACGCGCCAATCGCAAAGTTTACGGTGTTATTGAAGGTGTTACTGACCGCAATTATATGACTAATTCCAGTCACGTACCGGTTTATTTTCCAATTTGCGCACATGATAAAATTAGGATTGAAGCACCGTACCACGCACTTTGCAACGCGGGACATATTGCCTATATAGAAATGGACGGAGACCCTACCAAAAATCTTTCCGCCTTTGAGGCAGTTGTACGCGCTATGCATGATGCAAATATGGGCTACTTCAGCATAAATCACCCAGTTGACCGCGATCCTGTTTGCGGCTACACCGGAATTATCGCTAATGAATGTCCGCATTGTCATCGCAAGGAAATTATTAAAGGTACTTTCCACATTGACAGAATGAAGTAATTAAAAAAAATTTTTCCCTCGAAATCGGGGGATTTTTTAATTTGAAAATGATTTTTATTGACAAACAATTTAGTAAGTAATAAAATTTAATAAATAATAAAAGTTTTTAGCAAAAAATTTTTATTACAAGGAGGCTGGAAAATGACACTTAAAGATGCGAAAGTCGGCTCGACGGTAAAAGTAATTTCAGTCGACGAATCCCCTATGAAACAGCGTTTAATGAGTATGGGATTAATCCCAAATACACGCGTGGAAATTTTAAGGTCGGCATTTTTGGGAGACCCCATAGCAATTAGGTTACGCGCCTACAATTTGGCGATTCGTAAGCACGACGCAGAAAAAATTTTAGTCACTGAAAGTTAAGGAGGGGTGAATTTATGACGGCATTATCAGTCGCTTTGACGGGAAATCCTAATTGCGGCAAGAGTACAATTTTTAATGAGCTTACCGGTTTAAGGCAGAAAATCGGCAATTATCCCGGCGTTACAGTCGATAAAAAAGTTGGCGTGGTCGAGTACAAGGGCAGAAAAATTTCAGTCGTGGATTTGCCCGGTACTTACTCAATGAATGCGCGTTCGCAGGAAGAAAGAATTGTCAGCGATTATTTTCGTGAGAATAAGCCCGACATTGTTGTTGACATTGTTGACGCGTCGAATATGGCGAGAAATCTTTTCTTGACACTTCAGCTTATGGAGCAAGGTATTCCGCTGATTATCAATCTGAATATGATGGACGAGGCGGAGCGGCACGGAATTAAAATCAACGAAGATAAACTTGAAAAAGTTTTCGGTATGCCTGTAACAAATACCGTCGGAAGAAGTAATGCAAGCGTCAGGACTTTGCTTGACGTGTTCACTAATACGCGTATGTCGAATTATCAGCCGAGCGAACTTTTACAAGCGCATATCGACAAGGTAAACGCGTTGAGAGCAAGCGGCGAGCCTTCTGATAAAATTGACGAAGAAATTATAACTGCGCGGTATGATTTTATTGATAAAGTTATGGAAAGTGCCGTAACCATTAAGGCGGCGGATAAATCTTTAGCAGACAAGTTAGACGCTTACCTTGCAAACGGCGTTTCGTCACTCGTGATAATGGTTGCAATGTTTTACCTGCTGTTTCAAATTGCTTTTAACTGGATCGGTCAACCGCTCGCAGATATGCTTGGTGAATTTTTTGAAGAAAATGTAGCTGTTGCGGCAAGTGAAGCAATGGCAGAAGCGGGCGTTGCTGATTGGATGCAGTCGCTTGTATCGGACGGAATTATTGTAGGTGTCGGCAGTGTTTTAAGTTTTGTACCTTTAATCTTCACGTTATTTTTCTTCTTAAGTTTCCTTGACGGCACGGGATATATGGCGCGAGTTGCCTTCGTAATGGATCCGATTATGCGCCGCGCAGGTTTAAGCGGTAAAGGAGTTATGCCTCTGGTAATGGGATTTGGTTGCGGAGTACCGGCGATTATGGGAGCAAGAACTCTTGATTCGCACAAGGACAGAATGATTTCAATTTTAATCACGCCGTTTTTGACTTGTAACGCAAAAGTTCCGATTATCGCATTATTCGCGGCAATGTTTTTTCCCGGCAATGCGGCTAATATCGTATTTGCAATGTATTTTGTAGGATTGGCAGTCGCAATAATTATGGCAAAAGTTTTGGGTTCAACGACGTTTAAAGGTCAAGAATCAACTTTCCTTTTGGAGTTGCCGCCTTATCGCATGCCTGACATGAAAACAGTTTTACTTGAGACTTGGGACAAAGGCAAAGGTTATCTTATCAAGGCAGGTACGATAATTTTTGCAATGTCGGTAGCAATTTGGTTTTTAAGCAGTTTCAATTCGGACGGAATGACGGACGATATGAGCGAAAGTTATTTAGCGGGTATCGGTTCGGCAACGTCAACACTTTTTGCGCCGCAAGGTTTTGACACTTGGGAAGCAGGCGCGGCAGTCGTAACAGGCGTACTTGCTAAGGAAGCAGTTGTATCGACGCTTGGAATTTTGTATGGCGCGGACGACATTTCAACAGAGGCAGAGGACGCGGACGAAACTTCCGAAGTAATGTTGGCAACCAGTATGGGCAGTGCTTTCACACCGTTAGCAGCATTAGCGTTTATCGTATTCACTCAACTTTATTCGCCCTGCGTGACTGCACTCGGCACAATCAAAAAGGAAACGCAATCTTGGAAATGGATGGGCTTTGCATTCCTTTACACCTGCGCGGTAGCTTGGGTAGCGTCACTTTTGGTTTATCAAATTGGAAAACTTTTAGGCTTTGAATAGGAGGGTTTCACATGGTCGCGACAGTAATTTTAGGCGTTTGCATTGCGGGCGGTTTTGCATACGGTATCAAGTGCATTTACAGAAACTTTTCGACTGGTAAAGCGGCTTGCTGTAACGGCGGCGCGGATTGCCCTCACTGCGCGAAATGTCATCAAAAGTAAAATCTAATCGTAAATAAAAATTTAGCGTCGGGAAAAATTTTCTCGGCGTTTTTTTATTGACAACTATTTTCAGCCTTTTTATAATAAAAATTAAAGTTTCTTTATAGGAGGAAAATTTTATGGCAACAGCAGTTGAAACCGTAAAAAATTTTATTGGTGTATTAAAAAATTATTCGCAGGACTCAACACAGGTCGGGCGAATCGCACTTGACGAGGCAATAAGGCAAACAACAATTTTTTCTTCTCTCGAAGAGGCAACTAATGAACTTAAAGCAATGTTAGCTGACACAGAAACTTATCCCGATACCGATACGCGCTTGCAAAAGGCTACAGGTATGGTTATCGGCGGAATAAGAGATTATTCGGTAGACACGGGTGCGATCAGCGGTTCCAATGCAGGCGGCTCAACCGTTAAAAACGCTCAATCTATTGTGCCTGAAGACGGCGACTTGTCAACGGCTGAACTTCCTACGCCGGGCACTACCACGCCGATAACTTACACAGGCGACGACGGAAAATCTTTTACCTTCTATGTGAAATGGCCTGACAGTTTTACTACGGCTATAGATTGCTTAACTGGAAACGACGATGAATTCGATGTTAGACTTAAAGATTCGCGCTATCACGTCGATCTTGACACCTTAGACCCAAACGGAGCTTATGAAATAGATGCTGGTTTTAATAATAACTTAACGATTTCATCTCCAACTTACGGTAAAATGAAAGAATCTATCCAAATCATTTTAAAGGGAATGAATGCGTATTGGTTACGTGAAGCTGCAAAGCTTGATTATGATTCGCTTGGGATAGGGCTTGACGGACAGACGATTGAAATTGCCTTTGCGGCGGGCGGAAGATTTGACCATATTTCCGCAAGAACCTCTTCAACAAGAGATGACAAATTACCCGACGATCATATGTATCTTACGATTTCGCTTGTCAAATACGGAAGGCTTGATCCCACTGACCCAAACGGTAAGGACAATTACGGTGTTACACTTGCACAGTATTTAGACCGCACAATTGCGCATGAAATGGTTCACGCTATTATGCTTTCGACGGGAACATTTAAAAATAATATGCCGCAATTTTTTACAGAGGGTATTGCCGATGTAGTTCAAGGTGACGATGATTATAACGCAGGCGTGTATGAAGATATAATAAAGTTTGTAAATGATTCTGATACTTTTAGTTCGACACTTAGTTTCGCGCCGGGTACAAGTACAGCTTCTGCTTATTCTGCGGGCGATATGTTTATGAGATTCATTGCCAAACAAAGTTTAGATTTAACGTCGATTGTTGGGGATTCTACGCAAGCGCAAACTTTCGACTACGACACAAAAAGCGCGGTTATTACAAACTACACGGAATCAGACACGATTAATTATAAATATAGCGTTGAAAATATTTCTACCTCCGCCGCACATAACGATTTGGTTGTTGAGTACATGCCCGAAGACGCAACCAACATTTATGACAAAGGTTATTTGGTAGTGCGTGATGTGCGCGGCAAGACTATGACGTTTAACACCAATAATGGCGCGGTTTATGCGTATATGGCGGAAAATGCAACTGAAATTGATGGAAGAAATTTTGACGGCGGCAGTAAGTATGAAATTTTGTTTGGTTCAGAGTATGCTAATGATACTATTCGAGCCGGTAACGCGGGCAGTTATCTTTGGGGCGGTCTGCAAGGTGACGATAACCTTTTCGGCGGCTCAGGACAGGATACTTTCATTTACAATTACGGCGACGAAAAAGATGCCATTAACGACGCGTCAAGCCAAGATATTGTCAAACTGGGGAACATGTCACTTGAAAAAATTTCTGCCGCGCAGATTAATGACAACGGTGTTAATTTTACTTTCACCGACGGCGGCAGTTTAAATATTTCCGGTCAAGCAGGAACTTTTATTCTTGAAAATGACGATGTATTAACTTTCTATTCTGCTGATTATCAGAATAAAACGTGGGCGCAAAATTAATTAAGAATTAAATTTTTTAGAAGGAGAAAAAATTTTATGGCAACAGCAGTTGAAACCGTAAAAACTTTTATGAACGTCTTAACGAAATATTCGCAGGACTCAACTCAAATCGGAGAGATTGCGCTTAACGACGCAATAAGAACCGTCACGACGTATTCAAGCCTTGACGAGGCAAAAAAAGATTTGGTAGACAGGTTCAAAGACACTGAAACTTACCCCGATACTGATACACGCTTAAAAGAGGCAACGGGTATGGTTCTCGGAACGAACAATGATTTCAGCGTTGACACGGGCGCAATTTCCGGTTCAAACGCGGGCGGCGATACCGTTAAAGACGCTCAATCTATTGTGCCTGAAGACGGCGACCTTTCCACTGCTGAACTTCCTACGCCGGGCACTACCACGCCGATAACTTACACCGGCGACGACGGAAAATCTTTTACGTTTTACGCAAAATGGCCCGACAGTTTTACAACGATTGTTCACGGATTCAACATTTCAGGCGTTGACGACCTTGAAGCATTTGACAACGGATTTATTGACTCCAGAAATTATGTTGACCTTGCGCAATTTGATAGTGATACCCAGTTTAGTTACGTAAAGACATATGATGACGGCTCGACAGAAACCGTAACGTATTCTTCTTATGGTGACATTATTAACGGTATATCTACCGTATTAAAAGGACTGAATACGTATTGGCTGAAAGGAGCTGCCAAACTTGATTATGATTCGCTTGGTATGGGGCTTGACGGGCAGACGATTGAAATAAAATTTATGGGCGGCAGTTGGTACGATCTCCCTTTGGCAAATACTTTTGCAATTCGGAAAGATTATCTTCCCGCTGACGAACTTGTAATGGCTCTCAAAATTGTTAAATACGCAGATGAGTTAGACCCCGTCAACCAAAACGGCGCATATATTTGGTTGGAAGAACCTGATGGAAGATATTTGGACAGAGTCTTCGCCCATGAAATGGTTCACGCCATAATGTATTCAAACGGTACAATTAAAAAAGGTATGCCGGAATTTTTTACTGAAGGCATTGCAGAGGTTGTTCAAGGCGACGACGATTACAATTCAGAAAGTGTGGATACGATTCAAAGTTTTGTAGCAGACCCTTCTATTTTGGAAGCGGCACTCGGACTCGGTGAAGGAACGGGAACTCCCGACGCCTATCCTGCGGGTGATATGTTTATGAGATTTATCGCCAAACAAAGTTTAGATTTAACGTCGATTGTCGGGGATTCTACGCAAGCGCAAACTTTCAGCTACGATACCAAAAGTGCAGTCATTACAAATTACACCGAATCGGACAAAATTAATTTCAATCAAAATGTCGGCGGCTATTCGATTTCAAAGACTTTTGATGATTTTCAAGTAGAAGGCACTGAACAAAATAAATTGATTATTCGCGACGCACGCGGCAAGTTTATGACTTTTGAAACGCCCAACGGCACGGCTTACGCTTACATGGCGGCGAACTCTACCGAAGTTGACGGGAAAAATTTTGGTGACGGAAATAATTATGAAGTGATTTTCGGATCAAATTATGAAAATGATATAATTCGAGCAGGCAACGGCGGCAGTTATCTTTGGGGCGGTCTGCAAGGCAACGATGAACTTTTCGGCGGCAACGGTGTTGATACTTTTGCGTACGCTTATTATGGCGGAAACGATACGATTCAAAATGCCGAAAGTCAAGACAACATACGTTTAAATTCTATTACGCTTGATATGATTTCTTCCGCGCAGATTAATGACAACGGCGTTAATTTGCAATTCACCGACGGCGGCAGTTTAAATATTTCCGGACAAGCAGGAACCTTTCTTCTTGAAAATGAAGATACAGTAACTTCCTACACTGCTGATTATCAAAATAAAACGTGGTCGCAACAGGGATAGATATTCTATTCACGCTCTAATTACAAACTCCTAATTAATTTGACAGTGCCGTTAAACAATGCTATTATCCAACTGATTTTTAATGTTACGGAGGAAATTTTATGAAGAAGGCAGTTTTTTTTGATCGTGACGGCGTTTTGAATGTCGACGTTATAGACTTGCACGAACTTGAAAAATTTCAGTGGATTGACGGAGCGATTGACGCAATTAAACTTTGCAATGAGAAAGGTTATTTAGTTGTCGTCATAACGAATCAGAGCGGTATTGCTCGCGGAGTTTTTACCGAAGAGGACGTTAAAAAAATTCACTCTCATATGGCAAGTGAACTTGAAAAATTTGGTGCGCATATCGACGCATTTTATTATTGTCCGCATCATCCCAACGGCACTGTTGAAGGTTACGCTAAAGTTTGTGATTGCCGTAAGCCTAAGCCCGGACTGATTCTTCAAGCCTGCAAAGATTTGGACATTGACGTTAAAAATTCTGTAATGATTGGCGACAAGCAACGCGATATTGAATGCGGGATAAATGCGGGCGTCGAAAAAACTTTGCTTTTTGCGGGCGGCAATTTGTATTACGCGATGAAAAATTTTTTAACTGATTAATATGGGAAAAATAATTTTGGTAACCGGCGGAGCTCGTAGCGGTAAAAGCAAATTTGCAGAAAGTTTAGCGTTGAAACTCGGTAACAATAAAGCGGCTTACATTGCAACCGCGCAGATTTTTGATAAAGAAATGGCGTATCGCGTCAAACTTCATCAAGAACGGCGGAAAAATTTTTGGACAACTTATGAAGCTCCCTTCGACGCTGATAAAATTATTTTGACGGCAGCTGAAAGTTTTGACGTAATTTTATTTGACTGCGTGACAATTTATCTGAGTAATTTTCTCTGCGCGGCGAATATTGAGGACGTAGAAAAAATTTATCGTGACGCGGAAGATTTAGTTCAACGTCTTATTGACGCGGCTAAAAATTCCAATGCCACGATAATTTTTGTTTCAAATGAAGTCGGCTTGGGGATTGTCCCTGAAAATAAATTGGCCAGGATTTTTCGCGACATTGCAGGGCTTGCCAATCAAAATATCGCTAAACACGCCGAAAAAGTTTTTTTAACGGTTGCGGGACTTGCCGTCGACGTGAAAAGTTTATCTGAAAAATTTTAAGGCTTACAATTACCGCACGGGTGATAACCCTGTTTTATCGCCTCTTCGCGAGTATTAAACGGCACTTGATTTTTGGGGTTCATTTGATCTACGGAAGGGCAATCGCGATAATGTAAAGTTTTTCTGTATTTGTTACCGATATACGGCGTATCAAAAAGAGCTACTGCAAAAACCGTCGAAGTTGTCAAAATTAAAACTGTGACAATCGCCGCTATAAATTTTTTCATATTAAACCCTCAATGATGACGAATAACCTCAAAACGCCAAAGATTAATCGGCTGATTGTTGGGAATATTCGCCTTGCGCATAGCGATAGAAATTTGTTGCTGAACGGTGTCAACGCCTTCAAGGTCGGGTAAAAGTAAACCTTGCCGCCCGCCATTTTCGACGATGACGCCGTATTTTTTTACGTCTAAATCCTCAAGACTGAAAACTCTTTCCGGCTCGCCTAAAATGTCAACGCTGTATTCAATATCGTCAAGTTCATCAACAGTAACCGGCGAAAATCGCGGATCACGTGAACAAGCCGAAATTGCATTTTGAAGAATCTCCTGCGCAATGTTATCTGCAGTCGGAGCAATCGTGCCGATACAACCGCGTAAATTTCCGTCCTTATGAAGGCTGACAAATGCTCCTGCGCGGCGATTCAACATTTCTTCAGGCAAGTTCGCAGGAAGTTCAGCGGGCTTATGTGTCTTAACAAAAGTTTCCAAACTTAAACGCGCCAACTTTACAAATTCATCTTCCTTGCCCTTGCGCTTAAGTGTTTCGTATTCTTTCAACTTTACAAGCTGTTCATCAAAATTTCTGCCGCTATCTTCGCCGTTAATGTCAAACCAAACAATTCCGTAGCCAACGCCGAAAGTTCCTTCGTAGGATAAAAATTCGGCATTCACAGATTTTCTGTCGAGTGCTCCCGCCATTATCCAAAAACTTCTCAAGCCACATTCAGCGGCACGATTGCACATAGTTTGATCCATCGTCAACAGTTGCAAAAATTTTCCGCCGCCCAAAATTTTCATAACTTGATCGTCGAATTGCGGACCTTCCTTTACAAATCCGTATGGACCGTCTTCTTTAAGTTTGTGTGATAAATCCCCGCTCGCCACAAATACAACGCGCTTGTTAAGTTCATCAGCAACTTGTGAAATTTCCTGTCCGAATTTGTAATGAGTTGCGGCGTTAAGTCCCGAAAGTCCGATTCGCAAAAATTTTACTTTGTCTAAATCCAATCCCGCTTGCTCCAAAAATCTGACGGGAATCATTGTGCCGTGATCCAAGCGCGGTGAACGTTCGCCCATTGTTCCTGCGGGAATATTTTCACTGTCCGCTAATTCGCTGAGACGTTTTACAAATTCTGTATCGTAATTTATCGTTAAATCTACTTGCGGCGCACGAAATTGCGTCATATCTCCCCGCGCAGTTTCTCCCGGCGAAATGTGAAAATAATCCGCGTACATTATTGAGTGCGGACTTGTGATAATTATCGTATCGGGTTCAAGCTCCACGACTCGGCGCATAACTTCTTTGTATGCGTTGCTTGTCGCTGAAATTTTTTCCTCTTCACCTTGTCCGACTTCAGGTAAAATTATCGGCGGGTGCGGTACTACCACTGCGGCTAATATACTCATTTTTTTTCCTCCGTTAAAATTTTTATAGATTATAGCAAAGTCAATCGCGTTTGACAATTTTTATAAAAATCATATGTGGTATTTTTCAAATATATGTTACAAAAAGTTTTTGTAGAAATTCCTAAGAAGAAGTTTTTTGTATTTGTTTTTCAAATGTATTGTAATCTTACAAAAGTCCGTGAGTTTTTTATGTTTAGGGCTTGCAAATTTAAATTTTATCTGCTATAATAGCGCAAGTTTGTAAAAGGTTATGCTGATTTAGCTCAGTTGGTAGAGCAGCGCATTCGTAATGCGCAGGTCGTCAGTTCGAGTCTGACTATCAGCTTTAAAATTTTGACGCCTCGAAGTTTATCGGGGCGTTTATCGTTTAAGGAGTTTTTTTATGAGTACAAAATTTTCATTTGAGATTTTCCCGCCGCGTAAAGATATGCCCGTTGAAGTTATTTATAAAACTTTAGACGGCTTGACTGATTTAAATCCCGATTTTATCAGCGTGACTTGCGGCGCGGGCGGTTCAAGTTCCAATGCCAGTGAACGTATGATTGAGGTTGCCGCCGCGATTAAGGATAAATATCACAAAAAAAGCGTCGCCCATATTCCCTGCTTAAATCTGGATAAAAGCGACGTTGAAAAAATTTTGGAGCAATTAAATCTGCGCGGAATTGACGAAATTTTAGCCTTACGTGGTGATAAAGTTCCAAATGTCGAGCCGAAAAATATTTTCCCGCATGCCGTCGATTTAATTTCATTCATACGCGAAAAAACCGGCAAGCAGTTTAAAATTTACGCCGCTTGTTATCCAGAAGGTTATACAGATTCTAAAGATTTTGACGCGGATTTAAATTTCTTGAAAGAAAAAGTTGCCGCAGGAGTTGACGGTTTGATAACGCAACTTTTCTTCGACAACAATCATTTTTATTATTTTATGGAAAAAATTCACGCACTCGGAATTAATTTGCCGGTTGAGGCAGGGATTATGCCTGTTACTAATAAGAAACAGATTGAACGCATGGTAAACATTTGCGGCGCAAGTTTGCCCGTCAAGTTCAGAAAAATTCTTGACAGATATGGAGATGATTCTGCCGCGTTGCAAGAGGCGGGCATTGTCTACGCGCTTAATCAGATTGTAGACCTTTTAGCGCATAATGTTGACGGCATTCACCTTTACGTGATGAATAATGTTTACGTGGCGCGGAGAATCAGCGACGCAATTAAAACTTTGTTGTAAACGGACAATTTGTCTGATTGCAATTCATACAATTTTTATCGGGCGAAATTTTAACGTCCGATTTATTTTTTTCCAGACCGATAATCGCGGTTATAGATTTACGCGGAATCAACATCAACGCTGAACTTAAACTCATTCCAATTTCCTCAGCACCGGTAATTCCGAAAAATTTTTCTTGATTCGTCAAAGTCCAATCGCCATAACCCGGACTGAATCGCGAACGCATTTTATAACCGTCTTTAGAAATTTGTTGAGAAATTGCAATTTCTAAAGAATCAGCGGCTTGTTCAACGGCGGCAGTCGCGGCGGCATCCAATAAAACCGATTCGACATAATTTCCTTTACTAAATCTGCGCGTCACTTCATTTTCAATTTCCTCACCGACAGTAACCGCAATGCAAATAACTTTTTCGCAATTCGCCAAATGTCGCGTGATAGATTTTCCGTCAAGCCGGAACGGCGTCGTCGACATTACCAAATTATTTTCCGCGTCGTAATCGTAAATTTTCCAAATTCCGCGAACATCCAACATTAAAACTGCCTCGTCGCAAGCGTCAATGATATTTTTTTCGTCAAAATTTTTCGCTTGTCTCAATCCAGCATATCTGCGCGTCTCCTTAGCGTCAATCTTAAAAATCTGCGCATTGTAAATTGGCATATCGATTAACCGTTGACTTTTTTCAACCAATTAACAACGTCGGTTTTTACGCTGTCGGGATTTTCTTGGCAACGTTTACCGCGAATCCCTAAGCCTTCAAGTACAGTTGCACCTTTCGCGGCTTTTTCAATATCTTCTTTGCCGAGAAAATGATCATTGGCTGAAGTGCAGAACGGAATAATTGTTTTGCCGTTAAAATCATAGCTCTCAAGGAAAGTGTAAACAATCATCGGCAAATCTGACCACCAGATCGGAAAACCTAAATAAATCGTGTCATAATCGGCAAAATTTTCAACCTGTCCGACAAATTTCGGACGCGCATTTTCTTCTTGCTCTTTCTTGGCAACTTCTGTACAAGCGCGATATTCAGCAGGATATTCAACCTCCGGCTTAATCTCAAACATATCGGCATCAACATTTTCAGCAATAATATCAGCTACAATGTGAGTGTTACCCTTTTCAATGCTACCGACTTCGTAGTTATCGCCCGTGCGTGAAAAATACACGATAAGAGCCTTTTTAGTTGTGGTTGGAGTTTCTGCGGAATTATTTGTAGAATTATCTGTAGTTGCCGCCTGCGCGGAATTTTGAGAAGTTTCAGCATTAGCAGCGGGTTTTTGTGCAACGTTGCCGCAAGCCGTCATAAAAAACATTATCAGCAACGAAAAAGTTAATGTCAAAATTTTTTTCATTAGTAGCACCTCAATGAGTTTTTTTCAAATATTGCAAATCGCCGTACCAATAACTTGCGGTAGTGCCGCCGTCAATCAAGAAATCTGCGCCGCTGATAAATTTTCCGCGACTTGACATTAAAAATTCGGCAAGGTCTCCGACTTCATCGGG